>Ga0210382_10000460_pt1 | contig 14567 bp, 15 predicted proteins | sample PLMedo_FD_155452 | JGI IMG/M metagenome (GOLD analysis project Ga0210382, IMG submission 155452) | Groundwater sediment microbial communities from an aquifer in East River, Colorado, USA - PLM0_60_coex redo | ecosystem: Environmental > Terrestrial > Soil > Riparian zone | place: USA: East...
TGTGTGGATTTGCGGCGGGACTCGAGCGTCTCCTCGTCGCGAAGGACGCCGCCGAATTGGAAGCCACGTGGGACGAGATGAACCTGGGACAGTTGGGGTGGGAGTCGCTCGCGCTCGCGCGCCGCGCGAACACCGAAACACTCGAGCCGGCGCTCGCGGCCGTCGATCGTCGGTTGCTGGCCGCACTGGAGCGCTGCCGCGCCTTCCTCGATCCCCACATCGTCACGTTTCGCGTGCCGGAGCTGGAGCGCTGGCAGCATGCCGCGGCGGCCGCGCTCGTTGGCGCGCGCTGGGGCGTCGCTGGTCTGCGCACTGTCATCGCCGACACTCAGGCGCCGCTGGGCCGCCGCTATTTCGCGTTTCTCGCGCTCGCCGAGCGCCATCCGAAAGAAGCGTGGCCGCTATTTGCGAAGTACCTGCAGACGCCGCGTGCGCACCACGCCTTTGTCGCCGCGGCGGTCGAGGCGGCGCGCTACTATCCTGGTCAGGCGCCCGATGTGATCGCGTTGTTCCAGCGGATTCGCGGTGACGAGATGTTGCGGCGCTTCCTCGCGCCGAAGATTCTCGAATCCCTCTACGTTCTCGGCGACCCCGCGTCTCTGCCGCTGTTCGAGGAGCTGCTCGTAGCCGGTCACACCGACCGCGATGCCGGCCGCTGCGAGGTCACGCGGGCGCTCGTCGCCGTCCGCAAGCTCACGGGAAGGGTGGCGCCGAACAGCAAGTTCCCCGATCCGGAAGAACCGAACGTGATTCGGGCGCTGGATGAGGCGCAGCGCATCTTTGAGGAGGAGAAGGACCGGCTTCAGCCGGTCGTGGTTATTTGACGAAGGCCGCGAGTTTTTCTTTGTATGCTCTCCCTCCCAGGTCGTAGGTATCGTTGTGGCCCGCCCCCTCGATCATCACGAACTCCACCGGACCACCGGCAGCCGCGGCCACGTCCCGACCCATCGTGATGGGCACCAGCATGTCGGCGGTCCCATGGAAGATCAGAATGGGGCAGTGAATGCGCTGGATCCGGCCGATGTTGTCCAAACCGAGTCGCACCAGAAAGCGCGGGAAAATCCGGTAATGCTGGGCGGCCATTCCGCGCGCGCTCGTGAAGGGTGACTCGAGAATCAGCCCCGCCACCTCGTGCGTGGACGCCGTATGAGTGGCGGCCGCGCTCCCCAGCGAACGGCCGTAGACGTACACGCGCCCGCGATCGACCTCAGGACGCGTGATGAGCGCGGTGTAGGCGAGATCCGCGGCCTCATACATACCCGCTTCCGTGGCTCGGCCACCGCTTGCTCCATAGCCCGGATAATCGACGACCAGCAGAGCGGCATGGGGCGGCCGGAAATCGCGGATGGTCGGCCAGATGGCGCCGATCGTTTCGCCGTTTCCATAGAACCAAAGAAGTGCGGCGGAGGGCGGCGCAGGGCGGCGAAGGGGCGGCAAATACCATCCAACCAGCTTGGTCCCATCATGCATCGTTAACTCGATCCGCTCACCATACCCCATAGCCTGCACGGGATCGGGCACGGCCGCCCGCGGCGCCGGAAACGTGATCTTTCCCTGGAGCGCCCACAGCACCACCGAGAGGACGATGTAAACGCCCGCCAGCCCCAAAACGATGGCCATGACCGGTGTTAATTTCTGGCCCAATGGACCGGGGAGACCCACAGCTCGTCTCGCGCGCCCGGGGCGCGTTGCTGGGCCTTGTCGCAGGCAATCAGTTGGGCGTTCCCACCGAGCACCTGGCTACGCCGGAAGCTATCCGCAAAGCCTTCCCCAATGGCGTCGTCGATCTCGCTCCACCGCCCAAGAACTCCCCCTACGATGACGACGCCGCGATGGCGCTGCTCCTCGGCGAATCGCTGCTGGCGTCCAAGGGGTTCGACGAGAATGACGTGGCGCGGCGCTGGGTGAAATGGATGAAGGTGGACGGTCGCGGGATCGGGATCACGACCAAGCGTGCGCTCACGTTGATCGACCGCGGGAAAGAGCCGTTCGAAGCCGGCCGGCTCGCGAACCAGGAGAATCCGGGCCGCTCGGCCGGCAACGGCAGCGTCATGCGCTGCATTCCCGTCGCGCTGCGCTACCACGACGATCCCGATCGTCTGATTCGCGTGTCGACCCAGCAGGCGGCGATCACGCACGCCGACGAGCGGTGTACCTGGGGCGCCGCCGCGGTGAACCTCGCCGCGCGGGAGCTGTTGCACGGCAACATCTACTTCCTCGATGAGGTGATGCACCGCATCGGCGACCGTGCGCCGCGGGTGCTGCGCGAGGCGATCCATCGCGTGCCGCGCGAGGCCGAGAGCGATCTCCCGATCGCGCGCCGCGGTGAGGCGGGCTACGTCGTTCACTGCATCGAAATCGCGTTTTGGTTCGTGACGCACGACCGTTCGCTCGAGGAGGCGCTCATCGCTCTGGCCCAGGCGGGTGGCGACACCGACACGAATGCGGCCGTCGCGGGCGCTCTGCTTGGAGCGCGGTACGGCGACGCCGGGTTGCCACCGCGCTGGCTGAATCAATTGGTTGGCGCTCAGGGAATTGGCGAGCTTGCCGAGAAACTCGTGCGCAGTACGCCGTAAGCACTGCTCACGGCGCACGCTTGCTTGGTGCAGGCCGATAGTGGGCGATCCGGGCCAGCACGTCACGGTCGTTGAGCGTAATCGAGATCACGCGCCAATCACGACCGCCTCGCCAGTTGAGCCGGATGAACCGCCGCCCTTTGGTCCATTCCCACATACTGCGCTCGCGGCGCTGCGGGACACCCAGGCGCTTGTGCATGTCGTCCTGGGTCCGCCGCACCAGGGCGACCTTCCCCGAATCCACGAACGCAATGACCGACGTCCGTCCCTCGATCACATTCGCGCTCAAATAGAAACGCGCGCTGTCGACCGGGTCGCGCACGCGCACGCCGCAGTCCATCACTTGCGCCGTACTGTGCATCGTCTGACACGCCAGAATGTCGCTATCGCCCTGCGCGATGCTCCGGGCGCGAGCCGCAAAGTCACGGTACTGCATGCCCGGCGCGAATCCACGATAGGCGAAGGGCCTGGGCGCTTGGACGAGGAGCAGCAGAAGGATGGCGGGAGTCATGGCGCCAATATATGAAAAGCAAACGGGCCCGGTGTGACCCGGGCCCGCTTGCCTGATCGGGGATTGGTCAAACCTTGCGAACGTTCTGCGCTTGCAGCCCTTTTGGTCCCTGGGCAACGTCGAACTCCACGTTGTCGCCCTCGGCGAGGCTACGGAACCCCTCCGCCTGGATCGCTGTGAAGTGGACGAACACGTCCGGACCCGACTCCTGCGCGATAAAGCCAAAGCCTTTCGCGTCGTTAAACCACTTCACCTTACCCTTAGCCATACCGTTAAGACCTCAGCACAATGGGGCACTGCCCCGGACTGGAACGACCCAGGCCACCGCGGCCTGGGACGGGCTCAAACAAAAATCCGCGAGACGTTTGGTCCTCGCGGAAGCGCAGACAGCCGGTGAGCGGTGCCACGTATGCTTGAACCGGGGGCAAAAGTATTAACCACCCCACAGGCTGTCAATTGCGACTGCCTTTTCGTCGCCCGGTCACTATTGCGACATCATCGTAACACTTCCGATCTGACGGCCTGCGCGATAACCTCAGAGTCCCTATTAACCGCCGTCGGATGGAGGCGTTCACATGTTGCTGCAAGCGTTACTGTCATTAGTCGCACTACAACAGCCCACCAGCACAACCGCACCACAATCGCCCATCGCGAAAGTCGAAGTCCAACCCAGCGGCGGCGAGGTGCCGGTCGGCGGCAAACTCAAGTTCACGGCTCGCGCACTCGACGCAGCCGGCCAGCCGGTGCCGGGCGCGCAGATCGGGTGGTTTGACGGCGCCATGCAGGGTCAAATGGATTCCACGGGCGTATTCACGGGCGGTTATCAGGGATACTCGCGTGTGACGGCCGTTGCGTACGTCCCCGGGGTGGCGGGCAATCAGGTGTTCGGGACGGTGCTGGTGCACGTGCTGCCCGAGCCGCCTTCCCGCATCACACTCGATCCGCGGCCATCTCGCGTAGTCGCCGGTTCGCGACTCACGCTCTCGGCCACGCCGTTCTCGCGGCACGGTGACCGGCGTTCCGATCCCGTGACGTTCACGTCGAGCAATCCGCGCAGCGCGATCGTGACGAACGATGGCCGGCTGCGCGCCCTGGCGGCGGGCCGCGCTACGATCACCGCGACCGCCGGTCCGGCGACAGAAACATTCGCGCTCCAGGTGCTGCCGAATAGCGTCGCGCGCATCACCATCGAGCCTGCGACGTCGAACGTGCGGACGGGTGACGTCGTGAAATTCTCCGCCGTGGCGCGCACAGCAGCCGGCCGTCCCGTGGGTGACGTCGCGACGGACTGGGCGATCGTGGCAGGTCCCGGGGTCGCGGCGATCGATCCGAGCGGCACGTTCGTCGCCGAGCTCGCGGGCGATTACACCGTGACGGCATCGATCGGCGGGAAGGAGGCCGACGCCGTGGTGCATGTTGCGCCGCGGGAGGTGGGGCGCGGCATCGAAGTCCGTGGGCGCGTGCCAATCACCATGAGCGCGGCCGAAGTCTGGCTGCATCCGTCGGGAACGTGCGCCTATCTGTCCACCATCGCCGACCGCGTGTACGCAATCGACATCACGGACGTCACGCATCCCAAGATCGTCGATTCGATGATGACGAATGCGCGCATCGTCAACGATGTGATGACGACCGAGGACGGGAAGTACGGCGTTTTTTCGCGCGAGGGCGCGTCGGACCGCAAGAACGGCATCGTCGTCTTCGATGCGAGTAATCCCTGTCATCCGAAGCCCGTGTCCGAATACACGCAAACCGTCTCGGGCGGAGTGCACAGCTCCTACGTCTTCAAGGGCCACGCGTACATCACCGACGACGCGACCGGCTCGATGCGCGTGATCGACATTCAGGATCCGCAGCACCCCAAGGAAGTCGCCCGCTGGCAGACCGAGCAGACCGAGGCGGGGCGGTATCTGCACGACATCATGGTCGTCGATGGGCTCGCCTACCTGGCGTACTGGAATGACGGGCTTGTGATTCTCGATGTCGGGAACGGGATGAAAGGCGGCAGCCCCACTAATCCACAGCTCGTGTCGCAATTCAAGTACGACCTCAACGCCGTCTACTCACGCGTATCGCAGCTGTGGGGACAGGGGTTCGTGCGGGGGACGCATACGGCGTGGCGGCAGGGCCGCTACGTGTTCGTGGGTGACGAGGTGTACGCCGCGCATCCGTACAAAGGTCTCCAGGACGGCAACAATCTGACCTTCGGTAGACTGCACGTCATCGACGTCTCGGACATCACGAAGCCGCGGGAAGTCGCATGGTACGAACCCACCGACGGCGGCGTCCACAACGTGTGGGTCATGGGCGATACGCTCTACCTCGGTAACTATCAGGGTGGCGCGCGTGCGCTCGATATCTCCGGGGAGTTGAAGGGCGACTTGCTGCGCGAGGGGCGAGAGATGAGCTGGATCCTGACCGTGGATTCGTTGGGACACCGGCGGGCGCCGTTTGCGTGGGGAGCGGTTGTGAGGGATGGAAACATCTTCGTTCCGGATATCAATACAGGACTCTGGATACTCAGGATGGAGCCGAAACAGCAACCCGTTCCCTAAGTCATTGAGTCTTGGCGCCTTAGCGTCTCTGCGCTACTGCTGGCTGATCGCCTTGGTGCTGTCGGGCTTAAGGGCGGTGCGGAAGGCTAGGAGCGCATCGTCGTAATTCTTCAGCCGGGTCGTCAGCGTTCCCGCCACGGTCGGATCCCGTCCTGCCGTCTTTTCGCACGTCGGCAGCGCGCTCGTCAAAGAGTCCAATCGCGTCGTGAGCTGTTTCGCCAGGACCCGCATCGAGTCCGCGTAGGCGGCGGCCTGCATCCTCGGCCGGCCGCTGACGATGAATGACCTCGCGGTGCCGCACAGCCCGCCGAGGCGGCGAGCGGCGCGGCGGCGCGTCAGTGAATCCGCCTGCTGCGTGCGCACGACGCGGTTCACACCGTCGCGGATCTGCGCGACACCACGGGTCGCGGTCTTCAAGCCTGCCATGTACCGGATCTGCTCGATCGTCGGCGCGGGCGCGGGAACTGGCGCCGGTGCCGGCACCGGTGGCGGCGGCAAGGAGTCCTTGCGCGTTACCGTATCCTGTTGATACGCGACAACCGTGACGAGCATCACCAATCCCAGCAACATCGCTGATTACTCCTCTAACAGTTGAATTCCGGCTCCGTTATTATCCCGGGATGGCCGTTCCCGCAACTACCCGCATCATGCGGACCTTTGAGGACCGCGCCGACGCGCTTGCTCACTTCTTCCAGCGCGCCGGTGAAGCGCCGCGCCTCATCGCCTACGACGACGCGGTCGGCCTACCGCTCGATCAAGCACTCGCGGCGCTCGAGTGGACCGCCCAGGTCGGCATTCTGGCCGCCGAAGATCTCGTGCACGCCGCGCGCCTCGGCCCGGATTCCGCCGCGGTCGTCGTCGAGCGCAGGGACGGCGACAACCGTGTCTTCGTCTACTTCGGTCCGCGCATGGATGCGCCACCCGCAGACCCATACGAAGGTACCCTGCTCTACGATGAGCCGGGAGTCCGCTCGTACATCTTCGCACAACGCGGCCACGCAATCGCGCATTTTCTGCGTGCCACGCACGGACTCGGCGCGGCGTTGAGTCTTTTATCACGTCGCGCACCCGAGCTGCGTCACATTCGTCGCTGGACGCAGGCCCTCTTCGCCGAGCCCGCAGTCGGCCGCTCCACCCAACTGCTCGCCGGCTGGTATGCAACGAGTGGCGCTGGGTTTCTATTCATTCCCGCGGACTCCGAAGAGCCGTTTGCCTACTGCGAAGTGGCTGTGGAGGGGTAAATACCCCGATGTGGGAACGTGCGCACTGTGGATTCACAACTCCACATCGTGTGGACGACGCCCGGAACAAGTTGCAGAGTCAGTCTTTACTCTCCACACGCCATGCACATCGACGTGAGCTAACCCGAAGAAACATCGGCACTTGCGCGTTTTTTGAGCACCCCTATATTGATGTCACGCGAGTTGAAGGGAAGGGTTGGGACCTGGCGTCTCAACAACGCCTTTAACTCGAGTCCGAACGGAAATTCCGGGGAGGGCGCCGATGCAACCAAGGGCTCAGGCGCTCGTTGATCCGGGAGTCAACTCACCGGGTCGGACAGCTGGGGCCAGTCGCGTTGCCCTAGCCACGTCGAAATGGTGCCTCGACGTGCAGTGCGGAAGGTCGGTCCGCGACCCGATCTGACCCGTAGCACCCACATTGGTGAACCGAGCGACCCGACGGGGTTGCTTGGGGATGGAAGCCGGAGCCTCTGCTTGCCCTACCGAGGACGAAACAGTCCATAGGTGGCGGTGGAGAGAAGAACGAAGGGCGCAAGCCCTCGACTCCGGGTAGCCAATGTGTCGGAGCCCCCGGGCGTGCCAATCGAGGCGTCCCGGGGGCTTCGTGTTTTTCTACGCGGCTCGCAGTTCCCGCACCAACCCCAGCGCAGCCCGCCGCACTGGTCCCATCAGTGGCAGCGACGCCAGCTGCACCAGCTTCACGATCAGATCCACCGACCGCTCCATCAGCCGCCACGTCCGCCGCCGTCCCTTCGAGGTATCGTGAATCCAGAACAGGACGATCCCCATGTGGTACAGCCACAGCAGATTCGGCAGCTCGGCGCGCAGCTCCGGAGCGATCCGTCCGCGCGATCCTTCCACGACCTTGCGAAAGATCTCGGTCGCTTCCCGGCGCACCGGCTGAGACTCGGCGCTGAACGGGTTGAGTGGACTCGCCGGATCCGCGGCAGAACGAAACAGCAACCCCGCAAACCGGTGATACGGCTCGATCGACTCGAGCTTCGCGCGCATGACCAAGAGCAGCCGCGCCTTGAAATCCTTGATCTCATCGAGCCGCGTCCCGACGGCGGCGACGTGCTCGACGTGCGTGCGATCGTAGAACGCCTGAATCAGGTGCTCTTTGGAGCCGAAGTAGTAGTACGCGTTCCCCAGCGCGACGCCGGCCCGCTCCGCGATGGCCCGCATCGTCGCCGCCTCGTAGCCGCGCTCGCGAAACAGCTCGAGCGCGGCTTCGAGGATCCTGGCCTTCGTGGCGACCGCTTTGGGCCGCTGCTTCATGCGGCGCCGCGCAGCACGGTGTGCCCCAGCCCCGGCGGCGAAAGCGGGGGCGGACCGGCGGCAAGCTTCGCTCTCCGGCGACCCAGCTTGTGGAGCATGTGCATATTGAAGAAGTGCATGCCGCCGAGCACCATCAGCACCTGGCCGATCTTCAGGGACAAGAGCTCGATGGCTCCCTGCAGCCCGATGATGGGCTGCGTGGCCCGCAATGCCAGGCTCACGAACCCGAAGTTCACCAGGTAAAACCCGACCAGCAGCAGGTTGTTGATCGAGTCGGTGACGAGCGGATTGTCGTCGAAGGCGTGCAGCAGGAACGGGCGCCCGTTCTTGTGCAGGGTGTGTCCCACCCAGACGGTGAGCGCGATGCTCACGGCGATGTAGAAGAGATAGGTGTTGACCATACCGGCCTCCTGGCGGCTGGAACAGTTTTGAACACGTTCAACTACAGATAATCTTGGCGGCCGGCGAGCGGCCGTCAAGGGTGTTTTTGAACGTGTTCAGTTAATTGGGGCTAGCCCGGTAGACCGCCTTGCCGCCCAGAACAGTCATGAGCACGCGCGTCCCCAGCACTTCCTCCGGGGCGACGGTCATGATGTCCCGATCCAGCACGACGAAGTCCGCGTATTTCCCGATGGTGAGGCTGCCGCTCTCGTTTTCCATGAACGCCGCATAGGCCGGCCACAACGTGATCGACAGCAACGCCTCCTGACGGGTGGTGCGCTGCTCGGGCATCCAGCCCCCGGGCGGGAAGTTATCCGCGTCCTGCCGCGTGAAGAACGAGTGAAAGGAGATCAGCGGGTTCACCGCTTCGACCGGGAAATCCGAGCCGTTCGGGATCACGACGCCCGTATTGAGAAGGGAACGCCAAGCATACGCTCCTCCCAGGCGCGCAGGTCCCAGGCGATTAGGCGCCCAATACATGTCGCTCGTCTGATGGCTGCCCTGCATGGAGGGGATCACGTCGAGCTCGGCGAAGCGCGGGATATCCTGGTAGCGCAGGATCTGGGCGTGCTCGATCCGGAAACGGTGATCGGCGGTCGGGACCTCCCGCAGCGCCGCTTCGAACTGATCGAGTACGATGCGATTGGCTCGATCGCCGATCGCGTGGACGTTGACCTGGAATCCCGCCTTGAGTGCGCGCACCGCCACGTTCTTGATGCGCTCGGGGGGCGTGGTGATAAGGCCCGTGTTGCCCGGGTCGTCGGTGTACGGCTCCAACAGGGCGGCACCCCGGCTCCCTAACGCGCCATCGGCAACGAGCTTGATCGCCCGGATCCATAGCCGGCCGTCGTAAAGCGCTTTCTGCGGTCCGCGCTGCATGAACGCATCCAACACCGAATCGCTGGATCGCACCATGACGTAATTGCGGAGGTTGTAACGTCCTTCCTTCGCCAGTTCGTCATAGACCGCGATGCCCTCCGGGGCGACGCCGGCGTCGTGAATGCCGGTCAACCCCCACCGATTCGCCTCGGCAATCGCGGCCAGCGTCTGCTCTCTCAGCTCCGCCCGCGACGGCGCCGGGATGACTCGGCCGACGATGCCCTGCGCGTTGTCGACCAACACCCCTGTCGGGTTGTTGGCGGAATCCCGAATGAATCGGCCGCCGGTGGGGTCCGGGGTCGCGGCAGTCACCTGTGCCAGCTCCAGCGCTTTGGCGTTCACCAGTGCGGCGTGTCCATCGACGCGCGTGAGATAGACGGGATTGTTGGCCACGGCGCGGGACAGCGCCGCGTGCGTCGGGAACCGGGTGTCGGCCCAGTCGTTCTGGTCCCACCCACGCCCGCGAATCCATTCGCCGGGCCGTGCGGTCCGGGCGCGCTCGACCACACGCGCGATCACCTCGTCGTACGATCGTGTGCCGACCAGATCGACGGTGCGCAGTGCCTGGCCCAACCCGAGCAGATGGGCATGCGCATCCACCATCCCGGTGATCACCGTCTTCCAGGCGAGATCGAGCCGTTCGGTGCGCGGGCCCGCGAGGGCCAGGGCGCCGCGGGTGCTTCCGACAAATGCGATACGCCCACCGCGCACGGCGAGTGCCTCGGCGACAGGCCGGTTCATGTCGGAGGTGTAGATCCGGGCGTTGGTCACCACCAGATCCGCCTGCTGGAGCGTCAAGACGGCGAGCAGCAGCATCATGTTATGAGTCTCGGGAGATTGGTGTCCACTTCGTGGGCCTTGTGGAACGGCAGTCGTGGCCCGCGAATGGGAATGAGGTGGGCAATCGAGTTCGCATAATACTCGAGCAGCGGTCTGCCGCGCGGCAATACCACCAGCGACTCGCCATCTACGTGCACGAGTCGCCGCATCCGCAACATGCGCCACGCGCGGTCCCAGACTTCGCCGATGCGCGCGCCGCCCCGGATCACTTTGCCGTTCACGTCCGTGAGCCGATCCCGCAGCTGGTCCATGCGCTCGAGCAGCGCGTTTTTCGAGATGACGGTCTGTCCGAAGGAGAGCAGCGCCGCTGCCGCCAGTGGGACAGGCGTGACCGGAATGATCGCGCCGATGCGGGCCAGCATCTCGCGCGCCAGCCGCTCCAGCTCAGGGAGACGTTGCTCTTTCGGCAGCGTGAGCACGCCTGCCGGCGCCGTCGCGAGCCACGCACGTAGCGACAGCGGTGTACCGAAGTTCACGGCGACGCGCCCGTAGCGTTTGAGCCGGCCGGTGAACAGCCTGACGGTGTTGCTGATGAGGTAGGAGACGACGGTACCGAGCTGGGCGAGCCGGCCGGGCCGGTCGCCCTCGTGAATGAGCTCGCGAATCAACGAGCGGTCCTCCAGCACGCGGTCGTAGTTCAACGCGACCGGCACGAACCAGATGTCCCGGTCGAACGCCGGGTCTGTCAACGTGCGGCAGATGTAGTCGAGCAGGCCCAGTTTCGGGGGTCGCAGTTTGCCGTCGCGCGACAGGCCGCCCTCGGGGAAGATCCCCTGGGTGACGCCGTTGCGGGTGATGAGCTGGACGTAACGCTCGAGCACCGTGTGATATAGCGGCTCGCGGAACCGCCGCCGAATGAAGTAGGCCCCAAACGACTTGAAGACATACTCGAGGGGCCAGGCCCGCGCCCACTCGCCGACCGCATAGCTGACGTGCACGCCGCGGGCGAGCACGTACGCCACGACGACGTAGTCCGCATTGGACCGGTGATTCATGAGGTAGACCACGACGTCGCGCTTGGGGATTTGCTCGAGCGCGCGCTCATCCTGGTAATCGACACTGGTTTTGTAGAGGAGATTGACGACGATCTTCGCGAGGTTGTACCCGATCTTGTAGTAGGACAGGACGTTGAAGTGCGGAATGATTTCGTCGAGGTATTTCCGGACCTGCCGCCGCACTACCTGCTCAGACAGCCCGTGCTCCGCCATATGCGCCCGTACCGCAGCCGCTATCGCGGGATCGCCGGCGAGCGCTCGACGCGCGAGGCGTGGTTCCTGCTTCCTATACCGGCTCAGCCGTGCGCGGAACTCGTGAATGAGCCTCCCTCCTTCTTCAGCTCCGCGTATCCCATTCCCTTGAGCCGCGAGATCCGCATGCTCATCGGCGGGTGGGTGGCGAACCGGTCGGCGAGCCATCCCTCGCGGTTCGTGAGCCGCCGCCCCAGCGGATCGCAGATGCACAGGTGCGCGGCGCCGCTCTTGAGCGCGGTCGTCGGCGCGGCCGCTCCCTCGATCTTCTCGAGCGCGCTGGCCAGCGCCAGCGGATTGCGTGTGAACTGCGCGCCCATCGCATCGGCGAGGTATTCGCGCCGGCGGCTGACCGCGAGCGCGAGCAGCTGGGTCACGAGCGGCGCGATGATCCACGAAATGATCCACAGCACGAGCAGGATGGCGACCAGCGGCCCCGCATTCTTCCCCTTCCTGCTGCCCCGCGAAATTCCGCCGCCGCGCATCATCCGGCCCATGCCTTCGCGCACCAATAGCACGGCGCCGACGAGCGCGGCCAGGGTCGTCATCAAACGGACGTCGAGATTCTTGACGTGGCCCAGCTCGTGGCCGATCACCGCCTGCAGCTCGTCGCGGCTGCAAATTCTCAATAGCCCGCGCGTCACCGCGATGTGCGAGTCTCGAGGATCGTGGCCGGTGGCAAAGGCGTTGGGATCGTCGTCCGGGATGATCCAGACGCGCGGGCGCGGGACGCCCGCGGCGATCGCCATCTCGTCGACCGCGTTGGCGACCTGTCGTTCCGCGTCGGTCTGCGGATCGATCAACTCCTGCGCGCCCGTCGCCCACAGGACCTTCTGCGGCCCGGTCTTGTAGGTGTACCACGCCGTGAGGATCGCCACCGTGGTGAGCAGAATGCCGACCCACGGAAACGGGTGATGACCTTGCAGCGACCACACGTAATCGCCGCCGAAACCCAGCCAGGCGAAAAACAGCACGAAGCCAATCACCAGCCAGGTCGTGCGCCGGCGATTGGCTTCCTGTTGTTGAAAGAGATTACCGTCGGGAGAGGTCAACCTGCGGTACCGCGCGTTCAGCTTGATCTTCGATCTCCCACAGATCCGTCCGCTCCGCGTGGGCCATGCCCGCCACCAGCGTCGTGGGGAACTGCTGCTGCTTGGTGTTGTACTGCGTCGCGGTGTCGTTATAGAGCTGCCGCGCGAACGCGATTCGGTTCTCCGTGGACGTCAACTCCTCCTGCAGCTGGCCGATGTTGCCGGTCGCCTTGAGCTCGGGATAGCGCTCCACCGTGACCAGCAGCCGCGACAGCGCGCCCGAGAGCGCATTCTCCGCCTGGCTGATCTGCTTGACTGCTTCCGGTCCCCCCCCGGAGGCGTTCACCTTCATTGCCTGATTACGCGCCTGAATCACCGCTTCGAGCGTCGAGCGCTCGAAATCCATGGCGCCTTTGACGGCGTTGACGAGATTCGGAATCAGATCGTGGCGGCGCTTGAGCTGCACGTCGATCTGCTTGAAGGCATTCACGGTCTGATTCTTCAGCGAGATGAGCCCGTTATACGCGCTGACCACCCACAGACCAACGATGACAACTAGTACGAGCAGCACCCACATCGTCGACTCCAGGTTTCGAGACGGTAGGGGCGCAGCATGCTGCGCCCCTACAAACAAATCATTACGTGCTGTGTGGCAGGAGTTTCGCGATCGCCTGGCGGATGGTCTCGGCCAGCCCGTGGTCGTCGGAGCCGAACCGGGCGAGCGGGTGATCGGCATCGACGTGCAGCTCCACACCGCGCGTCACGGGAATGCGGCGCCAAACGGTAGGTCCAGTCGTCTCCTTGGTGGCATCGCGCGTCAGCCAGGCGGCGAGGGCACGGCCGGAGCGGCCGCGCGGCATCCCCTCGACGCCTTTCAGGGGCAGGCGGTCGGGCGTCGGCAACGACGCGCCCAGCACCTGGGCACAGCGCCGTTCGAGCACGTCGCCCGTCTGGTCGTTCATGTCCTTGGTGATCGCCGCGAGTGTCGCGCCTTCCATCTGCCGCAGCTTGATCGCCAGCAGCTGCAGGAAGTGGCGGTACGAGTAGGTCGCGGCCGTCCCCCGACCCTCGGGAGGACTCACCAGGCCGCGCGTCACGTAAAACCGGATGGTCCGCTCACTCGGTGCGGCGCGTGCGGCCGCATTGATCGGCGTAACCGCCGACGCATCGAGGACCGCCCCGACCACGACGGAAAGATCTTTCAGGTTCCAGGGCGCGAGGTTTCGATATTCTCGCAGGACGTGCAACGGATCGGCGGGTGCGACGGTCGTCATGCATCCATCGCGCCCGACGAGCGGTCGCGTTGCAGCGCGGATGAGACCCAATCCGCCACCTGCTGGAGGTTGAATGGCTTGCGAATCACGGTGCAGTGGTGGTGATTCAGCCAGGTGCGCACTTCTTCCGCTTCCGCGTCACCCGTCATGATGGCGATGTGTCCTTCGAGCGCAGGCCAGCGGTGAATGATCGCGAGGTAGAGCGCAAGCCCCGACATCGTGGGCAAGTGAATGTCGAGCAGGAGCGCATCCGCTGTTTCGGCCGCGAGGAGCTCGTAGGCCGATTCCGCCGTGCCCGCGCTCAGCACGCGATAGCCGTGGCGCTCGAGAAACCGTTCGAGCACGCGCCGCAGGCCCGCCTCGTCGTCGACGATCAGCACGGTCGCGGGTTTGCGCGGGGGCGCCGTCATCATGAGACGTTGGCCGCGGTGCGACGCGCCGGCGTCAGGAATCCCTCGACGATGCGGGCGGTGGCCTCTTCCGCGGTGAGCGACAGGCGCATTTCACCGGCGGTGAGGCCGAGGTACTTGCGCGCGTGCTGCTGCAAGGTCTTCGCCTGAGCGTAGCCGAGGCGTTTGGCGACGTCCTCGATGGTGAAGCCCGGGTCCTTGAGCAGGCGGTGCGCATAGAGCACGCGGGCGGCGGCGAGGATATCCCGCGCGCTGGGCAAACCGGCGCGCGCGAACCAGCGCGC
>Ga0210382_10000461_pt1 | contig 14566 bp, 18 predicted proteins | sample PLMedo_FD_155452 | JGI IMG/M metagenome (GOLD analysis project Ga0210382, IMG submission 155452) | Groundwater sediment microbial communities from an aquifer in East River, Colorado, USA - PLM0_60_coex redo | ecosystem: Environmental > Terrestrial > Soil > Riparian zone | place: USA: East...
TCGCAGTCCTGTCGTCGGCGTATGGCGTCGCCAGCGCGTGTTCCAGATATGCCACGCCAGCCCCAAATACACGGCCGAGGCAAGGACGTGAATTACAATGTCCGGCACCTATTCAGTTTATCACCCCATGCTAGACAACCTGACAGCGCGGCTGGCGAAGATCGTCAAGCAGATCCGCGGCGAAGCGCGGCTTACCGAAGCGAACATCCAGGATGCGCTGCGTGAAGTGCGCGTCGCGCTGCTTGAGGCCGACGTCGCGCTGCCGGTAGTGAAGCAGTTCATCGAATCGGTGCGCGCAAGCGCGCTCGGCGAGGAAGTGATCGGCAGCCTGACCCCGGGGCAGGCCCTGGTCGGCGTGGTGCACCGCGAGCTCGCGCGCCTGATGGGCGGGGCGAACGTCGGGCTCGATCTGGCGACGCAGCCGCCAGCCGTGATCCTGATGGCCGGGCTGCAGGGCTCGGGCAAGACGACCACCGCGGGGAAGCTGGCGAAGCTTCTCGCCGCCGACAAGAAAAAAGTCGCGCTCGTCTCGTGCGACGTCTATCGCCCGGCTGCGATCGAGCAATTGAAAGCGGTTGCGGCCCAGGCCGGCGCCGATTTTGTCGAGTCAAAATTGGAAGAAAACCCCGTCGACATCGCCCGCCGCGCCCTGGAGCACGCGAGAACGCGGTACTTCGACGTGCTGATCGTCGACACGGCGGGGCGCCTGGCGATCGACGAGGAGATGATGCGCGAGATCGCCGAGTTGCACGCCGCGCTCAAGCCGGTGGAGACGCTGTTCATCGTCGACGCCATGCAGGGTCAGGACGCGGTCAACGTGGCACGCGCTTTCAACGAGCGGCTGGCGCTCACTGGCGTGATCCTCACCAAGCTGGACGGAGATGCCCGCGGTGGCGCGGCCCTCTCCGTGCGACAGGTCACCGGCAAGCCGATCAAGTTCGCAGGCGTCGGCGAGAAGCTTGCCGGCATCGAGCCGTTCCACCCCGAGCGCATGGCGGCACGGATCCTCGGCATGGGCGACATCCTCGGCCTGGTCGAGGAAGCGCATGCCAGGATCGACCTCGACGAGGCGAAGCGCGTCGCCGAAAAAGTGAAGCGGGGCAGGGGCTTCGACCTGGAGGATTTCAAGGCGCAGATCGCGCAGATGAAGAAGATGGGCGGCGTCGCCGCGCTGCTCGACAAGCTGCCGGCGCAGCTTGCGGGGCAGATCAATCCAGCGCAGCTGCAGGACGACAGGCAGATGCGCCGCATCGAAGGCATCATCAACTCGATGACGCCCGCCGAGCGCGCCGACCCCTCGATCCTCAAAGCCTCGCGCAAGCGGCGCATCGCCGCCGGCGCCGGGGTTCCGGTTCAGGCCGTGAACCAGCTCCTGAACCAGTTCGAGCAGATGCAGAAGATGATGAAGATGATGAAAGGCGGAAACATGGCCCGCATGCTGCGCAACATGAAGGGCATGCTGCCCGGCCTGCGCTGAGCTAGCGCCCGGTGCGCCGTCCGGGGTTCTTGCGGCCGCGCGGGCCGCGCGCATGGGGCGGCGCGCCGCGCCAGGACTTGCCGCCCTGGTGCTGCCGCCCGCTGTTCTGCGACTGACCCTGCTGCTGCGGGTTGCTGCGCTTGCCCAGCGCCTGGACGCGCCGAATGGCCTGGTTAAGGGCTTCGACGTTTTCAGCCAGCTGCTCGCCCGCGAGCGCCTCCTGCAGGCGGCTCAGGGCGAAACTGCGGGATTGCTCGAGGCCGTTGCGGCTTTCCATTTCCTGCCGCTGAATTTCGATGCTGGCGATGAGATCGATGACTTCGTCGGTCGCGTGGGGATGGTGCATTGTTATGATTACGGTAGCACAGATTCTTCCCAAAGGCCTGATTTCTCCCGTATAATCCGCGCCTTTTCGCAGTCCGCGGAGCATTTCCCAATGGTGGTGATTCGACTGCAGCGAGGCGGCGCCAACAAGCGGCCTTTCTATCACTTGGTCGTGGCCGATTCGCGGCGTGCGGCGTCCGGAAAGTTCCTGGAGCGCCTGGGATTCTACGACCCCAAGGCGCCCGAGGGGCGCGAGGCGCTGCGTGTCGACATGGAGCGCGTGAAGCACTGGACCGGACAGGGCGCGCAGCTCTCCGGCACGGCGGCGCGGCTCGTGAAGCAGTTTGCAAAGAAGGCCGCCTGAGCAGTTGTTGGCGATGGGGCGCGTCGCCGGGTCCTACGGCCTGCGCGGATGGGTGAAGCTGGCGCCGGACCACGGCGCGAGCGAGGCGCTGGCGGCCGCGAAAGAGTGGTGGATCGGGGCCGAGGCGTACCGCGTTCGCGAGGCGAAGCTGCACGGCGCGACGGTGGTGGGGAAGCTCGCGGGAATCGAGACGCGCGAGCAGGCGCTCGCGCTGAAGGGATCGGCGGTATCGGTGCGGCGCGAGTCGCTGCCCGATCCCGGCGAAGGACACTACTACCTCGCCGACCTGGTGGGTCTCGAGGTCGTGAACGAGCGCGGCGAAGCGCTCGGGGTGGTGAAGCGCCTGTTCACCAACGGTGCGCAGGACGTGATGGAACTGGCAGGCGAGCGGACGCGGTTGCTGCCGTGGGTCGCCGCGGTGGTGAAGAACGTCGACCTGCCGAATCGGCGGATCGAAGTCGCCTGGGAGGCGGACTGGTGATCCGCTTCGACGTGGTGACGCTGTTCCCCGAGACTTTCGCCGCGGTGACGGGGAGCGGGATCACCAGCCGCGCGCTGCAGGCCGGGCTGTGGCGCCTCGCGACGTGGAATCCGCGCGATTTCACGAGCGACAACTACCGGACGGTGGACGACCGCCCGTACGGCGGCGGACCCGGCATGGTGATGCTGGCCGAGCCGTTGGACAGGGCGCTCGAGGCAGCCAGGCAGGACGGGGGAAATGGAAAGACCATTTACCTGTCGCCGCAGGGCAGCAGGCTCGATCACCGCAAGGTGATGGGGCTGGCGAAGGAAAGCGCGCTGACGCTGCTTTGCGGCCGCTACGAGGGCGTCGATGAGCGGCTCCTGGCGCGGCGCGTCGACGAGGAGCTGTCGCTCGGCGACTTCGTGCTCTCGGGCGGCGAGCTCGCGGCGATGGCGCTGATCGACGCGGTGGTGCGCCAGCTGCCGGGGGCGCTGGGCGATGAGCAATCGGCGCTCGAGGAGTCGTTCGCGGACGGCCTTCTCGACTGCCCGCAGTACACGCGACCCGAGGTGTACCAGGGCGCGCGAGTGCCCGAGGAGCTGCTCTCGGGGCACCACGGGAACATCCGGCGCTGGCGGCTGAAGCAGGCGCTGGGGCGGACCTGGCTCAGGCGGCCCGACCTGCTGGCGGCGAGGCCGCTGAGCGAAGAGGAAACGAAGCTGCTGGCGGAGTTCCAGAAAGAGTACAGGAGCTGACATGGATCTGATTCAGACACTCGAGCAGGAAGAGATCAAGCGGCTGGGCCGCAACGTGCCGGATTTCTCCCCGGGCGATACCGTGGTGGTGAACGTCAACGTCGTCGAGGGCGAGAGAAAGCGCGTGCAGGCGTTCGAAGGCATGGTGATCGCCAAGCGCAACCGCGGGCTGAATTCCTCGTTCATCGTGCGCAAGATATCGTCGGGTGAAGGCGTCGAGCGCACCTTCCAGACCTACTCGCCGCTGATCGCCTCGATCGAGGTGAAGCGCAAAGGCGACGTGCGCCGCGCCAAGCTCTATTACCTGCGCGCGCGCTCCGGCAAGTCGGCGCGCATCCGCGAGAAAACCGGCGCCGCGGAAGGCGAAACGCAGGAGTAAAAGAAGCATAAAATTCGGGCTATGCGCAGAGAGGCCGCTGCCATCAGCCCGATCACCAGCATCGTGTCGGCGATCCGCGCCGGCGAGATCGTGATCCTGGTGGACGACGAGGAGCGCGAGAACGAGGGCGACCTCGTTTTCGCCGCCGAGTTCGTCACGCCCGAGAAGGTCAATTTTCTTGCCAAGCACGGCCGCGGCCTGATCTGCATGCCGGTCACCGAGGCGCATGCGCAGCGCCTCGGCCTGCGGCCGATGGTCGAGCAGAACCGCTCGCGCCACGGCACCAACTTCACCACCTCGATCGAGGCCGCGGAGGGCATCTCCACCGGCATCTCGGCGCAGGACCGCGCGCTGACCATCAAGGTCGCCGCGGCGCCCGACGCCAAGCCCGAGGACATCGTCCAGCCGGGCCACGTGTTCCCGCTCATCGCGCAACCGGGCGGCGTGCTGGTGCGCGCCGGGCACACCGAAGCCTGCTGCGATCTCGCGCGTCTCGCCGGGCTTTCGCCCGCCGCGGTGCTGTGCGAGATCATGCGCGACGACGGCAGCATGGCGCGGCTGCCCGATCTCATCGACTTCGCCGCCGAGCACAAGCTCAAGATCGGCACCATCGCCGACCTGATCGAGTACCGCAGTCGAAATGAATCGCTGGTGCAGCGCGTCTCGGAGCGCGACATCGAGACGGCCTGGGGAAGTTTTCATCTGGTGTCCTACCGGGATCTCGCGCTCGGCTCGATTCACCTCGCGCTCGTGCAGGGCAGTCCTTCGCCGCAGACCGAGATACTGGTGCGCGTGCACGAGCCGCTGTCGGTGGTCGACCTGCTCGACGCCGGGCCGGGCACGCATTCGTGGGGCGTCGGCGAAGCGCTCGAAACCATCGGGCGGGCGGGCACGGGGGTGATGGTGCTCCTCAACTGCACGCAAACGAGCGAAGCGCTGGAGGCGCGGCTTGCCGAAACGCGCACGCCGCGCGGCGGCCGGGGCATGGACCTGCGCCTCTACGGCATCGGCGCGCAGATCCTGCGCGATCTCGGCGTCGGGCGGATGCGGCTGATGGCGGCGCCGCGCAAGATGCCGAGCATGGCGGGTTTCGGGCTCGAAGTCACCGGCTACGCCGAGCTGCCGAAGCGGTAAGGCCGCGATGCGCCTCGGCATCGTCGCCAGCCAGTTCAACGCGGAGGTCTCTCATCGGCTCCTCGAGCGCGCCAGGGCGCAAGCGCAGTCCATGGGCGTTGAAATTGCCGTCACCACTGTTCCGGGCGCGCTCGAGATTCCGCTCGCTCTGCAGTGGATGGCGCAGAGCGGACGTTTCGACGCCCTGGTGGCGCTCGGCGCCGTGATCCGCGGCGAGACCTACCATTTCGAAGTGGTGGCGAACGAGTCGGCGCGCGGCCTGATGGACGTGGCGCTCGACTTCGGCCTGCCGATCGCCAACGGCATTCTGACCGCCGAGGACGAGCCGCAGGCGATGGCGCGCCTCGACAAGGGCGCCGAAGCGGTGCGCGTCGCCGTCGAGATGGCCAGGCTCAAGGCAAAGCTGCATGAAAACGGCTAGGCGCCAGGCGCGAGAGATTGCCCTGCAGGCGCTTTACGCCTGGCAGCTGTCAGGCAGCGACCCGGTCGAGCAGGCCCGCAGCCTGGAAGGCTTCGACAAGACGGATGCATCCTTCGTCAACGCGCTCGCGAGCGGTGTACGCGATCGCGCCGCGGATCTGCAGCGGATCATCGCGCCGCATCTCGATCGCGAGTTCGCCCGGCTTTCGCCAATCGAGCGGGCGATCCTCTACATCGGCGCCTTCGAGCTCGCCGCGCACCCCGAGACGCCGTTCAAGGTGGTGCTCAACGAGGCGATCGAGCTGGGAAAGAGCTTCGGCGCGACCGACGGCCACCGCTTCGTCAACGGCGTTCTGGAGAAGATCGCGGCGGCGCTGCGCCCGGACGAAGTGGCGCGCTCGAGAAAGATCGCCTGAACGAATTCGAGATCATCCGGCGGTACTTCGAGCGACCGCCCAAGCATGCGGTGCTCGGCGTCGGCGATGATTGCGCGCTGCTCGCCGCGCGGGCCGGTTTCGAGATTGCGGTCACCACCGACATGCTGATCGAAGGGCGGCATTTCCCTCCGGGCGCGGACGCACGCGCGCTCGGCCACAAGGCGCTCGCGGTGAGTCTTTCGGATCTGGCGGCGACGGGTGCCTTCCCGCGCTGGGCGACGCTCGCCATTGCCTTGCCTGCGGCGGATGAAGCCTGGCTCGGGGCGTTCGCGCAAGGCTTGTTCGCGCTCGCGGACCGCTACGGGGTCGACCTGGTCGGCGGCGACACGACGCGCGGACCGCTTCTCGTGATCAATATGACCGCGCTGGGGGAGGTCCCCGCAGGCACCGCGCTGCGCCGCTCCGGCGCGCGGCCCGGCGACGATATCTGGATTTCGGGCGAGCTGGGCGGCGCGGCGCTCGCCCTCGCTCACCCCGAGATCGGAGAAGCGGCGAAGCGGCTGCACGAGCCCGAGCCGCGCGTCGCGCTCGGCGAGCGGCTGCGAGAGCTGGCGCATGCGGCGATCGATGTCTCGGACGGGCTGACGGGCGACCTGGCGCACATTCTGGAGCGCTCCCGGGTGGGCGCGCTGGTCCATTACGAGCAGGTGCCGCGAGCGCCGGCTTTCAAGCACGTCAAAGACGCGGTATTGGAAAAACGCTGTGTCCTGTCGGGAGGCGATGATTACGAGCTGCTTTTCACTGCGCCGCAAGCGTGTCGCGCAGCTTTGGAGAGCGTCGGAAAGGAGTTGAGGCTGCCGCTGTCGCGAATCGGCAGTATCCGCTCCGGCGCGTCCTCGCTCGAAGTGCTCGACGCCGACGGCAGGCCGATGTCCTACTGCGGCGGCTTCGATCATTTCGCCGCGCCATGATCGTCTTTCGCCCGCAAGCATCCTTCGCCTTCTCGCATCCTGCGCACGTCATCGCGTTCGGCGCCGGCGCCGGCCTGGTGCCGTATGCGCCGGGTACAGCCGGGACGCTGGTCGCCTGGCCGATCGGCTGGATGCTGGGCGGCAGCCTGCCGGCGAGCGCCGTGCTGGGGCTCATCGCGATGCTGTTCGCGCTCGGTATATGGGCCTGCGACGTGACCGGGCGCAAGCTCGGCATCCCGGACCACAGCTCGATGGTATGGGACGAGATCGTCGCTTTCCTGCTCGTGCTCGCGATCGTGCCGCGCGAGCTGGCGTGGCAGGCGGCGGCCTTCGTCCTGTTCCGCGTGTTCGACATCGCCAAGCCGCCCCCGATCCGTTACTTCGAGCGCCGCTATCGTGACGGCTTCGGCGTCATGTTCGACGACATCGTCGCCGCAGCCTACGCGCTGATCGTGCTGGCGGTGATGAAGCGGCTGTTCTTCTGATGCGACAGCTCGCGGCAAGAATCGGCAAGCGGCTCAAGGCGTCGCGCGCGATGCTGGTCACGGCGGAATCGTGCACCGGCGGCTGGGTTGCTCAAGCCGTCACCGCGGTCGCGGGCTCTTCCAACTGGTTCGAGCGCGGGTTCGTCACCTACTCCAACGACGCCAAGCGCGAGCTGCTCGGCGTGCGCGCCGATACGCTCGCCCGGCGCGGCGCGGTGAGCGAGGAGACCGCGCGTGAAATGGCGTCGGGCGCGCTGCGGCGAAGCAAAGGCAGCCTGTCGGTCGCAGTGACCGGGATCGCTGGACCGGGCGGCGGCAGTCCGGCCAAGCCTGTAGGCACGGTGTGCTTTGCATGGGAGCGCAAGAAAGGCCGGCGGCATGCCGAGACGCGGCGGTTCACAGGCAACCGCGAAAGCGTTCGCAAACAGTCCGTTATCCACGCCCTGGAAGGGGTATTGAAACTGCTTGACGAGGACTGAGCGCAGTCCTAAATAGGGGCGATGGCTTCCGTCCGTCCCGCCGCCGTAGCCGGCACGTTCTATTCGAGAGATTCGCGCGCTCTCATCACCGAGCTCGACGATCTGCTCGGCGGCGTAGAGCAGCTCGCGCCGCGCCTGGGCTTTCCGAAGGCGCTGATCGTGCCGCACGCCGGTTACATCTATTCCGGGCCGGTAGCCGCGCGCGCATATGACGAAGTAGCCGCGGCGCGTGGCGTCGTGCAGCGGGTCGTCATGCTCGGCCCGGTGCATCGCGTCCCGGTGCGCGGCCTCGCGCTGCCGGGCGCGCAAATTTTCGAGACGCCGCTTGGACGGATTCCCATCGATCAAAAAGCTGTCCAGGAAGTTTCTTCGTTGCCGCAGGTCGTAAGCAGCGACCCGGCGCACGCCCTCGAGCACTCGCTCGAGGTGCAGTTGCCCTTCCTGCAGAAGGTTCTCGGCGACTTCGCGCTCGTGCCGTTCGCCGTCGGCATGGCGAATGTGGAGGAGGTCGCCCAGGTGATCGAGCGCCTGTGGGGCGGCCGCGAGACTCTCATCGTGATCTCGACCGATATGTCGCATTACCACGCTTACGAGGAAGCGCGCCGGATCGACGGCGCCACCGTGGACCGCATCGGCGCCTTGGCCACGGATATCGACCATGACGAAGCGTGCGGCGCCACCCCGCTGAACGGTCTGCTGTCGGTGGCAAAGAAGAGAAACCTGTCGATCAAGCTGCTCGCCGCCTGCAACTCGGGCGACACGGCTGGCGGCAAAGGCCAGGTCGTCGGCTATTCCTCGTTCGCGCTTTACGAAGGCGGCGAGGTGAAGCACGAGGATGCCGGCAGCACGCTCATCTCGATCGCCTCGGGCAGCATTTCCAACGGGCTGGGGCTGGCCCCCAAGCCGGAAGTCGGCGGCGCAACCTGGCTCGACCAGGCCGGTGCGACGTTCGTCACCTTGCTGCGCGCGGGGGCGCTGCGCGGCTGCATCGGCAGCCTGGAAGCAGTCCGGCCGATCGGCGCCGACGTTGCCGACAACGCCCTGGGCGCCGCGTTCCGCGATCCGCGTTTTCCGGCGCTGACGCGCGACGAATGGCCTCTGTGCAGCGTCGAGGTGGCGCTGCTTTCGGTGCCCAAGCCGATCCAGTTCGCCGACGAGGACCAGCTGCTTGCGCTGATCCGTGCCGGCGAGGACGGCCTGATTCTGGAGGCCGCTGGCCGGCGCGCGACCTTCCTGCCGCAGGTGTGGGAGAGCATCGCGGAACCGCGGCAGTTCCTCGACGAACTCATGCGCAAGGCCGGTGTCCCTGCCGACACACGCCTGGCGCGCTGCAGGCTGTCGCGCTACCGCGTGATCAAGTGGAAAGCGCAAACACTGCACGCATGAATCCGCAGACCGCTTATCCGGGACGATGGTGGCATCACCTAGAAGACGGCCGCATCCAGTGCGACCTGTGCCCGCGCGACTGCAAGCTGCACGAGGGGCAGCGCGGGATGTGCTTCGTGCGCAAGATGGAAGGCGGCCGCATGGTGCTCACCACGTACGGCCGCTCCTCCGGGTTCTGCATCGACCCGGTCGAGAAGAAGCCGCTCAACCACTTTTATCCGGGGACCAGCATCCTGTCCTTCGGCACCGCGGGCTGCAACCTGGCGTGCAAGTTCTGCCAGAACTGGGACATCTCGAAATCGCGCGAGATGGACCGCCTGCAGGACCAGGCCAGCCCGGAAAAGATCGCCGACGCGGCGCTCGAGCTCGGCTGCAAATCGGTCGCGTTCACGTACAACGATCCGGTGATCTTCGCCGAGTATGCGATGGACATCGCCGACGCCTGCCATGCGAAGGGGGTGAAAGCCGTGGCCGTGACGGCGGGCTATATCCATGCCGAGCCGCGGCGCGAGTTCTACGCCAAGATGGACGCCGCCAACGTCGACCTGAAGGGCTTTACCGACGACTTCTACTTCAAGATCTGCGGCGGCCATTTGCAGCCGGTGCTCGATACGCTGGTCTACCTGGTGAAGGAGACCGGGGTCTGGACCGAGATCACGACGCTGCTCATCCCCGGCAAGAACGATTCGGATGCCGAGCTCGAAGCCGAGTGCAAGTGGGTCATGCAGCACCTCGGTGCCGAGGTGCCGCTGCACTTCACCGCCTTCCATCCCGACTGGAAGATGACCGACGTGCCGCCGACGCCGCCGGCGACGCTCACGCGGGCGCGCGAGATCGCGCTGCGTCACGGCCTGCGCTACGTCTATACGGGCAATGTGCACGATGAGACCGGCGGCTCGACCTACTGCCCTGCGTGCGGGAATGCAGTGATCGTGCGCGACTGGTACGACATCCGCGGCTACCACCTCGCCGACAACGGCGCCTGCAGGTCCTGCGGCACGCAGATCAGCGGCCGGTTCCAGAAGTTCGGCCGCCCCTTCGGGCCAAGGCGAATTCCCGTAAGGTTGGAAAGCAGGACTCAACCGCCAAGCTGAAGCATTTCCTTCCAGGAACGGCGGCTTGGCTCGCTGCGCTCTGCGCGAGCCGCGTGCTCGCGGCGACCTGGTTCGTCGCTTACTCGGCGGTGCTGCCGCTCACGCAGGCGGCGTGGGGGCTTTCCGCGCGCGAAGCCGGTTTGATCCAGTCGGCGTTCCACCTCGGCTACCTCGTCTCGCTGTTCATGGTGGGCTTCATCGCCGATCATTTCGGCGCCAAGCGCGCCTACCTCACCACCGGCATCGCGGCCTGCGCGAGCCCGTGGGCCTTCGTGCTGTTCGCCGACGGCTTCTGGTCGGCCTTCTGGCTGCATGCTCTGACGGGGCTTTGCCAGGGCGGCACCTATACACCCGCGCTTGCGCTCATCAATGACCATGTCGAGCGCGCGCGCCGCGGCCGCGCGATGGGGTACCTGATCGCCGGCTCGAGCGCCGGCTACGCGATCTGTCTGGGCGTGGCGGGCCTCGCGCTCAAGTTCACTGATTGGCGCGGCGCGCTCGCTGCGGTAGCGATGCTGCCCGTGATCTCCTGGGTCCTCGGAATTTACGTACTGAGAAGCACCGCGAACCTGGTGCACCCGCGCCCGGCTGGCGAGTCGCTGCTTGCAGCGATTCCCGCGGTATGGCGCAACCGGCGCGGCATGCTTTCCATCTGGGGCTACAGCTTTCACAACTGGGAGCTGCTCGGCCTGTGGGCCTGGCTGCCCGCGTTCCTGACCGCTGCGCTGCTCGCGCATGGAGCGGCTCCGCAAAGCGCGGCGACGCTCGCTCTATGGTTCGCGGCGCTCAGCTACCTTGCCAACATCGCCGGCTCGATCGTCGGCGGCACGATGGCCGACCGCTGGGGGCGCACGCAGACCATCCTCACCTGGTCGTGCGTGAGCCTCACGCTCTCGTTTTCGATCGGCTGGCTGATCTCGCTGCCGCTCGCGCTGCTGGTGGCGCTCGCCTGCCTCTACAACTTCGCCGGCATCGCCGACTCGTCGACGCACTCGACGGTGCTCGCCGAGAGCGTGCCGCCGCACTATCTCGGCGTCGCGTATGCAATCCGCTCGGTCGTTGGCTTTGGCGCCGGAGTCGTGAGCCCGGTGGTCTTTGGCTGGGCGCTCGATCTCTCAGGCGACGGCGCCGGCTGGGGCATTGCGTGGTCGACGCTCGGGCTCGGCGCCGCGCTCGGCCCGATCGTCACCTGGAAGCTGCATCGTGGCGCCCGATGATATGCTAGGCAGCGGGGAAACAAGAATGATGCGTCGGAGGATCTGCATCCTGTCGGCGGTCCTGATCTCGGCCTGCGCGCCGCAGCCCAGGGTCGCCGAGCCGGTTTCCGGTCTCGCGGTGACGCCGCCGCAGGTCGCTGCGCCGCTCCCCGAGCACGGGCCGTTGTTGATCAACGACTACAAGAGAACCGTGGCAAGCCGCATCGTGGCCGCGAACGAGGAAGTGTTTTTCGAGCCGTTGCCGGAGATGCTGAAATCGATCGTGGTGCTGGAGATCACGGTCGACCGCCACGGTTACCCTCTCGATGTGCATGTCATCCGTTCCAACGGCTATCTGGAGCTGGAGCAGGTCGCGCTTGCGAGCGTGCTGCGGGCGGCACCGTTTGACGGGCCGCAGCCGGGCGTCCTGCAGGGCGCCGCTTCCGTGAGCTTTCTCGAGACGTTCCTGTTCCGCGGCGACGGGTTCTACCAGGTTCTCAGCCTGGTTTTTCCGCTGCAGGACTCGTTCAGTCCTTCATTAGCAGGTGCATCAAACTAGAGGTGTCCCAGCGGCGCCCGCCGCGCGCCTGCACCCACGCGTAGAACTGGTCGATGAGCGCGCTGGCCGGAAGCCGCGCGCCGTTTCTCTTCGCTTCGTCAAGGCAGATGCCGAGGTCCTTGCGCATCCAGTCGACCGCAAAGCCGAAACCGTCGAACTTGAGCTCGTTCATCTGCTTCCAGCGGTTTTCCATCTGCCAGGATTGCGCCGCTCCCTTGGAGATCACGCCGACCACCTTCTCGACATCCAAATTAGCTCTTTTCGCAAACGCCAATCCTTCAGCGAGGCCTTGCACAAGGCCGGCGATGCAGATTTGGTTAACCATCTTGGTGAGCTGGCCCGAGCCCGGGCCGCCGATCAGCGCGCACATCTTGGCGTAGACGTCGAGCACCGGCTTGACGCGGTTGAAGTCGGCCGGCTCGCCGCCGCACATGATGCCGAGCTGGCCGTTCTGCGCGCCCGCCTGGCCGCCCGACACGGGCGCGTCGATGAAGCCGACGCCGCGCTCTTTGGCTTTTGCAAATAATTCTTTGGCGAGTAGCGCAGAGGCCGTGGTGTGGTCCACCAGGACCGCGCCGCGTTTCATGCCGGCGAGCGCTCCGTTGTCGCCGTACGCCACCGAGCGCACGTCGTCATCGTTGCCGACGCACATCATGACGAAATCGCAGTCCTTCGCGGCCTCGCGCGGGCTGGCGGCGTGCTTCCCGCCGTACTCCTTCGACCACTGCTGGGCCTTCGCGGAAGTACGGTTGTAGACGGCGACGTCGTGGCCGCCTTTTTTCTGCAGGTGGCCGGCCATCGGATAGCCCATCACGCCAAGACCCAGGAACGCGAGCTTCGCCATCGTTTTGTCTCCTAAAGGGATTTCTCGAAGTTGACAGGCCGGCGTCAACGACCCACAATACATGAACGTTTATACAGTATCCGGTGTTGGCCCAGCGCTAAAGTGCCTGCCGTAGATGCCAACCTACAAAAGAGGTACAGCAATGGATGACAACAAGTCTAAGGCATTAGCCGCCGCACTGTCCCAGATCGAGAAGCAGTTCGGCAAGGGCTCGATCATGAAGATGGACGCCGAGGCGATCAAGGACATCGAGGTGGTGTCCACCGGCTCGCTGGGCCTGGATCTCGCGCTCGGCGTCGGCGGGCTGCCGCGCGGCAGGGTCGTCGAGATCTACGGGCCGGAGTCCTCCGGCAAGACCACGCTCACGCTGCAAGTCATCGCCGAGGTGCAGAAGGCGGGCGGCACGGCGGCCTTCATCGACGCGGAAAACGCGCTCGACGTCACTTACGCCGGCAAGCTCGGCGTGAAGACCGAGGACCTGCTGATCTCGCAGCCCGATACCGGCGAGCAGGCGCTCGAGATCGCAGACATGCTGGTGCGCTCGGGCGCGGTCGACGTGATCGTCATCGACTCGGTCGCCGCGCTCACGCCCAAGGCGGAGATCGAGGGCGAGATGGGCGAGCCGCAGATGGGCTTGCAGGCGCGCCTGATGAGCCAGGCGCTGAGGAAGCTCACCTCCAATATCAAGCGCACCAACACGCTGGTCATCTTCATCAACCAGATCCGCATGAAGATCGGCGTGCTGTTCGGCAATCCCGAGACCACCACCGGCGGCAACGCGCTCAAGTTCTATGCCTCGGTGCGCATGGACATCCGCAGGATCGGCTCGATCAAGAAGGGCGACGAGGTGGTCGGCTCCGAGACGCGCGTCAAGGTGGTGAAGAACAAGGTGGCGCCGCCTTTCAAGCAGGCCGAGTTCGACATCATGTACGGCGATGGCATCTCGCGCGAAGGCGAAGTGCTCGAGATCGGCGTCAATCTCGGCGTGCTCGAGAAGTCGGGCGCCTGGTACATCCACCACGGCGACCGGCTGGGGCAGGGCAAGGACAACGCGCGCGACTTCCTGAAGGAAAACCCCCAGCTCGCGCGCGAGATCGAAGCGAAGATCCGCGAAAAGGCGGGCATCGCCAAGCCCGCTCCGGCCGCCGCGGAGCCGGCGGAAGAAAAAAAGGTTGAGCACCTCGCCACCCGCAAGCGCGGCTGAGCTCAGACAGCGCGCGTTGCGGCTGCTGGCGCGGCGCGAGCATTCGCGCGCCGAGCTCGCGCGCAAGCTCGCGCCGCATGCCGGGTCGGCCCGGGAGCTGGAAACGCTCCTCGACAGCCTGATTGAGAAAAAGCAGCTGTCGGACGAGCGCTATGCGTCCGAGCGCGCGCGCTGGCTGGCGCGCAAGTACGGCCCCGCGCGCATCCGCCGCGATCTGCGCGCGAAAGGCGTCGCCGAAGAGCTGGTCGCGGGCGCCTGCTCCAGCGACGACGAGTTCGGGCAGGCAGGCCTTGCACTGAGGAAAAAGTACAGAACTAAAGCCACTACGCGTGAGGAGCGCGCGCGCCGCGCACGCTTTCTCCAGGGCCGGGGCTTCTCCTACGAGGCGATCCGCCGCGCGCTGGATCTCGCCGGCGACGACGCCTCTTTGTAGCTAAGCCGCCACAAGAGGGTCAGAACGGCCCCTTTTGCGTCGCCAGCGAGCGACGAATCGCAGTCGCCTGGCAGCGACAGCCTTGCGCGCAGGTTTTTCAGCGCGCAGTCTGAGTCTTCCAACAAGGCCCAGAGCGAGGAGCCCAATGCGCAAGTCATTGGCGTGTTGTATCACCATCGCGGCCGCCGTCGGCGGTCTTAGCCTGGCAGCAGACTACGCCAC
>Ga0210382_10000462_pt1 | contig 14551 bp, 7 predicted proteins | sample PLMedo_FD_155452 | JGI IMG/M metagenome (GOLD analysis project Ga0210382, IMG submission 155452) | Groundwater sediment microbial communities from an aquifer in East River, Colorado, USA - PLM0_60_coex redo | ecosystem: Environmental > Terrestrial > Soil > Riparian zone | place: USA: East River...
ACGCCGTTCGCCGATGCTACGCGCCTGTCCGCCTCAGAACGGAACGACTCGCTGTATCGGACTCCCCGTGCGTATCTGGCCACCCAGGGGCCGCCGTCGGTCTTCGCGCTGCGCCTGCACGCCGAGGCGACCGCCTCCGCCGACCGGTCACAGCTGTCGCTGAACAGCTTCCAGATCCGCGAGGGCAGTGAGCGGATCTACGTCGGCAACAGGCTGCTCACGCGCGAGCAGGACTACACGATCGATTACACGACGGGACAGCTGCAATTCAAGAACCCGGGCGCGCTGTTTCAAGGCGGCGGCGCCGCGCAGGTGCGTGCGCAGTTCGAGGAGCGGGCGGCATTTGCGCTTGCTCCCACCACGACGTACGGCCTGTCGGCGCGGTACGACCTGGGCGCGGTGGGGCAGGTGAACCTGCTCGGGATCTTCCAGAACGAGCAGAGCACGTTTACCCGGCCGCCGCTCGGGTTTGAGCCGTCGTCCGGCTTCATCGGTGGGATATCGACGCAGCTGCGCTTCCAGCCCGAGTGGCTGACGCGGTTCATGAACGCGCTGCCCGGCGTGCACACGAGCGTACCGTCGGCGCTGAGCGTGAACGGAGAGCTGGCGATCTCGAAGCCGTCGCCCAATCGCTTCGGCCAGGCCTACATCGAAGAATTCGAGGGGGGCTCGGCGCGCTCCATCGGGCTCGCCGACAACGCGTGGCACTGGGGCAGCATCCCGACGTCGGTGCGTGGCGTCGAGTCGCTCGGCATCCCCGTAGCCTTCGATTCCAACCAGGCCGCGTTCCTCACGTGGCAGAGCTTGCCCTACAGCGTGACCAACGGGTTCGTGCCGATGCAGTTTCTGCCGCAGCAGATCGATCCCACGCTCCGCTTCACCGGCCAAGCGCAGGCCGCCGAGCCGGTGCTGTGGCTGACGCTGCAGCCGGACAGCGTGCTCGGGCTCGCGAACAACCGGCGCGACTCGCCGGACTTCGGGGCTCCAAACTGGACGCGTCCGGCACAGAACGCGCCGCGCTGGCGTTCGATCACGCAAACACTGTCGGCCACCGGCGTCGATCTCTCGCGCGTGGAGTTCCTGGAGTTCTGGGTCTGGGAGGATGCCGCGCGTGTCGCTCAGGCCACTGGGACGACGGTGTTGTTCGACTTCGGGAGCATCTTCGAGGATGCGATCGCCTTCACACCGACGTCGTTTACCGTGAGTGCGGCGGGTGACACGACGTACGCCGGCGTGCGGCGCACGGGCGTGGGGCGGCTCGACTCGGAGCGCGATCCACGCACGCAAACGTGGAGCGCGACGCTCAACGACGAGGGCATTCTCTCCGACCGCGTGGTCGACGGCATCGTCGACGCGACTCGCGCGGTCGTGGTCGATACGCTGCCGCTCTGCTCCGCCACCGACAACGGGCAGCTCGTGCCGTACGCCCTGGGCGACATTCGGTCGCGGTGCGGCCGGCATAACAACGCCGTCGATACCGAGGACCAGGACGGCGACTTCGCGCTCGACTCAGTCGCGGGCGTTCGGACCGCGGAGAGTTTCGTGCGCTACGTGTTCCCGATCGGCGATACCCGCTACTTCGTGCGCGATGGCGGCATGAACGCCGGAGCCGGCTGGCGCCTGTACCGGATTCCGTTCCGCACCGACACGCTGCAGATCGGTAGCCCCAGCCTGAGGCAGGTGCAGTCGCTGCGTATTACGGTCGTCGCGCCCGCGCCGACCGGTGCGGAGACGGCGCTGCCATTCGCGCTGGCCCGCGTACGGCTCATCGGCAGCTCCTGGGTGAAGCGCAGCGACACACCGATCGCCGGGTTAGGCGGCGACCGCGGCACCGGGCTCGGCGAGGTCGTCGCGTCCGTCGTCAGCACTGAAAACCAGGATCTTGGCTACACCTCGCCGCCCGGGGTCACCGATGAGGCGGGACGCAAGGGTGCCGGATTCCAGATCGCGGCCACCGAGATCAACGAGCGGTCGATGCGTGTGCTCGCGAGTGGGCTCGGCCTGGGCCAGCGGGCCGAAGCGTATCTCCGCTTTACGACCGAAGGCGACAAGAACTTCCTGAAGTACCGCACGCTGCGTGTCTGGGCCCGCGGCCGCGGCGCGGGGTGGGAAGACGGCGACCTCGAGTTCTTCATCAAGGCCGGGAAGGATCAGGACAACTTCTACATGTATCACACGCCGGCGCGCACGACGTCCTGGGAGCCCGAGGTCGTGGTGCAGTTCGAGCGCTGGCTGATTCTGCGTGCACGGATCGAGCAGGCGTGGCTCTCAGGCGACAGCGCGCACATTTATCCCGGCTGCCCCGACTCCACGCTCCTGATTCCCGATTCCTCATATGTCATGTGCGACGGCCCTTACATCGCGCACGTGCGCGATCCCGGCACCGCGCCACCGAACCTTTCGCGCGTGCAGGAGATCGCGGCGGGGATGTGGCGGATCGGGACCAGCGCGGTCGTGGATCCCGCGGAGCTGTGGGTAGACGACATCCGTCTGGGCGACGTCGTGCGCGAGACCGGCGCGGCGGGCGCCATCGATCTCGCGCTGGCGGCGGCGGATGTCGCCGACCTCGCCGTCAGTGTGTCGCGCCGCGACGGGCAGTTTCGCCAGCTGACCGACGATCCGTCGTACGTCACGGACAACAGCGCCAACATCAGCGGCACGGTGCGGGTGGATCGCTTCCTGCCCGATCGCTGGGGACTCTCGGTGCCGGTGACGTTCCAACGGACCCTCGTCGGCAGCGACCCCTTCTATCTCAGCGGCACCGATCTGCGCGCCGATGCGCTACAGCGTCTGCGCACGCCGCGAACGAGCGCCGCGAGCTACGGTTTTTCCGCGCGGCGGATCCGCCAGGCGAGCAAAGGGCCCGCGCGCTGGATGCTGGACCCCGTGTCGCTGTTCGGATCGTACTCGAGCGGCGATACGCGCACCTCGCTCTCGCTCGCGAACGGCTCGAGCTATTCCTTCAATCTCGATTACACGACGGCGCCGAACCCGGCGTCGATCCGGGTGGCGGGCAAAGCGCTGCGCCTCAATCCATCCCGGATCCATTTCCGCTCGGGGCTGGTGGGCACCGCTGCGCAGCGGTTCAGCTTCCTAGTGCCGATCCAGCAGGCGGGTGACACCGCCCCCCCGGCCGTCTCGCAGACGCGCGTGTGGCAAAACTCCGGCGGCGTGCAGCTCACCCCCGTGACAGGGATGCAGCTCGGTGTCGATGCCGTCTCCACCCGCGATCTGCGCGACTACGGCGACTCGACCACGATGGGACGTCTGATTCGCCAGCAAAGCGCCTCGCTCTTCGGCAGCGACGTCGGCCTGGAGACGCAGCGTCTGGTCACGACGTCGATCTCGCTGACGCCTCGCGTGGGCCGGTGGATTCGGCCGCGGGCTTCCGTCGGCTCTTCGTTCGCGTTCAACCGCGACCCCAATGCCCGCCAGCCGGCGCGAGCGGACGGCGATACCGCCGGCGACTTCCGGGTTCCGGCGGCGTTCAGTAACGCGCGCCGGTTCGAGACCGGCGCGCAGCTCGACCCGCGTCGGCTGGCTCAGGCCGTCTTTGGCGACTCGTCGGCCGCAGCGGCCTGGCTCGGCCACATCACGGGTCTCGACGTGACGTACAGTGCGCAGCAGGGGTCGGTCTTCAGCCGGGCAACGGACACGCCGCCCGCCGGCTACCAGCTGGCGCTCGGCGGGTTCGACGGCTTCCGGCAGGTCGGCGGCCTGCTCGCCACGTCGGCGATACAGAACACGAGCCTGTCCACCGGTGGTGTGGCGGTCCTGCCGCTGGGCCTGCGCGCCAATGCGACCTACCGGCTCACCCGCGGCATCATCTGGACATTGAGAACCGGCGAACAGGTGCCGATTCGCAGCCGCATGCGCGAGTGGCCCAATGGGTCGATCAGCTGGTCGTTCACGCCACGGCAGCTCGTCGGCCGGCTCGTGGCGAGCGTCAACGCCAGGGTGGGATATCGGCGCGCGGAATCGATCAACGAACAGCCAACGTTCGGAGGAGCCGGGGGAGGGGGGGGGCCAGGCAGTGTTGCGGTGAACAGCACCATCGAGAAGGCGTTTACTCCGTCGGCTTCGGTCACGTGGGTCGGCGGCGTCTTCACGACGTTCGATCTGTCGCGGACGACGTCGGACCGGCTCAGCGCCGGCAATCTGTTTCGCAGCGTCCGCGACGCGCACAACGCCACCGTGACGTTCTCGTTCCGGCCACCAACCAAGGGGCGGTGGCGTTCCAACATTCGGACCACGGCGGGGTATTCCGTGGCGGCCAATACGACCTGTTTGCGGCGTGCCGGGCAGGAGACCTGCGTGCCCTTTGTGGACAGCCGGCAGACGCAGGCTCAGCTTACCATGGACACTGACCTTCCAACCAACATGAGCGCGGGACTGCAGATGGCCTACGTTCTCAACGAGGAGCGCCAAACGAACCGCAAGATCTCGCAGTTTGTGATTACGGCATTCGTACAGCTGTCGACCAGCGTCGGACAGTTGCGATGAGGCCTCTACCAACGTCCAGAACCTCCACCCTCCTCCTCATCCTGCTTTTAGTCGGCTGTCAGGCCCGTGCCGGAAGCGGTGCAAAAGCCAGTCGCGAATTCAATGGCCAGACCGCGTTCACGTACGTGGAGCAGCAGATGGCCTTTGGCCCGCGGATTCCCAATACGCCGGGCCACGAGAAGATGGGTGACTGGTTGCTGACCACCCTGCGGGCGCGCGCCGACACGGTCAGTGTCCAGGACTTCCGCTGGGTCACGCACAAAGGCGCGAGCCTGCATATGCGGAATTTCTTCGCGCGGTTTCGTCCTCAGGCGACGGACCGCGTCCTGTTCCTGGCGCACTGGGACACCCGGCCCTTCGCGGACAAGAGCCAGAATCTGGGACAGCAGCGCATGCCGGTCCCGGGAGCGAACGACGGGGCATCAGGAGTCGCGGTGTTGCTCGGTCTTGCGGACGCGCTCAAAAAGGCACCGCCTACGATCGGCGTCGATTTGCTGTTCGTCGACGGGGAAGACTACGGCGATTTCGCCGATTCGACGGAAACGCTGATTGGCGCGCGGTATTTCGCCAAGCATCAGCCACCCGGCTACACGACGCTGTATGCGGTCTTGTTCGACATGGTCGGGGACAAGGACCTGCAGTTTCAAAAGGAAGGATATTCGATGGTTAATGCGCCCGAGGTCGTGCAGCGTGTCTGGCAGACGGCTGACCGGCTCGGGTATTCAAAGGTGTTCATCCCCCGCGCCGGTCAGACCCTCATCGACGACCATGTGCCGCTGCAGCAGGCCGGCATTCGCGCCATTGACGTGATCGACTTTGATTTCCCTTATCATCACACGACCGAGGACACGATCGATAAGGTGAGCGCGGAGTCGCTGCAGATTGTCGGTGATGTGGCTGTGGCTCTGATCAGACAATAAAAGCGGCGGTCAAGAGGCAACTACGGCGGTCAAGAAGCAAATCGGCGGTCAATGAGCAACTCCGACGGTCGACCGACGCTTTTGCCTTTTGACCGCCGCATTTTTCTCTTGACCGCCGCATTTTTTCGATGCAGGCTATTCATCGGAGCGCGATAAGTTGGGGGATGGACGACCGTCGAGCCGCTCTGCTGTTGGCCTGCCTGGCCTTGGCAGGCGCGGGAATTCGATTTGTGTTGTCGCCCTCTCCAAGCGACCCACCCGGTGACATTCGTCTTCAATCGTCCGCCATCGTTCCGCCAGGCGGGCTGCGCGAAACCGCACGTCGCGCGGCGCAACTTGCCCGCCCACTATTGCCAGGGGAGCGCATAGATCTCGATCATGCCGACGTGAGCGAAATCACACGCCTGCCGCGAGTCGGGCCGGCGTTGGCACAACGCATCGTCGCGTGGCGCACCGAACACGGTCCATTTGGCACCCTCAGTCGTCTCGACAGCGTGCCAGGTGTGGGTGTCAAATTGTTGGACGCCGTACGGCCTTTTGTCGTCCAGCCTTGACCCGCTTTGCCCCAAAACACATGTTAGTCCCCTCAATTTCAATGAGTTGCATACGGCTACCGCAGCTGCAGCCCAGGATAAGCTCGGCGAAATCCTGTTGCGCGAAGGCCTGATCACCCAGGAACAGCTCAGAAAGGCCCTTCTGGAGCAGAAGAACTCCGGGATGCGCCTGGGCTACACCCTGGTCAAGCTTGGTTTTATAGAGGAAACCGAGGTCAGCAAGATGCTGGCCCGGCAATACCGCATGCCGGCGGTCGATCTGTCGCGGTTTGAGGTAGACGCGAAGATCCTGAAGCTGATCCCCCCCGACATCGCCACCAAGCACACCGTCCTCCCCCTGAAGCGGGAAGGCCGGACGCTGACCGTCGCTATTGCCGATCCCAACAACGTCGCGGCGATCGAAGACATCAAGTTCATCACGCGCTGTGACGTCTTCCCGGTCATCGCCGGGGAATACACGCTGCGCAACGCCATCGAGCGCTATTACCAGCAGTCGGATGCCCAGCTGCAGACTCTGCTCAAGTCGGTGGAGGCGGCCGAGGATCTCGAGGTTGTCGAGGATGAGCAGGACGAAGACGTCAAGGCGCAGGACCTGGCCGACGACGCTCCCGTGGTCAAGCTCATCAACGGCTTGCTCACTGACGCGGTGAAGCGCGGCGCCTCGGACATCCACATCGAGCCGTTCGAGCACGAGATGCGGGTGCGCTATCGCGTGGACGGCGCGCTGCACGAAGTGATGAAGCCGCCGGTGAAGATGCGCGCCGCCCTCACGTCGCGCGTGAAGATCATGGCGCAGCTCAACATCGCCGAGCGGCGCGTGCCGCAGGACGGCCGCATCAAGCTCAAGATGGGGTCGCGCGTGATCGACTTCCGCGTCTCGACGCTGCCCGTGCTGTTCGGCGAGAAGATCGTGCTGCGTATTCTCGACAAGGGCAACCTGACGCTCGACCTGAAGACGTTCGGCTTCGAGCCCAAGTCGGAGGAGAATCTCCTCAAGGCCATCCTCAATCCGTACGGCATGGTGCTGGTGACGGGGCCCACAGGCTCCGGGAAGACGACGACGCTATACTCGGCGCTCTCGCGGATCAATCAGATCGACGTCAACATCATGACCGCCGAGGACCCGGTCGAGTACAACCTGCTGGGCATCAACCAGGTTCTCGTGCGGAATGAAGTCGGGATGACGTTCGCGGCGGCGCTGAAGGCGTTCCTGCGCCAGGACCCGAACATCATCATGGTCGGCGAGATCCGCGACCTCGAGACCGGCTCGATCGCGATCAAGGCCGCACTCACGGGCCATCTCGTGCTCTCGACGCTGCACACCAACGACGCCCCGTCGACCATCACCCGCATGGTGGACATGGGCATCGAGCCGTTCAACGTCGCCAGCGCCGTCAACCTGATCGTCGCGCAGCGCCTCGTGCGCCGCGTCTGCAAGGACTGCAAGACCGAGCACGAGTACACGCCCGAGGAGATGCACGCCTTCGCGATCGACAAGAAGGTGGGCCCGTTCTTCAAGGGCGCCGGCTGCGACACCTGCGCCGGCACGGGCTACAAGGGCCGCCAGGGCCTCTACGAGGTGATGGCGCTGACGAGCCCGCTGCGCCGCGAGATCCTGAAGGGTGCCTCGACCGAAGAGCTGCGTGACCTCGCGGTCAAAGAAGGAATGCTCACGCTGCGCATGGACGGGATGCTGAAGGTCAAGAAGGGCGTGACCACGCTCGAAGAAGTCGTGAAAGAAACCGCAGCCGGATAAGGAGAGGTCGCATGCCAGTCAACCTTCGGGCGCTGCTCGAGGAGATGATCGAGAAGGACGCTTCCGACCTCCACCTCGTGGCGGGCGAGCGCCCCAAAATCCGCGTGGACGGCGATATCGTGAGCGCCTCCAGCGAAGAGGTCATGACGCCCAAGGACACCCTGTCGCTCGCGTACTCGGTGCTCACCGAGAACCAGAAGAAGCGCTTCGAGACCGAGAGCGAGCTCGACTTCTCCTTCGGCATTCAGAACCTGGCGCGCTTCCGCGGCAACGTCTTCAAGCAGCGCGGCTGCGTGTCGGTCGTCATCCGGCAGATTCCGTTCAACGTGAAGACGTTCAACGAGCTGGGCCTGCCCAACGTGGTGGCACAGCTTGCCGACCGGCCCCGCGGGCTGGTGCTGGTTACGGGTCCGACCGGCTCGGGGAAGAGCACGACGCTCGCCGCGATGATCGACAAGATCAACAAGGAGCTGAAGGGCCACATCATCACGGTGGAGGACCCGATCGAGTTCATCCACCGCCATCAGGCGTGCATCGTCAACCAGCGCGAAGTGGGGACGGATACCAACAGCTTCCAGGCGGCGCTCAAGTACGCGCTGCGCCAGGACCCCGACGTCGTGCTGATCGGCGAAATGCGCGACCTCGAAACGATCCAGGCGGCGCTCACGATCGCCGAGACGGGCCATCTGGCGTTCGCCACGCTGCACACCAACTCCGCCGCCGAGTCCATCAACCGTATCATCGACGTCTTCCCGTCGCACCAGCAGTCCCAGGTGCGGGCGCAACTCGCGTTCGTGCTCGAGGGGGTGCTGACCCAGACGTTGTTGCAGCGGGCCAAGGGGCGGGGCCGCGTGATGGCCGCCGAAATCATGATTTGCACCCCGGCGATTCGCGCCCTGATCCGCGACGACAAGGTGCACCAGATCGAGTCATCGATGCAGGCAGGGAAGAAGTACGGCATGCAGACGCTGAATGACGCGCTCTATCAACTCTACATGGGTCGAGAGGTCACCAAGGACGAGTGCTTGCGCGTGACGTCCAAGCCCAACGATTTCCTGCGGTCCATCGGCGAAACGCCTCCGGACGAGAAGGACGGTCCACCGGTCGCGGGCGCGACGCCGAAGGGGGCCCCACCAAAGGTCGCCATGCGCCCGTGAGGCGTGGCGCGGAGGAATAAAGTATGCCGGTCTTCGAGTATACCGCACGCAATATGAAGGGCGATCTCGTTCGCGATAAGATCGACCTCGCGTCGCGCGACGACGTCATCGCCCATCTGCGGAAGAACCGCATGATCGTGGTGCAGGTCCGCGAAGCGAAGGGGAAGGGCGGCGGGATCGCCGACTTCTTCAAGGCGGGCGTGAAGACGCGCGACGTCGTGATCTTCACCCGGCAGTTCGCCACCATGATCAACTCCGGGCTGCCGCTGGTGCAGGCGCTCGACATCCTCTCGCAGCAGACCGAAAACAAGGTCTTGGCGGACGTCACGCGCGCGGTCGTCTACGACGTCGAAAGCGGCCACACGCTCGCCGACGCGCTGCGCAAGCACCCCAAGGCGTTCACCGATCTCTACGTGAACATGGTGGCCGCCGGCGAAGCGGGCGGTATTCTCGACACGATTCTGCTGCGCCTCGCGACGTTCCTCGAAAAGAACGACTCCATCGTGCGCAAGGTGAAGGGCGCGATGATCTACCCTGCGGTGATCTTCTCGGTCGCGGGAATCGCGATCGCGACACTGCTGATTTTCGTGATCCCGACGTTCCAAAGCATGTTCGCGTCCGTGAACCTCGCGCTGCCGCTGCCCACGCGCATCGTCATCGGCGCCAGCAACATCCTCAAGAACTTCTGGTGGGCCATCATCGGTGCCGGGATCTTCCTCGTCGTCGCCATCAACCGCTACAACAAGACGACGGCGGGCAGGCTCCAGATCGACAAACTGATGCTCAGCATGCCGGTACTCGGCGACCTGCTCCGCAAGTCCGCCGTTTCCCGCTTCACGCGTACGCTCGGTACGCTGATTTCTTCGGGCGTGTCGATTCTCGACGGCCTCGAGATCACGGCCCGTACGGCCGGCAACATGGTGATCCACAACGCGGTGATGGAGTCGCGCGCGTCGATTGCCGGTGGTGAAACGATCGCGTCGCCGCTGCAGAAGTCGAAGGTCTTCCCGCCCATGGTGATTTCGATGATCGCGGTGGGCGAGCAGACCGGCGGGCTGGACGAGATGCTCACCAAGATCGCCGACTTCTACGACGACGAGGTCGACGCCGCCGTCAGCGCGCTGCTCTCACTGCTCGAGCCGATCATGATCGTGGTGCTGGGCGTGATCGTCGGTGGGATGGTCGTGGCGATGTACCTGCCGATCTTCGACATGGTCAACGCGGTGCAGTAGGAGTCGGGAGCTTGGAGTCGGGAGCCAGGGCCTGACTCCCGACTCCGAAATCCAAGCTCCTCTCTTGCATTTTGCCACACCGTTTCCAATAATCCCCCCCCATGCGCTGGCTTGGCCTCAAATCCGAAGGGTCGGCCCCGACCACCCTGGGGCTCCTCCGCCTCGTCTATGTGGGGCGGATGTGCCTGGCGACCGCCATTTATGTCACCGCCGCCCTGAAGGTCCGGGTCGCCGCGCCGCTGGACATCCTGGTTACGTCGCTCATGCTCGTAACCGCGGCGGCCGTGACCCTCGCCGCCTACTGGCACACCCATTTCCGCCGCAATGTGCCGGGGCCGACCTTCCTCTATCTCCAGGCGCTGTTCGACGTTCTGCTGATCACCGCCGTGGTGCACATGACGGGCGGCGCCGAGAGCGACCTCGCCAGCCTGTACGTCATCCTCGTCGCGGTCAATGCGCTGCTGATGCCGCCGGCCAACGCCGGCTTGGTCACCCTGTTCGCGGGCCTCCTGTACTTCGCGGACGTCTTCTGGGGCCACTCGGCCGGAGTGACCGCGGGCATCTGGATTCAGCTCGGTGTCTTTGTGCTGGTGGCCGTCGTCATCGCCTACGTCGCGAGCCGGGTCAACGTGCTGGGCCGGCGCGAGGTGGCGCTCACCGCCGAGGTCCGCCAGGTACAGCTCGAGGCCGACGACGTGCTCCGCAACATTCGCACGGGCGTGATCACCGTCGACGCGGACGGGCACCTCCTCTATGCGAACCCGGCCTCCGAAGAGATCCTGGGATTCAAGGCCCGTGAGTGGCTGGGGCGCTCCGTGATGCCGGAGTTCGCACGCCTGGCGCCTGAGTTCTGGGCTGCCGTGACGTCCACCGCGCGCCGCGGCGTCCGCCTGATGCGGGTCGAAGCCACCGTGCACCGTCCCGATCACAGCTTTCCGATCGGCGTGACGACCACGACGCTCGACGGCCCCGTCGGCGCACGGCCCCGCGTCTCCGCGATCTTCACCGACATCTCCGATTCCAAACGGCTCGAAGAGCTGCATCTGCGCGCCGAACGGCTCGAGGCGGTCGCGGAGCTGTCGTCGAGCCTGGCGCATGAGATCAAGAATCCGCTGGCTTCGATCCGCAGCTCCGTGGAGCAGCTGGGTCGCTCGTCGCGCGCCAATCCGGACGAGAAGTTCCTCGCCGGTCTCATCGTCCGCGAAAGCGACCGGCTGTCGCGGTTGCTCTCGGAGTTCCTCGACTTCTCGCGCGTGCGCGTCACCGAATGCCGGCCCATGGATCTGCATTCGGTTGCCGAAGCGGCCATCCGGCTGGTCCGCCAGCACCCCGATTGCGCCGCCGGCGTGAAGATCACGCTCGAGGGTGGGCCCACGCCGATGGAAGGCGATGAGGACCTCCTGCACCGCGTCGTCTCGAACCTCGTGCTCAATGCCGTGCAGGCCGCCGGTTCGCGCGCGGCGGTGAAAGTGCGTACCGGCCTCGCCGCGGCGAACGAGCTGCCGGGGGGCGCCGGGATCGATAACCCGGTGGCGCTGCGGGTCAGCGACAACGGCCCCGGCATCCCGGCCGAGCTCCAGGAACGCTTGTTCGAGCCCTTCGCCACCGGACGGGTCGGCGGTACGGGGCTCGGACTTGCCATCGTCCAGCGAGCGGTGGAAGCCCATCGCGGCCTTGTGCTGGTAGACACGAAGACGGGCGCCGGAACGACGTTCACCGTCTACTTCCCGTCTGCCCGTCGCAAGGAGGAGGCCGCGTAATGCCGATCGCTCCATCGATCCTCGTCATCGACGACGAACAGGGAATCCTCGAAACCCTCCGCATCCTGCTGAAGAACGAGGGCTTCGATGTCACGACCGCACAGGGGGGCAAGGCGGGCCTGGAGCAGCTCAAGGGCTCGGCACCCGACATCGTCCTGACCGATCTCAAGATGCCCGGCGTCACCGGGATCGAGATCCTCTCGGCCGTGCGCGGGCAGGATCCCGAAACACCGGTCATCCTGATGACGGCGCAGGCGTCGCTCCAGACCGCGATTCAGGCCGTGAACGAAGGCGCCTTCTACTATATACAAAAGCCTTTCTCCAACGACGACATGGTGGCGATCTGCCGCCGTGCGGCCGAGCATCGCCGCCTGCGGGCGGAGAACAAGCAGCTCAAGCAGGAGATTCGCCGCCGCGAGCGCTCCGGCCAGGTCAAGCCGCTGGGCAAGTCGCGTCTCTTCAACGACGTGATGCGGCTGGCGGAGCAGGTGGCCCCGACCGAGAGCACGGTCCTCATCCAGGGTGAGTCGGGCACCGGTAAGGAAGTCATCGCTCGCTACCTCCACGAGCTGTCGGCGCGGGCCGAAGGCCTGTTCCTTTCGCTCAACTGCGGCGCGCTGCCGGAGAGCCTGCTCGAGTCCGAGCTGTTCGGCCACGTGAAGGGATCGTTCACCGGCGCCGTACGCGACAAACAGGGACTGTTCGCCGCCGCGCGCGGTGGGACGTTCTTCCTCGACGAGATCGGCGAGATGTCGCCCGCCACGCAGGTCAAGCTGCTGCGCGTATTGCAGGAGCGGGAAGCGATACCGGTCGGCGGTACGGAAGCGATTCCCGTGGACGTGCGGGTCGTCGCCGCCACCAACCGCAATCTGGAAGACGACATCAAGCGCGGCCGCTTCCGCAGCGATCTCTATTACCGGCTCAACGTCATCCAGATCAATCTGCCGCCGCTGCGCGACCGCCGCGACGACATCCCGATCTTCGTGAAGGCCTTCCTGGAGCACATCGCGGTGGAGCGGTCGGAGCCGCCCAAGAATCTCGCCGACGATGCTCTGGAGATCATCATGGCGTACGATTGGCCCGGCAACGTGCGGGAGCTGGAGAATGCGCTCGAGCGGGCGGTCACCCTGACGAAGGGCGACATGATTCCGCGCTCGGCTATTCCCGACCGGATCAGCGAGCGTAAGGCGGAGCCGCTGGTGGCGGAGCGGCCGCACAAGAATCCGTCCCTCGACGTGATCGAGCAGGCATACATCACGTGGGTGCTGCAGAGCGAAGGGGGCAATAAGACCCGTGCGGCCGAGGTGCTGGGCATCGACCCGTCCACGCTCTACCGCAAGCTCAGTCGCTACGACGGCAGCGACAAGAAACCCGAGTCCGAGACGAGCGGAACCCCATAGCAACGCCGAGTGATCCGGTCGGCGCGGAGACGCTGGAGCAGCTCTCCGGCGCCGAGCGCTATAACCGCTGGATGTTCGATCGCCTGCACCGCTGGGTGGGCCGCCGGGTGCTGGAGATCGGTTCCGGAATTGGCAATCTGTCGGCGTTCCTGGTCGAGGGGGACTGCGAACGGCTGGTGCTCACCGATACGCGGGAGGAGTACCTGGAACGGCTGCGCACCCGCTTCGCGAAGCATCCCAATGTGGCGGTGGCGCGCCTCTATTTGCCCACCGAGCTCGGCACGCTCGCCGGGCAGCACTTCGATACGATCATCTGCCTCAACGTCCTCGAGCACGTGGAGGACGACGTCGCGTCGCTCCAGGCGATCCGCCGCATGCTGGCGCCCGGAGGCCGCCTGATCCTGCTCGTGCCCGCGCTCCCCGCGTTGTATGGGACGATCGACAAAGCGCTCGGCCATCACCGGCGTTACAAGCGCGCTCCCCTGGCGTCACTGCTGGAGGGGACGGGGTTCAAGGTGGCGCACATCGAGTACTTCAATCTCGCCGGCGTGCCCGGCTGGTGGTTCGCCGGGCGAGTGCTGCAGCGGCAGATGATTCCCGCGGCCTCGCTCAGGCTGTATGACGCGCTGGTCCCGCTGTTCCGGCTCGAGCGGTTGATCCCGTGGCGGGTTGGGCAATCCCTCATCGCGATCGGCGCGGCGGCGTGATGCGAGAAGAGCGGCGCTCCCCCAACCTTTTGCTCTCGGTCATCGTGCCGGCCTATAACGAAGCGGCGACGGTCGAGATCGCGCTCCGCCGCATCCGCGACGTGGCCCTGCGGCTGGAAGTCATCGTCGTCAACGACGCCTCGACCGACGGGACGCGGGAAATCCTCGATGCGCTCGCCAACAAAGGGCTGGTAGACCGGGTGATCCATCACGCCAAGAACCGCGGCAAGGGCGCGGCGATCCGCACCGGCATCGCGGTTGCGACCGGCGACGCGGTCGTCGTTCAGGATGCGGACCTCGAATACGATCCGGCGGACCTGCCGGCACTGCTGCGGCCGATCCGGTCCCGCCAGGCGGACGCGGTCTACGGATCGCGATTTCAGGGCGGCCCGCGTCGCGTGCTCTACTTCTGGCACTATGTCGGCAACCGCTTCCTGACGCTGTTGTCGAACATGTTCACCAACCTGAACCTCACCGACCTCGAGACCTGCTACAAGCTCGTCCGCACGGACTTGATCAAGCGGCTGCCGCTATCGTCCAACCGCTTCGGATTCGAGGTCGA
>Ga0210382_10000464_pt1 | contig 14527 bp, 15 predicted proteins | sample PLMedo_FD_155452 | JGI IMG/M metagenome (GOLD analysis project Ga0210382, IMG submission 155452) | Groundwater sediment microbial communities from an aquifer in East River, Colorado, USA - PLM0_60_coex redo | ecosystem: Environmental > Terrestrial > Soil > Riparian zone | place: USA: East...
CGGCGCTCGGTCACGTCGCGTAGGGCAGTGATTCTTACCTCCCTACCTCCGATCGCGTGTGCCCTCGCGGTGGCTTCGAGTAGAATCTTCTTTCCATCCTTGCGCAGTCCCACCAGCTCGTAGCTCGGAGCATGGTTTACCTCGTGTCCTCCGATCGGTCGACCAAACACATCCTCAAGTACTTGAAGGCAAAACGGCCGTCGCTGCCTGATGACATAAAAACCCGGAAGCTGTTGTTCGCTGATTATCAAAAAGGTCCGCGCGCGCAGATCAAGGACTTCGAGCGGCAGCTGAATGAAGCTGCTGATGCTGGAACGCAATCGTTCCGCGTCTTCGGCGACACCTGGGAGATGCGCCGAAAGTCGAGCGCGGATGGCTTCGCCGAATACGAAGCGGCTTACGACCAGCTCATTGCTCGCCGATATCCGGTCGTGACCATCTGTGCCTATGATGTGCGACGATTCTCGGGAGTCGGCGTCCTCGACGCGCTCAAGGCGCATCGCGACACGTTCCGCTATCCTTTCGAGAGGGCGTTGGCGTAGCGCTCCGATCCCTCGCTCAGGATTCGGGGTTTGATACGCCCCCGAAATAGGTCAAGGGGATGAGGCCGACACGCACGGCGTAGCGCACCAGACTGACGACATCGTGTACCCGAAGCCTTTTCATGATCTCGCCGCGATGGCTTTCAACCGTCTTGACGCTTAGGTCGAGCTGCTTCGCTATGTCGCGGGTCCGATGCCCTTCGGCCACCAGCCTGAGAACCTGCACTTGACGCTCAGTCAGCTTCTGGAGCGGACGACGCACCGCGAGCGCTTCATTGATCGACGCCGAAAGACGATGGAGTGACACCTTCAGAATGAGATCTTCTGCGCCGGCCCGTATAGCCGCGACGGTCTGAGCACCGGAAAGAGCACCGGTGACAACGATGAACGCGGCCGTAGGCCGAACAGCGCGCAGTATTTCCAACGCCGCCCGCGAATCGAATTCAGCGATTGAATGATCCGACAGGACGACGTCGGGCGCGAAACTCTTGAGGGCGGTGGTAAATGCCTCGACGGAATCGACTCGCTCGATGACGGGCTTCATGCCGGAGCGGTGCAGCTCGTGCGCTATGAGCTCCGCATCAGTCTCGCTGTCTTCGAGCAGAAGAACGCGGAGAGATTTGTTCGTCGGGCTGGCTGCGCTTCGCACTACGAGTACTTCCGTGATGGAGTTAGTGGACCGTCACTTTCGGTAGAGTAACGCCTTTCACTGCGCGGTCGGAATTAGGGAGAATCCTTGAGATGGGTAGGAAAAACCCTTAGGAGGAACGCACGTCGAGCGCTCCCGTGACAGACAGCGAACACAATCTCAACCGTTTGGCGTGGTTGGAAATGTCAATTTCATATCACCTGAGTGTCGGTTTCCTATCACCAACTGGCGTCACGGCCGACTCTCACCCGCAGTGTTCCCCGACGCTAAACTACTGTTCCTTGCCCCTATACTACGACCCACTGAGAGAACGTGCCAGAACTACCTGAAGTCGAACGCGCCGCGCGCGCGCTGTCTCGAGCGGCATTGGGGAAGATCATTGCCGCGGTAAGGGCAATCCATCCTTCACTGAAGCGGAAGCTTCCGCCGGCTCGCGCGCGTTCGACAAAGGGCAGGCGCATCGAAAGCATCGAGCGTCGAGGGAAGCACCAGCTCCTCCATCTCGACGGCGGCGACACCCTCGTCGTTCACTTCCGCATGAACGGAGACTGGGAGATCGGAACGATCGCTGATCCCCTCGATCGCTTTGCTCGCGCCGTAATCGAGCTCACCGACGGAACTCGCGTCTCGCTCGTCGATCGTCGAGCGCTTTCCTCCATCACCCTCGACAAGGAAGGATCGTCCTCGCTGCCCAGGCTCGGACGCGAGGCAAGCGACAAAACGCTCGACGCGGATTATCTCCTCGAAGTCCTCAGGAAAAAAAAGACCGCCATCAAGCCCGCGTTGATGGATCAATCAGTCGTTGCCGGACTCGGCAATATTTACGTAGCCGAGGCTTTATGGGAGGCCGAGCTAGATCCGAGAATCCCAGCGGCCAAAGTAATCAGGGGAAACCTTGAGAAGCTGCTCGCCGCAATTCGACTCGTTCTCAGTCCGAAGAAGCGCCGACCCGGTCGGTACACGGCAACGCGGGGTGTCAGCAGATTTGCAGTATACGACAGGGAAGGACAGATCTGCCGGCGTTGCGGCGGTACGATCGAGCGCATCGTTCAGGCCGGGCGGTCAACCTACTTCTGTCCCTATTGTCAGCTCAATTAGAACGCGGTGGAGTCGCCGGCCGACTAGGGTCCGCTCAGTGGGTCGACGGTGGTCACGATCAGTCCATCACCTCGAGCAACGCACCCTTGATGTAGCCGGTCTCCGGGACCGTCAGCACCTCCGGGTGATCGAGTGGCTGGCCCGTGAGCGTTCTGATTGCAATCCGTCGTCCGCTGTCGGCGGCTGCGTCCTGAAGCATCTGCAGAAAGAGTGGCTTGGTGAGATGAAAGCTGCAACTCGCGGTGTAGAGCAGGCCGCCAGGAGCGAGGAGCCGCATCGCCCGCAGATTGATGTCCTTGTACCCGCGCATCGCGGCCGGCAGCGCGGCGCGTGTCTTCGCGAACGCCGGTGGGTCGAGCACTATCGTGTCGAAGGTAATTCCTTCGCCTTCTTTTTCCCGCAGGTAGTCGAACGCGTTCGCTTCGACGAACGAGATGTTGTCAAGCGAGTTCCTCGCCGCGTTCTCTCGCGCGCGCACGAGAGCGGGGCCCGAAGCGTCCAGCGCGGTCACGTGAGTTGCGTTTCGCGCGAGGTGTAGCGCGAAAGAACCGTGATAGCTGAAGCAGTCGAGCGCCCTGCCCCGCGCTACCGTCCCGACGAAGTGCCTGTTCTCTCTCTGATCGAGGAACGCGCCTGTCTTCTGGCCGGTCCAGGGTGCCGCCAGAAACCTGACCCCATATTCGTGCACCTCGATTTCGCGCGGCACTTCCCCGTGGAGAACGACAGTTTCGCGCGGAAGGCCCTCCTTCGACCGGAGCGGCACATCGTTCCGCGCGAGAATTCCCTCGGGCTCGACGAGGGAGCGCAGGGACGCGATGATCTCCTCTCTGAACTGCTCCAGACCAGCGCTCATGAATTGAACGACCACCCACTGGTCATAGCGATCGCAAACGAGAGAGGGGCATCCGTCGGCTTCTCCGTGGATCAGCCGAAACGCGTTGGTGTTATCCTCGAGTGGTACTCGCCTCGCAATCGCGGCCGCGATGCGATCGTCCCACCACGCCTGGTCGATCACTGCGTCGGGATTGCGATCGAGGAGGCGCAAGGAGATCTCGGACAGCGGGCTCCAGAGTGCCCAGCCGAGCGGCTTGCCTCGATTGTCGTGCACGAGCACCGCGCCTGCTTCCATCATCGGGCGCTCCGTTACGTCCGTGCGATAGATCCACGGGTGCCCCGCAAGCCACCTTCGCGCCCCCTTGATGCTCACTCGCGCTACAGTCATGCGAGTGAATGTAATCGCCCAGACTCTCGCTCTCCGTACGCTTCTTGCGCAGAATTCCCCCTAATGCGAGACCTGGTCCCACTGACGGTCAGCGCGGCCGCCGGCGGGCTGCTCTACCGCGAGCACAGTATCCGCACCAAGGCCGAACGCCTCAGCGCGGCCACACTCGAGACGCTGCTGAACGCAATCGACGCGAACGATGGCGTCACTGGCGCGCATGTGCGGCGCGTCGCGACCTACGCACTCATCCTCGGCGAAGCCGCCGGATTCGACGACAGGATGCTGCACAGCATCGAGCGGGTCGCGCTGTTCCACGATATCGGGAAGCTCCACGAGGCGCTCACCGACATCTTCCATGACCCATCTAAACTGACGCCGGAAGAGAGGCGCGCCGTGATGACGCACCCGCAACGCGGAGCCGAAGTTCTCGCTCCGCTGAGCGCGTTTTATCCCGATCTCGGCAAGGGAGTGGCGGCGCACCACGAGCGCTGGGATGGAACGGGCTATCCGCGCGCACTCAAAGGAAGGAGAATCCCGCTCACGGCGCGCGTCGTTGCCATTGCCGACAGCTTCGATGCGATCACGCATCGCCGGCGCTACAGCCACGCACGCAGCTTCAGCGAGGCGGTGGAGGCGATTGCGGAAGGGCGCGGCACTCAGTTCGATTCTGATCTCGTGGATCTGTTTCTAAGTCCGAAGGTGGCGGCAGAAATCGAAAAGGCGATGCGTCAGGCAAACGCGCCGCGCAGGAAGCGGCAGAACCGGCGTCGGGGTGAGACTCAGGGAGTCCCGGACATCACATTCCGATGGCGGTAGCGATCGAACGTGCCGCGCCCTCGGGATCGTCAGTGCTGAAGATCGCGTTCACCACGGCAACCCCTGCCGCCCCCGCGGCCATGACCTGAGCTGCCCGATCCGCGCTCAACCCACCGACGGCAATTGCCGGTCGACCCGAAAGCTCGGCGAGCTTCCTGAATCGGTCGATTCCAATCGCCTTGCCGGCGTCGTCCTTGGTGTCCGTGGTGAAGAGCGGCCCGATACCGACGTAGTCCGCTTCCTTTGCGTTTGCGAGCTCCGCATCCCCGCCGAGCGACGCGCCGATGATGAAATTGGCGGGCGCAAATCTGCGAATCGCGCTGACTGGAAGATCGGCTTCCCCCACGTGAACTCCGGCCGCACCCGCCGCCAGAGCGATATCCGCGCGGTCGTTGACGATAACCGGCACTGGCACCTTGCTCAGGATCGCTCTCGTGATCTCGACGACTTCGCGCGGCGTGGCTCTCTTGAGTCTCACCTGCACGCTCGTCGCTCCCCCCCGCACCGCCGCCGCCACCCGGTCAACGAGCGTTAAGCGCTGATCCTCGGCGTCATCAGTGATTGCCACGAGACGCAGGATCTTCGGATCCAGCATTCAGGCTAGCGAACCAAGCCGATCGTTTCCGTCGTTGTCGGCTTCTTTGCCGGGACCGTACTCTTGGTCGATTTCCTGGGAGCCGCTTTCACAGTCGTCCTGTTGGCCGGCTTCGAGGTCAGCTTACTGGTCGTCTTCGCTGGAGTCTTGCTGGCGGTCGCCTTCGCCGGAGTCTTGCTCGCGCTTCGCGCAGCGGGCTTGCTCGTGGATTTCGCGGCAGGTTGAACCGGTGCGTTCGACGCCACCATCAGCGGCTTTGTTCTCTTCGACCGTGCACTGGCGCGAACCTGCCTGATCGCGTTCACGTGCTCGTTGAGCGTCATCCGGAACTCGTGGTGACCATCGCGCGTCGCCACGAAATACAGATATGGCACAGTTGCGGGATGCGCCGCCGCGGCGAGACTCGCAACGCCGGGCGATGCTATCGGTCCTGGCGGCAGTCCCTTGTGTGTGTAGGTGTTGAAGGGCGACTTGATCTCGAGATCCTTGTAGAAGACTCGCCCGACGTGGCGACCTAGTGCGAACTGGATGGTCGGGTCAGCCTGAAGGAGCATCCCCTTGCGCAGCCGGTTGTAGTACACGGCGGCGATAACGGGGCGCTCTTCTGGAACGCGGGCTTCCTTCTCGACGATGGATGCCATCGTCACGAGATCGTTTCGGTTGATCTTGAGCTCAGTGAGACTGGCGTCCCAATCCGGCTTCCAGCGACGCTCAAAAGCGTATACCATCTCCCGGACCGCCTGCCGCGCCGTGGTGCCTATTGGGAACGCATAGGTGTCGGGAAAGACGTAGCCTTCCAGCGTCGGATTGGGAATGTCGAGTCTGGCCAGCAACGCTGTGTCCCGCACCGCGGCTTTGACTGAATCGACCGGAACCTTGAGCGTGCGAGCGAGCAGTGGCGTGATCTGCGAGAGGTCGTAGCCCTCAGGGATCGTGATCGTGTTGACCAGTCCATGGCCGCCATTGAGCGCGCTGACGATATCGGTCCATGGCGTTCCCTGTTTCAGCAGGTAGGTCCCCGGCTTGATGTTGCGATCTCCGCCCGTGAGCCTGCCGTACAGCCTGAACATCTTCGGCCAGCCGACCAGCTTCGCTTTCGCCAGCGAATCTGTCGCCTGCCCGAAGCTCGCTCCCCTCGGAATGATGACGCGCGTGGGCGCGCCGTGCGGCTCGCCGCCGCATGCGGCAACGAGCATGCACCCCGCCGCGACGAGCGCGACGCGGAGATCAGCTCTGAACATTTAGGGCCTGCTGGAGCAGAATCGTCGCGGCGAGGGCATCAACGTCGCCCTTCCTGCCGCGGGTGGATTCTCCCATCTCTTTGACTGTGCGCAATGCTGCCGCCGTGGTGAATCGTTCATCTAAGAAACGAATGGGGAGGCCTGTACGTTTCGCAATTTCTACCCCTAAGGCCCTGATTTCGGCGGTCCAATCCGTCTCGTGGCCCTCTCCGTCGAGCGGAAGGCCAAAAATGAACCCCCGCGCCTCGAGCTCTTTGGCGCGCGCGAGGATTTTTGTGATCGGGGGTCTCTTGCCGGCGCGGCGCTCAATAAAGCCAGCGGGAGTGGCGATCATGCCGAGCGGGTCACTGATCGCGAGGCCGATTCGCTTGCGGCCGTAATCCACCGCGAGGTAGCGCGCCAACTCCGGGTTCACGCTACCCCTGCGCCATCTGTGTAAAGAATTCCTTGTTGTTCTTGGACTTTGCCATTTGGCGGAGCAGGAATTCGATCGCTTCGGCCTCCGGCATGTCGGCGAGGAACTGCCGCAGCAGAATCGCGCGATTGATCTCCGCCTGGCTTAGAAGCAGCTCTTCCTTTCGTGTGCCCGACCGGAAAATGTCGATTGCGGGATAGACTCTCCGGTCGGCGATTTTGCGGTCGAGCACCAGCTCCATGTTACCGGTGCCCTTGAACTCTTCGAAGATGACGTCGTCCATGCGCGAGCCGGTTTCGGTCAGGGCGCTCGCTATGATCGTCAGCGATCCGCCACCTTCGATGTTCCGCGCCGAGCCGAAGAACCGTTTGGGCTTGTGGAGCGCGCTGGCGTCGACGCCGCCCGACAGGATTTTCCCCGACTGGGGCGCGACGGTGTTATGCGCGCGCGCAAAACGCGTGAGCGAATCGAGCAGAATCACCACGTCCTTGCCATGTTCGACCAGCCGCTTTGCCTTCTCGAGAACCATGTCTGAGACCTGGACGTGCCGCGCCGCGCCCTCGTCGAAGGTCGAGCTCACGACCTCCGCGCGCGTCGTGCTCGCGATCATCTCGGTGACCTCCTCCGGCCGCTCGTCGATCAACAGCACGATGATCGTAACCTCCGGATGATTCTCCGCGATCGCGTTCGCCATTTTGTGCAGCAGGATCGTCTTTCCCGCGCGTGGGGGGGAGACGATGATTCCGCGCTGCCCCTTTCCGATCGGTGCCATGAGGTCCATTACGCGCATGCTGAGATCGCCGTCGCTTGTCTCGAGCCGAAGCCGTTCATCCGGGTACTGCGGGCGGAGATTGTCGAACGGTATGCGGTCCTTCGCCTTCTCGGGGTCTTCACCATTTACGCTCTCGACCTTGAGCAGTGCGAGGTACCGCTCCCACGGCTTAGGCGGACGTACCTGTCCGCGTACCTCGTCGCCCGTCCTCAGTCCGAACCGCTTGATCTGCGATGGCGAGACGTAGATGTCGTCCGGCCCGGGGAGATAGCTCCAGTCCTGGCTGCGCAGAAAGCCGTAGCCCTCGGGCAGAATCTCGAGGACCCCGTCACCATGGAGCATGATGTCGGTCTCGAGAAGGTTCTGCTCGATCTGGAAAATGAGATCCTGCTTCCCGAGACCCGACGAGCCGCCAATCTTGAGGCCGTCAGCCATCTCCTGGAGCTCGGTCACGGATTTTCGCTTTAACTCGGCGATATCCACGCTATGGGGAGGGGAGGGGAGGGGAGAAAGAAGAGAGAAAAACACCTGAGCCCGTTCGAGCTCAGTCCGCGCGGGAGGGAGGGGAGGGGAAGGTGAAGCGAGGCGGGAGAAGGTGCTGGCGAAGAGGGAGGGGGAGGGACGTGGGCGAGCCGTGCGACGCCCGATTCAACCGAAGGTAACTGGGCTCAAAAAAGCGGTCAAGTCAGAAATTGATGTATCGCATCTTGTTTTTCTTGATGTCCTGAATGAGCGCTGCCAGCAGTGCGCGCGTGCGGTTCAGCTCTCGCGTGAGCAAGCTGTCCGGATGCGCGGCAGCGATGCTGCCGACGGGGTTTGAGGCGAATGCGCGCAGGGTGTCGAGCTCGGCGAGCACGCCCTTGGCCTTTGTAGTCAGGGTGCTGTCTCGACGAAAGCGCCCGAGGCTTCCCTTGTTAGACGACATCAGAGTCCGGATCGAATCCGCCGCTGCCATCGCGTGCTTGGCGCGCGCCATGAGGTTGTTGCGGCTGGCCAGTCCCACCGTGCCACTGCCTCGGGTGGCTTTCGCCGCGATGCGAGACATCCGCTCGCTTACTTCAGACATTTGCGGAAACCCGTGGAGGCGCACGTTTCCAATGGTGCCGGCTGTGCTCTTGGTTTTTGCGTTCAGCTCTTTTACACGGGCAGCGAACTCGGAAACCGCCGGTTCGATCGTCTCGACGTCCGCAGCGAGGCGACCGATCCGCGCCTTCCGACGGGTGTGGACGGTATCACCGTCGTGGAGAGGCGGTGACGTCGACAATCCTGACGCAATATAAACGATAGGCGTTCCAATAAGACTTCCGGATGGCCGAATCTGCGCGTAGGAATCCAGACGTACGTTTGGAAGCGCCTCTTCAAGGAGCTCGGTCTTGATGACCAGTCGTTCCGCGTCGACCGATGGCGGTCGGAACGAAACATCCTTGACCAGCCCCCGTTTGTGACCCGCGACCCAGACCTCGGTCCCGGATCGAACGCCGACTGCTTCGTCAGTGACGACGTAGAGGGTTACTTTTTTGCCGTGAAGGCCACCGACTCGCGCGAAGGTCAGCGTCGCGATTATAACCACGGCGATCGCCGCGACGGCGATCATTCCTCCGGTCAATTCTCTCCAATGAACCTGGCGTGGCATCGAGCGTCAATATAAACATCGGCAATTGGGTGCGCTTATCTTATGTCGTCAATGACCGACGATAACGGTTTGCCTGCATGCTGATCGGGGTCCCGCGAGAGATCGCGACCGGGGAGCGCCGGGTTGCGCTCGTTCCCGACGTCGTCTCACAGCTGACCAAGGCGGGGCATCGCGTTGTGGTCGAGCGCGGTGCGGGACTTCGAGCCGGATTCACCGACGAAGCCTACCGGACGGCCGGCTGCGATCTAGCTGACTCGGCCGGGGAGATCTACTCGACTGCGCAAATGATTCTGAAGGTGCAGCGGCCCGGACGCGAAGAAGCGGGAGAAGCCGAGCTCGACCAGATGAAAGAGGGCACCGTTCTGATAGGCCTGCTCCAGCCTTCCGGAGATCCCGCGCTGTTTCAGCAGTTGGCCGAGCGACGAATCGTTGCCTGCAGCATGGAGCTGGTGCCGCGCACGACCCGGGCGCAAATGATGGACGCTTTGTCCTCGCAAAGCACCGTCGCCGGATACAAGGCGGTGCTCCTTGCCGCGAACGCTCTCCAGAAGTTCTTCCCGATGCTGATGACTGCGGCCGGCACGGTCCGTCCGGCGCGAGTGCTCGTGATCGGAGCGGGTGTGGCCGGACTGCAGGCGATCGCCACGGCCCGCCGCATCGGCGCGGTGGTCGAAGCGTTCGACACCCGACCAGTGGTCAAGGAGCAGGTGCAGAGCCTCGGCGCCATTTTCGTCGAGCTCGATCTGCACGGCGAGGAGGCGCAGGACGCGGGTGGTTACGCCAAAGAGCTAAGCAAGGATCACATTCGCCGCGAGAAGGAGCTGATTCACAAGCGCGCGCTGCAGGCCGACGTGATCATCACCACCGCACTCATTCCCGGGAAGCCGGCGCCAATGCTGTTGGATGCGGAAACAGTCGCGGCGATGCGGCCCGGCTCGGTGATTGTGGATCTCGCCGGTGAGCAGGGTGGCAACTGTGAGCTCAGCGTGCCGGGTGAGACCGTGGTGAGGCACGACGTGACCATCATCGCGCCTCTTCACATCTCGAGCGACCTCGCGTTTCACGCCAGCCAGATGTACTCCAAGAACGTCGCTGCTCTGGTGACGCTGCTGGCACCCAAGGGCGAGCTCAATCTCAATTTCGGCGACGACATCATCAGTGCGGTGTGCGTGACTGCCGAAGGCGAGATTCGGCATGCTCCCACCCGGCAGCGGCTCGGCATGTCGCAGCTGCAACCATCAACAGTGGAGTCCGCAAGGTGAGCCAGGAGCTGGTACTCGGTATTTACGTCTTCATCATGGCGATCTTCGTCGGCTTCGAGGTGATCAGCCGCGTGCCGTCGGTGCTGCACACGCCGCTCATGTCCGGGACCAACGCGATTCACGGAATCGTGGTGCTCGGGGCTATGCTCGTCGCTGGATCGGCGGATACTCCGCTGCTGAAAGCACTCGGGTTCATCGCGGTCGTGTTCGGCGCCGCGAATGTGTTTGGCGGCTTCGTGGTGACCGATCGCATGCTCGAGATGTTCAAGAAGCGAGAGACGCCAGCGGCGCCGGGAGAGACGGAGAAAAAGGATGCTTGATCTCCGCGAATCGGTGATAGCACTGAGCTACATTGTCGCCGCGGTTCTCTTCATTTTCGGACTCAAGAGGCTCAGCTCTCCCTCAACCGCGAGATCGGGCAACCGGATCGCGGCGATCGGCATGGCGCTCGCGCTCGGCGTGACGCTGTTGGATCGCCAGATCGTGTCGTACTGGACGATAGCGATCGGAACGTTGATCGGCGCGGTAATGGGAGTGTACTTCGCCAGAACGGTCCAGATGACGGCGATGCCGCAGATGGTGGCGCTCTTCAACGGGATGGGAGGCGCGACCGCGGCGCTGGTGTCGGTTGCTGAGTTCCTTCGCCTATCGCGAGCTGGAGAGTCGATCGGCGCCGGCGAATCGACATCGATCGTTCTCGGTACCGCGATCGGCGCGATCTCGTTCACCGGTAGCATTGTCGCGTTCGGGAAGCTGCAGGAGCTCCTTCCGGGAAAGCCGCTTCAGTTTCCGCTGCAGCGCCTGATCAACGCGCTGATCCTGATTACGGTCCTGGCGCTCGGCGCATTCGTCGTGATTGGAGGAGGGGGCTCGAGCGCGCTCTGGATGCTTTTCGCGGCGGCGCTGGTGCTCGGGGTGATGTTCGTCCTGCCGATCGGTGGCGGCGACATGCCGGTGGTGATCTCGATCCTGAACTCTCTGACCGGACTCGCGGCAGCGCTCACCGGATTCGTGCTGCACAATCAGATGCTGGTGGTAGCGGGGGTTCTGGTCGGAGCATCCGGCACGCTCCTCACGCTCCTCATGAGCACGGCGATGAATCGATCGGTAGGGAATGTCCTGTTCGGTGCATTTGGGGCGGCTGGCAACGAATCGGGTGTGGCTGCGATCGCTGTCGGACGGACCGTTCGCCAGACTACGCCCGAGGACACGGCGATCGCGCTCGCTTATGCGCGGAGCGTCGTGATCGTGCCTGGTTACGGCCTCGCTGTCGCCGAAGCTCAGCACACTGTGCGGGAGCTGGCGACGGACCTCGAGAACCGTGGAGTGGACGTCAAGTACGCGATCCATCCAGTTGCCGGCCGGATGCCGGGCCACATGAACGTGCTCCTCGCTGAGGCGAACGTTCCCTATGATCAGCTGCTGGAGATGGATCAGGTGAACGGCCAGTTCCCGCAGACCGACGTCGTACTCGTAGTCGGTGCGAACGACGTCGTTAACCCTGCTGCGCGCGACGATCCCTCGAGTCCCATCTACGGCATGCCGATTCTCGATGTGGATCGGGCGCGGAACATCATCGTACTCAAGCGCAGCATGGGGCACGGCTTCGCGGGAATCGACAACGCGCTCTTCTATCACGAGAAGACGCGCATGTTGTTCGGCGACGCGCGACAGTCATTGACGCAGGTCGGTCAGGCGCTCAAATCCGCGTAGTTCCCAGCTTTCCCGTTGCCCTTGCTAACCCTTAGCGCCGCCAGTCATTGGGGGAATGGTCTAACACGCTATCCAGCGAGCTCGTAGAGGTATTGCACGAAGGACAGCGCTGCGCCGTCCATTCCCTGGACCTTCGGATTGGCTGACTCGATGACGTAGTATTCGTCCGGCGCGTGCGCGCCGCTGCCGTGTCCGAGACCGAAGTGACCGGCCGGCAGCTTCAACGGCTCGCCGGTGAAGATGTACCCGGGCCACGAGCCCGCGGTGCGCGGCCACAGGACCGGATCGATTCCGGAGCGTTTGAGAACCGCGACCTGCGATTTGATCAACGCCGAATCCGCCGGCGTGCTGGTCGGATCGTATCCGCCGGTGATGTTCACCTCGATGTCACCGAACCCGCGTTTGGCCAGGTGTCCCTTGAGCGCCGCTCCGGCCTCGGCCGCGGTCATGTTCGGGACAAGCCGCAGATCGAGTTTCGCGGTTGCCTTGTGCGGGAGAATCGTCTTCCCACCCTGCCCCGTATAACCGCCCACGAGTCCTTCGATGTTCACGGTTGGCCGTGAGACCAGACGTTCCAGGCCTTCGATAAAGGTTACGTCGTTCACCCAGTGATCCACGCTCAACGATTTCTTGGCCTGCGCTTCGTCCATCCGTCTCGCGGCTTCCGCGATCATCCTCTTATGCTCGGCGCTGATTGGCAGCGCCTTGTCCGCAAAACCGTCGATGGCCGGATCGTTTCCGTCTTTCGAGACGAGAGTTGTGAGCGCCTGAACCAAATGCCACGCCGGGCTGTCGAGGCGGGCCTTGTTGGAGGAATGCACGTCCTTGCGCGGACCGCGGCCCCACTTCTCGCCGCTCGAAGTGAGCTCGCATTCGATCACGCCCTTGGCGCCGAGACTGACGGTGACCAGTCCGTCCGGATCCTGCGTCGCGGAGGGCATGAAGATTCCCGAGCACTTGGAGAGCGCAGCCAGCACTTCCGGCTTGCGCACGATCTGCGGAAAGTGCGGCGAGCCGATTTCCTCTTCTCCCTCCGCCACGAGCACGAGGTTCACCGGAATCTTGCGTCCCGCGCCCCGAATAGCATGCAGCGCGGCGAGCATCGATGCCTCTGGCCCTTTCTGGTTTACCGCGCCTCGTCCAACGAGGATCTTTCCCAGACCCGGCTTGTCGACGAGCGCCGCTTCCCAAGGCGGCGATGACCATTCCGCCGGATCCACCTGCTTTACGTCGTACATGAAGTACAGGCCAACGGTGCGCTTGGCGCCGGAATCCATGGTGGCAAAAATGCCCGGCTGTCCGTCGGTTGGCATTTTGGTGACCGTCTGGAATCCGGCGTCCCTCAGCATCTGCATCGTCAACGCGCAGCCTTCGTCAACGCCATTGTTCTCGGCCGCGATCGAGGGCTGGTGAATCCATTGCTGGAGACGCTTTAACGCCTCCTCGTGCCGTTTCGCGATCTCGCTCCGGATCGCATCGAATTGATCGGTGTCGCCATAGGCCCAGATGCGCTCGTTCATGGTGAGCGTGGCGGCGCCGGCGAGAGCGGCGCTTTTAATGAAGGACCGGCGATCGATGGCGGACATCGTTGGAATCCTCGTTCAGGTTCGCTATAACGAACTATGTATCGGCCTTAGCCTTCGTGTACCTGCTTGACGACCTCGCCGGTCGTGGCGTCGACGTGCACTTCGTCCTCGCCGTCCTTGCCGGCCACTTTGATCTCGAAGGAATAGATCAACCGTCCGTCTTCTTCTTCGAGCTCGGCCTCGGTGATCCTGCCGCCTGGTACGCGAGCGAGCGCGATCTTTATCGCGGAATCGGGCGGCAGGGTCGCGCGCGACCAGAGCCCGACCTTATCCTCTTTGATTGTGATGCCGTTGACCACGCGGGGTGTTCCATGACTGGCGCACCCAGCAGCGAATGTCATTGCAATCAGTAGCGTCGCGAGTTTGAACCGCATTACGCCTCCGTTGTGTTGGAGCACATTCTGCAAGTACGGTGCGACTACTGAGGCTTGGCCACCGTATCAACGGCCTGTGCTTTCGCGCGCGGGTGGCCGGCCACAGGCATCCCTTCAGCCATTCGCTCCAATCCGCCGACGACGACGAGCTCGCCAGCCTTTACTCCGCTCAAGATCTCGACGACGCCCTGCGAGCGCGCGCCGAGTTGGACCACGCGTCGGCTCGCCTTTCCGCCATCGACTACCCAAACCACGTTCGCGGTCCGCAGTGGCTGCACTGCGTCTTCGGGGACGACTATCGCGTTCATACGCGTCGCTGTGGCAAGGCGAGCTTCGATGAACATGCCGGGCCGCAGAATGCGATTGGAATTGGGGGCTCGTCCCTTCACCATGATCGTGCGATTGGCGGTCTGCACCACCGGATCGATGAAGTCGACGGTTGCATTGAAGATTCGCCCCGGTTCGGCGGCAACGGTGAACGCTACGGTCTGGCCGGGCTTCAGGCGAACCGCGTATCGCTCAGGCACCTCGATCACCGCGCGCTGTGGATCAACCGTCTGCAGGGTGAGGAGGCGGGTACCCGTCGTGACGTAGTCACCAACGCTGACG
>Ga0210382_10000465_pt1 | contig 14521 bp, 15 predicted proteins | sample PLMedo_FD_155452 | JGI IMG/M metagenome (GOLD analysis project Ga0210382, IMG submission 155452) | Groundwater sediment microbial communities from an aquifer in East River, Colorado, USA - PLM0_60_coex redo | ecosystem: Environmental > Terrestrial > Soil > Riparian zone | place: USA: East...
CTCTCGTCCCTAATCTGCCAGGTCTCGACAGCGAAATCCGGCGGGGGGCTGGGCTCATCCTCGTGGCGGGTGGCGACGCGTCCGAGGGTCGCAATTTGTTCGTGCTGCACCTGGGATATTTTTGGAGGGCCTCCGCGGACCGCGAACGCGCGGCCGGTGACGAAGTAATGCACCGCGGCCATCCCCGAGCAGGTCTGTGCCGTGCCGCTTGCGCTGCGGCGTGGGTGCGCGCGTGATTGCTTGTCCTCGCACCATCGCCGATAGAGCATGGTGAGCAGGCTTTCGGCGAGCGGGGCGGTCACGTCCTCACCCAGGCCGAGCGCCGCAGGGGTCTCGCCCTTGCGCAGAAGGCCGACGCGCTTGCGCACGCTGCTCCCAAGCTCGTGGATGTCGAGAACGCGGATCATGTCGCCCTCCGGCATGCGGCGCGAGGCACCGGCAGCACCCGAGAGATCGATGACCAGCGGTGCGACGCCGTCGCCGGCAGCAGCAGGGACGCGTCCGATCGAGACCTTCGGCGTCCAGCGTTCTAGCCAGAGCGAAATGAGCTCGATCTGGCGCGGCGTCAGCTTTCCGGGGTTGGCGAGATCGATCAGCAGAATCTGCGCGTAGGTTTCCGTGCAGGTCGTCTGTCTGCCTTTATGGGCAGGATGCGCGACTTCGCCTCCGGCCACGCCCCTGTCCTCGACGAATGCATAGACTCCGTGCAGCAGCTTCCATTCGCGTTCGCCGACGTCCTGATAGGCTTGATAGTAGGCGACCATCTTCTGCCCGGTGCACCACAAGACGCGCTGGCCTATCAAGGCTACGCTCGTGGCGGAGGCGCCGCCCGCGACCGCTTTCAGACAATGTTGATATCCGTATGAGAGCGCGTCCCAGAGCGCGTGCACGCTGTCGAGGATCTCTCGCTCCGGCTTGGTGAGCGGGGCGGGGCGGCTGGAAAATTTCTTGGAATGTTCCTTTTGCACGAAGCTCACCGGCTCGCGCAAGAGCTCGAGGATCTTGAGCCGCTCGGCAGGCGCGATGTTGCAGGCGTTCAGCTCATCGAGCTGAGCGAGGAGACGAACGTGGGAGGGGCCGACGTTGATGAGTGGCAGCGACTGCAACCACTTCGCGCAGCCGGAAGAATCCGTAAAATCGGGAGCGGCGCCCGGCTTGATGCTCGGGGGATCGAAGCTCGACATGGTTCAATCCAGTCTGCGCCTCAGCGCGGCCGCAAGCGCGCCGCGGTCCGGAGCCGGGCGCCGCAGGACGTCCGCGCGCGAAGGCTCGGCCCAGATTGGGCGGGGAAAATGGCGATCGCTCTGATGGCGCGGAATCACGTGCCAGTGCAGGTGGCGCGTGACGTTGCCGAGGCTCGCGAGGTTGATCTTGTCCGGATCGAGGAACTCGCGGAGCACGGCCTCGGTGGCGAACACCGCATTCATGAGCCGCGTGCACTCGGCAGGCTCAAGGTCGGTCATTTCCTTCACGTGCCGCTCGAGGACCACCCTGCAAAAGCCGGGATAATCCGGATCGTCGACCAGCACGACGCGGCAGAACCCGTCGCGCCAGAGCAAATCCCCGCCGGAGGAATCGCATAGCTCGCAGGGTTTGTCGATCAAATTTTTACTCCCCGTCCGGGGCGCCGCGTCGGCGAATCGTCTGCGCTCGGCGAAAGGATAGCAGAATCAGCGGCGGCTACGGGCTTTCCCGGTTCGACGGAGGCTCGGCCGGGACTGCGTTTTCCGGGAAGATATCCCGATAGCTCGCATAGAAGCTGGCGAACACCGTGGGCAGGGAGAGCAGGGTGAGAATCAATGCAAGGGAGTGCAACACCTGTACTTTTCCCTGCATCAAGAGAGCCGCGACGGTGACCGCCACAAGGAAGACCGCCCCGGCGAGCGCGAGTACGGCCCCATAAACGAAGAATGCGCGCCAATTCCGCAATACGGCGAAAAAGCTGTAAAAGAGCGACTGAGCAGCGCCGATGCGGTTCCATGCGGCGAGCACGGGCGCAAACCAAAAAGCCATCAGCACCGGGGTCGCGGCCAAGGTCGCGACCAGCATCGCGCGCGAAACGCTGCCGTCGCGCAAGGCCTCGACGGAGGGCTCCTGGCCGGAGAGGACCCATTGCATGAGCGCACCTGCGTCCGCAAACGAGGCCACGCCGAGCACCATAACGATCGAGAGGAGGTACAGAACGCCCAGCGCGACCAGCGCGGCCGGTCCGCTTCGAAAACCGGAAAAAAGCAGCGCCGGACGCAGCAAGCCTCCGCGGTCGAGGACCGCGCACATGACCATGAAGCTGACTGAAAACGCCGGCAACAACACGGTGGAGGTGGCGGGGCCCAGGTAACGGATCTGGCCGAGGAGCGCAACCGCGATCCAGTACGTGAACACCAGAAACAGCCACATCGGCGGGCTCTTACGGAAAAGCGCAAAGCCTCTTACGAGCCAGGACCAGCCGTTTCTCGCCGGAACGACGCGCATCGCTAGACTCGAGATCCGCTCGTGCTCATCAGCGCCAGTGTGGTCCAGCCGCCGGTTTCAAACAAGAGGGAAGGGACGGGTGCGGCGCGCCTCGAGCACCCGGCGGAAATGTTCCGGGTCATGCGCGTGGGTGAGCTCGCCCGCGCGAGGCAAGTAGAAATCGTACAAACGCGAAAGCCAGAACCGCAGTGCTGCGGCGCGTAGCAGAACCGGCCAGGCTTGCAGCTCGACCCGGGTGAATTCGCGGGCCCGGCGGTACGCCCCAACGAGCGCCGTCGCACGCCCCGGGTCGATTTCGCCGGCCGGGTCTACGCACCAGTCGTTGACCGTCACTGCGACGTCGAACAGGAGCGCGTCGATCCCGGCGAAATAAAAATCGATCACTCCGCCGATGCGGTCTCCATCGAACAGCACGTTATCGCGGAACAGATCGGCGTGGACAGGACCGCGCGGCAAATCGAGCGTGCGGTGGAGCGCCTGGAATTCGAGCTCGGATGCGAGCAGCTCGCGGCACCCTTCGTCGAGGAACGGCGTCACTTCGCGCGCCGCCTCGCGCCACCACTTCGGCCCCCGTGGATTCTCGAGCTTTCCGTCGTAGCCTCTTCCGGCAAGATGCATGTCGGCAAGGATGGCACCGACCTGCTCGCAGTGGCGCGGCTGTGGCGAGCTCACCGGGGCGCCGGGAAGGCAGGTGACGAAACAGGCGGGCTTGCCGTTCAAGGTTCCGAGGTACCTGTCGCTGCGGTCGGCGATCGGCGCGGGGCACGGTATGCCGTGACGCGCAAGGTGCGCCATGAGGTTCAGGTAGAAGGGAAGCTCCGCTGCACTGAGCCTCTCGAAAAGCGTGAGCACGAAACGGCCGTGCAGAGTGGTGACGAAGTAATTCGTGTTTTCGATCCCTGCAGCGATGCCCTGCAGATCGACCAGCGCGCCGATGGCGTAGCGTTTCAGCCAGGCCGAAAGTTCCTCGGCGGTGACGCGCGTGAAGACAGACATGATGCCCGAGCGGTCGCCGACGCCGGCGCCAGCGTCAGAACCGGCGGATCACCCAAAGCGGGACCCGCACGCCGTGATCGAGGCTCTCGTTCCTCAACCCCGGGCCATCGCCCAGGTCCTCGATCAGGTAGTACTCCTGGCCCAAAGGCGTGGTGACGCGCACCACGCGCCGGCCGTCGATGAGCTGCTCCTCGACCTGGTCGCCCCCGCCGGGGTGGATGCGCACGGCCGGCTCGCCAGGTTGCTCAGACGAAACGCCGGGTGGCGGCGGCGGAAGCTCGGGAAGGGTTTCGAGCTTGGGCGGCTGCTGTGCAGCGAGAGGCAGCGAGACAAGCAATAGCGCAGGAGCAAGAATTCGGCGCAGCATGAGACGGAAATCCATTTTCAGGCGAGTCTATCAGAACCGCTGCGCATTCGCGGTTCTAGAGGTTGAGCAGGATTTCGCGCTCGGCAGCGCGCGGTTGGAAGCTCCGATGTTCGTAATGCTTGAAGATCGCCTCGACCACGCCTTCGGGTTCGTCGATGACCTGGACCAGCTCCATGTCTTGAGGGTCGATCATCCTCTCCCCGACGAGCCGCTCGCGCATCCAGTGAAGCAATCCGCGCCAGAACGGCGCATGCATGAGTATGCACGGCACGCGCGCGCTCTTGCCCGTTTGCATGAGCACGAGAACCTCCGAAAATTCATCGAGCGTCCCGAAGCCGCCCGGCAGGAACACGTAGGCGCTCGCGCACCTCACGAACATCGCCTTGCGCGCGAAAAAATGCCGGAACAGCAGGGATATGTCCTGGTAGGTGTTGCCGAACTGCTCGCGCGGCAGCTCGATGTTGAGACCCACCGCGGGGGAGCGCCCGAAGTGGGCCCCGCGGTTGGAGGCTTCCATGATTCCGGGGCCGCCGCCCGAAACCACGGAGAATCCGGCGTCGGAAAGCAGCCGCGACGTCTTCTCGGCAAGCGCATAGTACGGATGGCCGGCCGGAACGCGCGCGCTGCCGAACACGCTCACTGCCGGACGGATCTCGTCCATTCGCTCGGTGGCCTCGACGAATTCTGACATAATGCGGAACAGACGCCAGGCCTCGCCCGCGGCGTTCGCCTCCCGCGAGGCGCTGTCGAAAGATTTCGGAATCTTGTCGCTCATAAGTTCCCTTGGAAAAAACGCTGCTGCTGGTTGACGGGTCGTCGTACCTGTACCGCGCCTTCCATGCGTTGCCCGACCTGCGCAACGCGGCGGGCGAGCCCACCGGCGCGATCTACGGCGTGCTCAACATGCTACGTCGGCTGCTTGCGGATCACAAGGCGGACTATCTTGCCTGCGTCTTCGACGCGCGAGGCAAGACTTTCCGCGACGAGATGTACGCGCAATACAAGGCGAACCGACCGCCCATGCCCGACGATCTCGGCGCGCAGGTCGAGCCTCTCCTCGACGCCATCCGGGCCTCGGGCTGGCCTTTGCTGCAGATCGAAGGAGTGGAGGCGGACGACGTCATCGGCACGCTCGCGCGCGAGGCCGAAAAGCACGGCCTGCGCTGCGTGATTTCCACCGGCGACAAGGACCTCGCGCAACTCGTCACCGACCGCGTGACCCTCGTCAACACCATGTCGAACGAGCGCCTCGACCCCGCAGGCGTCAAGGCGAAGTTCGGCGTTCCGCCCGAACGCATGCTCGATTACCTGACACTCGTCGGCGATTCCGTGGACAACGTGCCTGGAGTCGACAAAGTCGGACCCAAGACCGCGGCGAAGTGGATCGAGCAGTACGGCTCCCTCGAAGAGGTGATGCGGCATGCGGATGAGATCGGCGGTGCGGTGGGCGAAAATCTGCGAAAGGCGCGCGACTGGCTCCCCAAAGCTCAGGCATTGCTCGCGGTGAAATGCGATCTGGAGTTGCCGGTGAAGCTGGAGGAGCTGAAGCTCGGTCCCCGCGACGAGAAGCGTCTCGCCGAATTGATTTCCCGCTTCGGATTCAAAACCTGGTTGAAGGAGACGGCGGGCGATGCAAACCCGTCCCCCCTTCCGGCGACTAGCCCCTCGCTCGCCCGCGCGGACCGGGAGGAGCGCCGCTACGAGACGCTTGTCGAAGAAGCGGATCTCGCGCGCTGGCTGAAGGATCTCGAAGCGGCCGAGCTCGTTGCCTTCGACACCGAGACGACGAGCCTAGACCCGATGCAGGCGCGGCTCGTGGGCATGTCCTTTTGCGTGGTTGCGGGCCGCGCCGCCTACCTGCCGCTCGCGCACAACTATGCCGGCGCGCCGGGCCAATTGGGCGTCGAGCGGGCGCTTGCGATGCTGAAACCCTGGCTCGAGAACGAAGAACGCAAGAAGCTCGGCCAGAACATCAAGTACGACCAGCACGTGCTTGCCAACCACGGCGTCGCCTTGAGGGGCATCGCGCACGACACCCTGCTCGAGTCCTACGTGCTGGAGAGCCACGCGCGCCACGACATGGACAGCCTCGCTGCCCGCCATCTCGGGCTGAAAACGCTCACTTACGACGAGGTGACGGGCACGGGCGTCGGGCGCATTCCCTTCGAGCAGGTCGATGTCGCGCGGGCCGCGGCCTACGCCGCCGAGGACGCCGACCTCACGCTCCGGATCCACCATGCGCTCCTTCCGAAGCTGGAAACCGAAGAGAAACTCGCTTACGTGTATCGCTCGATCGAGCTCCCCGCGCGCGAAGTCCTTTTCAGGATGGAAAGGGACGGCGTGCTCATCGACGCGGCGCAGCTCGAGGCGATGAGCCACGAGCTGGGGCAGAAAATGCTCGAACTCGAGAACAAGGCTCACAAGGAGGCCGGGCAACCCTTCAACCTCGGTTCGCCGAAACAGATCGCCGAGATTTTCTTCGAAAAAAAGGGAATGCCCGTCATCAAGAAGACCCCGTCCGGCGCGCCTTCGACCGACGAAGACGTGCTGGAAAGGCTGGCTCTCGACCACCCGCTCGCCCGGATGCTGCTCGATCACCGGGAAATCTCGAAGCTCAAGTCCACTTACACCGACAAGCTGCCGAAGATGGTGAATTCGCGCACGGGCAGGGTCCACACCAACTACGGGCAGGCGACCGCGGTCACCGGGCGTCTAGCATCGAACGACCCCAACCTTCAGAACATTCCCGTGAGGACCCTCGAGGGGCGGCGCATACGCGAAGCCTTCGTCGCTTCGCGCGGGCACGCCATCGTGAGCGCCGATTATTCGCAAGTCGAGTTGCGCATCATGGCGCACATCTCGGGGGACGAGAACCTGCTGCGCGCGTTCGAGGCGGGGGAGGACATCCACCGTGCCACGGCGGCCGAGGTTTTCGGACGCTCGCTCAAGGACGTCACACCCGAAGAGCGCCGCTACGCCAAGGTGATCAACTTCGGGCTGATCTACGGGATGTCGGCGTTCGGTCTGGCGCAGCAGCTGGGCCTGGAGCGCGCTACCGCGCAGGCGTACATTGCAAGCTACTTCACCCGTTATCCGGGCGTCGCAAAGTACATGGAGGAAGTGCGCAAGACCGCGCGTGACCGCGGCTATGTCGAGACCGTGTTCGGGAGGCGCCTGTGGCTGCCGGAGATCAAGAGCTCCAATCCGGCGCGCCGCGGCGGGGCCGAGCGCGCAGCGATCAACGCGCCTATGCAGGGCACGGCCGCGGACCTGATCAAGCTCGCGATGATCGCCGTGCGGGGTTGGCTCGACCGCGAAAGGCTTTCCACCAAGCTCATCATGCAGGTGCACGACGAGCTGGTGCTCGAGGCGCCGGAGGACGAGCTTGCTCGCGTGAAGGCCGAGATCCCGGAGCTGATGAGCGGCGTGGCGAAGCTCAAGATCCCGCTTGTCGTGGACGTGGGATCAGGACAGAATTGGGAAAAGGCGCACTGAGCGCCCACAAGAAACCCTATCCGGTCCAGAGGAGGACGACGTGACACCGAATTCCCTTCAGGAAGAACAGAGCTCGCCCGACGTTATCCGGCACCTTGTACTGCTCGGAGACGCGCTGCAAAACATCGATCTCGGAAAAGGGCAGGCCGAGAGCGCACTCGTCCCGCGGCCCCGTAATCCCTGGAAGCTCACTGTTCTCCAGCCGCCCGAGGTGCTGCGGCCGAGTCGCGTGCGGGCGATCCCGGCGGAAGTCACGCACATCGTGATCTGCGTCGACGGCGGCTGGGCGATCGAGACGAGCGGACTGCTGCAGGGCAGCGCGCGAACGATCCGCGAGGCCCTCGACGGTCTGGCCTCGGCCGCCGATGAATTCGAGAAGGTTTTTGTCCGCCTGATCGCCGCCGCTACGGAGGCCGGTGTGCCGACGATCGTTTGTACGCTCGTTCCGGCTCGATATGTCGACCCGGTGCAGGAGCGCGCTGCCGCAACCGCGCTCGCGATCTTCAACGATCGCCTCCTGCGGCGTGCCGTTGCCGCGCGGCTCTCCGTCGTGGAGCTGCGCCTGGTATGCGACGAGGACAACGACTACGCGAGCGAGACGCTGCTGTCGCATGCGGGCGTGCGCAAGGTGGCGAACGTGGCCCGCTCGGCGCTCTACGACATTTCGCGCAATCCCGGACGCACGCGGGTGTATTTCTAGCAGCCGACCCGGAACACCCTGCGGCGCGCTATTTGAGCGCCCCGAACACTTTTCTGAGTATCGCGGAGGCGGCGCCCGCCGGATTCTGGCGGATTTTCTTCTCTTCTTCGGCGATGGCGAGGAACAAGCCGTCGAGCGCCTTGCGCGTGACGTAGTCCTCCAGCTGCGCGTCCTCTTCCTTGACCAGGCCGAGCTTCGCTCCGCTCGCGGCGATCTCGTCGTACTTCTCGGCGAGCTTCACTTTTTGCATCGCCTTCTTGACGATCGGCTGGAATCGTCTGACCAGCGGCTCGGAGGTCGTGCGCTTGAAATACTGGGTCGCGGCATCGTCGCCGCCCGTGAGGATGCCCTTGGCGTCCTGCACGCTCATTCTCTTCGCCGCATCGACAAGCAGGCTCCTCGCTTCGGGCACCGCCGCTTCGGCCGCGCGGTTCATGCGAAGGACTAGCTCGTCCGCATGCCTGTCCATGCCGATCGAGCGCATCACCGCTTCGAGTCTTCGCAGGGAAGGCGGCAGAGGAATCTTGACGCGGTCGTTGCGGAAAAACCCGTTCTCGACGCCCAGGCGCGCCACGGCGGCATGGGAGCCCCGGGTCAGCGCTTCCTTCAGCCCGTTGATGGCGTCGCGGTTCGAGATGTCGGCGAGGCCCGCAGCCGCCACCGCGGTCGGAACGAGAAGCGAGCCGAGCCATCCGACGATTCGAACCATGACGCGCCTCTAGTTCACGCCCGCCGCGTGCGCCTGCCGGTCGGCGTGGTAGGAGGAACGCACCATCGGGCCGACTGCGGCGTGGGTGAAGCGGAGCTCCTGCGCTTCGCTCTCGAACATCGCGAAGGTATCCGGGTGCACGTAGCGCGCGACCGGAAGATGATGCACGGAAGGCTGCAGGTATTGGCCGATGGTGAGCATGTCCACGCCGTGCGCGCGCAGGTCGCGCATGACCTGGAGAATCTCGTCGTCGGACTCACCCAGGCCCACCATCAGGCCCGACTTGGTCGGGATGTGCGGATGGCGCGCCTTGAAGTCGGCGAGGAGCTCGAGCGAGTGCGGATAGTTGCCACCCGGCCGCGCCTGCCGGTAAAGCCTGGGCACGGTCTCGAGATTGTGGTTCATCACGTCCGGGAGCGCCGCGTCCAGCACCTCGAGCGCGCGCTCCAGGCGCCCTCTGAAATCCGGCACGAGGATCTCGATTTTCGTCCGGGGCGAGCGCTCCCGCACCGCGCGGATGCAGTCGACGAAGTGACGCGCGCCGCCGTCCCTCAAGTCGTCGCGATCCACGCTCGTGATGACGACGTAGGCGAGGCCGAGCGCGGCAATCGTCTGCGCGAGGTGCGCAGGCTCCTCCGGATCGGGCGCGAGCGGCCGTCCGTGGGCGACGTCGCAGAACGGGCAGCGCCGCGTGCAAAGGTCCCCCAGGATCATGAAGGTCGCGGTGCCCTTTCCGAAGCACTCGCCGATGTTGGGACAGGAGGCTTCCTCGCACACCGTGTGAAGATTGTTCTCGCGGAGGATTTGCTTGATTTCGTGGAAACGCGAGCCGGGCGAGGCGGCGCGCACGCGGATCCACTCGGGCTTTGCGAGCCGTTCGGCCGGAACGAGCGCGATCGGAATGCGCGTCTTCGCCAGGCCCTTCTTTTTTTCGAGGGTCGTCATTTGTCGATCAGCCGGGCGATGCGGCGGGCGAGCTCATCGCCCATTTCTGTCGCGCCGGCGAGGACTCCGTGCGCGCGGGTCTGCGTGACCGCGAGGCCGGGATAGCCGCAGGGGTCGATCGCGGAGAAGGGCGCGAGGTCCATGTCCACGTTGAGCGCGATGCCGTGATAGCAGCAGCCGCGCCGCACCCGAAGCCCGAGCGCCGCGATCTTCGCCCCGTCCACGTATACGCCCGGCGCGCCGATTTTTCTCTCGGCCGTTACATCGTGCTCGCGGAGCGTATCGATCACCGTCCGTTCGAGCAGCGTCACCATCGCCCGCACGGTGAGACCGCGCCGCGCGAGATCGACCAGAGCGTACACGATCGCCTGCCCCGGCCCGTGATAGGTGATCTGCCCTCCGCGGTCGATTCGCTCGACGGGCACTTCACCGCTGCGCGGGAAATGTTCGGCCCGGCCGGTGATTCCGACCGTATATACCGGCGGATGCTCGAGCACCCAGAGCTCGTCGGGCGTTTTCGTCCCGCGCGCATCGGTAAACCGGCGCATCGCCTGGTAGGTCGGCGCGTACTCTGCTAGGCCGAGATGCCTGACGATCGGCGCCCTGCCAAACTGGATTCCCGCTCTCGCGGGAATGACGGAGTAGGCCGATCTCGCGGCGCTTTGCATGGGGTGGTTCACAACACCATCGTCACCATCGGATGATCGCACAATTCCCGGTACAGCTCGTCGAGTTGCTCGCGCGAGACCGCGCGCACGTTGCAGGTGAGCGAAAGGTACTTCCCCTCGCGGCTCGGGCGCATTCCTAGCGTCGCCGGGTCGAAATCGGGAGCGTGGCGCCTCACCACCTCGATCACTGCCTGCGCAAACCCGGCCTGCGTCTTTCCCATGACCTTGATGGGGAAATCGCAAGGGAAGGCGAGAACGGGTGAGTCGTTTTCAGGCATGAGCCGGCGAGCGCATGACCTTGGCTTTGTACTGCTGGTAGAGCGCGTGGACGCGCTTGCAGACCGGCCCGGGTTTTCCAGCGTCTTTCCCCGTGCCGACCGGCTGTCCGTCGAGCGTCGTGATGGCTAGCACCTCTCTCGAGGACGAAGTTACCCAGATCTCCTCCGCCGAGCGCAGCTCGCTCTCGGCAACGGGGCGAACCTCGTGAGGGAGCGAGTGGGCGCGCAGGATCTCGAGCACCACGTCGTAGGTGATCCCGGGCAATATCAGGTGAGACTTGGGCGGGGCGAGCACGGTTCCATTTTTCACGATGAACACATTGCTCGCCGAGGCTTCCGTTAGCTCGCTGTCGCGCACCAGGATCGCCTCGACGCAGCCCTGGTCTGCGGCGAGGGTGCGCAGCATGCAGTTGCCCAACAGCGAAGTCGACTTGATGTCGCAACGCAGCCACCGGAAATCGGGCAGAACGATCGCCTTGGCGCCGCTCTCGAGGAGCTCCGCGGAGGGGGTCACGAGCTCACTCGCCATGAGGAAAACCGTGGGTTTGAGGCCTTTGGGGAAGGCGTGATCCCGCTTGGCTGCGCCGCGGGTGACCTGCAGATAGACGGTCTGGTCTTCCCAGGGGTTTCCCTCGATGATTTTTACGACGAGCTCGATCCACTTCGGGAGCAGATGCGGATTGGCGAGTCGAATCGCGTCGAGGCTGGCCTGGAGCCGGGCAAGGTGCTCCTCGAGGCGGAACGGCCGCCTGGAATACACCGGGATCACCTCGTAGACCCCGTCGCCGAAAATGAAGCCGCGATCCAGGACGGAGATTTTTGCCTGCTCGATCGGCATGAAATCGCCGTTGAGATAGATCATTCGCTTCCCTTCATCTGAACCACAGCCGAACCGAATCCCAGGTCCTGGCGAAAAATCCCGCGACCGCGACGCTCTCCAACGCAACCACCGGATACTCCGCTAGCGGCTTGCCGTCGTGAGACACGCGCAGCGTCGCGACGCGCTGGCCCGCTTCAAGTGGCGCGATGAGGGGCTGCTGGCTCACGAGCTCCGCCTGGAGCTTGTCGGCGGTGCCCTTGGGCACCGTCACGTACAGGTCCGCGACGACACCCGCCTTCAGCTCGCGCTCTCTGCCTTTCCACACCTGGAGCTTGCCGATCGCATCGCCTTTCTGGTAGAGACGCAGGGCGTCATAGGACTGGAACCCGAAGTTGAGCAGCTTTTGACTCTCCCGGGTGCGCAGACGTTCCGACGCCGTGCCTATGACGACCGACAAGAGCCTTCGCCCGCCGCGCCGCGCCGAGGCGATGAGGCAGTAACCGGCGGTTTCCGTATGGCCGGTTTTCACCCCGTCCACGTTCGGGTCGAGCCACAGGAGCTGGTTGCGGTTCCGTTGCGTGATGTCGTTGTAGCGGTATTCGCGTTCTGAATACAGCTTGTAGTATTCGGGATAGTCGCGGATCAAGGCGGAGGCGAGCAGCGCGAGATCGCTCGCAGTCGAATAGTGCCCGGGGCCGGGCAGCCCGCTCGAATTCGTGAAATTCGTGTCCGTCATGCCGAGGCGCCCGGCCTCGCGGTTCATCCGTTCCACGAACGCAGGTTCCGAGCCCGCGACGGCTTCGGCAAGCGCGATGCAGGCATCGTTGCCCGACTGGATGATCATCCCGCGCAGCAGCTCTTCGACCGTGACGGGCTTGCGCGGCTCGATGAACATGCGCGAGCCGACCGCGCGCCAGGCGCGCTCGGACACCCGGATCGTTTGACCGAGGGCAAGCGACCTGCCTTTCAGCGCCCCGAAAGCGAGGTACGCGGTCATGAGCTTGGTGAGCGATGCCGGCTCGATGCGCTCCTTCGGATTGCGGCTCGCGATCGACTGTCCGCTGGTTGCGTCCATGAGCAGCCACGCGCGCGCATCCACGGCAGGGGGCTGCGGTGCGGCGGCGAGCGCGACGCCTGAAAGCAGCAGGGAAAGACAAGCGGAGAGATGACGTAACATGAGATCGCGAAGGACGAATTATACCGGCCGCAGCGGGCCGTCAGCGCACCGCAGCCATCGATTCCAGCGCCGGCGGCTCGCGCGCTGCCGCCGAACTTCGCGGCAAGATGGCCTCCACTTCCACCCGAACGCTGCCGGCATTCACAAAGCCGAGCTTGTACGCCGCCGCGTAGGACAGGTCGATGATGCGCTCGGGGTGAAACGGCCCGCGATCGTTGACGCGCACGACGATGCTGCGGCCGTTCGAAAGATTGGTCACGCGTACGTAGCTCGGAATCGGCAGGAGAGTGTGCGCTGCGGTCATCGCGTACATGTCGTAGCGCTCGCCGCTGGAGGTGGGCTTTCCGTGAAATTTGCGCCCGTACCAGGTCGCGATGCCGCGCTGACGGTAGGGCGTGAGCGACTGGTAGGGAACGTATTTCCTGCCCAATGCGGTGTAGGGACTGTTGGCGCCGCGGTTGAGCGGCTCGGACCTGGGTCTTGCGTCGGCGATTCTGTCGAGGTTGCCCGGGGGTGCCCCCGGGCCGTCCTCCCCGGTGTGCCCGCCGCGCCTCGGCCCGAGAGTGCAGGCGGCAAGAGCGGTAACCATGAATGCCGCGAGCAACAACGCGGGCGCGGGCCCCTTCACGTCTGTACCAATGCGCGGTGATGCTGGATGCTCATCAGTATGCCGATCCCGAGAAACAGCGTCACGAGCGAGGTTCCGCCGTAGCTGATGAGCGGCAGCGGCACCCCGACGACGGGCAAAAGGCCGCTCACCATGCCCATGTTGACCGCCGCGTAGGTGAAGAAGGTGAGGGTGATCGAGCCCGCGAGCAGCCGCGTGAAGAATGTCGGCGCGTTGGCTGCGATCATGAGCCCGCGCATGATGAGCGCGAGGTAGAGCACGAGCAGGAGACTCGCGCCGATCAGTCCGAATTCCTCGGAATACACCGCGAAAATGAAATCGGTGGCGCGTTCCGGGATGAACTCGAGATGTGTTTGGGTACCCCCCAGCCAGCCCTTGCCGGTGATGCCGCCGGACCCCACGGCGATGGTGGACTGGATGATGTGATAGCCCGCGCCGAGCGGATCGGAGGCGGGGTCGAGCAGGGTGAGGAAGCGCCTGCGCTGGTAGTCGTGCAGCACGCCCCACAGCACCGGCAGGCTCGCAAGGACCGCGGCGGAGCCGCCTGCGATCAATTTCCACGACAGGCCGGCAAGGAAGATCACGTAGAAGCCGGCCGCGGCGACCAGCAGCGCCGTGCCCAGATCGGGCTGGTACGCGATCATCGCGGTCGGGACCGCGAGCAGCACGATGGCGACCGCATATTCGCGAAGTCGGAGCGCCGCCTCGTGCCTGTGAAAGTACCGGGCGAGCATGAGCGGCATCGCGATCTTCATGAGCTCCGAGGGCTGGATGCTCGTGAAACCGAGCGGCAACCATCGGCGGGCACCGTTCCTCACGTCGCCAAAAAAGTAGACGCCGGCCAGCATCAGGAGGACCACGAGAAACACGGGGATGGTGTAGCGCATGAAAACCTGCGGCGGCGTCTGGGCTGTGACCCACATCAACGCGAGCGCCAGGAGCACGTTGAGAACCTGCGCGCCGACGCGTCCTGGCGCCTGGAAGGCCGCGCTGTAGAGGGTGGCTAAGCCGAGCACGAGGAGGCAGGCCACGACGGCGAGCAGCGGACCGTCGATCTTGGCCGTGAGCCGCTCGACGAGGCGTCTAATCATTGGCTTCGTCCTCCTCCGGCGCAGGAGCGGGTTCCGCCGGCTCGTCGGTAGGCTCGCCGAGGGCAGGCGCGGGTCCCGCCGGCTTGTCGGTACGTTTGGCGGGCGGGTGCACCGTTTCCGTCGGCTTGTCGACTCGCTTGCCGAGCAGATAGTAGTCGAGCACCTTGCGTGCGAC
>Ga0210382_10000466_pt1 | contig 14515 bp, 14 predicted proteins | sample PLMedo_FD_155452 | JGI IMG/M metagenome (GOLD analysis project Ga0210382, IMG submission 155452) | Groundwater sediment microbial communities from an aquifer in East River, Colorado, USA - PLM0_60_coex redo | ecosystem: Environmental > Terrestrial > Soil > Riparian zone | place: USA: East...
CACGTTCCGGCGCAACGACAGAGGCCTCAGCGTGATTGCCAAGATCTGGTACTGAAGGGTTCATCAATTTTTCACGAAGGAGAGCATTCGATGACTACGCGCACACACCAAAGCATTCTCGCCGCTGCGGCGTTCTTCGCCGTTTCCGCGGCGTGCGGGCAAGGCACGGACACAAAGTCGGCCTGGCAGGAGGAGTTCGGTATCTCGAGCTGCAAACTGGCGACGACGGGTCGGAATCCATACCTCGTTCTCGAGCCGGGCTTTCAGCTCATCCTGGAAGGTGGCGGTACGAAGCTGCAGATCACGGTTCTCAACGAGACCAAGACGGTCGACGGCGTCGTCACCCGCGTCGTCGAGGAGAAGGAGTGGAAAGACGGGAAATTGTATGAGATCGCCAAGAATTACTTCGCGATGTGTCCGCAAACGAAGGATGTCTTCTATTTCGGCGAAGACGTGGAATTCTACGAGGACGGCAAGGTCGTCAAGCGCGACGGCTCGTGGCTCGCCGGCGTGAACGGCAACAGGGCCGGCCTGATGATGCCCGGAACACCGAAATTGAACATGAAGTACTACCAGGAGCTCGCACGCGGCGTGGCGATGGACAGGGCGGAGATCGTGAGCCTCAGCGAGACGTGCAAGACGCCCGCAGGTACCTTCTCGAAATGCATGAAAGTAAAGGAGGGCTCCGCCATTAACGTTCTTGAATACGAGTACAAGTATTTCGCGCCGGGAATCGGGCTCGTCGGCGACGAGGACCTGCGGCTGGTCAAGCACGGTTTCATCAAGGACAAGTAGACGGTCCTTGGGGAGGAATCGGTCGAGCGGCATCCACGTGATCGACCCCAAGGGGAAGCTCCTCGGCCGCATCCGCATTCCCGACCATTGCACCAACATGGCCTGGGGCGACGCCGACTGGCGCTCGCTCTACATCACGACCTACACCTCGGTGTTTCGCACGCGCGTGAACGTGCCGGGCGTGCCGGTTTGGTAGGCGGCGTGAATTAATGAGCAAGTCGCGGCGCGCACACGAACCCCGTCTTCCATATCGGTCTAAAATGTTCCAACCATCCAGTGTTCGGACCGAAGACGAACCATGCGCGCACTCGGACCATATGAACGGCTCACCCGGCCGGCGGTGCTCATCGGCGCTGCCTTAGGGCTGGGCGCGCGCGATCCGCGCTGCAGCCGGGGTCCGCATCAACTGCTTGCCGGTGGGCTGCTGGCGCACCTTTCCGTTCAAGGCGCCGATGTGCTCTGGCGCGTCACGCTGCAGCCTCAGCTTCGCCGCGGCAAATCCCGGGATAGCGCGATCGTCGATTTCTGCGCGCGCCTGGCGCGCGAGGTGAGCGCGGTCGTCGGCGCAGGAGAATTTCCGATCGTGCTCGGCGGCGACCACAGCTGCGCGATCGGTACCTGGAGCGGCGCAGCCAAGGCGCTGTCTGCCCGCGGTCCTCTGGGGCTGGTCTGGATCGACGCCCACATGGATAGCCACACGCCGTCGACCAGCCCCAGCGGCATGCGGCACGGAATGCCGCTCGCCGCGCTGCTCGGGCACGGCGCGGATCCGGAGCTCGCCCGAGCCGCCCAAGGGCCGCTCGCGCCCCAGCACCTGTGCCTCGTAGGCGTCCGCAGCTATGAGTCCGAGGAGGCCGCTCTCCTCGCCGAGCTCGGCGTGAAGATCTTCCCGATGACGGAGATCGAGGAGCGCGGCATCGACGCGGTGCTCGACGACGCGGTCCGCATCGCGAGCACCGGCACCGCAGGCTACGGAATCTCGATCGATTTGGACGCGCTCGAGCCGAGCGATGCGCCCGGCGTGGGCACGCCGGTCGCCGGCGGCATCCCGCCTGCGGGCCTCATCGCGGCGTTGCGTAGTTTTTCCGCCGACCACTCCTTGCTCGCGCTCGAAGTCGTCGAATACAACCCGCATCTCGATCGCGGGCGCAAGACCGCAGTGATCGTTGAAGAGATTCTCGCTGCGGTGATTGGGGCGCCGGCTGCGTCGGCGCGTTCGCCGGAGGAACTCGAGCGCTCGTTTGGCGCGCGCAATTACGATTCCCTCCCCGTAGTGCTGGTGCGCGGGCGAGGCGCCTACCTATGGGACGACCACGGGCGGCGTTATCTCGACTTGATGTCCGCGTATTCCGCGGTGAGCCACGGCCACTGCCATCCGCGGCTCGTCGCGGCGCTCTCGCGCCAGGCTCAGACGCTTGCCGTTACTTCGCGGGCGTACTACAACACGCGCTTGCCGCTGTTTCTCGAACGCCTGTGCCGGCTCACCGGACAGGATCAGGCGCTGCCCACGAACACGGGTCTCGAGGCCGTCGAAACCGCGCTCAAAGCAGCGCGCAAATGGGCGTACAAGGTGAAGGGCGTCCCTGAAGACTCGGCGGAGATCATCGCCTGCAGCGGAAACTTCCACGGTCGCTCGATCGCGATCGTCGCGATGTCCACCGAACCGCAGTACCGCGATGGGTTTGGGCCGTTTCCGCGGGGATTCAAGCTCGTGCCCTTCGGCGACGCGAAGGCATTCGAGCGCGCGATCACGGCGAGCACCGCGGCTTTTCTGGTTGAGCCGATTCAGGGCGAGCAGGGCATCATCGTCCCTCCGCGCGGCTATCTCGCCGAGTGCGAACGCATCTGCCGCAGGCACAACGTGCTGCTCATCGCCGACGAAGTCCAGACTGGGCTGGGGCGCACCGGTCGGCTGCTCGCCTGCGACCACGAGGGCGTGAAGCCCGACGGACTGATCCTCGGCAAAGCCCTGGGCGGCGGACTGCTGCCGGTATCGGCGTTTCTCGCCCGCCGCGAGGTGATGGGCGTGTTCGAGCCGGGCGATCACGGCAGCACCTTCGGCGGCAACCCGCTCGCAGCTGCGGTTGCGCTCGAGGCGCTCGACGTTCTGGTGGAGGAGCGCCTGGTCGAGCGCTCGGCTGAACTGGGCGAGATCCTGCTCTCGGGCTTGCGCGCAATCGACAGCCCCTTGGTGCGCGAGGTCCGCGGCCTGGGCCTATTCAGCGGCATCGAAATCGACCCGGCTTGGGCAAGCGCGCGCGAGGTGGTCATGCGGCTGCTTGCGCGCGGAATCCTTAGCAGGGATACCCACCACACCGTCGTGCGCGTCGCTCCGCCCCTGGTGATCAACCGCACGCAGCTCGAGTGGGCGTTGAAAAACATCCGCAGCGTGCTCGCCGAGATCGAGCGCAGCTTTAAAAAAGCCGCATGAACTAAATCGGTCCCAAGGACACCTTACTGCGACTCACGTAAGATTCGGGCACTGTGGATTGCCCGGACTCTCCCTTTGAACTGAAGCGACCAGCTTTTCGCAGCGCGCAGTTCTCGTAGGGGCAAGGGCGTGGCGACGAAGCACATTGTTTGCATCAGCTTCGATTTCGACGCGATTTCAGGCTGGATCGCGCGCGGCATGACCACGCCGACGCCTGTGTCGCGCGGAGAGTTCGGCGTGATCGGCGCCGCGCGCATCCTCGCGCTGCTCAAAAGGCACGGCATTCCCGCCACCTGGTTCATACCCGGGCACACCCTGGAAACCTATCCGGAGGCCTGCAGGAAAGTGCTCGAGGCGGGTCACGAGATCGGTCACCACGGCTGGACGCACGTTCCGCCCGCGAGCCTCTCGCGCGACGAGGAGGAAGCGGAACTCGTGCGCGCGAACGAGCAAATCAGGAAACTCACCGGCCGCAACGCCCGCGGCTACCGCTCGCCGTCGTGGGACCTGAGCCCGCATTCGGTCGAGCTGCTGCTCAAGCACGGCTTCTATTACGAAAGCAGCATGATGGGAAACGACCACAGCCCGTACCGCGTGCGGCTCGGCGACCGGATCGAGCTGCAAAAGCCCGCGGTGTTCGGGAAGGAATCGCGTCTGATCGAGATGCCGATCAGCTGGTCGCTCGACGACTACCCGCACTTCGAATTCGTGCGCACCCAGAGCACCGTGCTGCAAGGACTCAAGCGCGCGGACGCCGTGCTCGCCAACTGGATCGACGATTTCCTCTACATGAAGCGCGAGACCGACTGGGGAATCATCACCTACACCTTCCACCCCTTCGTCATCGGCCGCGGCCATCGCATGATGGCCCTGGAGCGCCTGATCGAGCGGCTCGCCGCCGAGGGGGCCGAGTTCATGCGCATGGACGCCGCGGCAGAGTCCTTCGACCAGCGCTCGCCTTGCAAGTGAATTACCGCTTCGAGCACCGGACGCAGAATTGGCAGGTGCGCAAGCCCCCGGCGCGCTCGCGCCGCGGCATCGTCGCCTCGCAACACCGCCTCGCCGCCGAAGTCGGGGCGGAGACGCTCGCCTCCGGAGGCAACGCGGTCGATGCCGCGGTCGCCGCCGGCTTCGCTCTCGCCGCGATCGAGCCCTGGAACAGCGGCCTCGGCGGAATCGGCTACATGCTCGTCTACCTCGCGAAGGAAGACCGCGTCCACGTCGTCGACTTCGGTCCGGTGTCCCCGCGCGCGCTCGACCCCGCCGATTTCCCCTTGAGCGGAGGAGTTGCCGGCGACCTTTTCGCCTGGCCCGCGGTCGCGGAAAACCGCAACGTCCACGGGCCGCTGTCTTTTGCCTTGCCCGGCGAGGTCGACGGCCTGGGCCTCGCGCTCGAGCGCTTCGGCACGCGAACGCTCGCCACGGTCCTGCAGCCGGCGATCGAACTGGCCGAGGAGGGAATCGCGGTCGACTGGTACCTTACGCTCAAGGTCGCGACCCTGGCGGGGGAGCTCGCGCGCTACGGCGTGACCCGCGACATCTGGCTCCCGGCCGGGATGCCGCCCGTCACGCCGTCGGACGCGCCGCTCGGCCGGCTCAAGCTCGCCGGTCTCGCAGATACGCTGAGAGCGCTGGCGCGCGCCGGGCGCCGCGACTTCTACGAAGGCGAAATCGCCGCGGCGATCGCGAAGGACATCCGCACCATGGGCGGCGTGCTCGGACTCGAGGACCTCAAGCAATACCGGGCGCGCATCGCCGCGCCGATAGAATGCGATTACCGCGGCGCGACGATCGCGCTCGCCCCGCAGCTCACCGCGGGCCCCAGCATGGCCTGGGCGCTGGGACGGCTCGTCCATCGCAAGTTCAAGCCGGGCGGACCGCACGCCGACGCCTTCGTCGCGTACGCCGAAGCGCTGCGCGAAGGCTACGCGCAGCGCCTGCGGACCATGGGAGAGTCGACCGAGGGCCGCGCCCCATCGAGCACGACCCATCTCAACGCGATCGACCGTGACGGCAACATGGTGGCCCTGACGCAGACGCTGCTCTCGGTGTTCGGCAGCAAGGTCGTCCTGCCCGCGACGGGCATCCTGATGAACAACGGCGTGATGTGGTTCGATCCGCGTCCCGGCACGCCGAACTCGCTCGGGCCCGCGAAACGGCCGCTCACCAACATGTGCCCCGTGATCGCCCGCCGTGGGGGAAAACCGTGGTTCGCGATCGGCGCCTCCGGCGGCCGCAAGATCTTTCCCGCGGTGCTGCAGATCGCCTCGTTCCTCATCGACCACGGAATGAGCCTCGAGGACGCGTTTCATCAGCCGCGCATCGACGCAAGCGGCGGCGAGCGCGTCGGTGTCGATCCGCGGCTGCCCCCGGAAGTGAACAGCGCGCTGGGCGGGAAATTCCCCGTGCATCCGGCCGAACTGGCGGTCTACCCGGCGAACTTCGCCTGCCCGAGCGCGGTGCTGAACGACCTTCCCACCGGCGAGCGCTTCGGAATGAGCGACGTGATGTCGCCCTGGTCGGGCGCCTCCGCCGAGAAGGAACCGTGATCCGCGCGGCGATCGTCGGCCTCGGCAGATGGGGACGGAACCTCGTCGCGAGCGTGCAGGGCAGCGATGCGATCCGCTTCACCGCCGGCGCGACGCGCAGCCCGGAAAAATCCCGGGCCTTCGCCGAAACGCACGGATTTCCGCTCTACGACCGCTACGAAAAAGTGCTCACCGATCCGGCGATCGACGCGGTCGTGCTCGCCACGCCGCACAGTTTGCACGCCGAGCAGACTATCGCCGCCGCAAAAGCGCGCAAGCACGTGTTCGTCGAGAAGCCGTTCGCCCTCGCTTTATGCGACGCAGAAGCCGCGGTACGCGCCTGCGCCGGAAACGGGCTGACGCTCGCGATCGGCTACAACTGGCGCTTTCAGCCCGCGCTGCAGGAAATAAGGCGCATGCTCGGCGACGACGGGCGGCTCGGGAAACTCCTGCACATCGAGGGCAATTTCTGCGGCCCGAGCGCGTACCGCTTCGAGCGCGAACACTGGCGCCAGAGCCGCGAGGAAGGGCCCGCAGGCGGCATGACCGGGCGGGGCGTGCACCTCGTCGACGCGATGATCTGCCTCTCGGGGAGAATCGAGTCGGTATACGCGCAGAGCTCCCGCGCCGTCCGGGATTTCGGCCTCGACGACACGACCTCGATGCTGTTCCGCTTCCAGGGCGGCGCGACCGGCTATCTCGGAACCGTGATCGCCACGGCCGAGACCTGGCGCCTGCAAGTTTTCGGCGCGAACGGCTGGGCGGAGGTCGGCGACGTCGAGCACCTGAACACCTGGCAGCTCGAGGTCTGCACCGTCGACCGGGAGAACCTGCACCTGCACAGCAGGCCGCAGGTCACGACTTTTCCCGAAACCAGCACGGAGCGCGCCGAGCTCGAGCATTTCGCTCAAGCCGCGATGGCGCGGCGCCCGCTCGCCGCCGCAGGCGGGGACGAGTTGCACGGCGTCGCGGTGCTCGAGGCGATCCTCGAGTCGGCGCGGGGTGGAGCCAGGGTCCGCGTCGCTTGAAAACTGAAATAGAATAGCTGCGACTACACGGGAGGAATCGCCCATGCGAAATCTCGTCAGCTTGCTTGCGGGCACCGCGCTCGCGATCGGGACCGCGGCGTGCTGGCCTCAAGCCGGCACCCCGAGCTTTCCCGCGAGGCCGGTTCGAATGGTGGTCGCATTCACGCCCGGCGGCGGGACCGACATCATCGCGCGAATCGTCGCGCAGAAGCTCACGGAGCGCTGGGGCCAGTCCGTGGTGGTGGAGAACCGCGCCGGCGCCTCCGGCAATATCGGGACCGATCTGGTGGCGAGGAGCGCACCCGACGGCCATACGATACTCATGGCGTTCTCCTCCCACGCGAGCAACCCCGCGCTCTACGGCAAACTGCCGTTCGACATCAACAAGGACTTCAGTTCCATCACCCTGGTCGGAACCGCGCCGATGGTGGTGATAGCGAGCCCCGCGTTCCCCGCGAAGACGCTTGCCGCGCTGATCGAGTACGCCCGCTCGCGTCCCGGCGCGGTGAAGTTCGGGTCCTCTGGCATCGGCACACCCGTGCACCTCGCCGGCGAGCTGATGATGCAGCTCACGGGAATCGAGATGGTCCACGTGCCCTACAAGGGCATCGCGCCGGCGATGACCGCCATTCTTGCCGGGGAGATCGAGATCACCTACGTGGCGGTGCTGACCGGCCTGCAGCATTTCAAGGCGGGCAAGCTGAGTCCTCTCGCAGTGGCCGGCCGCAGCCGCTATCCCGCGCTGCCCGAGGTGCCGACGGCCGCGGAGGCCGGCCTCCCGGGCTACGAAATCGATTTCTGGTACGCGCTGCTCGGGCCGGCCGGCATGCCGGCGCCCCTGGTCGCGCGCATCCAGCGCGATGTCGCGGCCATCCTCACGACGCCGGAAATGAAGGAGAGCCTGCTCGCCCAGGGCTGCGTCGCGTCGGGCAGTAGTCCCGAGGAACTTTCTGCGCGGATCAAGAGCGACTACGAGCTCTGGGCAAAAGTGATCCGGACTGCCGGCGTGAAACTGGAATGACACGTTCGCCGGCGCGCGCGAACAGCGCCGCGTAGGCCGCGCGGCGCTCGTCGGGCGAGCGCCCCAGCGAATAATAGTGAGCGTGCGGCGTGATGAGCTCGTCGCCTTCGCCGAGCGCATTGGCGCGGTAGCTCGACCAGGCGTACGCGCCCGGATGCGCCGCGAGTCCCGCGCGCACCGGGTTCTCCTCGATGTAACGCATGCACGCGAGCAGGTGCCTGCGCGCGTGCACGGGGGAGGCGTCGTAGGCTTCCTCCCACACGCGGTCCTCGTGGCCGTACGCCGTTGCGAGGTGGCGCGCATAGCCCGCGGCGATCGCGGGCATCATGCGCGCGGCACCCTCCGCGCACAGCGCCGTGAAGAGCAGATGCACGTGATTACCCATCAGCGCATAGGCGTGGACCGCGCACTCGGCGCGCGCCGCGCATTCGCCCAGCGCCTCGAGATAGGCGGCGCGGTCGCCTGCGCAGGAAAAGCAGGCGCAGCGTTCGCGAGCGCGCTGCACGACGTGCAGTGTGCCGTGGGCTTCTTCGGGGCAGGCGAGGCGCGGCATGGCGGTGGCTGTTGCCATGAACAACGCCAAGCACCGCAGCACCGTTGACTTTGCGGCACAGCGTACGAAGCGCGGCTCGCGCCTCCCCTAGATGAGCGTGGCGGGAATTCTTCCGACTACGGCGCCACGGAGTAATTGATCACGGTCTCGAAACCGACACCGCGCATCTGGAAATCAGTCGCACTCGTCTGCACCAGTTTGAAACAGCCGCTGGCCGGGTAGGGAGTACGGTCCCAATCGAAACACACCTGGGCGTCGTCCCGCTTCACGACCATGGAGCCGCCGGCGGATTGCTTGAAGCAATTGGGGCACGAGCGCTCCACCGTCCCGTCCCCTCTGATCCGCAACGTGAAAGGCGCCCGTCTGGTGGGCGTGGCTTCGCCCCGTCTCGCTTCGATCGACGGGTAGCTCGCAAAGTGAGCGGCAATGTCCTGCCCGGAAAGCGTCCGCGGGTAGGTCACCGCCGCCGCAGGAGTCGGGGCGGGCGCTTGCCCGCGTTCCGATCGAGCATCGGCGTCCAGGGCGCCGAGGTCGGCGATCGCCTGCAGACCCTGCGCGATGTTCTTGCGCGCGGCGCCCTCGACGGCTATGCGCATCCGCGTCGCGCCAACGATGGCGTCGTCCAGGGTTGCCGTGTGCGCGGACTTGACGACCTTGCGCAGAACTATGGCCTTGTCGGACACCTTGGTCAGTGCCCAGCCGGCTTCCATCTCGACCGTAAAGCTCGCTCCGAACACCGGCTTGGTGAGTTGGGTGACCATGACGGTGAGTTCGTAGTCGCCATTCCCCCCCTGCACCACGCTCTTGAAGAGTTTCGATTGCATGATCGAGCTCTCGACGGCCGCCTTGAGTTCTTCGTTCGAGACAGTCGAGCCGGTCATCGCGCCGGTTTCCGTGCCGCCCCGCGCCTGCACCGAAACGCTGTAAGGATAATTCTTTGTCGCGGGAGCCCCGACCAACATGGCCTCCCGGGTCGCCGTCGATGCGCAGCCCGACAAGCCGACGACAGCCGCGACGATCAGAATTCCGGTGACGCGTCCGTAAATGGTCGTCCTCATGTTATCTTCCCGCCTCCTTGAATATGTTGCTCAGGACCTCGTCGACCATCTCGCTCGGCGACTTGCGCGCAAGCGAGGTGTGATACGACTTACCGCTCGCCAGCGGATAGTCGTTCCCGGGATCGCGGATCGTGATCGTCAGCTCGAGCATGTACATCGTAATGTCCCACCTCCACCTGTCGATGTAGGTGACGACGGCGTCCACGGCCGACGGTTTTTCGCTGCCGGTGGTGACCTTGTATCCGCGCGAGCGCAGCTTCTCCGCGATCAGCACGTCGATGTCGTTGTCGTCCTTTGGCTGTTTCGCGACATGCATGGCCTTGAGGCTGCCGAGATTGACCGATGGATCGACCGTCGCGGTCGCGCGGTTGATGGCGCAACCGGTCGTCGTCGTTGCTACGGTGGCGAGAGCGGCGAGCAGGAATGCGGTTTTTTTCAAAGGCATCCTCTTGAGTGGGAAGCGCCTAGAGCACCGGAATCCTGACGTGCATCAGCGCCGAGCGCCCCCCGCGCACTTCCTTCAGGCAGCGCTGGATCGCTGCCGGCACCTTTTCGGGATCGTCCACCCTCTCGCCGTAGCCCCCGGCCGCCTCGCAGATCTTGGTGAACTCGATGTCGGGCGCAAGCAGCGCGTTGAACTCGTTGGTCGCCTTGGCGTCGCCTTCCGGATACACGCGCAGCGTCGCTTCCTTCACCGCCGACCAGCCCGAGTTGTCGAAGAGAACCGTGAGGATCGGCAGCTTGTACTGCTTGGAGACGGCGTATGCGGAGGAGGGATTGCCGAAATAGAAGCCGCCGTCGCCCACCATCTGCACAACGGTCGCCTGGGCCTTCGCGAGCTTGATCCCCAGCGCCGTTCCGGACGAGCTGCCCAGGCCGCCGCCCGCGAAACCGATCGAGGAACCCGGCGTGGTGCGCATGATCTGGTTGTTGACGATGGGGCCGTTGCGTATGCCTTCGTTGACGACGATAGCATCATCGCCGATAGCCTTGGACAATTCGGCACAGAGATAGTGCGGGTTGATCGCGCCGTTCTTCCCCTCGTCCGCGGCCTGCTTGGCGAGATTCACGCGCCGCTCGTTGCCTTCGCCTCGCATCGCTTCGACGCGCTTCGCTGCCGCTTCGCGGGACGCGGGCGTCGCCTTGGCCTTCAGCGCTTCGAGCAGCTGCCTCAGGATCAAGACGCTGTCGCCCTGAACGCGCGCGTTCGAGGCGAAGCCCCAGATCGGGAAGCATTCCTTCACGACGTCCACGTCGATGTGCGCCCACCAGGTCTGCGGGTTTTCCTTGGTGTGCTTCGGGATCCAGGGCACGTCGACGTCGACGAGCAGCCCCACGTCGGCCTCGGCGATGGCAGGCATCATTCCGGCGAAGCAGGGCGAGGCGCGCGAGATGTTGAGATAGAGCGGGTTCGCCTCGAACACGCGGATTCCGGCCGCGCGCGCGACCTCCTCGATCAGCGCCGGCGCCGCGAGCTTGCGCCCGGCGTAGGAAGTGACCATGACCGGGTGCTTCGCGGAAAGCAGCTTGTCCGCGATCTGCGCGACGGCGGCCGCATCGGCCGCGCCGGCGGACACCGCGCCGTAGCGCTCCCCCGGGAACGGCCGCATCGCAGCCTCGTCCCAGGTCTGGGTGAGCGTTTCGCGCGGCAGCATCAGGTAAACGGGGCCCATGGGGTCGCTGTGCGCGACGCTGTGCGCGCGGCGCAGCGTCTCCTTCGTCATCACGCCCGAGGGCAGCGTCCATTCCCACTTGGCGTAGGGCCGCACGATCCCCGACTGGTCGAAGGGCTCCTGGATGAAGTGCACGTAGTTGTCGCGCGATCCGGGCAGCTCGCCGCGCACGGTGTAAGGCGCTTTCCCCGCCATGAGAACGAGCGGCAGCCGCCCGCGGCGCGCGTTGTGCATCGCCATCGCGGAATTCGCCGTGCCCGCGTCCACGTGCACCATCACCGCCTGCCCGCGCCCGGTCGCCATGGCGAAGCCCGCCGCCATGTGCATCGCGGTGTTCTCGTGCGGGCAGTTGAGTACCTTCGGATAGGGCCGCCCGCCTTTCTTCCAGCGCGCCATTTCCTCGATCAGGGGCGCGTGGTCCGTGCCGAAATTGGAGAACAGGTACTCGACGCCGATGTCGTTCAGGCCTTCGAGAAAATAATGCGCGGTCGAGTGAAGCTTGACTTGCGGGGCCTTGTCCATGCGCGTGTTCCTCTGATGTCATCCCTTGGCGCGGCGGAAGGAGATGATAAACCGAATTCCCCGCTGCCTTCCGTCCCGGCGCCCTCGGCGTGCAAGCTGCGCTACTGCTGCCGCGCCCGCAGGGCCGCACGGCGCTCGAGACTTTCCTCGGGCCACAGCTCGGACGCCTTGTAGTACTCGGCCGCGGCCGGGGTGTCGGGCGGAAGCACCACCCACGGCTGCTTCGACGCGGTGAAGATGTGGACGTCCGGCGGCAGAAGGTCGGGTGAGTCGAGCGTTCCGACGCGGACAAAGCGAATCGCGTTACCGCCTCCTGCGTAGTTGCTCCAGACCGCGATGCGGCACCTGGGGCAGCGGGAGACCTTCTGGCCCTTGCCGCTGTTGGACGGCGTGTCGACGATCTCGATCTCGCCCTGGAGCAGCTGCACGCGGTCGGCTTCGATCATGGCGTTCAGCGCGAAGGAAGCGCCGCTCTCACGCTGGCACCAGCGGCAGTGACAGCAGTGAACGAAAAGGGGCTTCGTCGCCATCCGGTAGCGCACGAAACGGCACGTGCAACCGCCGTCGCAGAACGCTGCGTCGCCGCTCACGGCTCGATTCTCCCTGCGGCGGCGCGGATTCGGACGATCGGCCGGTTCGGCTTTCGGCGCGCCACCTCTTCGAACCCGGCGGCGTCGTACATCGATTTGGCACCGAACCACATCGAATCGTCGTCGGATCGGCCAGGCTTGTCCACCGGGTACGCTTCCAGGAGGGCCACGTCGCGCTTCTTGGCGTAGGCGATCGCTCCGTCGAGAAGCGCCCGCGCCACGCCTTGGCCGCGATACCGTGACGGCACGACGAAGCAGACGATCGACCAGACCGGCCGCTCATCGACCGCCTTCATCACGGGCGAGCGCCGCAGCTTCGCGTAGTCGTCTCTCGGACCGAGCGAAACCCAGCCGACCGGAACCTTGCCTCGATACCCGATGAGACCCGGCGGTTCGCCCGAGCCGAGCAGCGCCTTCAGCTCGGCGCGGTTAGCCTGTGCTCGCGTGGTTCCTGCCCGCAAGGGTCCTCGCGACCCGCTGCGGCGGTAGTACATGCACCAGCAGCCGCGGGCGACGGAACACCCCTCGGCGTTGAACACAGCCTCGAGGTCGCGCCAGCGCTCACGGGTGAGGGGGCGCACGGTGAGCTTCATGGAGAAACTTCGTCTGTCTCTGGCTTCACGTCACCTTGTACACGTCGTCGTTCTCGCGGGCGTGCTCGGTCACCTTCAAGCCGATCTCCTGCCTTCGACCGGCCTCGGTGACCGGCTGGCGCTCGATCTGCATGGATTCGACGCGCTGGCGAAAATCGCTCGTGTGTCCGAGGATGCGGATCGTGTCGCCGACGCGCAAGGATCCCGATTCGAGCCGTATTGCCGCGACGGAAAGATGGCCGTAATAGTGGGTCACGAAACCCACCCGCTCTTCGCCCGGCAAGGGGCCGCGCGGGGGAGTCGGAGGGATTGCCGCCGGGCGCGGTTTGGGCGCAGGCCGTGCAGTTGGCTCTTTCTTCGGCGCCGCGCGGCGCGGCGTCGCCTTTCTCGCCAGGTCCTTCTTGAGCGGTTTGGCCTTCTTGCGGATCGCCGGTTTCCCCGCCGGCGCCTTCTTGCGTTTGACTTTGGCTTTCGGTTTTCTCTTTGCGGCGGCCATGGCGTTCTCCCTCAGATATGCGGGTAGTCAATCCTAGCCGTCTGGACCGAACATATCAACGCGCGCGCCGGGGATCAATTCAACAGGTGGGCGACGGAGTTCGCATAGTAGCGCAGGAGGGGCAGCTCCTTCTCCCGCGCGAGGTAGATCCCTTCGTTCTCCTCGACGAGGTGCCGCATGAGCAGCATTCGCAGTCCCACGTCGAGCGCGTAGTCGAGATCGCGCCGCGGCACGTAGACGTGCGCGTCGGAGCGATCGAGCCGCTCGATCAGCCGCTCGACCTCGGCCTTCAGCTCGAGCGCCGTGAGCCTGCGCTCGGGATTGCGCACGAACACGGTCGCCATCAGCGGCACCGGCACCACCGGCACGATCTGACCGACCGAGCGCATGAGGTGCTCGCCCAGGGCCGCCGTGGCGCGCCTGCGCTCCTCGCCGGAGAGTCGCTGGAAATCCAGGCCGCGCGAGCTGCAGTAGGCGCGCATCGAGACCGGCGAGCCGAAATTGACGCAGGCGTAGCCGAAGCGATGCCATTCGCTCTTCAACATGAGCCTGAGATTGCGCGCGACGAACGACAGGGTGTTCCACAGGGCCCTGGAGCGGCCCACGTCCGGCGCGTGCGGATCGATCGAGCGCAGCAGGCTGCGGTCCTCGAGCACGCGGTCGTAGTTGATCCCGAGCGGCACGAACACGAGGTCGCGCTCGCCTTCGATCCGGAAGCCGCGCATCATGTAGTCGATCACGCCGAGCTTCGGCTCGCGCATGAGCCCGTCGCGCGTGAGGCCCCCTTCCGGGAAGAGCGCCTGCGGGACACCCGCTTCAGTCGCCATCGCGATGTAGCGCTCCAGCACGCGCCGGTAGAGCTCGTCCTTCGAGTCGCGGCGCGCGAAGTAAGCGCCCATTGCCCGGATGAGCGCCGAGAGCGGCCAGATGCGCGCCCACTCGCCCACGGCATACGAGAGCGCCGCCTGATCCGCAGCGAGATACGCGGCGAGGACATAGTCCATGTTGGAGCGGTGGTTCATCACGAACACCACGGTCGCGTCGGACCCGACCTTCGCGATGCCCTCCGAGTCGACGTATCCGATCCGCACGCGGTAGAGGGACCGCGCGATCCAGCGCCCGATCCAGTAGCCGATGCGGAAGTAGAGGTAGGCGTTGAACGCCGGGACGATCTCGCGTGCGTAGCGCTCGACCCTGCGCAGCGCCGCGGGCAGGGTAAGGTCCTTT
>Ga0210382_10000467_pt1 | contig 14510 bp, 14 predicted proteins | sample PLMedo_FD_155452 | JGI IMG/M metagenome (GOLD analysis project Ga0210382, IMG submission 155452) | Groundwater sediment microbial communities from an aquifer in East River, Colorado, USA - PLM0_60_coex redo | ecosystem: Environmental > Terrestrial > Soil > Riparian zone | place: USA: East...
TGCAGGCGATCGTCGCGGGAACGTCGAACGGCGCGACGCTGCTCGGTCTGGAGCGCGACATCGGGACCGTCGCCGTCGGGAAGCGCGCCGATATCGTCGCGGTGCACGGCAACCCGCTCGACAAGATTCAGGTCCTCGAGAGCGTCCCGTTCGTGATGAAAGACGGCAGGGTGTTCAAGCGCGACGGACAGGTCCTCGGCCGGAGCGCAGCCGGAGTGCCGTGAAGCGGTTCCCCGCCTTCGACCCACCGGAGTACGTCGATTGGAAACCGGATCCCGCGCTGGTTCGCGCGTTCCGTTCGACTATCGAAGCGAATCCCGAGCGTGCCGCGATCGTGTCCACCCTGACTCCCGACTCCAAGCTCCAGCTTTATCGCGGCCTGCTGCGGGCCCGGCTGCATGACATCGAGCTGAAGCGCTGGGTCCGCACCGGCGTCATCTCCAAGGCGTGGCTGGGCACCGGCGAAGAAGCGACGACGGTCGGGCCCGTGCACGCGCTCGAGCGCGGCAAGGACATCGTCGCCCCGATGATCCGCAACGCCGCGGCCTGCTGCGAGATGGGAATGTCGATCGCCGACATGCTGCGCGCCTATCTCGCCACGGCGGACTCCCCGAGCGCCGGGCGAGACCTCCATGTCGGCTCGCTCGCGCACGGCGTCCTGCAGCCGATCTCGCATGTCGGTGACATGGTGCCGGTGATCGCGGGGCTGGCGTTGGCCTTCAAGATCAAGCGCGAGCCGCGCGTGGCGCTCACCTGGGTCGGCGATGGATCGACGAAGACCGCCGCGGCGCACGAGGGCACCAACTTCGCCGCCGTCCAGCGCGTCCCCGCCATTTTCATCATCGAGAACAATCAGGTCGCTCTGGGCACGCGTCTCGAGCAGCACCATCTGCCCGCCGACTTCAAGGATTGGCCCGCGAGCTACGGTGTGTGGGGAGCGTCCTTCGACGGCAACAACGTGCTCGACGCGTATGCGATCACACGAATCGCCGCCGAGCGGTGTCGCAATGGTAATGGGCCGGCGCTGTTGATCGCGGAAACGTTCCGCATGGGCGGGCATGCCACGCACGACGAGCGCGAGGCGCGGGAGACGTTCCCGGCGGAGCTGTTCGCCACCTGGGGCAAGCGTGACCCGATCGGCCTGTACGAGGAGTACCTGAAGGAAGAGGGCGTCAAGGCTAAGCAGCTCGGTGAGGTCGAGGCCGATGTGACGGCGCAGGTGGCGAAGGCCGCCGAGGAGGCGATCGCGAGTCGGGACAACATGCCGAAGGGGGAGACGGCGTTGGATGGGGTGTATGCGAAGTAAGACCTCTGCGGTCGCGGCGCTCATCCTGCTCATCCCGGCAGCATCCGCAGCGCCGGTGCCGGGGATCGACGTCATCGACTACATGTTCGTCGTGAACTTGTCGGAATCGAGCGACACGGTATCGATCGATGCCTCAGTGACCTTCGTCCGGGGCCCTGGAGCTCCTGATACGCTGTCGCTGGACCTGGTCGGGATGACGGTAGACACGGTCGCGTTCATCAACGCAGCCCATCCGGATACGACATGCGACAGGCTCATGACGCAGGCGGCCAAGAAAAACGTGGCCGCAATGTGCGCGCTGCACATGCTAGCGGTCCGCTTTCAATACGATGGGCGCGTTCTACGCGTACCAATTGGCAAGCGCCCGACGGTCTCGGCGGGCGCCGGTCAGAACTATGAACTGGTTTCGATCAGTTATCACGGAGTCCCACAGGATGGCCTGATCCAGGGGACCAACACGCATGGTCACCGCGTCGTCTTTGGTGACAACTGGCCGCAGCGGGCGCGGTTTTGGCTGGCGACGGTCGATCACCCCGCGGACAAGGCGAGAGTGAGCTTCATGGCGACCGTGCCCCCTTCATGGAAGGTGGTGTCCAACGGAGCCGAGCCCCTCGCGGAGCGGCGAGAACCCGGACGGTGGTGGTGGTCGACTCACCTATCAATTCCCACCTACACCATGGTCATCGGCGCCGGCGAGTTCACGGTCAGCAAGCACCGCCCCGTCATCAACGGCCGCGACACGATCCCCATCCAAGTCTGGACCTACCCCGAGGACTCGGCGTTCGCCGATTCGGTCCCGTTCCGTCGCGCCACGGAGATCGTCGAAGTGATGCAGCGACTGATCGCGCCCTTCCCCTACGAGAAGCTCGCGCACGTGCAGTCGTCCACGAAATTCGGTGGAATGGAGAACTCGAGCGCGATCTTCTATGCGGAGAAGCCGTACGTCGAGCGGCGAATGGGCGAGGGCGTCGTGCGACACGAGACAGCGCACCAGTGGTTCGGCGACGCGGTCACGGAGCGCGATTGGCCCGATATCTGGCTCTCTGAGGGCTTTGCGACCTATTTCGATGGCGTGATCGGCGCCGCGTTGGACGGTGACACGGTTCTTGTAAACAGCATGCGTGCGAATGCCGAGTCGTACTTCAAGTCGGACGTCATCGACCGGCCGATCGTGGACTCGGGGTACGCCGCCGATCCGATCAAGCTTCTGAACGCGAACAGCTATCCCAAAGGCGCGTGGGTGCTCCACATGCTCCGCGGCACGATCGGCGATTCGGCATTCTTTCGCGGGCTGCGCACGTATTACCACACGTACCGCGACTCGACCGCAACGAGTGAGGACTTCCAGCGCGTAATAGAGAAGGAATCCCGAGCGAATCTCAGCTGGTTCTTCCACCAATGGCTGCACCAACCGGGGTACCCTCAGCTCGACGTGAGCTGGCAGTACGACGCAGGAGCCCGAAAGGTCATGGTGGGTATCATCCAACGCCAAAAGCCCGACTGGGGGCTGTTCCGGTTGCCCGTCGTGACGCTCGAATTCCGCGGCAACGATGGCGCGGTCCTGCGCCGCGACGTCGCCGTGGGAAGCGGCCGCGAAACCGTCGTCCGCGTCGACGTTCCGTTCGCACCGGCCGAGGTTCGTGTGGACCCAGACGGAAAACTGTTGCTCCACGTCACCGCCATCGGCCGGAGGTAGTCAATGCGCCAGCGTGCGTTGTTAGTCGCTGTCCTGGCACTCGCATGCCGTGGGCCCGCGCCCGCCGCGGGCCAGGGACAGGCGCGGAGCGATGCCACACTCCGTCTGCCGCCGGGATTCAAAATATCGGTGTTCGCGGAGAATCTCCGAAACGTCCGCTTCATGACACTCGGCCCCGGCAACGCGGTCTATGCATCGCAGCCAGAAATGGGTGTGATCGTCAAGCTGACCGACGCGAATCACGATGGCGTCGCCGACAGCTCGGTGACGATCGCGAGCGGGTTGAAAGGACCCTTCGGCATCGCCTTTCGCGGCGATACGATGTACGTGGGCGCAGAGAGCGAGCTCATACGCTTCGATCCAGGCGCTCGCGATCCGGTGAAACTGATGGACCTGCCCGGTGGCGGTCACTCGACCCGCACGATCGTGTTCGGGCCCGACGGGAAGCTGTACGTGGCCGTCGGCTCATCGTGCAATCTCTGCGACGAGCGCGACTCGATGCGCGCCGCCGTGACGCAGCTCAACCTGAATGGATCGGGCGGCCACGTCTTCGCGAAAGGGTTGCGCAACACCGTCGGTATCGCGTTCAATCCGAAAACGAGCGAGCTTTGGGGCGGGAACAACGACCGCGACAATCTCGGCGATGACCTTCCGCCCGAGCACATCAACATCATCAAGGACGGCCGCAACTACGGCTGGCCCCAATGCTATCTCCCCGGCAAACCCAATCCCGAGTACGGATCGGCTGACTGCTCCAATATCGAGCCGCCGGCCATCACCGTGCAGGCGCACTCCGCGCCGCTCGGGCTCGCGTTTTACACCGGTACGCAGTTCCCCCGCGAGTATCGCGGCGACGCGTTCGTCACACTGCATGGCTCGTGGAATCGCTCCATCCCGACGGGTGCCAAGGTCGTGCGCGTCGAGGTGGATAGCAGCGGCCGGCGCGCGGTGGGCGTGGAAGATTTCATCGTCGGTTGGCAGCGTCCGGACGGCAAGCGCTGGGGCCGGCCGGTTGGGCTTCTGGTATTACCGGATGGTTCACTATTGGTGAGTGATGATCAAGGCGGAAAAATCTGGAGGGTGAGCTATGCGCGGTAAGTGGGAACGTTGGAAAGTTGGAATGTGCTTCGGGGCCATGGCGATGGTTCTTTCCATCGTTCCATCATTCCATCGTTCCGATATCCATTCGGAATACGTCAAATTCCTCTCCGGCAAGGATACAGTCACGGCCTACATCGCCTACCCGGAGCGGCCGCAGCCCGCGCCGGCGGTGATCGTCATCCACGAGATCTTCGGCATGTCGGATTTCATCCGGCAGACCGCCGAGCAGCTCGCGAAGGACGGTTTCGTCGCCATCGCGCCCGACCTGTTGTCGCGCCGGGGCGGGACGCCCGCCACTCCCGATTCCGCGCGCAAACTGATCGCGACACTGAACGCCGATACCGTGACGCAGGACCTGGATGCAACCAGGCGCTATCTCAACACGCTCCGTCCCGTCCGTACGAATCAGATTGGTATCATTGGGTTCTGCTGGGGCGGGGGCCAGAGCTTCCGGTACGCGACCAACACGCCGGAGCTCAAGGCCTTCGTGGTGTGTTACGGTCCGAGCCCCAACCCGGCCGATATGGCGAAGATCCGCGCGAAGGGACTCGGTGTGTACGCGGAGAACGACGCGCGCATCAATGCCGGTTTGCCGGACGCGGCAGCCGCCATGCGGACCGCGGGCAAGGACTATCCGTACACCGTGTATCCGGGAGTCGGGCACGGATTCCTGCGCACGCGGGAAAAACCGGAAGTCGCCGACAGCGCATGGAGCGCCGCGATCCGATTCTTCCGCGCGCAGCTGAAGAGCTAACGGCGCACGGCGTCGGTTAGATAGGCGCGCGCCCGGTCGAGCGCCGCGTCGCGTCCTGCGAGAACGTCCTCGACCCGCACCGCTACGGGGAACTGCGGCGCGATTCCCGTTTGCACGAACTCCTTGCCGTCGGGAAACGCATCGCGGGACACGGTCACGCGGAGCTTCCACGCACCGGCGAGTGTCAGTGTTGCCGTTTTCCCCGTGCTCCCGGCCGACGGCTCGCCGATGCTGGGACCGCGGCCGCCGGCCTGGAATGCCACGACAAAATCCTCGGCGGCGCCCCCCGTGCGCGGCGAGATGAGCACCGCCACGGGGCCCGAGTACGCAATACGCTCGCGTCGAACGGGCGGCCAGATCGTATCGGGCGGCAGGCTGAACCAGGCGCTCAGGGAATCCGGCTGATATTGCGGGATGCGCCGGCGCGATCCGAGGAACGGCCGCTCGATGAGACGCGAGAGCAGCGCGTAGGCTTGCTCGCGGCCAGTCACGGTACCGACGGTCTCCCGCAGATCGACAATCAGACCACGATGTCGCAGCCCCTCGCGGGGCGCGTCTCCCAGGGCGCGATCGAACAGCGTGAGGACGTCGGGATCGGTAAACGAATTCACCCGTACCCAGATCGCACCGTCGGGGAGCGTATCGGCTTCGAGCGCCGGCCGTTCGAGCGGCGAGCGGGACATGCTGCGTGTGACGCTTGCCCCACGCTCGGCGCCGCCGGGGAGCCGTAGCAGCAGAAGCAGCGCCGTGCCGCGTTCTCCTTCGAGCATCTGGCTGACGGCGCGATCCCAGCGGCTCGCTTCCGTGGCCGCCGAAGTCTCGGGCAGGACGGAGTCACGGATCCACTCCGCTGCGGGGATGCCCTGCACGGCGAGAATCTCCGCCAGCCGTTCGGGGCGGGCCACACGCATCTCGTCGTTCGCGACATAGTCCATGATGAACGGCCGGCGTTCGATGCTGCGCACCGTCAGGGGCGGGAGGGCGATGCGATTCGCGAGCGCCGCCGGCGGCAGAATCTCGAGCTGGCCGTCGTTCAGCAGCGCGCCCCAGCGCCGCAACCGGTGGAAGAATTGGAGATCGGTGGGCGCTGGGCGCTCGCCGACATAGGTGACCGTCGCCGCGAAGGCCGAGTCCCAATTCGCGCGGACGGCGTCCCAGTAGGCATAGTTGTAGCGCGCGTCCGCCCACAGGCCCGCCGCGACCAGTTGTCGCTCGACGGGACTCGCGCGCTGCGCCACGAGCGGTGCGGCGAGGAGCACCGGGAACCAGGCTGACAACCACGGCGTACGGGATGACATGGCCCTAATTTATCTGTTGTTGTTCGCAGCGCCTCAGCTGCTGGTGTACCTCTACCTGCGCGAACGCCTGCCGCTCTCGGCTCGCCGCTGGCTCACGCTCGTCTTTGTGGTCTTCAACATCCCGTGGCTCATCGTCGGGGTGCGGATGTTCTCGGGAAGCCTGTGGGGGATCAGCCGCGTCCCCTACATCGCGCCGTGGATCGCGTGGCAGTTCCTCGGCTGGATTTTTTGTGGCCTGGTCACTCTCTACCTGCTTGGCAAGGGAGCGGTGTGGCTGGTTGGGAAAGTCGTGCGCCGTACGCAGTACGCCGTGCGCGGGGAATCGGAGCTGCCTTCCGGCGTACAGCGCACGGCGGACGACGCACGCATTTCACGCCGCAAGTTTCTAGCTCGCGCAACGTACGCCTACGCCGGCGTCGGAGTCGGGTTGTCGGCATACGGTATTTGGAGCGCCGAGCGCCTGCCGTCGATCACCCGGCGCACGCTCGTGTTCCCCGATCTGCCGCTGCCCCTGAACGGACTGCGCATCGCCCACCTCTCGGACGTGCACGCCGGCATCCACATGTCCGAAGAGAAAATGCGTGAAATCGTCAAGTTGACGAACGCGCTTGGCGCCGATCTGATCGTGCAGACGGGAGACATGATCGATATCTCCCCATCGTTCATCCCCGATTACGTGCGTGCCTTTCGCGACCTCCAGGCGCCCCTGGGCGTCGTCACGGTCCTGGGCAACCACGACCGCTACACGGGTCAGGACGCCGTCATTCGCGGTGTGAAGGATGCAGGGCAGGTGTTCGTGAAAAACGGCGTACACGTGATCGAGCGTGGCGGTGCGGCGCTCGCACTCGTCGGCATCGACGACCCGCGGAATTGGCGCGCCGACGATCCCCAGGACGATGACCTCCAGCAGGCGCTCCGGCTCACGCCGCCCGCCAAGGACGCGTTCCGCATCCTGCTCGCGCATCGGCCCGGTGCCTTCGACGGCGCCGCGCCGCGCGCCATTCCGCTCACGCTCGCGGGCCACATCCACGGCGGGCAGTTCTACTTGCCTGTCGTCGGCTGGTCACCAGGCAGGTTGATCACGAAATACGTGATGGGACACTTCACGCAGGGGACGAGCCAGCTTTACGTGAGCCGCGGGATCGGCGTGGTGGGCGTTCCGTTACGGGTATTTGTGCCGGCGGAGATTGCGCTATTCGAGTTACGGCGCGGGTGAAATGAGGCCCGCGGCGCGACTGCGTCGTTTTGTCGCGAAGCGGGCCCCATTTCTCACGCGCCGATAGCCCGCCACGCCGCTTCGATCACCAACCGCACGCCCGCATCTCCGGGCTTCCAGTCCCCCGCGACGACCTTCTGCAACCCGTAATTGATCGTCGCCAGCCAGACGCCTGCCCAGATCTCCACCGCACCAGCCCGCACCGAGCCTTGAGCCTTTCCCTCGGCAACAATCCGTTCCAGCGCCGAGCGAAACTCGCGCTCAGTCTTGCGGCTCTCGTCGTCGAGTACGGCCCCGGGTGGCTCGAGCAGTCCGAGCTTGACTACGGCGGTGTCGTGCGCCGCTCCTTCGATCAGCCCGTGCGCGACAGCGGTTAACTGCGCCCGGGCCGACGCGGCATCGCGATCTCGCGCCGTCTCTTGTGCGATCTTCGTCGCCCACCGCTGAGCGGCCCGATACAGCTCGTTGCAGAGCTGCTGCTTGCTCGCGAAGTGGCGGTAAATGGTGCCCTCGGCGATGCCCGCCTTCTTCGCGATCTGCGCCGTCGTCGTGTCGTGGTAACCGCGCGTCGTGAAGAGCTCGAGAGCCGTTCTGATCAGTCGTTGCCGTGTCAGTTCGGTTGCGGTCACGGCTGCGAATCTACTAGCTTTCCGGCCGTTTCATCTCCCATCAATCATTCGGAGGCGTTGCCGCGATGCGCATGCTCGTGCTGGGCGCTGGGCTGCAGGGTTCTGCCTGTGCGTACGATCTGCTGCAGCGTCCTGGCGTGAAGCGCGTCACGCTCGCCGACCTGCATCCACGCCGCGTGGCCGCCTTCCTCAAAAAGAAGCAAGACAAGCGGCTCGTCACGGCGCGCCTCGATGCGAAGCGCGGCCCGCGGCTGCGGAACCTGATGCGCGGCCACGACGCCGTCATGAACGCGCTGCCGTACTACTTCAACTATTCCGTCGCCAAGGCGGCCGTCGCCATGGGCCTGCACTGCGCGGATCTGGGTGGCAATACCGAAATCGTCCAAAAGCAGAAGACGCTGCATGCCGCGGCGCAGAGGAAACAGGTCTCGATCATTCCCGACTGCGGGCTGGCCCCGGGAATGGTCAACATCATCGCGGCCGAGGGGATCAGGCGAGTCGGAGACGCCGAGACCGTCAAGATCTTCGTCGGCGGCCTGCCGCAGAAGCCCGAGCCGCCGCTCAACTATCAGATCGTGTACTCGCTCGAAGGTGCGCTCGATTACTACACGACGCCGTCCTGGGTGCTGCGCGAGGGCCGGCCCGAGCGCGTGGATGCCCTCTCGGAGCTCGAGGACGTGGCGTTCCCGAGCCCAGTCGGAACGCTGGAAGCGTTTCACACGGGCGGCGGGATCTCGACCATGCCATGGGCGTACCGGGGCAAGGTGCGCACCATGGAGTACAAGACGCTCCGCTACCCCGGCCACGCCGCGATCATGCGACCCATCCGCGAGATGGGTCTCTTGTCATTGGAACCGGTGAACATGAAGGGCACGGAGATCGTGCCGCGCGACGCGTTCATCGCGGCGGTCTCACCCCAGCTGACCAAGCCCGACGGCCGCGACCTCGTGGCGTTGCGCGTGGAAGTGCAGGGACGGAACGGCAGCCGCGTCGCCTGGCAGTTGCTCGACTATTTCGACGAGGCGACCGGAATCAGTGCGATGATGCGGACGACCGGCTACTCGCTCGCGATCACGGGCGTGATGCAGGTGGATGGCCGCGTTAGCTCAGCGGGCGTGTACACGCCAGACGAGGCCGTGCCCTTTCAGGCGTATGTGGACGAATTGCGCGCGCGGGGAGTTGAAATACGTGAGGTGATGTAATCGACGAGATCAAAAACTCCACGCCGTGGCAAACGTGACCTGCGCCCCCTCGCTCCCTTTCCCCGCCTCCAGCAGCACCAGCGTGTTGCGCATCAGCGAGAGCGCCACGCCGCCACCCATCGCCGCATGCAGGCCGCGGCGCGTGAGGCGCACCGTTTCGCCGGGACCGAAGATTCGTCCCGCGTCGTAGAAGGCAATCAGCTTGACCTCCAGCACACGCGGCGCCCACAGCACCCCGTACCGCGCCTCGACGCCCCCCACGATCTTGCCCGGCCCCACGAAGCGCCCGTCATAGTAGCCTCGCAGCGAGCGCGCTCCGCCCAATGCGACCACAGGCCCCTCACTGGTTTCCATGGTTTGTTGCACCGCAAGGGGCGCCGTGCCGGTGATGGTTTCGCGACCGGCGCGCCCGGCGAGAATGAGACGCTTGAGCGGATGCGCGTAGAGGTGCAGCGACGCGCTGATGCGCCTGTACCCGCGGCCGCTGCCCGCGAGCGCTTCGGCGAACACACCGCGATGCGGATCCATCTCCACATCCCGCGTGTCGAGCACAATCCCGACGCGCGCGACGCGATCGAAAAAAGGGCCGGTGCTGTCGCGCTCGTAGCGGCTCACTCCCGGGAGCGCGCGGAATGCGGTGTATTCGAGCGATCCACCGACGAACAGGCGGAGCGGGCCGGCGATCTTCCGTTGTATGATGACGCGCGCCGCACGATTCGCGCGACTGACGCGGTAAAAGTAAGAGCGTCCCGGACCGGTCGTACTGTCGCGATCGTAGACCGTGTTGTTGCCCTGCCCGTAGTAGCCGAGGCGATTGGCGCGGGTCAGGCTGAGCGTCAGGCCGAGACGCCAGCCGTCCCAATAGGCGGGCGCCTGGGCATCGACGATCAAGGCGTAACTCCCCTGCGTGCTCGCGCCGGCATCGAACGCGACGCGCGCGAAACTCGGCTCGGGGCGGTCGGCGAAGCCCATCGGGCTCGACCAGTCGTAGTGCCCGGCCAGCCAGAACCGGTCGACGGAGCTGTAGGAGACGAACGGATAGAGGTGATCGACCCAGGTGTGCTTGAGATTCGACTCGGCCTGCGCGACGAGTGGGGAGGCCAGGGCGAGGAGGAGAAGACCTACGCGCGCGTGAATAGGTAGGCCGTGTCGCGGATCCTGGCGTCCACCCCGTCGTGCGCCGCGAAACGATTGGGATAGAGCGACGCGGCACCGAATTCCCCTCGCTTCGTCAGCGCATAGAACACCAGGTCGAACTTGGGCTTCCCCTGCGGGTCCAGCAGCCGCGCTTCCGTCTTGGCGACGACGCGCTTCAACGTCTCGAGGCACGCGTCCGTCGGCTTCATGCCCCGCCGCATGTGCTCGACCGTCAGGAATCCGCCGCACACCTTGATGTTCGCCTCACCGAGTCCCGTCGATCCCGCGGCCCCAATGTCGTTGTCGCAGTACTGGCCCGCGCCGATCACCGGCGAGTCGCCGACGCGGCCGGGAATCTTCCACGAGAGGCCGCTCGTCGTCGTGACGGAGGACAGGTCGCCCTGTGGAGTCACGGCATCGCAGTTGATCGTCCCGGTCTTGGTGACGACGAGGTGATCCGAATCCGGGACGTCGAGGTAGTTGTCGGTCGGGCTCAGGTTGGCGCGCCAGCGGAGCCACGCCTCGCGCGAATGCTCGGTCAGCAGATCTTCTTCCTTGAAACCGAACGAGAGGGCGAACCGCTTGGCGCCTTCACCGACGAGGAAGATATGCGTCGTGTACTTGAGGATCAGCTTCGCGACTTCCGAGGGCGTCTTGATACTCTCGAGCGCGCCGACCGCGCCCGCGCGCTTGGTGGGACCGTGCATGCAGGAGGCGTCGAGCTGCACCACGCCCTCCGCATTCGGCAGGCCGCCATAGCCGACGGAGTCGTCGTTGGGATCGAGCTCCTGGATCTTCACGCCTTCGATGACCGAGTCGAGCGTGTCGGCGCCCTGCATCAGCATGTCGAAGGCTTTCTGCACGGCGCGCAGACCGTTCGCGCTCGCGATCGCGACGGGCTTGGCGGCCCAGCGGGACTGTGGCGGAAGTGGGTGCGGCGGCCGCATCGGATGCGGAATCCCCATCACGGCACTCGCGGCAACGCCGCCGGCGGCGGACCGGAGGAACTCGCGACGCGACACGGAGTCGGGCATGCACGGTTTTAGCCACTCGTCTTGCGGCTGTCAACTTGCTATCGTTCCCACCCCGTGGAGCTTTCGCTCGTGGTCCCCGCGTATAACGAGCGGGAAAACCTCGCACCGCTGCTTGCCGAGATCGCGGCTGCCTTGCAGGGCCCCGCTCAGAGCTACGAGGTGATCGTCGTGGATGACGGCTCGACCGACGGCACACTCGAGACGCTCAAGTCGCTGCGGCGGCAGTATCCCCAGCTGCACATCATCGCGTTCGAGCGCAACGCGGGTCAGACTGCGGCGTTCGCTGCCGGGTTTCGGGCGGCGCGCGCGCCCATTGTCGTAACGCTGGACGCCGACCTGCAAAACGATCCTGCCGACATTCCCGCGCTCGTGGACACCCTGCAGCGCACCGGGGCGACGGCCGTGGCCGGCTACCGAGCCGCTCGCCACGACACCTCGTGGAAGCGATTGCAAAGCCGCATCGCCAATGGCGTCCGCAATCGGCTGAACGGGGAAGTAATCCGGGACACGGGCTGCTCGCTCAAGGCCTTTCGCACGGAGGCCGTGCGGGCCTTGCCCCTGTTCACGGGCATGCATCGTTTTCTGCCGACGCTCATCAAGATGCAGGGCGGCACGGTTACCGAAGTGCCGGTCGGCCACCGGCCCCGGAAACATGGCGTCACCAAGTACGGTATGTGGAATCGCGTGTGGCGGTCGCTGCAGGATGCGTTTGCGGTGCGCTGGATGCAGCGCCGCGCGCTGCGCTACCGCGTGCGGGAGGAGATCTGATGGCGGGAGCCGATAGCACTCACGAGCAGTGGCGCGTGCAGATCGATGCCGAGCTGGACGGCGAGCTGTCGCTGGTCGAGCGCGCCGCGCTCGCCAAGCATCTCGTGACCTGCGCGCATTGCGCCGGCGCGCGCGCGAGCCAGCTCGAGGTTCGTGTCGCCCTCGCACGCTCAGCCGGGAATCCGCACGCGTTCGTCGTGCCCCGTCCGACGATCCGCGCCGGCACGCTGGCTCTCTGGGTCGCGCTGGCGCTCGCGACCGGAGTCCTCGCCGGATGGGTTGCGAACCACCGCTGGGGCGGCCCGGGCGGAGGTGGCACACTCGAGGAAACGCGTGGGACTATCGTCGTTCAGTAGCGTCATCCTCGCGCTGTCCGCTCTCCAGGGGCCGGGCACCCGGCTCACCTATCGCATTCGGGTGATCGAGCCCGCGGCGGTCGCGCCGCGTATCCTCGCGAGCGGCGCGGTCAGCGGCCCGCTCGACAGCGACATGCGTTTTACCCTCCGCACCGACACCGTCCAGGTCGAAGCGCTGTTTCAGGTGACGCCGTTCGGCGATACCGTGACCGTCGGTGGGGAGTTCTTGACACGGCGGCTGGTGGGTCGGTCGCGCCGCGGCCTGCTGCTCTGGGAAGAGGACACCTACCGGCGACAGGTTCGCATGAGGTGGAGTGATACGGCGCGGATCTATCCCTTCGGGACGGGCAAGCGCGGACAGGGCGGGGGGGGCGGGTCGCCGTGGGTGGAGCTGATTCTCGAGCGGGAGTTCGCGGGGGGCGAGGCACGGCCGGCGGAAGCGTTCGATCTGGTCGATTCGACGCGCGACTTCCGGCTGGAAGCGGTGGTGCGGCCGCGGCGTGCGCGGGTCATCCTCAACCTGGTGCGCGGCGACACCGTCAGCGCGCCGCGAGGGATCGACCTGGTTCCTGACGAACCGTCGCGCGTCGTGCAGCTCGTGCTCAAGGGACGAGCCACGACGCTGGTGGTGAGTCTCACGCGTCCCGACCCGGCGCGGTCGGCGCGCGATCGCGTGCTGGCGCTCGACGCCGATGTCGTCTGTCTGAAGGTCGCGCCGCCCGCTGCGCGCGAACCGCTCGGGACGATCTGCGGGCGGCTCAACAACATCGCCCGGCAGCTGCCGCTGCCCACCGGCGATACGCTCGCCGCCACATTCGCCTGGCCCGGCCCGCGCTGATGGCGCCACGCAAAAAACGGCTCGATCCCGCGATCTTCCACCTTCCCGTCGACAAGATGCGGGAGGGCTATTACTCGGACAAATACTTTGTCCGCGCGCGCGAGCTGCTGCGGAAGGATCGGCACCGGCCTCGTGTCACGATGCAGGTGTTCGGGAAGTCGCACGCCTACCTCGGCGGCATCGACGAGGCGATCGCGATTCTGAAATTGTGCGCGGAAAGCTGGGACGAGCTGGTGGTCCACGCGCTCTACGACGGAGACGAGATCCAGCCGTGGGAGACCGTGCTGCTCATCGAAGGCCCGTACGACGCCTTTGCCGTGCTGGAGACGCTCTATCTCGGCGTCCTCGCGCGGCGGACGCGGGTTGGGACGAACACGCGGCAGGTCGTCGAGGCGGCGAAGCCCAAAGAGGTGATGTTCTTCCCGGCGCGGCACGACCACTGGCTGGTACAGACGGGCGACGGCTACGCGGCACACATCGCCGGCGCGATTGGTGTGTCCACCGACGCGCAGGCGTCGTGGTGGGGGTCAGAAGGGATCGGCACCGTGCCCCACGCACTCATTGCCGCCTACCAGGGCGACACCGTTCTCGCCTCGCGCAAGTTCGCCGAACAGAGCGACCCCGCGATTCGGCTCATCACGCTGGTGGACTTTGACAACGACTGCGTGGGGACGTCCCTCGCCGTAGCGCGCGAGCTCGGCGACCGGCTGTACGGCGTCCGGCTCGACACATCGGAGACGCTGGTGGACAAGTCGGTCATTCCGCAGATGGGGACGTTCAAGCCGACGGGCGTGAATCCGCAGCTGGTGCGGAACGTCCGGGGCGCGCTCGACGCCGAGGGCTATCGAGACGTCAAAATCGTAGTCTCTGGTGGCTTCACCGTAGAGAAGATCCGCCAGTTCGAGGAGCAACACATCCCCGTCGACGCGTACGGTGTGGGCTCGAGCCTGTTCCAGGGACGGTTCGATTTCACGGCCGATGTGGTGATGCTCGAGGGGAAGCCGTGCGCGAAGGTGGGCCGATCCTACCGGCCCAATCCGCGGCTCGAACGCGTCGTCTAGAACGCCAGCCTGATCCGCAGTCCGGCCCTTCCGGCCCCTTCATATGTTGGCGTGAGGGACAATCTGTTCGTCGCGCGTTCCGCGTGCCGGCGAACGTTCTGTCGGAGGTGCGAG
>Ga0210382_10000468_pt1 | contig 14493 bp, 15 predicted proteins | sample PLMedo_FD_155452 | JGI IMG/M metagenome (GOLD analysis project Ga0210382, IMG submission 155452) | Groundwater sediment microbial communities from an aquifer in East River, Colorado, USA - PLM0_60_coex redo | ecosystem: Environmental > Terrestrial > Soil > Riparian zone | place: USA: East...
CGCAAGCTCGAAGAGCTGGCGACACCCGCGTCCGGCACTCTCATGGAACGCGCCGGCGCGGCAGCCGCGGAATACGCGCGCAGCCTGTGCGGCGACACGGCCAAGAGCGTTCTTGTATTGGCCGGGCCGGGCAACAACGGCGGCGATGCCTTCGAGGTCGCGACTCACCTGAAACGCTGGTTCTTTCGCGTCACCGTCGTTTTTTCCGGAGAGCGCGGCAAGCTGCCGAAAGATGCGCTGGTGGCGCTGGAAAAATGGGAAGCCGCGGGAGGGACGCTCCTTCACGGCATCCCGCGAGAATCGCGCTTCGATCTCGCCGTCGACGGCTTGTTCGGCATCGGGCTCAAACGGCCGCTCGCGGGAAACCATTGCGCGCTCGTCGAAAAGCTCAATGCCCTCGGCACCCCCGTGCTCGCGCTCGACGTTCCCAGCGGCATCGACGCGGATAGCGGAGCGATCATGGGCTGCGCAGTTCGCGCAAGCCACACCATCACCTTCATCGCTTACAAGCCGGGATTGCTGACCCTCGATGGCCCGGATTACTGCGGCGAGCTGAAACTGGACACGCTCGGGCTCGATCCGGCCAGGCTGCTCGAACCCGAGGGGATGCTCCTCGATGCGGACATTCTGGACCACGCGGTCACGCTGCGGCCCCGGAACTTCCACAAGGGACAGGCAGGCAGCGTCGGCGTCCTGGGCGGCGCGGCGGGAATGGTCGGGGCCGCAGTGATCGCCGGCCGCGCTGCGTTGAAGTGCGGAGCCGGACGCGTCTATCTCGGACTGCTGACGCCGCACCCCCCTTACATCGACGACGCGCAACCGGAGCTGATGCTGCGCAAGCCCGCTTCAGTCCTCGAGAAGGAACTGGTCGACGTCCTGGTCGCCGGGCCCGGCATGGGCAAGGCGGAGTCGGCAAGGAAGCTGCTCCGCGCCGCGCTCGCTGCGCCGGTTCCCCTCGTTCTCGACGCCGACGCGCTCAACGTGATCGCAGGGAGCCGGGCGCTCGCCGCGTCGCTCGCGAAACGCAAGGCGGCCACCATCCTGACGCCTCATCCCGCCGAGGCGGGGCGACTGCTGGGCGTAACGACCGGTGCAGTGCAGGCGGACCGCGTCGCCTCGGCCAGGGCGATCGCGCAACGCTATCGAAGTTTTGTCGTTGTGAAAGGCAACGGCAGCGTGAGCGCCGCGCCGGACGGGAAGTTCTGGATCAATCCTTCGGGCAATCCCGGGATGGCCTCGGCCGGCATGGGAGATGCCTTGAGCGGCATGATCGCGGCGCTTATCGCGCAGGGCGCCGAACCGCTTCAGGGGCTCCTCGCCGGCGTCTACCTTCACGGCGCGGCCGCGGACGCTCTGGTCGCGTCGGGCCTCGGCCCGGCCGGCATCACCGCAAGCGAAGTGATCGACCGGGCGCGGGTCCTTCTGAACCGCCGCAGCTAGAAGCGGAACCCCAGCTTCGCTCCGTAGCTGGTGGCCTCGCCGGTGCGATCGCCCTCGAAGGCGAGGTTCGTCAGACCGAAGTTGAGATTGACTCCGACAAAGACCTTGTTCAGCGACAAGGATTCCTTCGTCGGGGTGGAGGTGGGAATATCCTTGGGCGCACTCGCGACCCATACCTTGCCGATGCCGGCGTAAGGCGTAAACATCAGGAAGCCTTTCGAGATCGAAAGGTCAAGGCCCTTGGTATTGAAGTCGAGCTGGTCCACTCCTGCGAGCTTGGTGTAACTGCCGCGGATGCCGATCGCGGGCGTTGCTGCGCCGCCGGGGACGATCGCGTAACGCACCTCGGCTCCGTAGAGGCGCACGTTGGTTCCGGGAACCCCGCCGACCATTGCGCCGATATCCACACCGAGCGGAAGCCCCTTGTGCAGACGGAGCGACGGAACCGGAAGCGTGGAATGATCTCCGGCGCCGGCGTTCTTTAAAGCGTCCTTGTTCTCGATGCTGGTCGCGGTCACCGCGATTCCCATGTCGAACCCCGTGATACCGAGGGGCGCAGTCGGCGTCAGCGGCTTGTACGACAGCGCGGCGCCAAGGTCCTGCGAGAGCTTGTGGAAGTCTTCCTGGCTGAGAGTCTGGATTTTGTCGATATCAGCAGCGAAGACGGGCAGCGATACGGCAAGAAGCGATACGAAGACAAGACCGCGTTTGAGATTCATCATGATCTCCTGAACGAGAGGTAAAGTGCGAGCAATCTAGCACATCGATGCAGCGCCCCGCTCAACGCTTGCCAAGACTGCAGGAAATAGTACCGCCGTCCGAGGGATCAGGCGGCCTTGCGCTTGGTGTTCGGCTCGGGGTACGGATACAGGATGTTGAGCGCCGCGCTGTGGCCCGCGGTCTGCACGATGCGCACGTGCTCGCGCTTCAGGTCGCGTGCATGGCGGCAGCCGCAGGAGTGCGCGATCATGTCGATTTCCTTGTTCATTCCCATCGCGTAGTTGGCGACGCGCAGGTATTTCTCCTCGACGACGAGTCCGCGGTGCAGGCGGGGGTTATGCGTCGTCACGCCCGTGGGACAGGTGTTCTGGTGGCAGCGCAGCGCCTGGATGCAGCCGAGCGAGAACATGAAGCCGCGCGCGGTGTTGACGAAATCGGCGCCGACGCACAGCGCCCACGCGGCTTTCGCCGAAGTGACGAGCCTGCCCGCGGCGATGACGCGGATGCGGTTGCGCAATCCCGACTCGATCAGCGAGTCGATGACGCGCGGCAGAGCCTCGGCGATCGGAAGGGCCATGTGATCCATCAGCGCCTGGGGCGCCGCGCCCGAGCCGCCTTCGCCGCCGTCGATGGCGAGAAAATCCGGCGCGTACTCGAGACCGCGGCGGTTGACCGCCTCGCAGAGCTCGTTCATGAACTGCCAGCCGCCGATTGCGGTCTTCACGCCCACGGGCTTGCCGGTGAGGTCGCGGACAAGAGCGATCTTGTCGAGCAGCTGATCGACGTTGGCGACGTCGCGGTGACGGTTGGGGCTGATCGAATCCTGCAAAGGCGGAATGCCGCGGATTTTCGCGATCTGCTCGGTCACTTTCGCCGCCGGCAGCACGCCCCCCTTGCCGGGCTTCGCGCCCTGCGAGAGCTTGATCTCGAAGGCTTTCACCTGCGGAAACACCGCGACTTCCCTCGCCCGCTCCCGGGAAAAGCTTCCGTCGCGGTCGCGCACGCCGTAGTTGGCGGTGCCGATCTGCATGATGACGTCGCAGCCGCCCTCCAGATGGAAAGACGAAAGCCCCCCCTCGCCCGTGTCCATCCAGCAGCCGGCGAGCTCCGCGCCACGCGACAAGGCGCGCACTGCGGGCTCCGAAATCGCCCCGAAGCTCATGCCGCTGATGTTGACCACCGATCTCCCGAGGAACGGCTCCCTGCAGAAATCCTCGCCGATCGCGAGCGGCGGCGTAGGCAGGAGGTCCTCCTCCAGCACCGGGTAAGGATGGTTGACGAACAGGATCGATCCGGGCTCATTGGTGTTGTTGGTCGAGCCGAAACCGATCATGCCGCCTTCGGCCTTCGCAAGGCGGTAGACCCAGCCGCGAGTGGCGCGGTTGAAGGGCAATTCTTCGCGGTCGTTCATGAAGAAATACTGCCTGAAGTACTCGCCCTGCTTCTCGAGCAAATAGCGCAGGTGCCCGATGACCGGATAGTTGCGAAGGACGGTGTGCTTCTTTTGCGTGATGTCCTGAATGAAGACGATCACGAGAAACGCAAGCAGGCCGAACCCGATCAGAGTCCCGAGGCCGTACGAGACGACGCCCAGCATGCCGGACATGCTTCCCTCCTCCGGTCGCTTTCCGCAGGAACGCGGCGCGAAGCCCGCGTCAAATGATAGGCGAAAACGCGCAGCGCCGCTTTCGCAAAGATCAGGGGAGGATTCGAAGGATCACCGATTCGGGATCGTCGGCCGAGCCGTTTCGAATCTCGGCCTCGGTTGCCGGGCGCACGCCGACAACGGTGCAGGACAGCTCGAGCGCCATGCCGGCAAGGGCATGGTTCGCGTCGAGCACGACCTTGTCCTCGGCCAGGTCGGTGACCGTGAAGATCAGGTTCGCGTCCCCACCGTCCGCAGCGCCCTCGAAACGCATCCCGACCTCGAGGACTCCGGGAAAGCGGCTGCGCGGCTCGACTCTGAGGAGACTTTCGTCGTAGTCGCCGAAGGCGTCCTCGGGCTCGAGACGCACCTCGACGCGGTCCTTGACCTGCCTGCCTTCGAGGGCGGCCTCCGCCACCGGAAATATGTTCCCGTACCCGCCGTGCAGGTACTGCAGAGGTTCCTCGGAGCGCTGAATCAGTTCGCCCCAGATGTCGGACATCTCGACGTCGAGCGAGACGATCGTGTCCTTTGCGATGATCAAGTGCTCGGATGGGCTCGAGGCCCGGCTCCGGTCAACGCAGCGATCTGACGAGATCCAGTACCTGGGCGGCGTGCCCGCGGGGATTGACGCCGTAGAACACGTGCCTCACGGTGCCCTGCTTGTCGATGACGAAAGTAGAGCGCGTGATGCAGGATTTCCTCGATCCGTTGGCTTCCTTCTCGTGCACGACGCCGTATTTCCTGCACACCTCGCTCTCGGTGTCCGCGAGCAGGCGGATCGAAACGCCGTGCTGGTCCCGGAAACCGGCGTGGCAAAGGCAATCGTCCGGACTCACCCCGAGCACCACGCAGTCGTGGCGGGAAAACTCGTCTTCGTGATCGGAGAAATCCGTCGCCTCCAGCGTGCAGTTGGGCGTGCCGTCCTTGGGATAGAAATAGAGCACGACGTGCTTCTTGCCCAGGAACTGGCCGAGCTCCACCGTTTCCATGTCCGCGTCGGGAAGCGAGAACAGCGGTGCCGGCTGCCCTGCTTGCAACATATCAGGCGGGCATTCGGTCGTCCTAAGCGACGTTGGGTCTGCGCTTTGCAAGTTTTCCTCGCCGGTTTCGAGGCATCAACAGACTATAATCGCGGCGATGAGAATGCAACTGCTGGGTGGACTGAGCGGCGAAAAGTTCCTGTCACAATTCTGGCAAAAGAAACCGCTTCTGGTCCGCAATGCGATTGCCAACTTTAAGGGCGTGGTGCAAGCGCCTGAATTGTTTGCGCTGTCGCTACGGGACGACGTCGAATCGAGACTCGTATCCCGCCGCCGTGGCGCCTGGCGCATGCAGCAGGGACCTTTCTCGCGCACCCAGATCGCGCGCCTGCCGAAGTCCGGGTGGACACTCTTGGTGCAAGGGCTCAATCTCGAGCTGCCCGAGGCGGACGCGTTGCTGCGGCGCTTTCGCTTCCTGCCTTACGCGCGCCTGGACGACGTCATGGTGAGTTACGCCACCGCGGGCGGCGGGGTCGGGCCGCATTTCGATTCCTACGATGTGTTTCTTCTCCAGGGTCCGGGGCGACGCCGGTGGAGTGTCGGCAAACAGCACGCACCGGAACTCGACCCGAACGCCCCGCTCAGGATCCTGCGCAACTTCCGCGCCGAGGAAGAATGGCTCCTCGAACCGGGAGACATGCTCTACCTGCCTCCGGGTTGGGCGCACGACGGCGTTGCGCTGGAGCCTTCCTTCACCTATTCGATCGGTTTCCGGGCGCCGTCCCATCAGGAAGTCGCCCGGGAATTTCTCGCCTTCCTCCAGGATCAGGTCGCATTCGACGGCACCTACGCGGATCGCGGAGCGAAGCCTCAGCGCCGCCCGGCGGAGGTTCCGAAAAGGATGGTGCAACAGGCCGCCGCCGTCGCCCGGAGAATTCGCTGGCGCGTCCGCGACGTGGCGCGCTTTCTGGGCGAGTACCTGTCGGCACCCAAGGCGCAGACAGTGTTTTCGCGGCCGCGCACTCCGCGCTCGCCCGCGCGGTTCGCCGCCCTGTGCCGCGCGCGGGGCGTGCGCCTGGACCTGCGCACCAGGATGCTGTTCCGGGAGCGGGAGTTCTTCGTCAACGGAGAGCGCGTCGAGCCGCCCGGACGCTTGCGGAGATTCCTCGCGCGTCTCGCCGACGAGCGCGCCCTGCCGCCGGGCGGGCACCTCGCGGGGCCGCTCCTTGGGCTGCTGCACGATTGGTACCTCGCCGGCTGGCTCCGCATCGGGGAGCGCCATGAGTGAGCCAGCCGACGCGGTTCCCGAGCGGATTCTGCTCCAGACAAGGAGCGACTATCTGGAGGGCTTCAACAGGCTTCTCGGCCTCGCGCGCCGGGAGCTGCGCATCTTCGATCCGGATCTCTCGGAGCTGGAGATGAACTCGACAAGCCGCATCGAGACGCTCACGCGCTTCCTTCGGGAAAGCCGTAAGCGTCGCATCTACGTCGCGCTCCACGACATCGAACACGTCACCAAACGCTGCCCGCGATTGATCGCCTTGATGGGAAGTTATACCTCCGCGGTCCTCATCTTCCAGACGCACGGAGAAGCGGCCAAGGTGCAGGATTGCTTCGTGCTCGCCGACGGCGACCATCTGGTGCGGCGGCCGGTGAGGACGCAGGCGCGCGGAGTGCTCGTGATCAATGATGCGAAGGAGTGCCAGCCGATGCGCGAGCGATTCGAGGAAATCTGGGAGGCGTCGCTCCCGACGGTGTCGGTGAATACGACCGGCTTGTAGAACCGGGGACAGACCACGTTTTTCGTGTAGAAACCGGGGACAGACCACGTTTTTTGAATTGCGGCTCGCCCGTATCACCGACTCGACGAAAAAACGTGGTCTGTCCCCGGTTTCCCTACAACTCTCGCCAGGAGAAGCCCTCGTCCTGGGTCGCCACCGATATCCACCCGGGCTCGCAGCGCAACGCCTCTGCGAGCGCGCCCCGGGCCAGTTCCGGGGTATTGTTCGTTTGCGAGAGGTGCGCGGCGATCACATGCTTGAGCCGGCTGCGGTCGAGCGCCGCGAGTATCTCCCCCGAGGTTCGATTGTCCAGATGCCCGAGGCGGCTTGCGATGCGCGCTTTCAGCGCAGGCGGGTAAGGCCCGTCCGCAAGCATATTGGAGTCGTAGTTGCATTCGAGCACCAACGCGCCGCAACCGGACAAATTCGATTCGATATGCGCCGTCGAGCAGCCGGTGTCGGTCAGGACGCCCAGCCGGCTCGCGCCGTCGGAGAGCACGTACTGCACCGGCTCGCGCGCATCGTGCGGCACCGTGAAGGGCTGCACCAGCACGTCGCCGACCGAGAAGCCGCCTTGCGAGTCGATCAGATTGAACCCACACTCCTCGGCGTCGGCGCGCATTTCGCGCAGGGCCGCGAGCGTACCGTGCGTCAGCCACACCGGGATACCGAAGCGGCTCGCCAGCGGAAACACGCCGCCTCCGTGGTCAGAATGCTCGTGCGTGACGACTATTCCGGAGAGATCGGAAGGCTCGAGGCCGACGCGAGCCAGACGCGACACGGTTTCGCGCAGGGAAAACCCGCAGTCGAGCATGAGGCACGTCCGGGCGACCTCGACGACCAGCGCGTTGCCCTCGCTGCCGCTACCAAGCGAAGCGAAGCGCACGCTTGGTTCCTAAATCCTGTCGAGCGAAGCGAAGCGCACGCTGGGTCCCTAAAGTCCGCCCCGCTTCAATCCGCGCAAGGCTATTTCAGTTGCTGCTGGAGAAGGGAGAGAATCTTGCGCGCCGTATCGGAGGAAGCGGGTTCGCCTTCCTTGTTGAGAACCTGCACTTCGCTCGAGTCGTTGCGATCCTTGACGAACACGCGATACTGCTCGGCCTTCGGATCGGGCGCGGAGCGCCAGAACGCGAGCTTGGCGAGAAAACTGTCGTTCTTCTTGTCGAGCGCGTCGGCCTCCGGATCGACGTACCGCACGAAGTAGAAACCCTTCGAACGGTCGCGGTCCTCGACGGTGAAGCCTACGCGATCGAGCACGAGTCCAACGCGCCTCCAGGCCCGGTCGAACGGCTCGGCGAGCTCGAGTCTGCCGACCCCGTTCTCAGCCGGTACGACCTTCGCCCGTCCATCGTCCTTGTTCACCGCAAGCTGCGCTCGCGCACGCGCGTCCTCCGCCCCGAAGCGGACCATCAGCCGGCGCAAAAACTCGGCCTCCAGACTGGGGTCCGGGGGCTTGGGCTGCCACACCGTACTCGTGCTGTCGCGGTACTGGTTCACGTAGATCTCGGCCACGCCGCGGTGGGTGATGTAGATTTCGGTGGTGTCGGGCTGTGCGCCGCGCTCCAGGCGAGTACGGAATTTGTCGCGCTCGCCGGTGGAGTAGGCTCCGTCGAGAATGGCGCCGATCAGGTTTCGAATCGGATCCTGTTTTATCTTTGCGCGGTTTTCGGCCCAGTCGGTCTCCATGACTCCGGCTTCGAGGACCTCGGTTTTGATCACGAAGCCGAGCCCCTGCCAGAAATCCTTGACGATAGGCCACACCTTCTCGGGCGTTTCCGGCACGACCAGCCAGCGCTCGCTTCCGGATCGATCGATCCGCACTTTGTCGATTTCAGGCAGGATCGCGCTCGCTCCGGGCCGCGGCGTGCCGCTGCGCTCGGCGTTGTAGGCCGAAAGAGTCGTGGCCCCGGTCTGGCTCCCTTCCGGGATCTGATAGCGCTCCTCGCGAGCCGGCGTGGTCAAGTCGGGAGGAATGTCGAGCGGCGGGAGTTTCTTCTCGGACTTGTAATCGACCTTCGCGGAATCGAACAGCGTGCCGCACCCGGCAAGCGTGAGCCCCAGCACTGCCGCGACGACGGCGGAGCTGTGCCGCGTCATCCCGCCTTTCCCTCGACGACGCGCAGGCCGCCGACGGGCGTGACGTCGGCTTGGCGCATGGCCTCCCTGACGACTTCGTGGAATTGCTGCGAGAGCGGCGTGAGCGGCAGGCGGATGCCCATGCCGATCAGTCCCATCTGGGCCAACGCCCATTTCACCGGGATCGGGTTCGCCTCGACGAAGAGCTTGATGTGAAGTCCGAGCAGCTTGAAATTCAATTCGCGCGCCTTCTTCAGGTCGCCGGCGAGCGCTGCCGAGCACATTTCGTGCATCAGCCGCGGGGCGACGTTGGCGGTGACGGAAACAACACCCCTGGCTCCGAGAAGCATCAGCGCAAGGCAGGTCGCGTCGTCGCCGCTGTAGACGGCGAAGTCCTTCGGCGCTCGCCGCAGCAGATCCGAGCCGCGCTCGATGCTGGCGGTGGCGTCCTTGATGCCGATGATGTTCGGAACCTGCGCGAGGCGCAGCGTGGTTTCGCCGGCGAGATCGGCGACGGTGCGGCCGGGAACGTTGTAGACGATCTGCGGAATGTCCACCCTTTCCGCGATCGTGCGGAAGTGCCGGTAGAGGCCCTCCTGCGTGGGCTTGTTGTAGTAAGGCACGACCGAAAGGCATGCATCGGCGCCGGCGTTCTTCGCCGACTGCGTGAGCTCGATGGCCTCGGCCGTGGAGTTGCCGCCGGTGCCGGCCACGATCGGGATGCGGCCGCGTGCGTGGGCTACCGCCAGCCGGATCAGTTCCTTGTGCTCGTCGACGTCGACGGTGGGAGATTCCCCCGTGGTACCGACGACGACGACGCCGTCGGTACCCTGTTCGATGTGGAAATCGATGAGCGACTTGAAGCGCTCGAAATCGAGGCGCCCGTCGTCCTGCATCGGCGTAACGATCGCGACCATGGACCCGGAGAGCATAGGGCTTCGCCTTTCGTTTGAACGCGTCATTCTAGCGCAATCGCCTAGCCGCCGGATGGCGCCGGGACGTCGGCGAGCGGTGCCGGGATCTTGTCTCCCCGCACGGCGCAGACGCGCTGGATCACCGCCTGCCTCGGCGCGGAAACCAGCCCCTGTTCGAACGCAATCACGGCCAAGGGTTCCAGGCTGTGGAGCAACTCGTCGGGCCGCAGCAGGAACGCCGGATTGCTCGGTCGGCCATAGCGCTCGTTGCCCAACGCGAAGGTTTCGCAAATCAGCACTCCGCCGGTACGCAATGCGCCGACCAGATCCGGAAAAAGCGGTCGATGCAGGTAGTTGGTCACGACCACGCCGTCGAATCCGCCGGGCGCAAAAGGCCAGGGCCCCGCCTCGATGTCAGCAACGAGAATCTCGACCCCGCCGATTCCCCTGAGAGCAGCGAGCGCCGCCTCGTCGCGATCGACACCGACGACGGCAAGACCCAGCGAGCTCAGATAGCGCAGGTGCCGGCCATGGCCGCAGGCGACGTCGAGAACGCGCCCACCGGGCCGGATCAATGCGGCCCAGCGACGCACCCACGGCGAGGGAGAATCGATTTCGTGCGGTTGCGAGGACATGGCCTCGATTATCTCGCGCCGCGGGCGCTGGCGTCCTCGGCGTGCCTTGTGCAACACTCGGAGGAATTCTCACCGGAGGAGCGCCCATGGCACCCACCACTCAGGCGATCAGCTTTCCCGGCGCAGCCGGCGCCCCCCTTTCCGCGCGACTGGACGCCCCGGCGGAATCGCCGCTCGCCTACGCCCTATTCGCCCACTGCTTCACCTGCTCGAAGGAATCCAAGGCGGCGACCCTCATCAGCGAGGCCCTCGCCGAGCGCGGCGTGGCCGTGCTGCGTTTCGATTTCACCGGGCTCGGAGGAAGCGGAGGCGATTTCGCCAATACGAATTTTTCCTCGAACGTCGGAGACCTCGTGGCTGCGGCCGATCATCTGCGCAAGAACTACCGTGCGCCGGCGATCCTGATCGGCCACAGCCTCGGCGGGACCGCAGCGCTCGCCGCCGCGCCAGACGTTCCGGAATGCACCGCCGTGGCCACGATCGGCTCGCCTTTCGATCCCAAGCACGTGCTCGGTCTGATCGGGGACTCGACACAAGCCGTCGAGCGCGACGGCGAGGCACAGGTCCAAATCGCCGGGCGCGCGTTCCGGATCAAGAAACAGTTCCTCGACGACATCCAGGGACAGAAACTGGCCGAGACCGTCGCGCGGATGAACAAAGCGCTCATGGTGATGCATTCGCCGCGCGACGCCGTCGTCGACATCGACAACGCCGCGAAAATATTCTTGGCCGCGAAGCACCCGAAGAGCTTCGTTTCGCTCGACCCCGCCGACCATCTCCTTTCGCGGCGCGAGGACGCGAGCTACGCCGGTCACGTCGTCGCGGCCTGGGCGGAGCGTTATCTTCAAACGAAACCCGAGGATCTCCCCGCGGCGCCGCCGGGCAAGGTCTTCGTGCGCGAAACGCGCGAAGGCAAATTCACCAACCAGGTCGTCGTCGGCCGGCACGTGATCCGCGCGGACGAGCCGGTGGCGGCGGGAGGCCTGGACTCGGGGCTGTCGCCCTACGACCTGCTGTGCGCCGCGCTCGGCGCCTGCACCGCGATGACTCTCCGGCTCTACGCCGACCTGAAGGGCATTCCGCTCGAGCGCATCAGCGTCGAGTTGAAGCACGAAAAGATCCACGCGACCGATTGCGCCGAATGCGAAACCAAGGAGGGGAGAATCGATCGCATCGAGCGGCTCATCGGTCTCGAGGGCACGCTCGACCCGGAGCAACGGCAGAAGCTGCTGGAAATCGCCAACAAATGCCCCGTGCACCGGACCTTGCATTCGGAGGTCGTGATTCCGACTCGGCTCTCCGTCTAGAACGAAGACCCGGGCTGCTTCAGAAATTCGGTTTCCTCGGCGGTGGATTGGCGGCCGAGAATGGCGTTGCGGTGAGGAAAACGGCCGAAGCGCGCGATGATCTCGTAATGGCGTCTCGCGCTTTCGACGCTCTCCCGGTCGAGGGTCTGAAACAAGGCAAGAGAGCGCCGCTGCGCCGCGAGATCCTCCGCATGCGCGAAGGGCAGGTAGACAAAGGGGCGCTCGACCGGTGAAAGAAGGCGATCAAACCCGCGCGCGATCGTTTCCCTCGCCGCGGCGAGGGCCAGGGAATCGCTCGCGAACGCCCGCGCCGTGCCGCGGAACATGTTGCGCGGAAACTGGTCGAGCGTCACGACAAGTGCGAGCGATGCGAGCGGGGTCGCTTGCCAGCGTCCGAGCTCGCCGCGCGCCGCCCGCTCCCAGGTGGCGAGGAAGCGGCGGCGGATTTCCGCGTCGAACGGTTCCGACTTCTGAAACCACGATTTGCGCGGCTGACCGCGCTCACGCGAATTCGGCGCGCCGAACCAGAAATCGAGCACCTCGATAAAATCCGGTGCGCTCACGGAAAGCTTGTGGCCGGCCCGATTTCGAGCTGCCGCGTCGGAAGACTCAGTTGCAGAGCCGCAAGTTGGCGAAGGCGATCAGCATCGCCGGATTGACATAGGCGCTCAAGGCGAGCAGCACGATGGCGGTGAACGCGCCCAGACCGAAAGCCGACAGGAGTTTCTTCCAAGGAGTCATTTTGCGATTCTATGGGTGCGCTGCCCATTTTAGCCCACGGTAGGCGCGGAAGAACGTGGTTCAGCAGCGTTCGCGTACAATCGCTTCCGCGCCCCGGTAGCTCAGTGGATAGAGCAGCCCCCTCCTAAGGGGCAGGTCGGACGTTCGATTCGTCTTCGGGGCGCCACGGTCATTCGATCTTCACTCCTGCTTCCCTGATCACTTTTTCCCACTTGGTGGTGTGGGACCGAACGACCGCGACGAGTTGCTCGGGATCGCTGCCTACCGGCTCCGCACCCTGCTTTGCTAGTTGCTCCTTCAGATCCGGGAGTTGCGCCACCCGCGAGAGATTGCGGCTGAGCAGAGCGATGACCGGTTTTGGAGTGCGAGCCGGGACGAATACCCCGAAGTACGTGTCGGATTCGTAGCCCGGAATGCCCGACTCGGCAACAGTGGGAATGTCGGGCGCGAGCCCCGACCGCTTGAGGCTCGTGACCGCGAGCGCTCTTTCGTGCCCCGCCTTCACCTGAGGCAGCGCGCTGACGATGTTGTCGAACATCAACGCGACTTGTCCGCTGACGATGTCGGGTATCGCCAAGGCCACCCCCTTGTAAGGGACGTGCACGATTTCGATGCCCGCCATGCTCCTAAACAGCTCGGCCGACAAATGGATGATGGTGCCGACGCCGCTCGAGGCATAGTTGAGTTTGCCGGGCTGCGCCTTGGCAAGTGCGATGAGCTCGCGTACGTTCTTCACCGGAAGCCGCGGGCTCACCACCAGGATGTTGGGCGCAGTGGCGACCAGCGAAACCGGTGCAAAATCGCGCTCGACGCTATAGGGCGTTTTCGGATTGAGCGTGGGGCCGATCGAATGCGTGCTGGTCGTCCCCATGAGAATGGTGTAGCCGTCGGGAGCGCTTCTCGCGACCGCCTCGGAGCCGATCGCGCCACCGGCGCCCGGTCTGTTGTCGATCACCACCGGCTGACCGGAGACTTCCGATAGTTTCTGCCCGATGGCGCGAGTGATGATATCGGTCGGCCCGCTCGCCGGGAAGGGCACCACAAAGTGAATTGGCCTGGACGGATAAGCCTGCGCGAACGCGCATCCGGACAGAAGGGCCAGGAGCACGGCAAAGCAGAAAGAGCGTAGGTTCTTTTCCTCCACCTGGCCCCTTAACCAGTCAGGCTGCGTCCGGTTGCTCAGAGGGCTGAGCCAGGACGAAGGCGTCGACCTTCATGCACGCCTCATGTATCCGCATCACGGTCGGATAAGGCTTGAGATCGCACTTGTAGAGTATCGCGTTGAACACCTGCGGCACCAGGCAGCAATCGGCCATGGTGACCTGGTCGCGGTAGCAGTATTTCCCGTGCCTGCGTTCCTGCGCGAGAAACGATTCCATCATCCGGAAGCCCTCGGCGATCCAATGCCGGTACCACGCGTTCACGCCCTCCTCGTCGAGCTTGTAGGTCTTGCTGATGTATTTTCGCGTGCGCAGGTTGTTGAGCGGATGGATCTCGCACGCGATGATCTGCGAGAAGGCTCGCACGTATGCCCGGTCGAACGGATCGGCGGGCAGGAGCTTCGGCCCCGGATGAACCTCGTCGAGGTACTCGATGATCGCGAGCGACTGGGTCAGGAGGTGACCACCCTCCTCGAGCGCGGGGACCAGGCCCTGCGCGTTGACCGATTTGTAGCCCGCTTCGAGGTGCTCGCCCTTGGGAAGGCTCACGCCCGCGTGCTCGTACTTCAAGCCCTTGTGCTTGAGCGCGATGCGCACGCGGAACGAGGCGGAAGAGCGGAAGAATGTGTAGAGCTTCATGCAGTCGAATCCTGGCCGGGACAAACTCCGGCAAGCATAGGGGAGGACGTGCTGCAGGGTCAACGCTGCTGTTTTTTTCGTTCTTCCTCTCGCAGCCGCAGCACCCGCCGCTGCACCTTTCCGGTGGTGGTCATCGGCAGGCTGTCGATGAACTCGATCTCCTTGGGATATTCGTAGGGCGCGAGCTTGCCGCGCACGTGCTCCTGCAGCTCCGCCTCCAGCGCAGCCGAAGCTTCGTAGCCCGGCGTGAGGACGATGAAAGCCTTCACGATATGGGTGCGCTCGGGATCGGGACTGCCCACGACGGCGCAGTTCGCGACCGCGGGATGCTTCACCAGGCAGTTCTCGATCTCCGAGGGACCGATGCGGTAGCCCGCGCTCTTGAACATGTCGTCGCTGCGGCCCTGGTACCAGAAATCGCCGTCTTCATCGCGCTTCGCGAGATCCCCGGT
>Ga0210382_10000469_pt1 | contig 14474 bp, 14 predicted proteins | sample PLMedo_FD_155452 | JGI IMG/M metagenome (GOLD analysis project Ga0210382, IMG submission 155452) | Groundwater sediment microbial communities from an aquifer in East River, Colorado, USA - PLM0_60_coex redo | ecosystem: Environmental > Terrestrial > Soil > Riparian zone | place: USA: East...
GACCTGCCCGCGGGCGCGCGCGCTACGCCGATGACCTACGAGGCGGGCGGACGGCAGTTCGTCGTCATCGCCGCGGGTGGCGGCGGCCCATTCGGCGCCGGCGACGCGATCATCGCGTTTGCACTTCCGAAGTGAGCACCCTAACCTAGAGCGTGTCTTCTCCGCTCCCCGCTCCCGGCTCCCCGCTCCCCATAATCATCGACACCGACCCCGGGATCGACGACTGCCTCGCGCTGCTCCTGGCTCTCAATTCTCCGGAGCTGGACGTGCGCGCGATCTCGATCTCGTACGGCAACGCCGTGGTCGAGAACGCCTACCGCAACGTCGTCGAGATCCTGCGCAAAGCGAAGCACGCGGTTCGTGTTCCGCTGGGCATCGGCGCCCGCCGGCCCCTCAAACGCCAGCTCCAGGTGGCGGACGATACCCACGGCCCGAGCGGCCTGGGCTACGCCGCAGTGCCGCCCGCGGGTGTGATTCTCGATTACGTGCGGCCGCTCGAGCGATTGCTGGCCGCCCAGCCGGAGCCCGTCACGCTCGTGACGCTCGGTCCCGTCACCAGCCTGGCTCTCGTGCTGCGCGCGAATCCCGGTTTGGTTCGCGACAAAGTCAGCCGCCATGTCGCGATGATCGGCAACATCGAAGCGGCGGGAAATCAGACGCGCTTCTCCGAATTCAACGCCTGGTGCGACCCCGAAGCGCTTAGGGCGGTGCTCGCCGCCGAGATCCCGACCGAGATGATCGGGCTCGACGTGACACGGAAGCTCGTGATCAAGGGGAGTGAAGTCGAACGCCTCGCGCAGCACTCGCCCTGGCTGCACGATGCGCTGCGGTTCTACGTCGAATTCCATAAGAAACAGGAAGGATTGGACGGCGCGGTGATCAACGACGTCCTCGCGATTGCGTACCTCCTCCAACCCGACGTGCTGACGTTCAGCGATCTCCGCCTGGCGGTCGATCTGGACGACGGCCAGAGCCGGGGTCGAACGAAGGTGAACTCGAAGGGCTCGTTTACACGCGTCGCGATGGAGGTCCATGCGCCGCCGGTACGGCGACTGCTATTCGAGCGCGTGCTGGCGGGCGCGCTCGTCGAGGAGGCGATGGCGTGATTCCCCGCAAGGTTGCCGTGATCGGCGCCGGCGACATCGGTGTCGGCTGGGCCGCGTTGTGCGCGTCGGCCGGATGGCCGGTGGCGATCTTCGACTTGAACCCGGAGACCATGGAACGCGCGTCGATCGAGGTCGAGCGGCGCACGCGCGCGCTCGTGGCCTTGGGCCGCGCGCCCGAGAGTATCGTCGAGCGAGGCCTGACCGAGCTGGTGCGGGCGCAGTTTCTCTCCGAAGCAATCCAGGATGCCGACTGGATCATCGAGGCGATTCACGAGGATGTGGCGGCCAAACAGAAGCTGCTCGTCGCGATCGAACAGCATGCGGCTGATGACGCCCTGATCAGCTCGTCATCGAGCGGCCTGCCGCCGACGGAGATCTTCGGCCGGATGCGCCGGCTCGACCGCTGTCTCGTGACGCACCCGCTGAGTCCGCCGGAGCTGATTCCGCTCGTGGAGGTCGTGCCGGAGGGTCGTACGTCGGCCGCCAGCATGAATCGCGCGGTGGAATATCTGCGCTCCCTGGGCCGCTTCCCGATCGTCCTCAAGAAGTCGATACCGGGTTACGTGGTTGGCCGCGTGTCCGCCGCGGTGTGGCGGGAATGCATCGACCTGGTGCTGCGCGGCGTGATCAGCGTGGACGAGCTCGATCGCGCCGTGTCGCTCGGTCCCGCGATCGGCTGGGCAGCCGCCGGCCCCCACCTCACCTACCACCTGGCGGCCGGGGAGGGCGGAATCCGCAGCTTCACGCAGCACCTGCTGGCGAGCTTCGAGAGCTGGTGGCAACAGTTGGCCCACTGGGCGCAGCTCGATCCCGAGCAGCAGCGGACGTTGATCCAGTCGATTGAACGAGCCTACAAGGGGAAAGTCGAGTTCCTGCGGGAGGCGCGGGACCGCCGTCTCAGCGCGATTCTGAAGGCCCTGGAGCAGGCGCGCGCACCATCAGAATCGGAATCCGACTGACGTGTCGCAATGCTGTCGCGGTGGTGCCATGAACCACGTCGCTCAGCAACGAGTGCCCGTGCGTCGCCATCGCGATTAGGTCGACCTGCTCCCGCTCCGCCGCCGCGGCTATTTCCTTGGCGGGATCCCCCGCAGCCAGTACCGCGTCCACCTCGACTCCCGCCTGCCGCAGCTCCTGCGACCGCCGCTCCAGATAGGCCCGGTCGTCCTTCATTTCCTGCGACTCCCGCAGGTTGAGCTGCTCCATGTTGCGCGCCGCCCATCCGTCGGCGACGTGCAGCAATAGGACCTCAGAACCGAGCAGCTTCGCGAGGCCGGTCACATGCTTCAGGATCGCGTCGTCGGCGGGACCATTCTCGAGCGGCACCAGGATCCGCTTGTACATCAGCTGACCCCCACCCAGCCCTTGAACATCTGCACCAACAGCCAGGCGTTCAACACCGCGATGAAAACCGCGACCGTGTACGCGAGCATCTTCAGCCACCTGGGATTCACGAACTCCCCCATCTTCAGGCGGTCTGAAGTGAACATCACGAGCGGGAAGACGGCGAACGAGAGTTGCAGGCTCAGGATCACCTGGCTGAGGATCAGGAGTTTGGCGGTGCCGTGCTCTCCCCAGAAAATAGCCGTCAGCGCCGCGGGCACAATCGCGATCAAACGCGTGATCAGCCGCCTGAGCCAAGGCCGGATCCGGATGTTCAGGAATCCTTCCATCACGATCTGGCCCGCCAGCGTTCCCGTGAGCGTCGAATTCTGGCCCGACGCGAGCAGTGCAAACGCGAACACCGCGCTCGCCCCGGTGACACCGAGCAGCGGCGTCAGCAGGCGATAGGCGTCCTGGATCTCCGCCACCCCCGTCTCACCGGCGCGATGGAACGTGGCCGCCGCGACGATGAGAATCGCCGCGTTGATGAATAGCGCGAACGAGAGCGCGACCGTCGAATCGATGAACGCAAACTTCACCGCCTCCCGCTTGCCCGCCGGCGTCTCATCGTAACTGCGCGTCTGCACGACGGAGGAGTGGAGATACAGGTTGTGGGGCATCACGGTGGCGCCCAGGATGCCGATCGCGATATAGAGCTTGTCGGGATCCTTCAGAATGGACGCACGCGGTATGAACCCGAGGAGCACCTCACCGGCATCAGGCTTCGAGATCAGGATCTCGAACAGGAAGCAGCCGGCGATCGTCGCGATCAATACGACGACCAACGCCTCGAGCAACCGGAACCCCTTATGCTGCATGTAGAGCACGATCAGCACGTCGAGCGACGTGATGATGATCCCCCACGCGAGCGGGATGCCGAACAGCAGGTTCAACGCGATCGCCGACCCGATGACCTCCGCGAGATCGCACGCGGCGATCGCGATCTCGCAGATGATCCACAGGAAAAAGGACACCGGCCGCGAATAGTGATCGCGGCATGCCTGTGCCAAATCGCGGCCGCTCACGATGCCGAGCTTGGCGGAGAGACCCTGCAACAGAATCGCCATCAGGTTGGACAACAGGATGACGGTCAGCAACGTGTAGCCGAACCGCGCGCCACCCGCGAGATCGGTGGCCCAGTTCCCGGGATCCATGTAGCCGACGGCGACGAGGTATCCCGGACCGGCGAACGCCAGCGCTTTCTTCCACCAGGCGCCGCGGTTGACCGGAACGGTGCGGTAGACTTCGGCGAGGCTGGGCGTCAGCCGCGGATGGCGCCAGCCTGCGTCGATTGCGTTATTCGCCATCGATCGGCCGGCACAAAAGCAGTAATGCGAGCTCCTGACCCACGACTCGGGTGGTGCCGTCACCCAGGCGCACAATCGTCGGGCCATTGAACGGCTGCCGGTCGATCACGGTCAGATGCACGCCCGGGATCAGCCCTTGCTCGGCGAGGTAGTGCAGCCGCTCCGTGTTCTCATCGCCGACCTCCTGCAGCACGACGCCCCTGCCCACTTCGGTCTGGGCGAGCGTCACCAGCTCCGCTTCTTCGATTTCACCCGCCGCCGTCGGAATCGGCGCGCCATGCGGATCGTAGCGCGGCTCGCCCAGCGCGTCCGCCATGCGCTCGATCAACTTCTCGGACACTGCGTGCTCCAATTGCTCGGCTTCGACGTGCACGTCGCCCCAGTCATAGCCCAGCTTGCTCGTGAGGTAGGATTCGAGAATGCGGTGGCGCCGGATCATCTGCAGCGCGGCGCGGCGACCTTGAGGAGTGAGCTGCACCCCGCGATACGGGACGTGCTCGATGAGTCCAGTCTCCGACAGCCGCTTCATCATGCCGCTCACCGACGGCGGCGCGACTTCGAGCATCTCCGCGATGTCGCTCGTGGTCGCGAAACCGCCCTGACTGGTGAGATGAAAAACCGATTTCAGGTAGTCCTCGACGGACCGGGTGAGCGGTGGTTGTGGTGATCGGATCGCGGCGTTCATCGAGTTCTCCTGTCAACGAGACAGGGCATTAGGCTAGCCTAAATCTCAAATATTGTCAAGCGAAAATGTGGATTTTGTAAGACTAAGAAACTAGGCTAATTAACGGTGTGAGAATGCGCTCGCTCATCCCCCAGATAGTGCGATTTCCGAGCGTATATGCGGGAAGTGCCCGTCGGGGGATGCCAGGATGATCGACTATGACCTCGCCTAGCACCCCCGGGGCTTGGAGAGCCCGGAAGGATACCCAGAAGGCGGCTTGGACCTCTGGGCTGACCACAATCGTGGGGCGCGCCGTCAACGCGAATACAAATGGACGCACGACGACGGGCGGGAGCACAGGTGTGCGTGGGTAGAGATCGTCGAGAACACCAAGCCGCTCCGCGGACGACAAATCGACGCCGACTTCTTCCATCGTTTCGCGGATTGCGGTCGCGAGGAGATCGGCATCGCCGGGATCGCGGCGGCCGCCGGGAAAGGCGATCTGGCCTGACCACGTATCGCCGGCGCGCACGGCGCGGTGGATGAACAGCGCTTCCAGCCCTTCGTCGCCTTCGTGCAGTATCACGGCGACCGCTGCGGCGATCATCCCACTCTCGAACGGAGTCTTCACTGGCTGGTAATTGCGCAGTTTGCGACGCGCTGCTTCCAGCGTGGCAGTCACCCTGGCTCCCGACTCCTAGCTCCCAGTTCCTAAGCCGAGATCTCCTCGCCGCCGTCGACGTTGATCACGTTGCCCGTGATCCAGTCGGCGCCGGGATGGCACAGCGCCACGATGGCGCCGCCGAGGTCGGCGGGCGTCGTGAGCCGGTGGTGCGGATTCCGTTGCGTCGCGATCTCGACGAGCTTCTCGTTGCCGGGAATCTTGCGCAGCGCGGGGGTATCGGTGACGCCGCCGCGCAAGGCGTTCACGGCTATTTCGCGCGGCGCGAGCTCGAGCGCCAGCTGCCGGGTGTGAGACTCGAGGGCCGCTTTCGCCGCCGAAACCGCGCCGTAGGTCGCGAATACGCGCGTGGACCCGGACGACGTCATCGAGAAAATCCGGCCGCCCTTTCCCATCAGCCCGCGCTTCACGACGCCCTGCGCCCAATAGACGAGCGAGTGGGCCATGACGTCGAGCGTCATGTCGATGTTCATTTTCGTCAGGACGTCGTCGCCGATGTACGGCTTCAAGGTCCCGAACGCGAGCGAATGCAATAGCACGGCGATGTTGAGCTTTTGTTTGGCGAGCTCGTCGAGCACTTCGGTGCGCTTCTCTTCGTCGGCTGCGTTGATGTTGAAGTACTGTGTCTTGCGGCCCCCCCCACCCCCCCCCAGTTTCTCGATGTCGCGGCGGATCTCGGCGACGTGCTCCATGCCCGCCTTGCGGTCCAGGTGGACGCCCACGATATCATAGCCAGCCTGCGCGAGCGCCCTGGCCGCCCCCTCCCCGAACCCGCTCGAGGCCCCCAGGATGAGAGCCCACTTCGGAGTCTTTACCTGCGCGTGTGTGGCGTCGGGCATGGCGATATAATAGCCGACATCCGATGAGAAGCCACGTGTGGATGGGAATCGGCCTGACGGCTGGGGTCTTGCTGGGGCTCGTCGCCGCCGGCCTGGCGGACGCGGGCCATCCCGGATTCGCGAATCTGCTGCGCGCCATCGGCCCCGTGGGAACGGTGTTTCAAAACCTGCTCTCGATGGTCGCCATTCCACTCGTGGCGACGGCGTTGTTCGCCGGTCTGTCCAAGCTCGGTGAGTTGCGCGCGCTCGGCCGACTCGTGGTCCGGACGCTGGCGTTCTTCTGGGCGACCTCCGTCGCCGCCATCGTGCTCGGATTCGCCATCGGCTCCCTCATGCTTCCGGGCGCGGCGGTCACACCGGAGAAGCAGGCCACCTTGCGCGCCGCCGCCGCGGCGGACCCCGCGACGATTCGGCGGGCGGCCGAAACCATCCCGACGGGAGCGCAGTTCATCACCCAACTGGTGCCGGCGAATCCGTTCAAGGCCGCGGCCGACGGCAACTTGCTGCCGGTGATCGTGTTCGTGGCGCTCTTCGGCATCGCCGCCGCCATGCTGCCGGCTGAACGGCGCGCCCCTCTGACCCAGATGGCCGAGGCCGTCACCGAGGCGCTCATTCGGATTGTCCACTGGGTGCTGCTCGTCGCGCCGATCGGCATCTTTGCGCTCGTCGCGCCGTCGGTCGTGCAGTACGGCTGGGACGTCGTCCGCGCCATGCTCTGGTTCATCGCCGCCGTCGTCGTCGGCGTCTTGGTGTTCATTGCCGTGGTCTACCTGCCGAGCGTCGCCCTGATCGCGCACGTCGCTCCCCGCCGGTTCCTGCGCGCGGCGTTTCCGTCGATGATGGTGGCATTCTCGGCGACAACGTCGCTGGCGGCGCTGCCGAACATGATCGACGCGGCGGATAAGGACCTGCAGATTCCGCGGCCCGTCTCCAGCTTCGTGCTGCCGCTGGGTGCCAGCATCAATCGCGCCGGCAGCGCACTGTTCCAGGCAATCGCCGTGCTGTTCGTCGCACGCCTGTACGGGATTCCGTTCGGCTTCGGGCAGATGCTGCAAGCGGGAGTCGCCGTGTTTCTCGCGTCGCTCACCGTCGCCGCGGTGCCCTCAGCCGGCGTGATCAGCTTGTTCCCCGCATTCCAGTCGACCGGCCTGCCCGTCGCCGGGCTCAGCATCCTGCTCGGCCTCGACCGGATCTCCGACATGTTCCGCACGATGACGAACGTCACCGGGCACCTGGCGAGCGCCGTCGTCGTCGCGTCGGTCGAGAATCGCAAATGAGTTGGCTGCTCGCGGCGCCGTGGATCCTGGCGCTGCTGCTCATCGTGTCTCGCTACGTCATCCGCGGATCCCGGCTGCGCGACTACGCGCCACTCACGTCGGGACCGCTCGTCTCCGTCATCATTCCCGCGCGCAACGAGGCCCGCAACATCAAGCGGTGTGTGCGATCGGTGCTCGCCACAAATTATTCACCGATTGAAGTAATCGTCGTAGACGACCGGTCGACCGACGGCACGGCCGAAATCGTCGAGCCCGCGACCGGCAATCGGGTGCGGCTGGTGCGCGGCGCCGAGCTGCCGGCGGGATGGTTCGGGAAGCAGTGGGCGATCGTGCAGGGCTACAGAGTCGCCCGGGGCGAGTTGCTGCTGTTCGCCGACGCGGACACCAGGCACGAGCCCGAGCTCCTGCCGCGCGCGGTGCGGGGTCTACAGCAAGAGCGCGTCGATCTGTTCACCGTGCTGCCGCGCCAGGAGATGCGCACGTTCTGGGAACGGCTGATTCAGCCGCACGTCTTTGTCGCGCTCGAGAGCCGCTTCGCCTACCTCGCATCGGTGAACCGCACGCGCGTCTACTGGAATGCGATCGCAAACGGGCAATTCATTTTGACGACTCGGGGCGCATACGAAGCCGTCGGCACGCACGCGGCGGTCAAACACAGCGTCACCGACGACGTGATGCTGGCGCAAAGCTACGTGCGGGCCGGCAAAGACATCTTCATCGCGCAGGCGCGGGAGTTCATGACCACGCGGATGTACGGCTCGCTGCGCGAGATCATCGCCGGCTGGTCCAAGAACCTCGCGTCGGGCGCGCCGCTGATGGCACCGCCAATCAAAGTCGTGCGTGCGGTACTTCCTTACCTGATGTGGTTACCGGCGCTGCTCTGGTTAGCGCCCCTGATCCTGTGGCTCACGACGGGCTGGCATTGGGCCGCCATTGCCACGGTCGCATCACTTCTCACCTGGACCCTTGTGTACGCCTACGAACGAGCGCCGGTCTGGTACGCTCTGCTCTACCCGTTGGGCGCCGCGATGGTCGGGTTCATCATGATCAGATCAGCATGGAGGGGCGGCAGGATCATCGAGTGGAGAGGAAGGCTGTATCGATCCTAGCTTGTCACAATACTCCACGCCAACACGCCGCCTGCCACGACGCTCCCCACGGCTGCTCCGACGTGCAGGATCGTTGCCCAGCGCGCGCCGCGGTCGGCGGCTAATCGCACGAGCACCGAGAGTGTGAGCGATACGCCGAGCATCCCGACAATCGTGCCGGCGCTGAACGCCGCGAAGTAGACTATCCGGGAGATCGTATCGGGAACGGCCGCGACCAGCAGCGCGGCAATCGCGCCACTGCCCGCGAGTCCGTGCGCGATGCCAAAACCGAGCGATCTGCGCGCATCGACGGTCGAGTGCGAGTGAGCGTGATCAGCGGCGTGAGCGTGACTATGCAAGTGAAGATGCGGAGCCGATCCGGCGGCCGGATGGCTATGACCATGGATATGCCAACGGCCGCGCACGTAGCGCCAGATGACCAGACTACCGAGCAGGATCAGCAGGGCCGCGACCAGTAGCTCCGCCGCCGGCCAGAGCCCCGCCGGGAGCTGGACCCTCAGCGCGATCACGAGCAACGCCACCGCGCCGACCGTGACCGTATGCCCGAGTCCCCAGATGAGCCCCAGCCGGGCGGCGCTCCAGAGACGCCTCCCCCCCGGTCTTGTCGCCAACGTGGAGACCGCCGCAAGATGGTCTGGCTCAAAGGCATGCCGCAGGCCCAGAAGTCCGCCGATGGCCAGAACGGCTACAATGGAAGGCGCCATGTCGAGGCCCAAATGTAACTACAACCTTTTGTCCTGCTTGCATATCCAACCCCGTGCATGCCCAGACAGGTGCTCGAGGATAATCTGACCGCTGACTCCATAGCTGCCGACTCGGCACTCGCGGCAAGCGGGGACGCCACCGCATTCGAGCGCTTGTACCGGACCCACGTTGCCCGGGTCCATACACTGGTGCGCCGCATGCTGGACGCCGATGAAGCGGACGACGTGACGCAGGACGTCTTCATTCGGGCGTGGCAGAAGCTGGCGACGTTCCGCGGCGAGTCGGCGTTCGGGACATGGCTGCATCGGCTGGCGGTGAACGTGGTTCTGGCCCGGCGCAAGAGCGTCGGGATCGAGCGGGGCCGGTTCATCGCGGACGAGGATCCCCTGGGCAAGGTGTCGGGGCGGCCGCACACGCCGGAGCTGTCGCTGGACTTCGAAGCAGCGCTCGCGCGTCTTCCCGAAGGCGCCCGACAAGTGTTCATCTTACACGATGTGGAAGGCTATCGCCACGAAGAAATTGCGCGCATGCTCGGCGTCGTACCGGGCACATCGAAATCGCAGCTGCATCACGCGCGGATGGCGCTGCGGAGGCACTTGGACCAATGAATGATCAATGGATGAACCGGCTCTCGGAATATCTCGACGGCGAGCTCGACAGCACCGAGCGAGCCGCGATCGAAGAGCACCTCGCGACCTGCGGTCAGTGCTACGCGGCGCTCGCCGACCTGCGCCAGGTGGTCGCGCAGGCGAAGTCGCTCGAGGACACGCCGCCTGCGACCGATCTCTGGCCGGGGATTCGTGCTGGGTTGACCCCGGCGCGTGGCGCCGGGGTTAGCCGACCCGGACCAGCCCGCTCGCGCAGGTTCAGCTTCACCGTCCCGCAGCTCCTTGCGGCGAGCATTGCTCTCATCCTCCTTTCGGGTGGCAGTGCATGGCTCGCCCTGCGGCAGGGACCGACGAACACCGCCGAGCCCGTCGCGGTGACTCGACCGCAAAACTCGCGGGATGCCAGTTGGACAGGCTCCACCGATATCGCCATCGGCGAGCTGCAGGCCGCGCTGACGCAGAATGAGAAGCGGCTCGATTCGGCGACCGTGCGCATCGTGCGGAAGAACTTGGCCATCATCGATCGGGCGATCGCCGAAGCGCGCATGGCGCTGCGCAGCGACCCCGGCAACGCGTACCTGAACCTCCATCTCGCCGATACGATGCGGCGCAAGGTGGAACTGCTGCGGCGTGTGAACGAGCTGGCCGCGGCCCGGTCCTAGGAGGACAACGAACATGGTTGCAACGCTGGCCGCCGCGATGCTGGTCGCGCTGGCATCGCAAAGACAAACCGATACGACCTTCGCCGTGCCGGCCGGCGCCAGCCTCTCGGTCAACAATTTCGGGGGCGGGATCACGATCCACGGCTGGAGCGAGAATCGTGTCAAGGTGCATGCCGAACAGGGGCGCCGCGGACGCGTCGAAGTCTCGCTGGTCGGCAACACCGTGGTCATCAAGGCGAGCAGCCGCGAAGGCGCGCCTTCCGTGATCGACTTCGACATCACGGTGCCCCAATCCATGGGGCTGACCCTCAGCGGCACGTACGCAGACATCAACGTGGACGGGGTGCAGGGGTCAATCAGCGCCGAAACCGTGAACGGTGAAGTCAACGTGCGCGGCGGCAAAGGCAACATCACGCTGCACTCGATCCAGGGCAGCGTGACACTCGCGGACGCATCGGGCCGTATCGAGGTGAACTCCGTCAACGAAAACATCGAGCTGACGAACGTTAGCGGCGAGATCAAAGTCGAAACCACGAACGGCGAGATCGTGCTCACCGGAATCCAGTCGGCGAGCGTCGATGCCGGCACGATCAACGGGGATGTGTTGTACCAGGGCACCGTGACCGACGGCGGGTCCTACAGCTTCGGGTCGCACAACGGCGACATCACCGTCTCCATTCCCGAGCGCGCCAACGTCACGATCACGGCCGCGACGGCGAATGGCGACATCGACGCGAGCTTCCCGCTCCCCATGACCCCCAGCCCGACGGGCAAGCATCGCAAGACGTTCAAGATCGGGTCGGGGAGCGCGCGGATGGAGCTGGAATCGTTTCAGGGGGACATCGAGCTGCGCCGTCCCCAGGAGTTGCAGGATCGGGTCGATCGCAAGCACAAACACGACGAGAACGAAAACGACAACGACAACGATTCGGACTCGGGCTTCAGCTTCGATGCGAGCAGCGTAAGCGCGTACGCCACCAAATACGCCGCAGCGTATGCACCCAAGTACGCGGCGCAATATGCCGCGCAGTACGCGCCCAGATACGCGCGCCAATACGCGAGGGCCTACAGCCGGCAGTACAAGAATGTCTACAGGTGGACCCATTAACTACGTGGAGAGGCGTGAAACGGCGTTGAAAGGCGTGTCTGCCGTTTACGCATTCCCACGCATTTCCACGCCTTCTCACGCCGTTAATAGTTCGGAGGATCGATGCGTAGCTCCTTAATCACAGCGCTGCTGTCGGTCGCAGCGGTACTCAGTGCACAGGCTCAGGATTTCAACTGGCATGGCCGGTTAGCCGCCGGGAAGCGACTCGAAGTGAAAGGTGTGAACGGCGACGTCCGGGCGGTCCTGGCCAGTGGCGCCGAGGCGGTGGTGAACGCGCGGAAGCATGCGCGCCGCTCGGATCCCGATGACGTCAAGATCGAAGTCGTGGAATCGGCCGACGGCATCACGATCTGCGCCGTCTATCCCACGCCGCCCCGCGCCCGGCGCCAGAACAGCTGCGAGGCGGGGGACCACTGGAGCTCCAGCACCGACAACAACGACGTGACGGTCGACTTCGAGGTGCAGGTCCCCGCCGGCATCGAGTTCAACGGCCAGACGGTGAACGGCCAGATGTCCGCGGAGGGGCTGAAGGGCGACGTGCGGGCGAGTAGCGTGAACGGCAGCGTACGGGTGAGCACCACCGGCCTCGCCGAAGCGTCCACCGTGAACGGCTCCGTGTATGCCGAGATGGGACGGTCGGACTGGACCAACGATCTCGAGTTCAGCACGGTGAACGGCGGGATCACGCTCATTCTGCCCGGGAAGCTCGATACCGACGTCCGCGCGAGCACCGTGAACGGCGATATCGAGTCCGACTATCCGCTGACGATTTCCGGCCGGTTCGGCCCACGGCGGCTGCGCGGCACTATCGGCGCCGGCGGTCGCGGGCTCAATCTGAGCACGGTGAATGGGGAGATCAGATTGAAGAAGGGCACAGATTAGGCACAGCCTGCAGTCTTTCGGTACCTAATTCATAACGCTCCAAGCCCACCTTAGCCCCTCTTTCACGAGGGGCTTTTGGTGTTGCGGGACATTCTCGCCCGCACGACGCAGATCGAGAGTCTCCGCGAGCTGTTCGGCGCGCTCGGCTACGAACCGATCTGGGAGCTTGTGCCGGTGCAGGCGTGGCTCGGCGAGGCCGCAAACATCGACCGCGCCGCGCTGATCGCGCGACACGGCGCGTTTCGAGTCTTTGCGCTCGAGGCTGCCGCTCCCGAGGAGGCGGCGCGCGCGGCGGCACGTCGACTCTCCGCCGGAGCCGAGCGCGGCCTGGCGTGTGCCCTGGGCGGTCAGCCACTGCAGCTCGTCTGTGCGTCCGGGCCCGTGGGACTGCGCATGGCGAGGATCCAGCTATCAAATCCGTCCGGCTCGGCATTGGCCACCCTCGAACGGCTCGCCCCGCTGAAGGGAGAATCGGCGCTCGCCCTGTCGTTACGGATCGGCGAGGTGTTGGCGAGCGAGGGCGTCACGCCAAGGTTTTTCCGGGCCTTTCGACGCACGCTCGACAAGCTCACCGACCGGCTCGCGACCCCCCGGTCGCGGGTGGACCGGCACGCGCTCACGCTCACGGCACTCACGCGCGTGCTGTTCCTCTATTTCATCCAGTCCAAGGGTTGGCTGAACGGCGATACACGGTACGTGGCGCGGTTGCTCGATCGGGCGCTCTCCGCCCGGCGGCACTTTCATCGGTCCTTCCTCCACGCCCTCTGTTTTGGCGCGTTGAATCGGCCGTCCGCTGAGCGGGGCGCGGCCGCGCGGGCGCTGGGCAAAGTCCCATTCCTCAATGGCGGGCTCTTCGAGCCTTCGCCGCTGGAGCGCCGGCACGGTCCGGCCGTCTGGGGCAACATCGAATGGCGCGACGCGTTCGACGAGTTGTTCGAGCGATTTCACTTCTCCGTCCGCGAGCACGACGCCGGCGATTTCGTCGCCCCCGACATGCTCGGCCGGGTGTTCGAAGGGGTGATGGATCCCGCTGAACGGCGGATGAGCGGCAGCTACTACACACCCGCCTTTCTCGTGCGCGAGATGGTTCGGGTGGGACTCGAGGCGACGCTCACGCATCGGTTCGGGATTCCGAGGACAGCCGCCGCCCAGTGGGTGCACGAAGGTGTTGCTCCGCACCCCGCTCCCGATCTCCGCGGGCTCACCGTCCTCGACCCGGCGGCGGGATCGGGCGCATTCCTCTTGGGAGCGCTCGACGAGGTGGTGAGCCTCAGACGCGCTGCCGGGGACGGGCCAGCACTCGCCGTCAAGCGCGACGTCCTGGCGCGCTCGCTGTTCGGCGTCGACCTGACACCAACAGCCGTGCGCCTCACCGAGCTGCGACTGTGGCTGGCGCTCGTCGCCGAGGAGGACGGTAATGAGGTGACCGGGATCGCGCCTCTGCCCAACCTCGACGGGCATGTCCTGCAGGGCGACGCGCTGCTCGATCCATTGATGATGGCGGCATCACTCGGCGGTCGCGCCTTCCGGGGAAATGCCGCCGAAGTACGCAGGCTCGCAAACGCGCGCCGCACGCACTTTTCCCTGGCGGGTTGGGAGAAACGTTCCGCACAGGCAGAGTTGAGCCGCGCCGAGACGGCGCTCGCGCGCAGGCTCATGGACGACAGCTGCGCGGCCCTCGAATCGGCGATCGCTGAGCTGCTCAGTGCGGGTCGCAATCGCGATCTGTTCGGCCGGAAGCGCGGCCTCGACCTCGCGCAACGGCTGCGGCTCGCGCGTCTGCGGCGGAGCTTGCGTGAGCTCCGGACCGCGCGGCGGAAACTGCGACTGGAAGGCGCGGCCCCGTTCTTCTCATTCGAGTCCCATTTCGCGGATGTCATGGCGCGAGGTGGGTTCGATCTGGTGACCGGGAATCCGCCATGGGTGCGCTCGGAGCGGCTGGCGCCACGCGTGCGCGAGACGCTGGCGGCGCGCTATTCCTGCTGGCGACCCGCCGCAACCCGTGGCTTTGCTCATCTGCCCGATCTTGCCGTTGCCTTCGTCGAGCGCGCCTTCGAGCTGACCCGCCCGGGCGGTGTGGTGGCGTTGCTCATTCCCGCGAAGCTGGCGACCAGCGGCTACGCCGAGCCGCTGCGCCGGCGC
>Ga0210382_10000470_pt1 | contig 14454 bp, 14 predicted proteins | sample PLMedo_FD_155452 | JGI IMG/M metagenome (GOLD analysis project Ga0210382, IMG submission 155452) | Groundwater sediment microbial communities from an aquifer in East River, Colorado, USA - PLM0_60_coex redo | ecosystem: Environmental > Terrestrial > Soil > Riparian zone | place: USA: East...
CTCGCGTCCCAGGGGGGTCAGGTCGGTGCTGCCGAGCGGCACCGGCTCCCACCACACGAGCGGCCGGCGCCGTTCAAACCGCAGCTGGATCAGGCACCAGGAGGCGTATACCCAGGAGGACGCTGCGGTCACCAGCAGCGCGTAGTCGACGGGCGAAGCGGCTTCGCAGTTCCAGAAAAACATTGCCCCAATCTAGTCCGTAGCGATCGTTGGCAAAACTAGGGAACCTCTGCACAAGTCTTCTGACGGTGGGGGTGGGGGCTTGGGCGCGTTCCTTAGCGTCTACAACCGCGCCGCACGACGCCAGTGCTCCGCGATGACCGCATGTCCCGCCGGTGTGGGGTGGACGCCGTCGGCGGCCCAGTATTCGGGGGGCGCGCTGCGGGCCCGCTGATCGAAGATCGACTGCAGCGGCACGAACGTCGCGCGCGCGTGCGTCGCCACGCGGGTAGCGGCGGCGCGACGCTGGTCGAATTCCGGGAACCAGCGCGCCCCCACCGCCCCGGTGCGCAATACAAATGGCTCGAGCACGATGAGGTGCACGCGCGGCAGGGCGCGGCGCGTCTCGTCCAGCAAGGCCGCGTACTGCTGCTCATAGTCCTGCACGGTGCCGTTGTAGCCGTGGTCCAGCTTGTGCCAGAAATCGTTGACGCCGATCAGGATGCTGAGCACGTCCGGGCGCAGATCGATCGTGTCGGCCGTCCACCGTTGCTGCAGGTCGGGCACCTTGTTGCCGCTGATGCCGCGATTGTAGAACCGCAGTCCACTCGTCGCGCGCGCGGCCAGCACCGCCGATGCAACGAGCAGCGGGTAGCCGTTGCCGAGCGCACCCGCGGCGTTCGGCTCCGCCGAGTCACGATTGCGGCCGGCGTCGGTAATCGAATCGCCCTGAAACACGACCACCGAGCCTGGACTCGTAACCGCGCCGATGGGGAGCTGCGAGGCCGCCGCCATTGCCGCTGTCGCAGCGAGAAAATCGCGGCGGCTGATATCACTCGTCATGTCACCTCCGCGAACGGCCACGTGCGTTGTTTCCACGACCAGGCCCCGAAGCACAACACGCCCAGCAGCAACGCGCCGAGCCCGAACGCCATCACCACCGGCGGCGTCGTGGCAAAGATGAAGATCCAGCCGAGGAGCGCAACCAGGCTGGGCAGCGGATACAGCCACATGCGGTAGGGCCGCGGCATGTCGGGCTCGCGCCGTCGCAACAATGTAACGGCGGCGATCTGCCCGATGAACTGGACGAGTATTCGCATGGTGACGAGCGCGTCGATCACCGTGCCAAGTGACACCATACCGGCGAGAATCGAGAGCACGCCCAGCACGACGAGGGAGACGTAGGGAAATCCGTGCGCGGGATGCAGCCTGGCGAACACCCGGAAGAAATAGCCGTCCTTCGCCGCCGCGTAGGGCACCCGTGAATATCCCAGCAGCAGCGCGAACACGGAGCCGAACGCGGTCCACAGAATCATCGCCGTGAACACGGTCGCGACGCGGGAGCCGAAGATCCGCTCCATGAAGATCGAGACCACGAAATTCGACTGGGGATGTGACGCCGCCGGCACGAACTCGCGCCACGGCACGACGCCGATGATCGAGAAATTGATCGCCACGTAAATGAGCGCCACCGCCACGGTGCTCAGCAGGATCGAGCGTGGAATCACGCGGCCCGGGTTCTCCACCTCGTCGCCGATGTAGCAGACGTCGTAGTAACCCAGGTAATCGTAGACGCCGATGCGTGACGCCGCGCCGAGCCCCAACAAGAAGCCGATCGAGAAGTTGAACGCGCCCGGCGGGAAATCGAACGCGACCCGCGGGTCGAAATGCAGTGCGCCGGTCACGATCACGACGATGACGGTGAGAATCGTGCCGATCCACAGGGTCAGCGTGATCGTGGCGATCGACTTGATGCGGCGGTACAGCAGCGCGACGTTCACGATCCCAATCACGGCGATCACGAGCATCGTCTGCCGCGCCGTAATTCCCTTCCAGATATAGCCGAGGTACTGCGAGAAGCCGATGTATCCGGATGCGATTTCGAGCGGCCCGCTCAAGATGAACTGCCAGACAAAGAGAAATCCCATTAGCCGGCCCACCGTCGCCGCACCGAAGCCGCGGCGCAGGTAGCCGAACGAACCGCCCGACCCCGGCAGCGCGGCGCCCAGCTCGCTCCACACCATGCCGTCGCACAGCACGATGATCAGGGCGACGGCCCAGCCGAGCATCGCCTGGGGGCCGCCGAGGGCGGACATGAGCAGCGGGATCGTGATGAACGGACCGATCCCGATCATGTTCGTCATGTTGAGCGCCGTGGCGTGCAGCAGGCCAAAGCGGCGCACCATGGGGGGAGCCTCGGTTACCGGTTCTGTCACTTGTTTCGATTCAGCCGCAGCTCGAGATGCCGCCGCACGTCCGGCCATTCCGGGGCGAGGATGCTGTACATCACGACGTCGCGTGCGCTGCCGTCGCGCCGGATGCCGTAATGGCGAATCACGCCGTCCCTCTTGGCGCCGAGCGCCTCGATGGCGTGCTGCGATCGAAAATTGAAATTGTCGGTCCGCAGGCCGACGACCTTGCAGCCGAGTGTGTCGAAGGCGTGGCCCAACAACAGCAGCTTGCAGGTCGTGTTGACGTGCGTGCGCTGGCGACTCTTGCCGTACCAGGTGTGGCCGATTTCCACGCGCTCGATCGGCGCGGCGATGTCGTGATAGCGCGTCGAGCCGATGATGGCACCGCTCGACGCATCGCGCACGATCCAGGGGAGCATGTGCCCTTCGCGCTGGCCTGTGAGCGCGTCGGCGACGTACGACTTCATCCCCTCGGGTGGCGGGACCGCGATGTACCAGAACTCCCACAAGCGGCCGTCACTCGCCGCGCCGATCAACGCGTCGCCGTGATCTTGGGTCAGCGGCTCCAGCCGAATGCCGTGACCTTCGAGAACGACCGGTTGTGGGGTGAGCATTGCGAAGAAGCTACATCACTCTCCCAGAACTTTGATGATGACCCGCTTCTTCCGCTGTCCGTCCCACTCGCCATAGAACACGCGCTGCCACGGCCCGAAATCGAGCTTCCCGGCAGTGATGGGCACGATCACCTCATGACCGATGGTCAGGCTGCGCAGGTGTGCGGCGGCGTTGTCCTCCCCCGTCTCGTTGTGGCGATAGCGCGGCGGATCCCACGGCGCAATTGTCCCCTCGAGCCACTTCAGGATGTCCTCCCATAACCCCGATTCGTGATCGTTGACGAAGACCGATGCCGAGATGTGCATCGCGCTGACTAAGACGATGCCCTCGACAACCTTGCTCACCTCCACCTCCTTCATCACCTCCTCCGTAATGTCGATGATCTCCTGACGGCGCTTCGTGTTGAACCAGAGATAGTGCGTATGCGCCTTCATGAACCCCCCGTGTCGAATTGTCACAGCCGCTGCGAATCCCTAAATTGGCCGCAAATATGGCGCTTCCCTTCAGACGGCGAATCTTCGTCATCCTCGTCGTCATGACCGTGGTGCCGACGGTGCTGGCGGTCGCCGGTTGGGTCTTGTCGATCCGGCGGCTGCTGCCCGCCGCCGGCGCGCGTGCCTCGACCGAACGGGTCGCCGCGACCGCCCGCTCGCTGCTCGAGGGGGTGGACACGCTGCACCTCACCGGGCGCGAGCGCGCGCTGTTGCGCCACCATCTCGACGAAGTCTCGGCCTCCGTCAGCCTCGCGCGCCGCGCCGAAACGTTCCTGCGCTATTACACGGCCGGTTTCGCCGTGGTCATCCTGCTGCTCGGCGCGGCCGTGCTGTACGCCGCCGTCAACCTCGCGGGTCACCTGTCGCGCCAGCTCTCACGCCCCATCGACGAGCTGGTCGGCTGGACGCAGTTGATCCGCCGCAACGAGCCGCTCCCAATCGACTCGCCGACGCGCGGTGCTCCGGAGTTCGAAGCGTTGCGGCAGGCGCTGCGCGAGCTGGCCGGCGCGCTCGCCGCGGCCCGGGAGCGCGAGCTCGAGGCCGAACGGCTGCGTACCTTCCGCGAAGTCGCGCGCCGGGTGGCGCACGAGATCAAGAACCCGCTGACCTCGATGCGCATTGCTGTAGACCAACTGGAAAGGACGGTCGGACGGCCGGACGGCCCGTCGGCCACAGCTATACAGGTGTTAGCAGCGGAAACCGATCGGCTCGAACGACTAGCGAAGGAGTTCTCCGAGTTCGGCCGGCTGCCCGAAGGGCCGCGGAGCGAGGTCGACCTCGTCGAGCTGCTTGAAGAATTGGGGCGCACTGGCGTCCCCGCTGGCGTGCGTGTCAGCGTGCACGCCAATGGCGGGCCCCGCTCGCTGTTGGGTCATTACGAGCCGCTGCGTCGCGCGTTCGCCAATCTTTATCGCAATGCCGCCGAGGCAATGAAAGGGCAGGGCGCGATCGACGTGACCGTGACGGGCGACGGCTCCGGCCTCGCGGTCACGATCGCGGACCACGGCCCCGGCATCCCCGCCGAGCTGCACCAACGGGTGTTCGAGCCGTACTTCACGACGAAGGACGACGGCACCGGCCTCGGCCTCGCGCTCGTGCGCGTCACGCTCGAGGCTCACCGTGGCACAATCTCGGTGAGTGAGACGCCCGGCGGCGGGGCTACGTTCGCCATTGTCTTTCCGCCGGCGAGATCATGAGTCCGAGAGTTCTGCTGGTCGACGACGAAGCCAACATCCGGCGCATGGTCGGAGCGCTGCTGCAATCGGACGGTTTCGACACCGTCGAAGCGGCCGACGGCAACGCGGCGATGGTGCGGCTCGCGGAGGACGGGCCCGATGTGGTGCTGCTCGATCTCATGATGCCGCCCGGCCCGGACGGTCTGGCGACGCTCGAACAGATCCGGAAGCGCGCGCCGCACATTCCCGTCGTCATGATGAGCGGCAAAGCCAACCTCGCCGACGCCGTCCGCGCGACGAAACTCGGCGCCTTTCAGTTCCTCGAGAAGCCGCTGACGCCTGAAGGCGTGCTCGTGGCGCTGCGCAGCGCCCTGGAGCTGGGCCGCACCCTCGCCGAGAACAAGCGGCTGCACGAACAGCTCGGTCACGCCGATCCGCTGGTCGGGACCAGCACCGCGATGGAAGAGCTGCGGGCGATGATCGCGCGCGTCGCGCCGACGGAGTCGCGCGTCCTGATCACCGGCGAGTCGGGCACGGGGAAGGAGCTCGTCGCGTCCGCAATCCACCGCCAGAGCGCTCGCGGCAGCAAGCCGTTCGTCACCGTCAACAGCGCCGCGCTGCCGCGTGACCTGGTCGAATCGGAGATGTTCGGCCACGAGCGCGGTGCGTTCACGGGGGCCACGGAGCGCCGGCAGGGCCGCTTCGAGCTGGCCGACGGCGGCACTCTGTTTCTCGACGAGGTCGGCGATCTGGGTCCTGAGGCACAGGCAAAGCTGCTGCGTGTCCTGGAGGGCGGCGTGGTCGAACGGGTGGGCGGCGAGCGGCCGTTCGCGGTGAACGTGCGCGTCCTTGCCGCCACCAACAAAGATTTGCAGCACGCGGTGCGGCAGGGACAATTCCGCGAGGACCTGTGGTTCCGGCTGAACGTACTACCGATTCACATCCCACCGCTGCGCGAGCGCCCGGAAGACATCGCCCCGCTGGTGCGCCACTTCGCCGAACGCTGTGCCGCGCGCCTGCGCCGTCCCGTGAAATTCGACGCGGGCGCGGTACCGCTGCTCGCCGCCTATGCCTGGCCCGGGAACGTGCGCGAGCTCGCCAACATCGTCGAGCGGATGGCGATTCTGGCAACTGCGGAACTTTTAACTGCGGCGGATGTCGCCCGCGTACTGCCGGCGGACGGGAGGGCGCCACGCCCCACCATGGACAACGGCGCCGGGAGCGTGTGGCAGGACATTGCGCTCACCGAAACGCTCGATCAGTACGAGCGTGAGCTGATCGCGAAAGCGCTCTCCGCGTCCCGGGGCAACGTCGCCGAGGCGGCCCGCAGGCTGCAAACCGACCGCGCGAACCTGTACCGGCGTATGCGCCGCCTCGGGATGGAGCCTCCACCGAAAGCCGACTAATGATCACTCTCCTGTTAGCACTCGTGACCGTTCAGGACACGACGATCGTGATCCACCCCGACAGCTCGAGCGCAACGCTCGAAGCGCGCGCGCTGCCGCGGGTCGTGTCCGACGAAGTCATCCGTTTCTACAACGCGCCCGGGACCACGCGGCTCGTCGGCCGCACGCGGCTGCCGCGCGGCAACGAATGGCGCGGCAACGTGGCGGTCCGCAACGGGCCCGTGGTGATCGCTGGGCGCGTGCAGGGCTCGCTCGTCGTCATTAACGGCGACCTGCTCTTCGACACGGGCGCCGAAGTGACCGGCGACGTCATCGTCGTCGGCGGCACGGTGGAGGACACCGCCAAGGCACGCATCGGCGGCGAGGTCCGCCAGTATCGCGAGCCGTTGCTCTATCGGTTGCGCCGCGAGGGCGACGAGCTGGTCTACGCGCCGAATCTGCGGCGCCGGCTCTTCAATCCGGGCGCGCACGTGTCCTGGGGCTCGGCAGACTCGCGCTCGTCGCTCACGATCGCCACGGGCGGGACCTTCAACCGCGTCGAAGGGCTGCCGGTCGTGTTCGGCCCGCTGTTCGACTGGAAGCTGCAGCAGAACTTCCGGATGCGCGTCGACGCGCTGGGCGTCTTCCGGTCGGCCGGCGATCTCTCGGATAAGCGCAGCGATCTCGGCTACATGTTCCGCGGTGAGCTGCGGTCCGGCGATGTCCGCCCCGTCGGCGTGGGGGTGCGCGCGTTCGATGTGGTGACACCGGTCGAGGATTGGGGCCTGCACAACGCCGAGATCGGGTGGAGCGCGTTTCTCTTCGGGCGCGATTACCGCGACTACTTCCTGAACAAGGGATGGGCCGCGCGCGCATTCGCGCAACCGGAGCGGCAGATCGCGCTGTCGCTCGAGCTGCGCCGCGAATGGCAGACGGGCGTCGCCAACCAGGATCCGTGGACCGTCTTCCGCAATTCCGAGAAATGGCGTCCCAACCCGCCGATCGACGAAGGGCACTTCACGACGATCGCCGCCGGCGCCGTGCTGGACACCCGCAACGATCCGGAGGAACCCACATCGGGGTGGTTGGTGCGGACGACGCTCGAGGATTCGCGCAGTACCGACGTGGTGCCTCATACCGGCGTGCCGGCAACGGTGCGGGACTCGATCCCCACCGGTTCCTACCGCTTCGATCGCATGTTTTTCGATATTCGCCACTACGCGCGCATCAGCCCATCGGGTCGCGTGAACGTCCGGCTCGTCGGCGGCGGCTGGGTGGGCGGCGATCCGCTACCGCTGCAGCGACGGCTCTCGCTCGGTGGCCCCGATCCGATGCCCGGCCATCCGTTCCGTACCAGCTCGTGCAATACCGCCTTCACCGATCCGGCGTTCACCGACGCGCACGTCGCCGCGTGCGACCGCGTGATCGCGTTCCAGACCGAGTACCGCGGGCACGTGAAGGTCAACTGGAGCTACAACCCGTGGAAAGACGAGCAGCCAGATCGCGAAGAAGGGAGTGCCGGCCCTCGTTTCTTCTGGCTCGAGGGGCTCGACGTCGTCGTCTTCGCGGACGCGGGCCAGGCGTGGCTCGTGGGCAACGGTCCCAACCGCCTGCCGACCGGGCGGATCCCGCGGTTCGATAATTGGCTCGTGGATGTCGGATTGGGTGTCGACTGGGGTGGATTCGGAGTGTACATCGCCAAGGCGGTCACTACCGGCGAACGACTGCGCCTCACGGTCCGGCTCGATCACCGGTTCTAGCGTGCGCTTGCTTTGGTGGGCGGCCGTTGCCCTGGCCCTCACGCCGGAGGTGGGCGCCGCCCAGTCGCCCACCCTCACCGTCACGCTGCAGAACAACATCCCGCGCGTGCGCAGCACGGGCCTTTTGGCCGACGGAAAATTCGTCGGACTGATGCGCTCGGGTTTCCCGCTGCGGCTGCACTATCGGCTCGAGCTGTGGAGGGTGCGCGCCAGCTGGTTCGATCAATTCGTGCGCGAAGTCAGCTGGGATGCCGTAGCGCGCAACGACCCGCTCGCCGACGATTTCGTGCTCATCCGCCAGGGCGGCGCCGTGAGCCGGTATGCGACGCCCGACGAGCTGTCCGCCGCGCTCGAGATTCCGTACACCGTGACCCTGCGGCCGACCAGTACTTCAGGCGGCCGCTACTACTTCGTCGCGCGGCTCGAAGTCACGACGCTGAATGACACCGACTTGCAGGAACTGTCGCGTTGGCTGTCGGGGGACGTCGGCCCCGCGGTCTCCGGCGAAGGGAACTTCGGTGAAGCGCTCGCGCGGGGAGCACAGCGCGTGTTGGTGCGGCTCGCGGGGTTGCCGCGTCAGCGGCTCGAGGCCCGGAGTCCTACGTTCCGAATTGGCGGTCAATAGCCGCCCGGATGTCCAGCAGCGACTGACCACGCGCCGCCAGCGAACTGGCGAGCATGGCTTCGCCCATGCAGATGTCGCAGTACGCGCCGTGATTGGATTCGAAACAGGTAAGCAACGAGCGGTGCCCCGCGTGCTTCGAGCAGTCGCAGTGGCAATACACCCCATCGAGGGTGGGAGCGGCTTGTCGTGCCGCGGCGTACGCCTCCAGCGCGCCTGGATTGCGCGGAATCGCAAAGTCGGGGAGGATCTTGGCGGCGGTAATGCCGGGCCGGGGCGTCGGATGAATCGAGCCAGAGGCTGGCTGTGTCAGGAAGACGAACCCCACGAGCGCGACTGCGGCCGCACCCGCCACCATCCATGGCGCTTTCGACATTATAGGGCCTCGAGCGTCGCGAGCACATCGGCTCCATAAAAGAGCCGGATGTACTTCGCCTGCGTCCGCGTGAGGCGGCGCACGGCCCACGAGAGGTGCACGAAGTGCGGCTCGTGAGGAGCGCGCAGGGGATGCATGCCCACTTCCTCGGGCAGCAGATTGCCCTTGCGGGTGTTGCAGCTCGAGCAGGCGGTCAGGACGTTGTTCCAGGCATTCGTGCCGCCACGGGAGAGGGGCACGAGGTGGTCGCGCGTCAGGCACTCGCGCTGCCGCAGCTCCTGCTGCGAGCGGCCGCAAAACTGGCAGCGGTAGTTGTCGCGGGCAAACAGGAATGTGTTGGTGACTTGGCGACGGAAGCGGCGGGGAACATGGACAAACCGGACCAGCCGGATGACAGCCGGGCGTGGCACCGCCAGTCGCTCGCTGTGGACCGGCGTACCTTCCGCCTCGACGACCTCCGCCTTGCCATCAATGACCAGCCGGAGCGCCCGGCGCACGGGCACCATCGTGAGAGGCTCAAACGAGGCATTGAGGGCTAGGCAGCGCATGCGATATGCTAATCCGAGCAGCAAGTTGCAGCAAGGGACGCGCTTACGCGCTCGCTGCGGCTTGAAACGACCGCCGTAACTCGTCGATTTGCGACTCGACCGAGGCACGCGACGCACCTCCAGGCGTGGCACGGCTTTCGACGCTCTGTTCCCAGCTTCCGAGCTGTGCCAGCGCGGGACCCAGGGCGGGATGGATCTCGGTCGCGACCTTGGCGGAGACCTTGTCGAGCGACACCCCCGCCTGCTCCGCGGCCCGGACCAATCTGCCGATCAATCCGTGACTCTCGCGGAACGGGACGCCCGCTTCGACCAGAAGATCCGCGAGATCGGTGGCGCGCATCGCGGGATCGAGCGCCGCGGCCATGCGGTCGGCGTTCACGGTGAGGGTGTCGATGGCGCCGGTGACCGCCGGGAGCACCGTCCCCAACGTGTCGCACGCGTCGAACAGCAGCGCCTTGTCTTCCTGCAAATCCTTCTGATAGCCGGCGGGAATTCCTTTGAGCGTCGTGAGCAGCGCGACCAGGTCGCCCAGCATCCGCCCGGACTTGCCGCGCGCCAGCTCGAAGACGTCGGGGTTCCGCTTTTGCGGCATGAGGCTCGAACCCGTACTGAAGGCGTCTGACAGCGTGATAAATGCGTACTCGCCGCTGGCGTAGGTGATGAGCTCCGCACCCAGCCGCGACAGATGCGTGCCGACGAGGGCGATGGCGAACAGCACGTCGGCGACAAAGTCACGATCGCCCGTCGCATCGAGCGCGTTGGCGGAAATCGCCCGGAAGCCGAGCGCTTCTTTCAGTAAGACGCGGTCGACCGGAAACCCGGAACCGGCGAGCGCACCCGAGCCCAGCGGCATCTCGGCCGTGCGCCGGCGCGCGTCGGCAAGCCGCTGGCGGTCGCGCACCAGCGGCCAGGCATGCGCCAGCAGCACGTACGCCCAGCGCACCGGCTGCGCGCGCTGGCCGTGGGTGTAGCCTGGAAGGAGAGCGTCCAAGCCGTCCTTTGCTCTCGTGACCAACGCATGACCGAGCGCGGTCACGGCGGCGTCCAACTCGTCGATTGCCGCCAGCGTCCAGAGGCGAAGATCGGTGGCCACCTGATCGTTGCGTGAGCGGCCGGTGTGCAGCTTGCCGGCGACGGCGCCGACTTCGGCGTAGAGCAGCCGCTCGACGAGCGTGTGGACGTCCTCGTCGGGGGCGCCAACGGCGGCCCCGTCCGCCAGCTTGTCGGCGACGCGATCGAGACCCTCGAGCAGCTGAGATTCTTCACTGGCGCTCAGAACGCGCGCGCGACACAGGGCGTGCACCCACGCTTTACTGGCCAAGACATCCTGCGGCCAGAGACGGTGATCGACGGGGAGACTGCGGTTTAAAGCATCGAGCGCTTCGCTCGGACCAAGAGCGAAGCGCCCCCCCTCCCCCCCACCCCACATGTGATGCGTGTCAGCTGGCTGGGACATCCGTGCGCTCGGCGGCTAATCCAGCGGCGATTCTGCTGGCGAGGCCGTACAGCCGGATGAAGCCCTCGGCGTCCTTCTGGTTGTAGACGTTGTCCTTGCCGAACGTCGCGTACGACGGTTGGTACAGCGCGTACGGGCTTTCGCGGCCGGCGACGATCACGTTGCCCTTGAACAGCTTCAATCGGACGGTTCCGGTGACGTGCTTCTGGGTCGCGCTGACGAGGGCATCGAGCGCTTCGCGCTCCGGCGTCCACCAGCGGCCGTCGTACACAAGGTCGGCGTAGCGCAGCGCGAGCTCGTCTTTCATTCGCAGCGTGCGGCGATCGAGCACCATCTGCTCGAGCTCGCGGTGCGCGGCATAGAGCACGGTGCCGCCCGGGGTCTCGTACACGCCGCGCGACTTCATCCCGACGAGGCGATCCTCGACGATGTCGGCGCGGCCGACGCCGTGCTCACCCGCGACGTCGTTCAATTGCTCGAGCAGCTCGACCGGACCGAGCGGCACGGCATCGACGCTGACGGGATTGCCTTCCTCGAAGCCGATCGTGACGACGACCGGCTCATCCGGCGCCTCGAGTGGATTCTTCGTCATGACGAAGATGTGCTCGGGCGCTTCCTGGGACGGATCCTCGAGAATGCCGCCCTCGTGCGAACAGTGCCACAGGTTGCGATCGGTGGAATACGGTTTCTCGGCGGTGGCCTGCACCGGCACGCCCTTGGCGTGCACGTAGGCGATCAGATCTTCGCGGCTCTGGAATTTCCATTCGCGCCACGGCGCGATGACCTGCAGGTCGGGGGCGAGCGCGGCGTACGTCAGCTCGAAGCGGACCTGATCGTTGCCTTTCCCCGTGCAGCCGTGGGAGACCGCGTCGGCGCCGAGTCGCTGCGCGGCGGCGACCTGGTGGGCCGCGGTGAGCGGCCGCGCCATCGACGTGCCGAGCAGATAGGTGCGGGCGTAGACGGCACCGGCACGCAGCGTCGGGAAGACGAAGCCCGAGACGAACTCTTCGCGCAGGTCTTCGACGATGCAGTCTTCGGCGCCGGAGCGCTTGGCCTTCTCGACCAGGCCCTTCAGCTCGCCGGCGCCCTGCCCCACGTCGGCGGCAAAGCAGACGACGCGTGCGCCATAGGTCTCGCGCAGCCAGGGAACAATGGCAGACGTATCGAGCCCGCCCGAATAGGCGAGCACCACGAGGGGGCCGTGACGGCCGTTGTCTTGTTTATGCATAGGTGTGAATAAAAATACACCAGGGACCGGACGACGCGCAAGGACGCCGTTACCAACCCCACCCCTGCCTGTACCTGGGCTTGACGTACTCCTCCGGCACTCCACTCGTAAGCACAGCTCCGTTGGCAGGATTGACGTCGATCGCCTGCGCCGTGCGGACCGCCAGATTGCCCAGCAGGACCATCTCGGTGAGCGGCCCCGAGTGCTCGGGGATGCTCGAGCCCGCCGGCGGGCCACCCTTGCAGGCCGCGATCCATTCGGCGTAGACGCCCTCGGTGCGCGGATACTTCGGCGGCACCGGATGCGCGCTGATCTCGGCCTGCTTGGCCGCATCGAGCAACCGTGGATTCTCGCCGTAGATCCCCGCCACCAGCTTGCCGGAATCGCCGATCCACAGCTGTCCACTCGTGTCGAACGGCCAGGCGGCGGGATCGGCGATCTCCTTGGGCCTGGGCGGATAGAGGCTGCCGTCGCGCCAGACGACCTTCACCTCGGGGCGATTGCCCTTGGCCGGGAACGCGTACGTAATGCGCGAGCAGGCGGGCGCCGTCTCGCTGTACAGCTTCGTCGATTCCGCTTCGATGCGGGACGGATAGCCGAGGTCCAGCGCCCAGAACGACGCGTCCATCGAGTGGCAGGCGATGTCGCCCAGCGCGCCGGTGCCGAAATCCCACCAGCCGCGCCACTTGAACGGGGCGTACGCGGGATGATAGGGTCGCTCTGGCGCAGGCCCGAGCCACAGATCCCAGTCGATCCACGACGGCGTGTAGTACTCCTCGAGCGGCCGCTCGATAGCCTGGGGCCAGATCGGGCGGTTGGTCCACAGCTGGATCTCGCGCACCGTGCCGATCGCGCCCGCCTCGACCCACTCGCGCATCAGGCGCGTGCCTTCTTCGGCGTGGCCCTGATTCCCCATTTGCGTCTGAACCTTGTACTTCCGGGCCGCGTCCTCGAGCTGCTTCACCTCCCAGAGCGTGCGCGCCAGCGGCTTCTGAATCCGGGTGTGCTTGCCCAGCTTCATCGCCATCATCCCGGCGACCGTGTGCGTGTGATCGGGCGTCGAGACCGTGACCGCGTCGATGTTCTTTGCTTCTTTATCGAGCAGCACACGGAAATCCTTGAAGCGCTTCGCCAGTGGGAACGACGTGAATGATCCCGCCGCCTGGCGATCGTCCACGTCGCACAAGGCATAGATGTTCTCCGTCTTCCCCACCCCGCGCACGTCGTTCGCGCCCATCCCGCCGACGCCGATGCACGCGATGTTGAGCTTGTCGCTCGGCGCGAGACGGCCGCGGCCACCGAGCACGTGCGCGGGCACGATCGTGAACGCCATGCCGCTCGCTACGTCGCCGACAAAGCGCCGGCGCGAGATGGATTTCCGCTTGCGACTCATGGCAGCACTCGAATCTTGATATTCCGGTAGGCGACGACGTTGCCGTGATCCTGCAATCCGATATGGCCCTGCGCGTTTTTCCCGAAGCGGGGATGCGGCGCAAACTTGCTGCCTGCGACTTTCGAATTCCAATCCGGGCTGCCCAATTCGTATTCCACCATCTTGAAACCGTTGAGCCAATGCTCGACGTGATTGCCATTCAGGATGAGCCGCGCCGTATTCCATTCGCCGCCCGGATGCACGTGTCCCGCGGGCCCCGGATAGAGATCGTAGGCCGCTCCCGCCGACGTCAGCGGCGACTTGCCGTCGGGGTGCTTGGCGTCATCGAGGACCTGCATCTCCACCGCGTTCCAGTAGATCGCGTCCGTATCCTCACTCGCGCGGTAAAAGATGCCGCTATTGCCGCCGGGCTCGATCTTCCAATCGATCGTGAGCTCAAAATTCTTGAACTCGTCGGTGGTGATGATGTCACCGCCGGCACCGGTGCGTGTAAGGGCGCTATCCTTCACGACCCACCCGTCGGAGATGTCTTTCTTCCCGTAATTCCTCCAGCCGGCCGTGGTCTTCCCGTCGAAGAGTGATCGCCACGCGCCGCCGCGGCCCGCTTGCGCCTGTGGCTTACAACCGCCCGCGAGCACCAACATCGCGGCGAGAGTCGTCCTGAGGTGAGCCCTGTTCATGCGGGGAGTCCTGCGAGCTCCTGCAGCCGCACCTGCACGGCGCGGCGGCCTCGCTCGCTGCGAGTGATGACCAGAATGGCATCGTCACCAGCGATGGTGCCGATGATCTCGCTCCAGCCGGCGCCGTCGAGCGCCAGAGCCAGCGCCTGCGCGCCGCCCGTCGTCGTCTTCAGAACGACCAGCGGGCCGACGCCTTCGGCGGAAACGAGCATGGAGGGAAGCAGCTGCTCGAGGTGCTGCCGGACGCCCCCGCCGGGGGCGCCGTCCGGCCCGGCCGCGTAATGCGAGCCGCCATCCGGCGCGGCCACCTTCGCGAGTCCGAGCTCGCGAATGTCACGCGACAACGTCGCCTGCGTCACGTTGTAGCCTTC
>Ga0210382_10000471_pt1 | contig 14432 bp, 12 predicted proteins | sample PLMedo_FD_155452 | JGI IMG/M metagenome (GOLD analysis project Ga0210382, IMG submission 155452) | Groundwater sediment microbial communities from an aquifer in East River, Colorado, USA - PLM0_60_coex redo | ecosystem: Environmental > Terrestrial > Soil > Riparian zone | place: USA: East...
ACGCCTTGTGGTACCATTTCGCCATCATGTTCGAGGCGCTGTTCATCCTCACGACCATCGATACGGGCACGCGGGTGGGGCGGTTCATGCTGCAGGAGATCGGGGGGCACCTGTGGCCCCGGTTCGCGGAGACCTCGTGGTATCCCAGCGTGATTGTCTCGAGCGCAGGCGTCGTGGCGGGGTGGGGATACTTTCTCTACCAGGGCGTGGTGGATCCGCTGGGCGGGATCAACTCGCTGTGGCCGTTGTTCGGGATCTCGAATCAGCTGCTCGCCGCGGTGGCGCTGTGCGTGGGTACGACAATCTTGATCAAGATGGGCCGGGTCCGTTTCGCGTGGGTGACGGCTGTGCCGCTCGCCTGGCTCGTGACCGTCACCATGACGGCCGGCTGGCAGAAGGTGTTCTCCGCCGACCCGCGGCTCGGTTTCCTGGCGCACGCGGCGTCGCTCGCCGGGTCGACCAACCCCGATGCGGCGCGGCTGATCTTCAACGACCGGCTGAACACGTTCGTGGCATTGTTGTTCATGACCGTGGTGACGGTGCTCATCCTTACGTCCGTCCGGGAGTGGTGGCTCGTCTTGTCGCGTCGCAAGACGGCCATCGTGCACGAGGCGCCGTACGTCGAGAGCGTGTATGCCACGGGGGACTGAACGGGAGAGGGGAAAGGGGAAAGGGGAAACGGCCCTGCCCTTCCCCACCCGCATCGCCCGTGTGGTACGGCGCATCATTGGCGCGCCCGACTACGAGGCGTATCTCGAGCATTGTCGCGCGGCTGGTCATGCGCCGAAGCTCGGGGAGCGGGAGTTCGTGGCGCAGTTCTTCGAAGCGAAGGGGAAGGGCGTGCGCTGCTGCTAGGGTGCCGCAGTGGAGCGATCCCGCCCCGGGAGATTGCCCGATGCTCACGCCGAGCGTACCATAGAGCAACAGTCATCGTTAGGAGGAACTCGTGACTCGCTGGGCCGCGCAACGGGAATGGCAATGGATTCAGTGGGAGTGGTGTGCTGACCTCGCGCAAGCTGAGCTCCGGATGACGAAGTGGATGGTCACCATCGCGATCGGGACCATTTCGATCGGTCTGCTCATCGCCGTGCCGGCGCTACATGGAGCCGCGGGCTTGCTGTTTCTGGCAGGAACCGCCGTGCAGATGTACGCGATCGCGCAGATGTGAGCGAGGGTTTTGGCTCTGCCTGGGTCGCCCTGTCCGTCGCGCTCGCGATTCATGTGACGGACGAGGCGCTGACAGACTTCCTCTCCGTGTACAATCCCGCCGTCCGGGCGATTCGGGCGCGGTTTCCGTTCCTTCCCCTGCCGACCTTCACGTTTCGGGTCTGGCTCACCGGACTCGTGCTCGCGGTTCTCGTGCTCGCAAGCCTCACGCCGTTCGCGTTTCGGGGTGAGGGGTGGATGCAGCCGCTGGCGTACGCATTCGGGTTCGTGATGGCTGGCAACGGGCTGCTGCACCTGGCTGCGTCGGTATACATGAGGAAAGCGATGCCGGGAGTGTACTCCGCGCCGCTCATTCTCGGGGCGGCGCTCTATCTACTCGCATGCGTGCCATAGTGCGGGTCGTGTCGACCCGGCCTAGAACACGTACCTGACGCTCAGCTCCATCTGCCACCGCGACGCGAGATCCTGGATCTGGCGGAGCCCGGGCAGTTGCAGCCGGTAAATCCCCCGCCCGGCGCTCGCATCGTAGCCCACGAGACGCACCATGGGCGTCGACGGGTTCAGTGTGGTCACGCGGGACTGGCCCCACCCTGGGTTGACGACGTTGAGCACGTTGTACATGTCCGCGGTCAGCTCGATAGATTGGCCCGCGACGGTCGGGAACGTCTTCGTCAAGCGAGCGTTGAGCGTGCCGAACCACGCGTTGCGGCAGCTGTTGCGCACCATGATCCGGCCGCGCTGCCGGTTCAGGCAGGGCTCCTCACTGACGAAGGAGTCGAGCAGGGCGTAAACGGAGTCCTGCTGCGCCGTCGTGCCCATCCCAGCCGCGCTGCCGTTGCCGTCCAGGGAAATGTCCGTGCGGCTGCGCGGCACGTAGATGATGTCGTTCGGGAACATCGAGCTGCCGAGGCCGTCCGCGTTGGCATCGCCCGTGATGGTGTAGGTGTATGGCGTGCCCGACGCGCCGGCGTACAGGAGCGCGAGCCGGACCCGGTACGGCAGGCGCGCCGCGGCGGCGAGCTCGACCCGATGCGGGATCTCGAAGTAGGACGTCCGCAGCCGACGGCTTTCCAAGGTGCCATCGAGCGGCGTGACGCCCAGGTTGGCAAACGCGCGGGGGTTGGGGACCGACATCCGATCCCAAGCCCGCGTGTGCGCGTACAGCACGCTGCCCTCGGCCCAATCGCCGAACCGCTTCCGCAGCTGGGTCGACAGCGCGACGGTGCGGTCGCCGCTTCGGTTGGACAGGCGGATGACCTGACCGAACGCGGCATCCCGGCGGGCGGGCGTCGCGAGGCCCGTGGCGCTAATCGCCCCGTACAGCGGCCGGCCCCCCTCTCCCACGGCCGCCCCGATAGCTGCGCCCAGATTGGCGTCGCTCAGGTACAACTGGTGGATTCCCCAGGTGTACAGCAAATCGACCGTGCCGACGATGTCACTCGGCAACCGATGATCCGCGCCGAGGGATACCTTCAGGCTCTGTGGGAACCGCACGCCCGGATCGAAGACGCTCAGCCGGGCGGTGGGCCCTACTCCGCCGGCACAGGTGATCGGCTGGCTGACCGGATCGAATGGCGGCACGTCGGCGCCGTCGCAGCTCAGCACCAGCTCGTGCGCGCCGTCGTCACGGTAGGCGGCTCCTACCCAGCCGTACGGCGGGCGACCGGTGAACAGGCCGACGCCCCCCCGCAGGAACGTGCGCCCCTCTCCTCGGAGATCGTAGTTCATTCCCACACGAGGCGACCACAGCAGTTTGCTGCTCGGCGGCCGGCCGGTGCCCACGCCGAGCGCGGCTTCGAGCGAGCCGTTCGCGGCCACGCCGTCCGGCAACACCGGCACGTCGATCCGTAAGCCCGCGGTCAGCGTCAAAGCGGGAATCGGGCTCCACCGATCCTGCGCGTAGACGCCGATCTGGCGCCCGCGGAACCGCACCGCACCGCTGCCCGACGGACCCGGGAGCGTGCGATCGTAGTGGAACGCGCGGCCCGCTGCGAGCGAGTCGAGGTTGCGGAAATCCCACAGGCCGGCCCTGCCGTTCATCTGGTCGTCCTCAAAGCTCAGGAGCTCGGCGTGCGTACCAAACGTCATGACGTGCGCCCCAAGGCCCGTGGTGAGATTCGCGGTGACCTCGAACGCGTCCTGCACGAACGAGCTGGGACACATATTGGGCGTGCCGGCGACCAATAGGCCCCGATCGGCGGTGACTCTGATCAAGGGATAGGTGCCGTTCGGTCGGCAGCCGTCCAGCAGGCGGAGATGACTCGCGACGACCTCGCTCGACCAGCGGCCACCGAGCAGGCTGGTCCAGATGAGCCGCGACGCGTTGGCGGCGGCCGGGTCCCGCCGACCAAGGGAGGACAGGTTGTACTGGCCGAAGAGGCGACCGATGAATCCCCCGCGGTCGCCGTCGGTGTAGTGGTGCGACAGCTCGAGATGACTGTTCATGCCCAGTTGCACGGTGATCTTACCGAAGACGTCCGTGGCGGGGACACGGCCGTCGGAAGGACCCAGCGTTCCGGCATCGAGGCCGTAGGTGTTTCCGAGGATGTCCTGGAAGCGCGTCGCACTGACGTAGCGTATGCCGATGTCTCTGGTGTCCGCGCCGCCCGCGGTATCGCTGATCAACGGGCCGGGATCGGGGACGACCTGGTGCTGCACATCGACGCTCACGAAGTAATGCGCGCGGTCGCGCACGACGGGTCCGCCGATCGCCGCTCCGTACTGCCACGTCGTAAAGCCCCCCACGTCGTCTCCAGTTGCGTTCGTGCCGACGAGCGCGCCGCTGGCCAGAAAGCCGAACGCCGAGCCGTGCACGGTGTTGGTGCCCGATTTCGTCACGGCGTTCACGAGGCCGCCCGCAAACCCACCGTGGCGAACGTCGAGCGGGGCGGCCGACACTTGGATCTCCTGCAGCGCCTCGATCGAAATGGGCCGCCGCAGCGTTTCTCGCCCGGGCAACCGACCGGTGTAGGGGTCGGAGTTCATCCCGCCGTCGATCTGGAAGCCGTTGAGCAGTCGATTCTGGCCGGCGATGGTGATGCCCCCCGAGGGGGCGTTTCCTGACGAGGGGGAGATCGCCACTTGCGGGCTCAATGCGGTCAAGGTGAGAAAGTCGCGCCCCAGATTCGGCAGCGTGGCGATCCGCGCCGCCGAGACGATCTCGGCGGGTCCGGTGCGGCTCGGATTGAGGACGGGGTCAGCCGTCGCGTGTACCGTGACGGGCGACAGCTCGGCGGCCGCTGCCTGAAGCGTGAAGTCCGCGACCAGGCGAGCCCCGAGCGGGAGTACGATCCGGTCCCTCGCTTCTGGTGCGAACCCCAGCGCGCGCACCTCGACCCGATAGGGCCCGCCGACCGCGACGTCCTCGAGGAGATATCGGCCGGTGGGCCGCGTCGGGACCTCCCAGCGACGCCCATCCAGTGTGCTTGTGACACGAACGGTCGCGCCCGCGATCGGCGCGCTGTCTTGGCCCACCACGGTTCCTTGAATAGCGGCGGTCGTGACGCCTTGGGCGGTCAGCAGCCGGGCCAGGAATGCACCGGCCAGAAGGCAGCCCCGGTGCCTCATTTCGCGCGAGCCAGGAGCCTTTGGAAGCGCGGATGTCCTCGCAGCGGATCCCACGTGGGATCGATGCGCAGCCAGGCAGACGTCAGGTGCGCAGGGATCGAAAGGAGGTATTCCAGGCGGTCGACGGCGGCGTCGTACTCCCCGACCATGGTGTAAACACGAGCCAACTCCCAAACACAAAAGTGGCCTCGAAGGGCCTCCTTGCTGATTGGCAGGAGCTCGACGGCTTTCTCGGCTTCGTGGACCGCCTCCTGCCTGCGGCCGAGACCGGCGTAGGCAACGCCCAAGGCGCTGTGTAACCGCGGATCGTCGGGCTGCTCCTGCACCTTCTGGGAGAGAAAGGTTCGTGCCGAGTCGTAGTAGGCACGCTCCAGGTCGGGCCGCCGCATTAACCCATAGACCTGCGCGTATAGTTGCGTTCTGGGGATAAAACGATTCTGATCCGCGATGACCTCGGGAGCGTTTGACGCGAGCAGGTGGATCGCCTCCTGGTATCTGCGATCGACGATCTCGACCAACACCCGCGCATAGAGCAGCAAGGGCTCATCGGCGACGCCTACCTTACTGGCTTCATCCAGAACCGCGCGCGCGCGTTGCGTGCCGCCGTCCCAATGGAGATACAGCCCCGCCTTCATGAAGTAGAGGTTGCCACTGTTGGGTGAGAGCGTGATGGCGCGATCAAAGAGGGCTTCGGCACGTGGATAGTCACGCAGGAGGACGTAGACCTGTGCATGGTTGCCCGCAATTCCGGAACGAGCCGGGTCAAGTTGTCGGGCCTTTTCGAAGTCCACCAGCGCTTCACGCAGCTTGCCCTGCCGCATTCGGAGGACCGCCCGAGCGAAGATGATCTCGCTGTCATTGGGTCGACTCGCCTCGGCAATGGCGAATTCCCGAAGCGCCCGCTCGTAATCCAAGTAGCCGAGCCAGTAGTAGGTCCCCAAGGAATGGTGGGCTTCCGGCAGACCGGGCTCTAGCTCGAACGCCTTGTCTACGGCCCGCTTGGCCTGTGCGAGGCGGCCATCCGAGCGGTCGTAATGAAACAGGTAGATGCGTGAATGCTCTCGAGAAAGCCGGGCGTAGGCCAGCGCGAAGCGGGGATCCAGCTCGACCGCCTTCTCGTACATCCGCGCGGCCGTGCGCATGTCACGCTCGGTCCCTGAGTTCCGACGCTCGTACTCGATTCCACGCAGGTAATAGTCGTAGGCCTGGAGGTTGCTGGTCGGTGCGGCATTCACCGCGCGGCGTTGCGGCTCGGGCAATGTGACATCGAGCGCCCGGAGCACGTTCTCGGCGATGTCCGACTGGACGCGGAAGATCTCGTCCAGCGGCTCGTCATAGACCTGCGCCCACAGATGGGTGCCGTCGACCGTGCTCACAAGCTGCGGCGTGATGCGCACGCGGGTCGGACCGCGCGGCGACTTCTGCCAGCGAATGGCTCCCTCGATCACGTAGTCGACCCCCAGCTCGGTGCCGATCTCGCGAAGCGTCTTTTTCGTGCCCTTGTAGACGTTGGCGCTCGTGGTCCCGATGACCCGAAAGCGCTCGACCGCAGCCAGCCGTGTAGTGATCTCCTCGGTGATCCCGTCGGCGAAATACCCGTCCTCGGCAGGGCCCAGATTGATAAATGGGAGGACCACGAGCCGCTTCGAAGAGTGCGCGGCTTCGGCGCTCCGGGCGCTGATCTGGCCGCGGAAAACGAACCATCCTCCGGTCACAAGGCCGCCTGCGAGCAGGGCGAGCACTGCCGCAGCGCGCTTACCCGCTACGCGTGCGGGTCGCACGGTGGGAGGTCGGCTCCCGCTCGGCTGGGTCGCATGACGTGCGGCGTGTTCGCTACCAGTTGCCACCTCGCTTGGTACTACCGCGGCAGGGGCTTCCGGCTCCCGACGGGCCCGGACGGCTTGCACCAGCGCTCGGGTCTCCGAGGAAGGTTGGAGCTCGAGATCGCGTGCGAGTCGCCTGTGAAACTCCTGGTAGGCTCGGACCGCGCCCGCCTGATCTCCCGTCCGATCCAACAACTGCATCAGCCGCCGGACCGCGGGCTCATCGGACGGCGACAGCTCCGTCAGCCGCAGCGCCCAGCCGGCCGCACCTGTCGCATTCCCGGCTGCGTCCGCTCGGTCGGTGAGGAGTCGCGCGGCCTCGCACGCTCGCCGTCGCACATGCTCCCGCTCCTCGTCGAGCCACCGCTCGAACTCCGGGACACCGGACAGGTGCAACCCGCTCAGTAGCCCGCCGCGGTACAGCTCCAGCGCCTGCTCGGCCTGCCCTGCCGCGAGACTCTTCTCGAACTCACGGACGTCGCACGACAGGTGGTCTTCGCTTACCCCCACCTCCTCCTCTCCTCGTGCCAATACGACGTCGGCACCGAGCGCTTCCCTCAAGGCGTGTACGACCTGGCGGAGCGCGTTGCGGGCGTGGGTGTGGTCGAGCTCGGGCCAGAGCAGGGCAACCAGCGTATCGCGGCGGTGGAATCCGGGGGGGCGGGCAATCCCGAGATAGGCGAGGAGGGCGAGCAGCTTGGGCCGGCGGAGGACCGCGCGCAGCTCGCGGCCCTGGGAGTCCTTCAGATCCAAAGTCCCCAGCATCCGGAACCGGATCATAGCGCAGACCTCGTGGGGGGAGCGCCGTTAGCCGCCGCCTAACGGATATCAAACCCTCGGCAAACGCGGTCCGCGCACCTTAGGGGAACATAGGCCGCCCCCGGTGTGCCGGCAATCGGAGGATCGTGGGGCCACTCGTAAGGGTTTCGACGGCAGGGAGTTGGAGGTTTTCATGCACGATCACGACGCCTCCGCACCCTCCCGTGATCCTACGGGCGAAGCCAAGGACAGAATTACCAAGGAGACAGCCATGAAGCTCTACCGATTCTCCCCGGCGGTCGTCGTCGCAACGCTCGGGCTCGCCGGCTGCTCGGACCAATCTGGGCCCGCTACGCCGGCGAGCACTCAACTCCCTGTGCACGCCCAGATATCGCAGTACGGGACGAGCCGCCATGTCGTACTGTTCGCGGCGGAACGCGTGCCGGCGGATTTCAGGGAGCGCGTCTCGAGACTCGGCGGCTCCGTCGAGGCGTCGCTCGACAGCATTGGCGTGGCCGCCGTGACTGGGCTTACGGAGGCGGCCGCCGCCGAGCTGGCTGCCGAATCGGGCATCCAACGCGTGGAGCCCGACGTGGTCATGACCGTGCCGGACGATCACGTTGAGGCCGCCGACGCAGCGAGTGCAGCCCTTGCATCCCCGGATGCGACCGCGTCGCCGAGCGCGGCGCAATTCTACCCGCGGCAATGGAACATGCGGGCGGTGTTCGCGGATCAAGCCTGGGCGGCCGGCCGCCTGGGCTCGCGTGATGTCGTGGTCGCGATCCTCGACACGGGGATTGACTACCTGCATCCGGACCTGGTCGGGCTCGTAGACCTCGAGCGGTCGAAATCGTTCGTCCCGGAGGAGGATGCCGCGGTGGCCGCCCGATTCCCTGGCCGGCTCCCCATCAGCGACCTCCAGTGGCACGGCACCGCGGTTGCGTCCATCGTGGCGAGCAACGCGACCCTCCTGGCCGGCGTCAACCGGTACGTCACTCTCATCGCCGTCAAGACCACCGACTCGACGTTTCAGACCACCCTCGGTCGCCTCCTCAGCGGGATCGTATACGCCGCCGACCAGGGCGTCGACGTGATCAACCTCAGCCGTGGCGGCACCTTCGACAAGAGCCAGAATCGGGGGATCCTGGCGGCCTTCGAGCGGGCGGTGAACTATGCCTTCCGCCGGGGGGCGCTGTTCGTCACGATCGCGGACAACGACGGTGCCGACCTCGATCACAACGGCGATGGCGTGAAGCTGCCGTGTGAGGTCGCCAATGCCGTCTGCGTGTCCGGGACCGGGCCGACCGCCGCGGTTGGGATCAACGGGCCGTGGACCAACGTGGATGCATCGGCGCCGTACAGCGCGTTCGGCCGGTCGGTCATCGACGTTGCCGCGCCCTCGGGAACGGGCAATCCGGGCCAGTTTCGGAGAGTCTGGCTTCCGTGCACGACAACCACGACGGCGACGACGGGCGCCCCCGCATGCCGCACCGGTCCGGCCCCTCGCCTCGCGCAGGGCGCGGGCACGAGCTTCGCGGCGCCCCACGTCGCCGGTCTTGCCGCACTGCTCGTGGCGCAACTCGGCCACGGGAACCCTGCCCTGATCCGCGCGCGGATCCTCCAGTCGGCGGACGACTTGGGCCAGCCCGGGATGGATCCGTTCTACGGAAGGGGCCGGATCAACATCGCGCGGGCGCTAGGGGTCAACGCCGAGGGCCAGGAGGAGAAACCATGAACACCGTAGCCAGGTTGGTGACGCTCGCCTTCGCGAGTCTTGGTCTGTTGCTGGCGTGTGGTGGGGACGCCGGGAACGAACCGCCCCGAGGGATGACTGTTCGTGGGTTGGTGCAGAATCTCCACGGGGTGCCGGTAAGCGGCACAGCAGTCCTGGTGTCCGGCAGGAGCCCGGTGACGAGCGGCTCGGACGGGCGCTTCTTCATTCCCGGCGTTGAGGCGCCCTATGACATCACGCTGCTCCTGGCCAGCCGGAATACGGCCGTGGTCTACAAGGGCCTCACGCGGCCCGATCCCACCCTGGTGTTCCTCGACACGGGCGCGACGAAGACCGTCACGATCAGCGGCACGACGCCGCCGGCCCCCGGTAAGATCACGATCGTATTCTTCGTCAGCGGTAGGGTGTGGGGTTCTAGTCCTGTCTCCGCGACGACCGGACAGTACGCCATGACGTTTTCATCGCATGGCTCCGCCCCCACCTACACGGGACAGCTTTACCTGCTTCGGGCAGCCACTTGGTTTCCCACCGGACTGCCGGCGACCTATGACGCCTATGGGAGCAAGCCGCTGACGATCGGTGACGAAGGGACATTCTCCGGAAATGACTTCGCCGAGACCGACCTGACTGACCCGCCCGAGCAAACCATCGACGGTTCGGTATTCGTACCGGCCGGCTACACCATCAAGTACCGAGCGCTCGCCATGACGTTCGGGAGCCTGCACCTTCTCGTGGCATCCGACCAGGGCACCCTCTCCAACCCGTTCACGTACGCCGTGCCCGGGGTGGGCGGAATGACGTTTGGCGTATACGCGGAGGCCGACGAAGGTTTTCCAAACGGCCGGTGGTCCGCTTTCATTCGAAACGGGATCACTGGGAACGCCACCGACGTCACTGTCCCGCTCGAGGCGGCGACGCAGCTCGCGCTCCCGGAAAACGACGCGGCCGGCGTCGACGGCACGACGCCGTTCAGCTGGAGCGCGGGAGGAGGCACTGGCGTGAACCTCTTTGCGGTGGTCCCCCGCGACCCCTCGCATCCGACGTTCTTCGTGTTCACGACGGGGTCCGACGCGAAGATCCCTGACTTGGCGACGCAAGGGATGGGCCTGCCAGCGACTGCCGCGTACTGGTGGTACACCAATAAGAGTTTCCCTGTGGCGTCCATGGACGATGCCGCGGGTGAAGGCTTCCTGGAGCTTATCAACTGGGACGCCGCAGAGGCCGGCCGAACGCGGTCGGGGGTCTTCGCCTTCACGAGCAAGGCGGTTGCGGGCGTCGCTCTCCGAGGGTCGGCTGCGGAGCCGACGACGCCTGTATTACCGAGTCTGCAACCGCGCGGGTGGCTGCTGCAACCCCGCGCTATCTCGACGGACGCTCGGTAGCGCAGTGCCGCGTACGGCACGACGCTATCGCACAGGAGACTCTATGACCGCCCCGCTCACTCGCAGACTGATTCCACTCGTCGGGTTCACCCTGCTCCTCATCGCATGCGCGTCGACCGCACCGCCCCCACCGGTCGTAGCCCTGACGATCGTGCCCGTGACCACGGAACTCGTGGTCGGCGCGACCGTGCAGCTGACGGCGGCGACGTGGGACGCCTCCGGCCGCGCGGTGGGCCACCGGGCGGTGACTTGGGCGAGCAGCAATCCCACAGTGGGGATCGTGTCGGCCACCGGGCTCGTCACGGCACTGAACAGGGGCTCGACGACGGTTACCGTCACGTGCGAAGACCGGCGCGCCACGGCCGTCGTCATCGTGTTTCTCCCGATGGGTGTGTGAAATGAGCACCACGACACCGAGCCACGAGCCAAACCCGCGCGGTGTGGGCCGACGGCGGCGGTTAGTGTTGCTCCTCTCTGTGATCATCACCGCCTGTCACGACATTGCGCCACCGTCATTTCCCATCACAGTGCATTTGGCGTTGGTCAACCAGATAGCGGATTCCGTCTTTGTACGGATGAAGGGGGAGGAATCCGCCTACCGGGGAATCAGCCGCCTGGCACCGTCCGACAGTGCATGCACCGAGTTGTACGTGTTGGCGGATGATCCGGCACGCGACGACACACATGCGGCATCACGAGGTCGGGGGCGGCCTCCTGCTCGGGCGAAAACGCCCTTGGCCAGGTCGGCGACGGCACGACCGCGAATAGCTCCATTCCAGTCGCGGTCTCCTGAGGCCTGACCTTCAGATGAACGCCTTACGGATGCGCCGCTGCCTGCTCCTCAGCGGAGGTCTCCTCTTCCCGATGGCCTGCGACTCCGGCTCGGTGCACGTGGTGTTCGTGATGAAGGGAGGCACGGTGGTGAAGAACGTCGCGCCGACTCCGTAGGCGCGTCGGTGACGGCCAGTGTTCCATCTTGACACGCCCCGGGACGGGACGTATTTCTGCCGCCTGAGAGGTCGTGTCTTGGAAACGCCCCGCCGTTTTGCCTCGAACAACTGCCGCGACCCATCCGTGAGCCGCCCGGATGGGTCGCATCGTTTTCCAGAACTCCCGCCCGACCATAGTGAGGTTCTATGACAACCGCGCCCGTTCATCGACTCATTTCACTTGTCTTTCAACTGGGCACGCTCGCGCTGGCCCTCGCGTGTCGCCCGGACTCCGATCAGATCACGTTCCAGATCCAGGCCATGTCGTTCGCCAACTCCGAGTGGTCGGAGCCCGTTCCCCTCCCCGCGCCCGTCAATTCGCCATGCCAGGACCAGACCCCGACCATGTCGAAGGACGAGCTCAGCCTGTACTTCCTCTCCGACCGACCGGGCGGATTCGGAAACCTCGTGTCGACCACCGGATGCATGGACAACTTTGACCTCTGGGTCGCTCAGCGCTCGTCCACCGACGGTGCTTGGGAAACGGCCGTCAATCTGGGTCCGGCGATCAACACCGCGCGGAACGATGGTGGACCGGCGTTGTCGCCCGATGGCCACCTGCTCTTCTTCTCGAGCGACCGCGCCACTCCGGGCATTCTCCACGACATCTACGTGTCGCGCCGCGCCGATCCGAAGGACGACCTCGGCTGGGGTCCCCCGACACCTCTCGGTCCGGACGTGAACACGGCGCTGCACGAGGCGGGACCCTTCTACTCGCAGAGCGCGGAAGACGGGTCCGCGAATCTGTACTTCTATAGCGGGTCGGACAACGGCGCCACGACGGACATCTATTACGCGCCGGTGACGCGGGACGGTGAGACGCGCGGACCGGCGGTGCTCGTGTCGGAGCTGAGCTATCCCGGGCGCCCCGACGGATTCGTTACGGTGCGCGCCGATGGGAAGGAGATCCTGTTCAACTCCGGGCGCCCCCTCACCCCCGGTGGCGCCAACGCGTTCGACATCTGGGTTTCCACCCGCAGCAACACGCACGACGCGTGGTCGGCGCCGGTGAACCTGGGACCACCGGTCAACACGGCGTTCGCCGAGTTCCAGCCGGATCTGTCACACGACGGCCGCACGCTGCTGTTCATTGCGGGTGTGGGTCGTGGCGGCCTCGGAGGCTTCGACATCTGGATGTCCACCCGCACCGTGAACGGAAAGGAGGAGCCATGAATCGCGCAGCACGTTGGCCCTGTATCTGACCACGCGCAGCACGCTCAAGGGACCGGCCTAGCAAATAGAGCCGGTAGGAGCGGCCAATCACGACTTGAGGCGGGGCCCCGGCGGCCCTGCCTCAGCTCGTCAGACGAAAACCTGCGCCAGCGCGCACCTGAAGCCCGGCAGCACATCCTCGCCGTCGAGCGAGTCGTGCTCCCGCAGAACCGTGAGACTCCCGTCGGCGCGATACACCCGTATCTCCCATCGCTCCGGATCGACCAGCCACACCAGCTTCGTGCCGGCTGCCAGCCAGTCGGCGATCTTCGCGAGCACCTCGGCGGGCCGGTCATCGGGCGACAGAATCTCGGCCAAGAGATCGGGGGCCAGCTCGGCGTAGCCGCGGGGCCGAATGAGTTCGGCACGTTCCCGCCCGACGAACGCGACGTCCGGCGCGCGCACCGTGTCGGGATCGGAAGCGATCTGGAAGCCGGTGTCCTGCGCGAACACGATGCCCAGCCCATCTGGACGCACGAAGGCGCTCAGATGATATGCGAGGTTCGCGGCAATCGCGCCGTGACGCGTGCCTGGAGGCTCGCGGACGACAAGCTGTCCCCGGACGAGCTCGACTTGCTTTCCCGGGAGCGACAGACGCTCGACCTCGCGAGCGGTGAGCGCGGGGGCGGATTTCACACTGCGAAACATATCCGTTGGCGGAGAGGTCGGGGGAAGGTAGTTCGGTCCGTCAACGTCCGATCAATTCTACGAGAAGTTCGGTGATGATATCACCAACGAGCTGGTGGAGTAGTTCAATACGGTGGACGCCACGTACCGAACCGATCTGCGTGAGCTCAACGAGCTGAACTTCGGGCGGTTCGATGCAAAGCTCGAGCAGCGCATCGCGCAGCTCGACGCCAAACTCGAAGCGCTCGAGAGTCGTCTGGAGACCCGCATGGCCGCGTTCGAAGCGCGCATCGTCCGGTGGATGTTCCTGTTCTGGGTCGGGCAGGCCGTCACGACGGTCGGTCTGGTGTTCGGAGTGGTGCGGCTGACTGGGCGCTAGCAGGCGGGTCCGTCGGGAAATACGTCGCATAGACCCCATTCATCGCCGCCAGGCACCCGCACCTCCAGGCTTCATCCTTTCCTCCGATTAGAGCCCGGCCGCACTTGCACGTACGCCATCAGGCCCACGGGCGTGCGGCTCCCGTAGAACAAGTGCAGCTCCTCGGGAACCAGGTTGAGGGTGCCCCGCGCGCCCAGGCCGGCGGCCACGCGGGGCTTACGCCACAGCCCGCGCTCGTACCCGAGCGACAGCGCCCCGATATCGAGCTCCCGGCTCACCGACCCGACGAGCGCCAGGTCCGCGGCCGTTCGCCGCACGTACTCGGCCCGGCCGTACACCGCGTTGATCTCATCCAGCTCGAGCGTGGTCTCGAGCAGCAGCGTGTTCAACGGATGCCCAGCGTCTGTGGGGAGATCGGCCCCGTATATGAACGCGGTGGACCAGGTACCCCGTGTGTGCAACAGCGACGCGCCGAACCGGTCGAGCGCACCGTGGGCGTGGGCGCCACCTGTCTCGGCGACGTGCCCGAACCACGCCGCCACGCTCCACTGCGGAGCCGGATTACAGCTCACACGCGCCGAATACGAGTCGAGGCGCACGGCATCGAAGTCGGTCCTGACATCGTCCGGGTGCGCACCGTTGAAGGCCGATGCCTCGACCCGTGCCGCCCGCGTGAAGGCACCGATGGTCACCACCCCGAAGCTCGTGTGCGTGAAGTCCTGGGTGTGATGCCCGAGCGGCGCGGTGGGATCGTACGCGGCCGACGGGCGGTGCACATAGCTGACAGGGCCGAGG
>Ga0210382_10000472_pt1 | contig 14391 bp, 10 predicted proteins | sample PLMedo_FD_155452 | JGI IMG/M metagenome (GOLD analysis project Ga0210382, IMG submission 155452) | Groundwater sediment microbial communities from an aquifer in East River, Colorado, USA - PLM0_60_coex redo | ecosystem: Environmental > Terrestrial > Soil > Riparian zone | place: USA: East...
CCGCATCACGACTGACGATCGCTACGTCGAATTCCTTACCCTTCCGGCCTACAACTACGTCGACTGACTTATCGCTGCGGCAATCCGCTCGTGTGTGAGCGGAAGATCGCGCATGCGCAAACCGAGCCCATGCGCCACCGCATTTGCGATTGCCGCCGCAGTAGGACCCTGCGCGGCTTCGCCCGCGCCGACGGCGGGCAGTTCTGGGCGGTCGATTAACTCGACTTCTACGACTGGTACCTCGCTGAATTTTAGGATGGGGTAATCCTCCCAGCCGAGGCTCGCGATGCCGCGTGCGTCGAGCTTTACCTGTTCCTTAAGGGTCCAACTGGTCGATTGAATTGCGCCACCCTCGATCTGGTTGATCACGCCGTCGGGGTTGATGACGAGCCCCACATCGACCGCAAGAACCAGGCGATTCACGCGCACCTCGTGGTCGACCTCTACTTCGGCGACCGCTGCGCAGTAAGCGCCAAGATTCTTGTATTTCGCAAATCCGATGCCGTGACCGCGGCCTTCGGCGGATTTCCAGCGGCTCCATTCGGCACGTCGCGCGGCTGCGTCTATGACCGCACGACCGCGTGGATCCTTGAGATGCCGCTGGCGGAAGGCGATCGGGTCTATTCCTGCCGCCTGAGCGAGTTCGTCCATGAAGGATTCGATCGCAAACACGTTGGCATACGCACCCAGCGAGCGCAGCGCCGAGGTCCGCACCGGCATCTCGCGTACATAGTGGTTGACAACGCGCTGGTTCGGAAAATCGTATATCGGAATCGCGTTGCGGTCCGCCGCCCCCGCGGGGAGCGGCATGTTGATCGCCGAAGGCCGCTCATGAGGCCTCGCTAAGTGCCAGGCTGCCAAGAGCGCCGGATTATCCGCTCGGCCGGGTCTGCTGCTATGACCATTGCTCCAGAGTTCGTGCTCCCAATCGACGATATCGCCGTGGGCGTCGAGCGCCGCGCGCAAGCTCAGGGCCATGGCCGGGCCGCACGGGGCCCACGCGAATTCGTCGTCTCGCATCCACTGTACCTGGACCGGGCGGCCGCCTGCCGCTCGCGCGAGCAGGGCCGCGTCGAGCGCGGCATCGTCGGCGCCGTTGTGCCCGTAGCATCCCGCGCCTTCGGCGTGCCGCACGACGATCGTGTCCTCGCGCATCCCCAGAGCCAGCGCCAGGTCGCGGCGCAGATTGAAAATTCCCTGGCTGTGGCTCCATACCATGAGTTTGCCGTCGTCGATCTGGGCGATCGCGCAGGACGGACCGATCGAGGCGTGCGATATGTAGGGTTTGGTATAGGACGCTTGGAGCACTCTCGTTGCGCGGGATTTCGCGTCGGCGTTTTCCTTCTCGCTGATGACTCGGTGCTCGGCCGCGTGTTCTCTGAGCCATCCATGCACGTCCCGGGGCAGCGGATTGACCTCTCGCCAGGAGGCTGTCAGCCGAAGGGCGCGCTGAGCCGAGATCGCGACATCCTCGCGTTCGGCCAGGACCCCGACAAAGCCGCCGTCGCGCACGATCGCCGCCAGCCCCGGCATCGACCTGAGCTTGCTGTCATCGAGCGAGATCAGCTCCGCGAAATCGTGCGGCGGACGAACCATGCGGCCGTAGAGCATTCCCGGCAGCGTCATGTCCTGGATGAAGCGAGGCCGACCGGCGATCTTGTCGGGCAGGTCGCGCCGCGCGGCAGGCTTGCCGACCACCCGGTAGTCGCGCGGGGATCTCAATCCCGTTGTCTCGTCGACCTCGCAGTCGAACAGCGCGTCGTCGGCACACTCCCAAAAGCTCGTGCTCCGGCCTGCCGCCCGTATGGCCCCGTCCGCTACCTGTAAATCGCGGACCGATACGCCGAGACGCGCCGCGGCGCTCTCAAGGAGCAACGCGCGGGCGTGCGCGCAGGCACGGCGTAGTGCGACACCGGAATCCTGGATGGAGAGGCTGCCCGAAGTGACGCCCTCGTCGGGGCTCGCCGCGGTATCCGCGGCGACCATGCGGATGCGATCGAGCGTGATCCCGAGCTCTTCTGCCGCAATCTGCGCGAGGGCGGTCGAGATTCCCTGGCCGATTTCCACTTTTCCGCTGAAAATCGACACGGTTCCGTCGCGATGCACGCGAAGCCATTGCGCCAGTTTCGGATTTCTCTCCAGACTTCCGGCACGCTTGAACCGGTTTTCGGCAACGGTGTTCATGGCGCGATTTCCGACGCCGCGCGCAAAACCGCGCGCATCATGCGGTTGTGCGAGCCGCAGCGGCACAGGTTGCGGTCGAGCGCCTCGCGAACTTCGCCCTCTGTCGGCCTAGGATTTTTCGCTAGGAGCCCCGCGGCGCTGATCAGGATGCCGCTCGTGCAGTATCCGCATTGGGCCGCCTGCTCGGCGAGAAAGGCATGCTGCAGAGGGTGCAACTCGTGGCCTTTGCTCAAGCCTTCGACAGTAGTGATTCTCTTGCCCGCTGTCGCCCACAGGGGCGTGTCGCATGCGGGGGCCGGATGGCCGTCGATCAGGACGAAGCATGCACCGCACTGGCCGTTGCCGCAGCCGAAACGCGTACCCTTCAGCCCAAGATCGTTGCGCAACACGTAGAGAAGCGGGGTATCCGGACTCGCTTCGAGCTCGGATTCTGCGCCGTTGACGGTGAGCCGGAAGCGCTCTGCCACGGGTTTCCCAGGTTCCTCGGCCAACGTGTCCTTGTGCGCGCGTGCCTAGTCGACCTTCGCCCCCGCGAATTTCACGACCTTCGCCCACTTCTGGATGTCCTGCTCCATGAATTTCCCGAACTCTGCTGGCGCCATGCGCATCGGAACTGCACCCTGCTTGGCCCAGATTTCCTTTACGTCTGGCGAGTTGGCGATTTTCTGGATCTCGGAATTCAGACCGTCGACGATCGGTTTCGGGGTCGCGGTCGGCGCCATCATCCCCAGCCAGATCACCGCGTCGTAACCTGGCAAACCGGCTTCGTCCAGGGTTGGCACTCCCGGCGTGATCGAAGAGCGCGTCTTACCGGAGGTGGCGATAGCGCGAACCTTGCCTGCCTGCGCGAGCGGCGCCATTGTGGTAATCGCGTCGAACATAATCTGCACGTCGCCTGCGAGGACGCTGGTGCGCGCTTCAGCGCTTCCCTTGTGCGGCACGTGTACCACGTCGATTCCGGCCATCGCCTTGAACAGCTCGCCCGCCATGTGGTAGGGCGTGCCTGGCCCGGACGAGGCGTAATTGAGGGCGCCGGGTTTCGAATTCGCTAGCGCGATGAGCTCCTTCAGACTGTTCGCCGGTACCGAAGGGTAAACTACAAGAAGGAGGTCGGAATAGTTGATCGGCGAGATCGGCGCGAGGTCTCGCATCAGGCTGTAGGGCTTCTTCGTGAACAGCGATTCGTTTACCGTATGCGTGTTCGACATCATGAGGAGCGTGTATCCGTCGGGGGAGGATTTCGCCACCACGTCGGTACCGATGATCGCACCGGCACCGGGCCGGTTCTCGATTACAAAGGGTTGTCCGAGAGTCTTTTGCAGACGGTCGCCGATAAAGCGCGCGTAGATGTCCGCCGGCCCACCGGCGGAGTAGGGCACGACGATCTTCACCGGTTTCGTCGGGTAGGCGGGCTGCGCCAGCACGCCGGTCGCGAGGCAAACTGCCGCAACCGCCCCGGCGATTTGACGCAGCAGCTCGTTGAAAACCATGGTTCCTTTCCTCCTGACTCAGATGCCGCATTTTCGCCCGCGGGTATTCCGTTTCGATTATAGCGACTAAAGCCGGAGCTCGGCCATCACCGGCGCATGGTCCGATGGACGCTCGAGTCGCCGCGGCTCGACGTCGATCGAGCATGCGCGACAACGCAAAGCGAGCTCGGGGCTGAACAGGATATGGTCAATGCGCAGGCCGAGGTTGCGTTTGAACCCGTTCATTCGGTAGTCCCACCAGGTGAACGCTTTCTCCCGCTGCGCAAACATCCTGAAGCTGTCTTTCAGTCCCAGAGCAAGGATCTCCCGGAACGCTTCCCGCTCCCGCGGGCTGCACAGTATCTGACCTTCCCAGGCCTTCGGATCGTGAACGTCCTCATCGGTCGGCGCGATGTTGTAGTCACCGAGCACTGCGAGCCGAGGATTTTTTTCCAGCTCTTCCCCGAGCCAGCGTCGGAAAGCCGCGAGCCAATCGAGCTTGTACTCATATTTCTCGGAATCGACTGCCTGTCCGTTTGGAACATAGGCGCACACGAGGCGAATCGCATCGGCGCCTTTGCCGACGGTTGCGGCGATGACGCGCTTTTGTTCGTCCGGAAATCCAGGCATTCCCGTGGCGACGTCCGTGAGGATTCCGCGGGACAGGATCGCGACGCCGTTATAAGTCCTTTGCCCGGACCAGACGCAGTGGTACCCCGCCGACTCGATCTCGTGCACCGGGAACTTGGCGTCCTCGAGCTTGATTTCCTGCAGACAGACGATTTGCGGGCCCTGCCGCGCCAGCCATCCGAGCAGATGAGGCAGGCGCACTTTGAGCGAATTGACGTTCCATGACGCGAACTTCATTGACGCGCCGCTCAGAAGGAGACAACGCCCCGATCTATCTGGCGGCGGCGTCGGCCGCGGGCTCTGCACCCGTGCCCGCGCCCTGCTGCGCCGGTGCCGCGGGATTCTTCTTTCGCAGCGTTTCGATCGGCGCAGGCGGCGCAGAAGACGGATAGCCGGCTGAGTCGAGCAGGCCGTTAAGGAGTCCTTCGTGAAATCCGGTTTGCACCTGGGTGCCGACGACCAGCAACGGCAGATCGTTTTTGCCGGACAGTCTCTTCACCTCATCGGCGTCCTTTTGAGTAACGACGCTGGCCTCCGTGAAGGGTACCGCGCGCTTGACGAGCAACGCACGGGCCTGGTCGCAGGGGGGGCCGCAATCCGGAAGGGTGTAGAGGGTTACGGGAAAGTTCTTCGCCGCCACCTGCGTCGCGTAAGGCAGGTCGACGGTCCCAACCGGCCCGTGTCGGAAGGTCTTTCTTTGGACCCCTTTCGCACCGGGTGGCGGGGGCGTCTGCGTATAGTGGACCCTGCCGTCTTGATCCACCCAGCGGTAAGCCTGCCCAAAGACGTCCGTGCAGACAGTCGAGAGGATCGCTGCAGCAACGAGCAGTATGCGCATGCGGTAAGGCTCCTCAGGGCGCGATCATACCATTGTGACGCAGCAGTGCGTCGATTCTCGGCTCGCGGCCTCGAAACGCTGTGAACGATTCGAGCGCCGGCCGGCTTCCGCCGACGGCGAGGATCTCGTCGCGGAATCGCGCACCGGTGTCGGAATCGAGCACGCCGTTCTGTTCGAAGAGGCTGTACGCGTCGGCGGAAAGCACTTCGGCCCACTTGTAGCTGTAGTAACCGGCTGCGTATGCTCCCGAGAAGACGTGCGAGAAGTTGTTGAGGAAGCGGTTGTACTCCGGCGGCATCGCCACGGCGACCTTCGCCCTGATTTCGTGGAGCAGCTGCAGCGGCGTCTTTGCTCCCGCGGGGTCGTAATCATGGTGTAGATGCATATCGACCAATGCGAACTCGATCTGCCGCACGGTCTGCATGCCGCTCTGAAAATTCTTTGCCGCCAGCATCTTGTCGAACAAACTGCGCGGTAAAGCCTCTCCGCTTTCGACATGAGCGGTCATGCGGGCGAGCACGCCCCATTCCCAGCAGAAGTTCTCCATGAACTGGGAAGGCAGCTCGACCGCATCCCATTCGACACCGCGTATTCCGGAGACGCCCAGATCGTCGACTCGCGAGAGCAGATGGTGCAAGCCATGACCGAATTCGTGAAACAAAGTCATCACTTCGTCGTGCGTGAATAGCGCGGGCTTGTTCCCTACCGGTGCGGGAAAGTTACAGATGAGATGGGCAACCGGGGTGCGGAGGCCACCGGGGATCCGCTGCCGCGTGATCGCCTCGTCCATCCACGCACCGCCGCGCTTGGTTTCGCGCGAGTACAGATCCAGATAAAACTGACCGATGAGGCTCTCGTCCGAGTCGGTAATCCGGAAAAAACGCACATGTGGATGCCAGGTTTCGGCCGCGTCCGGAAGAATGCGAATGCCGTAGAGGCCCTCGACAAGTCGGAACATGCCTTCTAGGACCTGCGGTTCCGGGAAATACCGCTTCACTTCCTGATCGGAAAACGCGTAGCGTTTCGCGCGCAGTCTTTCCGATGCGAACGCGATATCCCAAACCTGCAGTTCCTGAATTCCGAGCTCGGCGCATGCAAACTCCTCCAGTTCAGCATAATCCCTGCGTGCGTGAGGCAGCGCCCTGGCGGCGAGATCATCGAGGAAGTCGAGCGCAGCTTCGGGTGACTCGGCCATTTTCGGAACGAGCGAAAAATCCGCGAAACTCTCGTAACCAAGCAGTCGCGCTTTCTCTTTTCGCAGGCGAAGCTCGCGAACGATGATCGAGGTGTTGTCGAGTTCCGGATCTCCAAATTCGCTCGCGCGTGTGACGTGTGCGCGATACAGCTTTTCTCGCAGGTCGCGATTCTCGGCGTATTGCATCAGAGGCCCGTATGACGGCGCGTGCAAGGTGAACTTCCACCCCTCCTGGCCATCCTGACGCGCAGCCTCTTTGGCGGCTTCGAGGACATCCTCGGGGACGCCGACCAGCTCTCCGCGATCGGTAATCAACGCCGAAAACGTATTGGTTGCGTCGAGCAGATTCTCGGAAAACTTGGCCTCGAGCGCCGCAAGTTCTTCCTGGATTTCGCCGAAACGTTGCTTGCCCTGGGGCTCCAGTTCGGCACCTCCCAGTCGATAGTCGCGCAAGTCGTTCTCGACGATCTTGCGCTGAGCTTGCGACAGCTCCTCAAAACCCATCGAAGCGCGCAACGCCTTGAACTTTTCATAGAGGAGAAGGTTTTGCGCGAGCTCGGTACGGTACCGCGTGATTTTCGGCAGGTTCGCGTTGTAGGTATCGCGGATCGCGGCACTGTCGTCCACTGCGTGCAGGTGAGCGACCACGCCCCAAGCGCGCCACAGCCGTTCATTGGCGTTTTCCAGCGGTTCGGCAAACCCGTTCCAGGACCCTTCAGCGCCCTCCGCTGTGAGCTGGGCAATCAGAGCGCTGTTTTCGGCGAGCAACTGATCGATGGCGGTGGCGACGTGCTCGGGCCGGACCAATCTGTAGCGCGGCAGGCCCGAGAAATCGAGCAGCGGATTGATTGCCTTTTGGGGGTTCAATTCCTAATTTCTCCAGTTGAGATCACGGACTTTGCTCCACCGTCTCAGGAACTGCTGCGGCTGGCCGAAGCGCGCTCGGCGGACATTACCGTGTTCTCGAGCAACATTGCGATCGTCATGGGGCCGACTCCGCCGGGCACTGGCGTGATGCACGAAGCGGTTCCGAGCACGCTCTGGAAATCGACGTCCCCGGCGAGTTTGCCGTCCGCAAGCCGGGTGATACCGACGTCGATGACGGCGGCCCCGGGCTTCACCATTCCGGCTGTGACGAGCCGGGGTCTACCCGTCGCCACCACGAGAATGTCCGCTTGGCTGGTCATCGCGCCCAGGTCGGGGGTTCTGGAGTTGCAGATGGTGACCGTGGCGCCCCTTTGCAAGAGCAGCAGTGCCATCGGTTTGCCGACGATATTGCTGCGGCCGACTACGACGGCGTGGCGCCCCTGCACGTCGATTTCCTCGTGCTCGATCAGCTTCATCACTCCGAGGGGCGTGCAGGGCACGAAGCGCGGATTGCCGACTGCGAGCAGGCCCATGTTGGTCGGATGAAATCCGTCTACGTCCTTCGCCGGGGCCAGGGCTTCGACCATCCGCTCCGCCGAAAGGTTCGCGGGCAACGGGAGCTGCACGAGGATGCCGTGGATACGGGTATCGTGATTGAGGATCCGGATGCGCCCGAGGAGCGTCGATTCATCCGCGTCGACCGGCAATTCGATGTGCTCCGAATAGAGCCCCGCTTCGCCGCATGCCTTCATCTTGCTCCGTACATAGATTCTCGAAGCCGGGTGGTTCCCGACTTGCAGCACCGCGAGACCGGGGCGCACACCCATCGCCGCAAGCGCGGTGACGCGTCGAATCACCCCTGCGCGTAACTCGCGCGCAATGGCGTTGCCGTCAATGATGCGGGTCTGCACGGGCGAGAATCGGCACGGCGAGCACGGAAGGCGCGCATTTTAGCATCCACCGTTCCCTGGCCTTGGTTCAGCCAAGATGATTCGATCTCTTTGATTGCGCGAGGCGCGTTTTCGTATAATGCGAAATACTCTTTCACAATGGGACAAGGTGCAATTGATCCTGTAAGGCCGGCAGGGTAAGCTTCAAGCGATTCTCCGCAAGTCCCACGCCCCCGCCCATACCTTCGCGCTGAGAGGGAAACGTCATGTCCGCGCTGCCTGAATTCCCTGCCGCCAACGATCCCGACGCCCTGGAAACGCAGGAATGGCTCGATGCGCTCGAGTCCGTTCTCGAACGCGAGGGCCCTGAGCGCGCCCATTACCTGCTGGAGAAGCTCGTCGACAAGGCACGCCGTTCGGGGGCCTACATTCCTTTCTCGCTCAATACGGCCTACCTCAACACGATCCCGGCGCACATGGAGGAGCGCTCGCCCGGGGATCATGCTCTGGAGGAACGCATCCGCTCGTTCTGCCGCTGGAACGCGATGGTGATGGTAGCGAAGGCCAACAAATCGGACGACGAGCTGGGCGGCCATATCGCGAGCTTCGCCTCGGTTGGAACGCTGTTCGGCATCGGCTTCAATCACTTCTGGCACGCGCCGCACGACGGGCACGGAGGGGATCTCGTATACTTCCAGGGACATTCCTCGCCCGGCATCTATGCACGAGCCTTTCTCGAGGGCCGGTTCACCGAAGAGCAACTGCTTAGCTTCCGCCGTGAGGTCGACGGCAAGGGAATTTCTTCTTACCCGCACCCGTGGTTGATGCCCGATTTCTGGCAATTCCCCACCGTCTCGATGGGGCTCGGGCCGATCCAGGGCATCTACATGGCGAGGTTCCTGAAGTACCTGCAGGCGCGCGGCCTGGCAGGTACGGAGAACCGGAAAGTGTGGGTGTTCTGCGGCGACGGTGAGATGGATGAACCCGAATCGCTCGGCGCGATCGGCCTCGCGGCGCGTGAAAAGCTCGATAACTTGATTTTCATTGTGAACTGCAACCTGCAGCGCCTCGATGGTCCGGTGCGCGGCAACGGCAAGATCATTCAGGAGCTCGAAGCCGATTTCCGCGGCGCCGGCTGGAACGTCATCAAACTGATCTGGGGCTCGTACTGGGATCCGCTGTTTGCGCGCGACACCGAGGGGCGGTTGCTGCGCGTGATGGAAGAGACGGTCGACGGCGAATACCAGAACTACAAGGCGAATGACGGCGCCTTCGTGCGCAAGCATTTCTTCGGCAAGGATCCAAAGCTCCTGGAGATGGTCTCGCGCATGACCGATGAGGACATCTGGCGCCTGAACCGCGGCGGTCATGACCCGCATAAAATTTACGCTGCTTACGCAGCGGCGGTGAAGCACAAGGACCAGCCCACCGTGATCCTCGCCAAAACCATCAAGGGCTATGGCCTGGGCAAGCAGGGCCAGGCAAAAAACCCCACGCACCAGCTGAAGAAGATTGACCTTGCGACGATCCGCGAGATGCGCGATCGCTTCAACGTGCCGATTCCCGATGATAAGCTCGAGGAGCTCCCGTTCTATAAGCCTAAGGACGACGATCCGGTGATGGTGTACCTGCAGGAACGCAGAAAAGCGCTCGGCGGCTACTTGCCGCAGCGCCGGCGCAAAGCCGAAAGTGCGCCGGCAGTGCCGCTGCTCTCGGCGTTCGAGGCGGTGTTGAAGAGCTCCGAGGGACGCGAAATCTCGACTACCATGGCGTTCGTGCGCATTCTCACGGCGCTGGTGCGCGACAAAAACATCGGAAAGCACGTCGTCCCCATCGTTCCGGACGAGGCGCGCACCTTCGGCATGGAAGGCATGTTCCGGCAGCTCGGCATCTATTCCTCGGAAGGACAGAAGTACGAGCCTGTGGACCGCGACCAGGTGATGTACTACCGGGAGGACAAAGGCGGGCAGGTCCTCGAGGAAGGCATCAACGAGGCGGGAGCCTTCTCTTCATGGATTGCAGCGGCGACATCCTACAGCACCACCAACGTCGTCACGGTACCGTTCTACATTTTTTATTCGATGTTCGGTATGCAGAGGATAGGCGACCTCGCCTGGGCGGCGGGCGACCAGCGCGCAAGAGGGTTCCTGCTCGGCGCCACGGCGGGCCGCACCACGCTGAACGGCGAGGGCCTGCAGCACGAGGACGGCCACAGCCACGTGCTGTCCTCGGCGATCCCGAACTGCGTTTCCTACGATCCGACCTTCGGCTACGAGCTCGCGGTCATCATCCAGGACGGCCTGCGGCGCATGGTGACGGACCAGGAGGACGTGTTCTACTACATCACCGTGATGAACGAGAACTACGAGCATCCTGCGATGCCGGCGGGTGCCGAGGAGGGCATTCTCAAAGGCTTGTACTTGTGGCGGGAGTCGAAATCAAAATCCAAGAGCCGCGCGCAGCTCATGGGCTCGGGGACGATCCTGCGCGAAGTCATCGCCGCGGGCGACCTGCTCGAAGCGGACTGGAAAGTCGCGGCCGATATCTGGAGCGCGACCAGCTTCACCGAGCTTCGCCGCGAAGGACTCGCCGCCGAGCGCTGGAACCTGTTGCACCCGGAGGGCAAGCCGCGCACGCCCTACGTGACCGGGCGTCTGGAAAAGCGCGCCGGCCCGGTGGTGGCCGCGACCGACTACATGAAAACATTCGCCGACCAGATCAGGCCGTTCATGCCCAAGGACCGCGTCTATCGCGTCCTGGGGACCGACGGCTTCGGCCGCTCGGATTCGCGCTCAAAGCTGCGCTACTTCTTCGAGGTGAACCGCTACTTCATTGCGATCGCGGCGCTCAAGGCGCTCGCCGATGTCGGCGAAGTGAAGCCCAAGGTCGTGGCCGATGCGATCAAAAAATACGGCATCAATCCCGAAAAATACGATCCGGTGACCGTTTAATCCGTTCAAAGGCCAGGATGGGAGCGGGCACCCGGCTCCCGGCCTGGAACGAAAACAAGCATGGGAACCCTCAGAGAGATCGTCGTTCCCGACATCGGCGACTTCAAGGACGTCGATGTCATTGAGGTTTTGGTGAAGCCGGGCGACGCCATCCAGCCGGAGCAGTCGCTGATCACGGTGGAATCGGACAAGGCGACGATGGAGATTCCATCACCGGCCGCAGGCACGGTGAAGGAGCTCCGCATCAAGGTTGGCGACAAGGTGTCCGCGGGCACCTTGCTCCTAATGCTCGAGGCGGCGGAAGGCACGCCTGCCGGGGTGGCGAAACCCGCCGCGGCGCCGGCGCAGGTTCCTGCTCCCGCTCCGGCGCGTGCTGCGCCGCCACCTGTGGTGTCGCTGGTCGGCAAGCACGATCCGGTCCCCTACGAGCCCGCGCCGGCTCCGGGATTGACGCCCCACGCGAGCCCGTCGGTGCGCAAGTTCGCGCGCGAGCTGGGTGTCGAACTCGCCAAAGTGAAGGGCTCGGGCCCGAAGGGCCGAATCACTCAGGAAGACGTGCAAGCATTCGTCAAGGGTGTGATGAGGGGCGCGCAAGCGGCGCCTGCGCCTGCCGCGAGAGGTGGTTTCGGCTTCGACCTGCCCGAGTGGCCGCAGGTGGATTTTGCGAAGTTCGGCCCGGTCGAAACCAAACCTCTGTCGCGAATCAGGAAGCTTTCCGGCGGGTTCCTGCACCGCAACTGGGTCTCTATCCCGCACGTCACCCAGCACGACGAAGCCGACATCACCGAGCTTGAGGCCTTCCGTAAGGAGAACGCGCAGGTCGCGGAAAAAGGAGGCTTCAAACTCACCATGCTCGCGTTCCTGGTGAAAGCTTCGGTGAACGCGCTGAAGGAGTTTCCGGAGTTCAACGCCTCGCTCGACAAAACCGGCGAGAACTTGATCGTCAAGAAGTACTATCACATCGGAGTCGCGGTCGATACGCCAGACGGCCTACTGGTGCCAGTGATCCGCGACGCTGACCGCAAGGGTGTTTTCGATTTGGCGAAGGAGCTGGCTGAAATTTCCAAGGCCGCACGCGAGAAAAAACTCAAGCCCGACGGCATGCGCGGCGGCACCTTCAGCATCTCGAGCCTTGGCGGCATCGGCGGCACGGCGTTCACGCCAATCATCAACGCACCCGAAGTAGCGATTCTCGGCGTGGCGAGATCGCAGATGCGGCCGATCTACAAGGACGGCGCCTTCGCTCCGCGGCTGATGCTGCCGCTGTCGCTCGCCTACGACCACCGCGTCATCGACGGCGCGGCCGGCGCGCGCTTCACGACCTATCTGGCCTCAGTCCTCTCCGACATCCGCCGCACCCTTCTGTGAGATCGGTATGGCGCAGATGATCGAAGTCAAGGTGCCTGATATCGGCGATTTCAAGGATGTCGAGATCATCGAAGTGCTGGTGAAGCCCGGCGACCGGGTGGAAAAGGAGGCCTCGCTCATCACGCTCGAATCCGACAAGGCGACGATAGAAATTCCGTCGCCGCAGGCGGGAGTGGTGAAGGAGCTGCGCATCAAGATCGGCGACAAGGTTTCGCAAGGATCGCCGATTCTCGTGCTCGAGGAGAGCGCAGGCACTGCCGCGGCCTCGCCGTCCAAACCGAAGCCTGCTCCGGCCGCACCCATACCCACACCCGCACCCGTGAAACCTGCCGCACCGGAGCCTACGGCAGCGGCGTTCAAGGGGACGGCCGACGTGACTTGCGACATGCTGGTGTTGGGCTCCGGCCCTGGCGGATATTCGGCTGCCTTCCGCGCCGCCGATCTCGGTCTCGCCACGGTGCTCATCGAGCGCTACCCGGCGCTGGGCGGCGTGTGCCTCAATGTCGGCTGCATCCCCTCCAAGTCGCTCCTGCACACGGCGGCCATCATGGACGAGGCTCGCGCCATAGCGGCGCACGGCGTCACTTTCGCCGAGCCCTCGATCGACATGGACAAGATCCGCGACTTCAAGAACAAGGTCGTCGGCAAACTCAGCAGCGGCATCGCTGGTATGGCGAAAATGCGCAAGGTGACGGTGCTCACCGGCGTCGGCGGCTTCGTCGGTCCGAATCACATGGCGGTGGAGACCCGGGATGGCCGCAAGATCGTCGCTTTCAAGAACGCCATCATCGCGGCGGGCTCGCAGTCGGCCAAGCTTCCCTCCATTCCCGAAGATCCGCGCATCATCGATTCCACCGGCGCGCTGGAGCTGCGCTCGAAACCCAAACGCCTGCTGGTAATCGGCGGCGGCATCATCGGGTTGGAAATGGGGACGGTGTACTCGACGCTGGGCGCGAGGCTTGATGTGGTCGAGATGCTCGACGGCCTCATGACCGGGACGGATCGGGACCTGGTGAAGGTCTGGCAGACGTTCAACACCCGCCGTTTCGATAGCATCATGCTGAAGACCAAAACTACAAAGGTCGAGGTCGCGAAGGAAGGGCTGAAGGTATCGTTCGAAGGCGAGAATGCCCCCGCCAAGCCGCAGTTCTACGACATGATCCTGGTGTCGGTCGGCCGCACGCCCAACGGCAGGAAAATCGGGGCCGACGCCGCCGGCGTTCTCGTCAACGAGCGCGGCTTCATCCCGGTCGATTCGCAGATGCGCACGAATGTCGCGAACATATTCGCGATCGGCGATATCTCCGGCCCGCCCATGCTCGCGCACAAGGCGGTGCACGAGGGGCATGTCGCCGCCGAAGCGGCGGCCGGCCAGAAATCCTACTTCGAGGCCCGCGTGATTCCTTCGGTGGCGTATACGGACCCCGAGATAGCCTGGGCGGGGCTGACCGAGGAGGAGGCGAGGAAGCAGAGCGTCAAGTTCGGTGTCGCCAAGTTTCCCTGGGCGGCCTCTGGGCGCGCCATCGCCAACGGTCGGGACGAGGGTTTCAGCAAGCTGCTCTTCTCCGAAGACACGCACCGCGTGATCGGCGGAGGGATCGTCGGCGCCGGGGCCGGCGATCTCATTAGCGAGATCGCGCTCGCGATCGAGATGGGAGCCGACGCCATCGACATCGGCAAGACGATCCACCCACACCCGACCGTAAGCGAATCCATCGGCATGGCGGCGGAGCTTTACGAAGGCGTCTGCACCGACCTTCCCCCGACGAAGCGCCGATGACCCGGGACGAGCTCAAGCAGGCAGTCGCCCGCGAGGCGATCAAGCACGTGGTGGAGGACGCCGTGATCGGCGTCGGTACCGGGTCCACCGCTAATTTCTTCATCGACGAGCTTGCCAGGATGAAGAATCGCATTGCCGGGGCGGTCGCGAGCTCGGAGGGGTCCGCCGAGCGGCTGAAGGGGCGCGGCATTCGCGTCTTGGATCTCAACGGCGTCAACG
>Ga0210382_10000473_pt1 | contig 14382 bp, 6 predicted proteins | sample PLMedo_FD_155452 | JGI IMG/M metagenome (GOLD analysis project Ga0210382, IMG submission 155452) | Groundwater sediment microbial communities from an aquifer in East River, Colorado, USA - PLM0_60_coex redo | ecosystem: Environmental > Terrestrial > Soil > Riparian zone | place: USA: East River...
GAGTGGCGCGCACCGCGTGGCCGAGCACGCGGCCGGTATCCGCATCGATGCCGCTCGGCACATCGAGAGCGAGGACGGGGCAGCTCTGCTGGTTCGCGTAGTCCACCAGCCTGGCAAATTCGCCCGCGAGCGGGCGCGTCAGGCCGATGCCGAACAGGCCGTCGACGATCAGCGCCCAGCGCTTGTCGCCCGGCAGCGTCGCAGGATCGGCGACCTCGGCCACGGTGACGCGGAAAAACCGCTCGCGCAGGCGCTCGGCGCAGAGTTTCGCATCGCCACCGTTGTTGCCGGGCCCGGCGAGGACCAGGATGTCCTTGCTCGTGTCCGGAGCAAGGCGGGCCGCCGCGTCGGCGGCGGCGACTCCCGCGCGCTCCATGAGCGGCGGCGTCGCGTCTGCCGCGGCCTGCTCGATGCGGCGAATGTCGGCGGTCAGGTAGATCGGCGCGGGCACGGCGTCATTGTAAGCACAGCGCTCGGGCGCGGAGCGTCACTTCTTGGTCACGCCGATCAGCGCGTCGGGCAGCCAGGTCGCCAGCTCGGGGAACACGGTGATCAGCGCGATGCACAGCACCATCATGAAAAAGAAGGGCAGGGAAGCGAGCGCGACGTAGTTGCTGTCGCGGCCGGTCATCGTCTGCAGCACGAAAATGTTGAAGCCGAGCGGCGGCGTCAGCTCGGCGATCTCCACCAGCAGCACGATGAAGATGCCGAACCACACCAGGTCGAAGCCCGCCTTCTCGACCATCGGGATGACGATCGAGGTGGTCAGCACGATCATCGAGATGCCGTCGAGCGCGGTGCCGAGCAGGATGTAGATGCCGGCGAGGACCGCGATCAGCGTGTACTTGTGGGGCTCGAGCGACGCCACCCATTCGGCGAGCGCGCGCGGAATGCCGGTGAACGCCATGCACGAGGAAAGAAAGCTCGCGCCGGCCAGGATGAACATGATCATGCAGGACAGGCGCGTGGCGCCCATCAGGCTCTCCCAGAACGTGCGGCGGGTGAGGCCGCCCGACCACCAGGCGATCGCGAGCGCGCCCAGCACGCCGTAGGCCGCCGCCTCGGTGGCGGTCGCCCAGCCGATCACCATCACCCAGACGATGAACACGATCAGCGCGAGGCACGGGACGAGATGTCGTGCTCTGTATAGTTTCTCCTTGAGGGAGGTTCTTATTTCCTCCGGCGGGGTCTTTTCGGGATTCATGAGCGCCCAGATGACGATGTACCCGGAGAACAGCGCGGTCAGCACGAATCCCGGGATGAAGCCGGCGAGGAACACCTTGATGATCGAGACCTCGGCGGCGACCGCGTACACCACCATGATGATCGACGGCGGCAGCAGGATGCCCAGCGTGCCGGCGGCCGCGAGCGAGCCGAGGCAGGTCTTCTCGTCGTAGCCGCGGCGCTTGAGCTCGGGCAGCGCGACCTTGGCGATGGTGGCGCAGGTGGCGGCCGAAGACCCCGACACGGTGCCGAAGATCGCGCAGCCGAGGATGTTCACGTGCATCAATCGTCCAGGCAGCCAGCCCAGCCACGGCGAAAGCCCCTCGAACATCTCGTCGGAGAGCTTGGTGCGATACAGGATCTCGCCCATCCAGACGAACATCGGCAGCGCGGCGAGGGTCCACGAGGCGCTCGATCCCCAGAACGACTGGAACAGGTTCACGTCGGGCGGCGTGCTGGTGAAAAACTGCAGGCCGAACCAGGCCACCGCGGCGAGCGCGATGGCGATCCACACGCCGCCGATCAGCAGGACCAGCAGCAAGGAAAACAGAATCAGCCCCACGGCGAGGGGCGTCATACCGTCTCCGAAAAATCGCCGGCGGCGCGGCGCGCTTCTTCGGCCAGCTGGTAGGTGGGTTTTTGCTTCTTGATCACCGCCATCAATTCGTCGATGACGGCAATGAAAAAGATCATTACGCCGAGCAGGAAGCTCAGCTGCGGGATCCAGATCGGGAGCGGGATCAGCCCCTGCGCCACCTCCTTGAATAGCCAGCTGTTAAAGATGAAGCGCGCGATCGCCCAGAGCATGTAGGCGACGAACAGCGCGGTGCTCGCGAGCGAAAACAGCTCGGCGATCCAGCGCCCGCGCGCGCCGAGCATGTCCAGCCACAGCCCGACGCGCACCAGCTCGCCGTGGCGGAAGGTATGGCCGAGGGCGAAGAAGGCGGACGCGGCGCACAGCCAGGCGACGATGTCCTCCGCGCCGCGGATCAGGATGCCCGCCTCGCGCCCGAAGGACTGGGCGAGCATGAGCACGAAGATCGCGGCAACACAGAGCGCCGCGAAGGCTCCGCTTGCGTAGTAGAGGCGGTCCAGGAACCGCCTCAAAACTTATTTTCCTCGGTACGACTTGATGAGCGCCTGGCCTTCGGCGCCGGATTTCTTCAGCCACTCGTCGAGGATCTGGTCGCCGACCCTGCCGAAGGCGGCTTTCATCCCCGCGTCGGGCTCGTGGATGGTCATGCCGTTCTTCGTCAGCATTTCATTGGCCTCGAGCTGGCGCACCCGGGACATCGCCCAGCCGCGCGTCTCGGCCGTCGAAGCGGCGTAGGACAAGGCCTTCTTTTGCGCGTCCGGCAGGCGTGAGAAGCTGCGCGCATTGATCACCACCGCATTCTTGGGATGGAACGCGCTGGTGTTGTAATAGTTCTTCACGAATTCCCAGGCCTTGGTCGCCGTGCCGGTCGCCGACGAGGTGATCATCGCCTGGATGCCCCCGGTCGCGAACAGCTGCGGCACGTCCGGAACCTGCACCACCGTCGGACTGGCGCCGAGAAGCTCCGCCAGGCGGGCGGTGAGCGGGCTGTAAGTGCGGAACTTGGTGCCCTTGAGATCGGCGACGCTCTTCAGCGGCTCCTTGGTGTAGATGCCCTGGCCGGGCCAGGCGACCGAGTAGAGCAGCTTCAGGCCGCGGCCCTCGAGTTTTCTCTCCAGCAGCGGCTTTTGCGCCTGGTAGAACTTCCAGGCGTCATCGTAGCCGGCGGCCACGAACGGGATGTTGTCGGCCTCGAACGCCGGGTCCTCGTTGCCGAACTGCGAGAGCAGGAACTCGGCGATGTTCACCTGGCCGGTCGAAACCGCCCGCAGGATGTCCGGATGCTTGATCAGCGAGCCGTTCGAATGCACATTGATGTCGAGCGCGCCGTCAGTGGTTTTCTTTACATCCTCGACGAACGCGCGCACGTTGCGGGTATGGAACTCGCCGTCGGAATACGGCGTCGGCATGTCCCACTTGGTTTGCGCCTGGGCGCTGCCGATCAGCGCCGCGGCGGCCAGCGCGAAAGGGATTCTCCTTTTCATCGCATTTCCTCCTGTCAGTTCAATGTTAGCAGCACCGCGTCGGCGAGGGCGAGCGATGCCGTCAGCCCGGGCGACTCGATGCCGAACAGATGCACCAGCCCGCGCACGCCGTGCTCGCGCGGTCCCTGGATGAGGAAATCGGCTGCCGGCTCGCGCGGTCCAGCGGTCTTCGGCCGGATGCCCGAGTAGCCCGGCAGCAGCGCGCCGTCGGGAAGCGCTGGCCAGTAGCGCCGGATCGCGGCATAGAAGCGCTCGGCGCGACGCGGGTCCACGTCGTAGCCGATGCGCTCGACCCATTCGACGTCGGGGCCGAAGCGGGCCTGGCCGGCCAGGTCGAGCGTCACGTGCACGCCGAGGCCGCCGGGCTCGGGGACCGGGTAGATCAGGCGCGAGAACGGCGCGCGGCGCGCGAGCGAGTAGTAATTGCCCTTCGCGTAGAACTCGCCCGGCGCGAGCTCGCGCGGGTAGCCTTCGATGCTTTTCGCCACGCTCGGGGCTTTCAGTCCCGCGCTGTTGACGAGCAGCCTGGTCTTTATCTCTTCGTTCCCCGCTCGTAAGACGATTCCGTCGGAAACGACTTCGGCTTTCTCCAAGGGACTCTTCAGGGCGAGCATCGCCCCGCGCGCCTCGGCATCGCCGAGGTACGCGAGCATCAGCGCGTGGCTGTCGATGATTCCGGTCGAGGGCGAGTAGAGCGCGGCGACGCAGTGCAGCTCGGGCTCGAGCGCGAGCGCCTGCTCGCGCGTCATCCACACCACGTCGGTGACGCCATTGGAGTGCGCCTTCCTCTGGATTTCCTGCAGCTCCGGCAGCTGCCTTTCGTCGCTGGCGACGATCAGCTTGCCGCTGCGCCGGTGCGGGACGCCGTGCGCGACGCAGTACTCGTAAAGCAGCTGTTTCCCTGCCACGCAGCTGGTCGCCTTGAGGCTGCCTTTCGGGTAATAGATGCCCGCGTGAATGACCTCGGAATTGCGCGAGCTGGTGTGCGTGCCGATCGCATCCTCGGCCTCCAGGATGACGACTTCGCGGCCCGCCGAGGCGAGGGCGCGCGCCACCGCGAGGCCGACCACGCCCGCGCCGATGACGACGGACTCTACGCTTTCCAAGTTAGGATGCGATTGTAATGGCTGAGCCAGGCAATTCCGGCCGCTGGCAGTTCTGGATCGATCGCGGCGGCACCTTCACCGACATCGTTGCCCGCCGCCCCGACGGCTCGATCGCCACGCACAAGCTGCTGTCCGAGAATCCCGGGCGCTACCGGGACGCGGCCCTCGCCGGGATCCGGAAGATCCTAAATTTGAATGCAGCTCAGCCGATACCGGCGGGCGCGATCGACGCGGTAAAGATGGGCACTACGGTCGCCACCAACGCGCTGCTCGAGCGCAAGGGCGAGCGCACCGTGCTCTTCATCACGCGCGGCTTCCGCGATTCGCTGCGCATCGCCTACCAGAACCGCCCGCGGCTCTTCGACCGGCACATCGTGCTGCCGGAGATGCTTTATGCGAAGGTTTTTGAGGTCGAGGAAAGGATCGGGGCAAGGGGAGAGGTTGTTTTGCCGCTTGATGTTTCACAAGCTCAAAAGGATCTGGAAACGGCATACGGCGAGGGATTCCGCTCCATCGCCATCGTCTTCATGCACGGCTACCGCTTCCCGGAGCACGAAACACAGGTGGCCGAGCTGGCCCGGCAAGTCGGGTTCACGCAGATCTCGGTGTCGCATCGCGTCAGCCCGCTGATGAAGCTGGTCGGCCGCGGCGATACCACGGTGGTCGACGCCTACCTGTCGCCGATCCTCAGGCGCTACGTCGACCAGGTGGCTGCCGAGCTCGAAGGCGTGCGGCTGCTGTTCATGCAGTCCAACGGCGGCCTCACCGACGCGCGCCGCTTCCAGGGCAAGGACGCGATCCTGTCGGGACCGGCGGGCGGCATCGTCGGCGCGGTTCGGACCTCCCTCGCCGCGGGCTTCGACCGCATCATCGGCTTCGACATGGGCGGCACGTCCACCGACGTATCGCATTACGCCGGCGAGTTCGAGCGCGAATTCGAGACCCACGTTGCCGGCGTGCGCATGCGCGCGCCGATGATGAGCATCCACAGCGTCGCCGCCGGCGGCGGCTCGATCCTGCATTTCGACGGGGCCCGCTATCGTGTCGGCCCGGATTCGGCGGGGGCGAACCCGGGCCCTGCTTGCTACCGGCGAGGCGGCCCGCTCACCGTCACCGACGCCAACGTGATGCTCGGCAAGATTCAGCCTAAATATTTCCCGCAGGTGTTCGGGGAAGACGGCAACGAGGAACTCGATGCAGAGTCGGTAAAGCAAAAATTCTCAATTCTCACAAAGGAAATTGGTGACGGCCGCGCCCGCGAACAGGTCGCTGAAGGGTTCATCCAGATCGCGGTCGGCAACATGGCGAACGCGATCAAGCACATCTCGGTGCAGCGCGGCCACGACGTCACCGGCTACACGCTGTGCTGCTTCGGCGGCGCGGCGGGCCAGCACGCCTGCCTGGTCGCCGACGCGCTCGCCATGACGCGCGTCTTCATTCATCCCTACGCCGGGGTGCTGTCGGCGTACGGCATGGGGCTCGCCGACCAGAGCGCGATGCGCGAGCAGGCTCTCGAGCTGAAACTGGAGGATGAACGTGTGTTGCAGGAGGCTGCCGAAAAGCTGGCCGGCGAGGCGCGCGACAGCCTGATCGCTCAAGGGGTCTCGCCGGAGCGGGTGCGCGTGGTGCGGCGCGCCCACCTCAAGTACGAAGGCACCGACACCGCGCTGATCGTGGCGCTCGGTCCCGTAGCCGGCATGGTGGCGCAGTTCGAGGCGGCGTACCGCAAGCAGTTCAGCTTCCTGATGCCAGGCAAGCCCCTGATCGTCGAAGCGGTGTCGGTGGAGGTCATTGCATCAGGCGGTGTGCACGAGGAACAGGAGGTCGACAGGAAGAAACCCGGCAAACCGGTCGAAAGCATCCGCGTGTTCACGGGGGGCAAGTGGCACGCGGCGCCGCTCTACCGCCGCGAGGACCTCGGTGCGGGGCAGCGCATCGACGGGCCCGCGGTCATTGCCGAGGCGAACGCAACGACCGTGGTCGAGCCGGAATGGCGGGCGACAGTTACGCCTTTGAACCACCTGCTATTGGAACGCATCAAGGAGCGCAAAACCCACGTCGCGCTCGGCACGCGCGTCGACCCGGTGATGCTCGAGATCTTCAACAGCCTCTACATGTCGATCGCCGAGCAGATGGGGCTGCGGCTGCAGAACACCGCCTACTCGGTGAACATCAAGGAGCGGCTCGACTTCTCCTGCGCGCTGTTCGACGCCGAAGGCAGCCTGATCGCCAACGCGCCGCACATGCCGGTGCACCTGGGCTCGATGGGCGAATCGATCAAGACCGTGATCCGCCTTAATGCCGGCACGATGAAGCCCGGCAACGTCTATGTCCTGAACGCGCCGTACAACGGCGGCACGCACCTGCCTGATGTCACCGTGATCACGCCGGTTTTCGATTCCCAGCAGATTCTTTTTTATGTGGGATCAAGAGGACACCACGCGGACATCGGCGGCATCACCCCGGGCTCGATGCCGCCGGGGTCGAAAGTTGTCGAGGAAGAAGGCGTTCTCATCGACAACTTCCTGCTGGTCGAGGAAGGCCGCTTTCGGGAGAGGGAAACCGTGGCGCTGCTCACCTCGGGCAGATACCCGGTGCGCAACGTCCAGCAGAACATCGCCGATCTCCGGGCGCAGGTCGCGGCCAACGAAAAAGGCGTGCAGGAATTGAGGCGCATGGTGGAGCATTTCGGGCTCGACGTGGTGCGCGCGTACATGCGCCACGTGCAGGACAACGCGGAGGAATCAGTACGGCGGGTGATCGGCGTTTTGAAGGATGGAGAGTTTGATTTGCCCCTCGATAACGGGGCGCACATACATGCCCGTATTCATATTGGAGAGGACCGTCGCAGCGCATGCATCGATTTCACCGGCACCTCGGCGCAGCTGCCGGACAATTTCAACGCCCCGGCCGCGGTCTGCATGGCGGCGGTGCTGTACGTGTTTCGCACGCTCGTCGAGGACGAGATACCGCTCAACGCCGGGTGCCTGAAGCCGCTCGAGGTGTTGATTCCGGAGGGATGCATGCTGCGGCCGCGCTACCCGGCAGCGGTGGTCGCCGGGAACGTGGAGACCTCGCAATGCATCACCGATGCCCTCTATGGAGGGCTGGGCGTGCTGGCCGCCTCGCAAGGGACGATGAACAACTTCACCTTCGGCAACGAGCGCTATCAGTATTACGAGACGGTCGCCGGCGGCTCGGGCGCCGGCCCGGGCTTCGACGGCGCCGACGTGGTGCAGACGCACATGACCAATTCGCGCCTCACCGATCCCGAAGTACTGGAGTGGCGCTTCCCGGTGCTGCTCGAGAGCTTCGAGATCCGCGAGGGATCGGGCGGGCACGGACGCTGGCGCGGCGGCCACGGCGCGGTGCGGCGCATCCGGTTTCTGGAGCCGATGACCGCGGCGATCCTCTCGGGGCGCCGCCTGGTGCGCCCGCACGGCCTGGCGGGAGGCGAGCCTGGCATGCCCGGGCGCAACTATGTGATGCGAGCCGGCGGCAGGCGCGACGAGCTCGGGCCTTTCGCACAGACCGAGATGGCGGCGGGCGACGTTTTCGTGATCGAGACGCCGGGAGGCGGCGGCTACGGACCGGCCGCCGAATATAATAGGACGTAAAGAATGCGCCCCAACGCCATCTACTCGAAGTCCGGAAAGGGAGTCCAGGAAGCTTCGGGCAAGACCAGCCTTCTGAAGCGCGAGCACCGCGCGGTGCTCGCGGCGATCGATGGCAGGGCGACGGTCGCCGATGTGGCGCAGAAGAGCGGCAACGAGTACGACGCCGAATTCCAGCGGCTGATCATCCAGCTCGACAAGGACGGCTTCATCCGCGAGGTATCCTCGGGCGCGGGGGCCGGCCCCGCCGCGGGGGCCGCCAAGCCGGCCGGCAAGCTCGATACGGCCATCGATCTGGATTTCAGCTCGCTCGCTTCGTCGCAGAAGGCCAATACCGCGCCGCAGCCGACACGACCGCCGCCGCCGCCGGCGCCGAGAGCGCCCGCGGTCGACATGGCTGCCAAGGCGGCGGCCGAGCGCCGCGCGAAGGAGCAGGAGTCCGCGCTTCACCGCGCGCGCAAGGAGGCCGAGGAGAAGGCGCTGGCCGAGCGCGAGCGCCAGCGCGCCGAAGCCGAGGCCAAGGTGCGCGCCGAGACCGAAGCCAAAGTGCGCGTCGAGGCCGAGAACAAACTGCGTGAAGAGACGGCGCACAAGGCGCGCGCCGACGCCGTGGCCAAGGCGCAGGAGCTGAAGGCCAAGCTCGACGCCGAGCGCAAGGCGCGCGAGGAAGCCGAGCGCATCCGCCAGGAAGCCGAGGAGCGGGCGCGGCGCGAGATGGAGGTGCTGCGCCAGCAGATCGAGGAAGACCGCAAGGCGCGCGAAGAGGCCGAGCGCAGGTCGCGGGAAGAAATGAGCCGCGCGCGCCTGGAGGCCGACGAGCGTGCCCGCCGCGCCGAGGAGCGCAAACACAAGCCGTCCGAGCCCCCTGCGGAAGCGCCGCCGGCACCCCCGCGCCCGCAACCGGCCCCCGGGAGCGACAAGTTTGCCGATTCCCTGTTCGCCGATCTCGAGTCCTTCAACAAGCGCGAGGAGGAAAGCCGCCAGAAGGACGAGGAAACCGAGCGCGCGAAAAAGGAGGAAAGGCTGCGCAAGGCGCGCGAGATGGAGGAGCGCAGGGCCAGGGAAGAGGAGGAGCAGCGCAAGGCGGAGGAAAAGCAGCTTGCGCGCGAGGAGAAAGAGCGCAGGGCGAAGGAGGAGGAGGAGCGCCTCGCGCGCGAGAACGAGGAACGAGAACGCAAGTTTCGCGAGGAGGAAGACAAGCGCGCGCGGGAGTCCGAGGAGCGCTCGCGCAAGGCCAAGGAAGAAGAGGTCCTGGCGGCGAAGACCCGCGGCGGCATGGCTTCCGGCGGCGACAGCTCGCTTCAGGACCGGCGGGCGAAGGCAATGAAGCGGGGACCGGGCGTCGCCGCGGCCTACCGGCGCCAGGAGAGGAATTGGGGCAAGCCGGTAGCGATCACGCTCCTCGTGATCCTCGGCGTGGCGCTCGGCGCGCTGCACGTCATACCGATCTCGACCGCCGACTACGAGAAGGCGGCGCGCGAGGCGCTGGGCCAGCCGGTGAGGGTCGGTTCCGGCAGGATCTCGCTATGGAGGGGAGTGCATTACGAGTTCAAGGACGTTCGCATCGGCGAGCGCGTCAGAATCGCCGAAGCCAGAGCTTTTCCGGCGCTCGACGCGCTGTTCGACGAAAAGAAGGTCTTCAAGCGCGTCGAGCTGGAGGGCGCCGCCGTGCCGCAGGACATGCTCGGCGAGGCCTTGTTTGCCAGGGCGAACGGGGAGAACTTCACGCTCGGCCGCGTCGTGGCGAAGCAGCTGAAGCTGGAGGGACCGCTGCCGCTTCCGCCGCTCGATGTCGACGTGGTGCTCGACACGACGGGCGTGCCGCGCGTGGCTTCGCTGGCCGGACCCGAGAACCTGGTGGCCAACCTTTCGTCCAAGGGCGCCGAGCTCGAGTTCGAGATGAGCGCCACCCGCTTTGCGCTGCCCATCGCGCCGGCGCTTTCGCTCGACCAGTTCGGCATGAAGGGCACGCTCACGCGCCGCGGCATGAACATCTCGTCGTGGGACGGCGCGGCGCTGAACGGCAGCGTCTCGGGCACCGCCCAGGTGCGCTGGGGCGGCACCTGGAACGTGGAAGGCGTGGTCACCGCGCGCGGCATCAACGCCGCGGTATTCGCGCCGGCCCTGCTCTCGGAAGGCCGCGGCGAGGGCACCGGCAGGTTCTGGATGACCGGCAGCGAGCCGGCCAAGCTCGGTTCGGGCGGCCGTCTGGAGGGCAGCTTCACCGTCAACAAGGGCGTGCTCGGCAGCTTCGACCTGTCGCGCGCCATCCAGACGGGAGGGCGGCAGGTCACCGGCCGGACGCAGTTCACCGAGATGAACGGGCAGGCGACCTACAACGCCGGCGCGGTGGCGCTGCGCAACGTCAATATCGGCGCCGGGGCGCTCAACGCCGGCGCCAGCGCCGACATCGCGCAGAGCGGCGCGCTGTCCGGGCGCATCGTCATCGACGTCAGGACCTCGACGCAGGCGCTGCGCGCGATCCTGATCCTGGGCGGCACGGTCAAGGAGCCGCAGGTAAAGAACTAGTGCCCCAAATTCTCCGCCTCCGAGGACCGCGCGCGGTTTCGGAGTTCCGCCTCGCCAAGCTGCTCGCTTCCCTGCAGAAACTCGACCCCGGAGTTCGCTCCGTCGCGGCCGGGTTCTGGCATTTCCTGGAGGTGGAGGGCGCGCTCGGCGAGAGCGAGGCGAAGGTGCTCGAGCGGCTGCTCGACTATGGCGCCGCGCCGCAGCCGGCCGGCGGCACGCTGTTTCTCGTCGTCCCCCGGCTCGGCACCATCTCGCCGTGGTCGTCCAAGGCGACCGACATCGCGCGCAACTGCGGCCTCGCGCGCGTACGGCGCATCGAGCGGGGCACGGCTTACTACGTCGATTCCAGCCGCCCGGAAATCGCCGCGCTGCTGCACGACCGCATGACCGAGACCGTGCTCGAGTCGTTCGACGATGCAGCGCGCCTGTTCGAGCATGTCGCCCCCCGTCCGCTGCGGAGCGTCCCGCTGCCGGAGCTGGCGGAGGCGAACCTGCGGCTCGGGCTCGCGCTGAGCGACGACGAGCTGGAGTACCTCGAGCAGGCTTATCGCCGCCTCGGGCGCGATCCGACGGATGCCGAGCTCACCATGTTCGCGCAGGCGAACTCCGAGCATTGCCGGCACAAGATCTTCAACGCCGACTGGATCGTCGACGGCGGGAAGCAGCCGCAATCGCCGTTCGCGATGATCAAGCACACGCACGCAGTGCATCCGCGCGGCACGGTGCTGGCGTACGCCGACAACGCGGCGATCATGGAGGGCCGCGTCGCGCAGCGGTTTTACCCCGATGAAAAGCAGACTTACCGCAGGCATGCCGAGCTGACTCACACGGTCATGAAGTGCGAGACGCACAATCACCCGACGGCGATCTCGCCGTTTCCCGGCGCGGCGACCGGCGCCGGCGGCGAGATCCGCGACGAAGGCGCGACCGGGCGGGGGGCAAAGCCGAAAGCCGGCCTGACCGGCTACTCGGTGTCGCACCTGCGCATCCCGGGCGCGGCGCAGCCGTGGGAGCAGAAGGACCCGGGCAAGCCGGAGCACATCGCCTCGGCGCTCGACATCATGCTCGAAGGCCCGATCGGCGCCGCATCGTTCAACAACGAGTTCGGCCGGCCCAACCTGTGCGGCTACTTCCGCACGTTCGAGGCCGAGGCGGCCGGCGTGGTGCGCGGCTATCACAAGCCGATCATGCTGGCGGGCGGCCTCGGCAACATCCGCGCCGGGCACTCGGCCAAGGCGCCGCTGCCGGCGGGCGCGCTCCTCCTGCAGCTCGGCGGCCCGGGCATGCTGATCGGCATGGGCGGCGGCGCCGCCTCCTCGATGGGCGCCGGCGCTAACCTCGCGAGCCTGGATTTCGATTCGGTGCAGCGCGGCAACGCCGAGATCCAGCGCCGCGCGCAGCAGGTGATCGACCGCTGCTGGCAGCTCGGCGATGCCAACCCGATCCTCTCGATCCACGACGTCGGCGCCGGCGGCCTGTCCAACGCGGTGCCCGAGATGGTGTACGCGGCAGGCCGCGGCGCGCGCGTGTCCCTGAGGGACGTTCCGGTGGAAGACACCGGCATGTCGCCGCGCGAGATCTGGTGCAACGAGGCGCAGGAACGATACGTTCTTGCGGTCTCGCCGCAGGATCTTCCAGGGTTCAAGCAGGCTTGCGACCGGGAGCGCTGCCCCTTTGCCGTCATCGGCGTCGCGACCGACGACGGCAGGCTGCTGATCCACGATTCCTATTTCAAGAACAACCCGGTCGACATCGACCTGTCGGTGATCCTCGGCAAGCCGCCGAGGATGCTGCGCGACGCGCGCCACGCGGCGCCGGCGGGCATCCCGTTCTCGCTGGAGAAGGTCTCCCTTCACGGCGCCGCGCACCGCGTGATGCGCCACCCCGCGGTCGCCGACAAGACCTTCCTCGTCTGCATCGGCGACCGCACGGTCGGCGGGCTGTGCGCGCGCGACCCGTGCGTCGGTCCCTGGCAGGTGCCGGTGGCGGACTGCGCCGTCACCCTGCTCGATTACGACGGCTACGCGGGCGAGGCCTTCGCCATCGGCGAGCGCACGCCGCTCGCGCTGCTCGACGGCCCGGCCTCGGGCCGCATGGCCGTCGGCGAGGCGATCACGAACCTCGCGGCGGCGCGCATCGCCTCGCTCGGCAGCGTGAAGCTCTCGGCCAACTGGATGGCCGCCGCCGGCTATCCCGGAGAAGACGCCGCGCTCTACGACACGGTGCGCGCGGTGGCGCTCGAGCTTTGCCCGGCGCTCGGCATCTCGATCCCGGTGGGCAAGGACTCCCTGTCCATGCGCACCGCCTGGGACGGAAAGGAAGTGGTCGCGCCGCTGTCGCTCATCGTCTCGGCCTTCGCGCCGGTCGACGACGCGCGCGGCACGCTCACGCCGCAGCTGCGCGGCGATGCCGGCGACACCGAGCTGGTGCTCATCGACCTCGGCCGCGGCAAGAACCGCCTCGGCGGCTCGATCCTGGCGCAGGTCCACGCCGCGCTGGGCGATGCCTGCCCCGACCTCGACGATCCGGCGCTGCTGAAGAATTTCTTCGCGGCGCTGCAGGAGCTGGCGCCGCTCCTGCTCGCGTACCACGACCGGTCCGACGGCGGGCTGTTCGCCACCGTCAGCGAGATGGCGTTCGCCGGGCATTGCGGCGTGACGCTCAACATGGATTCGATCAGCTTCGACCCGGCGGCGGACGACGTCGACGCGTTCAAGCGCGGCGACGACGAGCAGCTTGCGGGCCGCGCCAAGGACCTGGTGCTCGCGGCGCTGTTCTGCGAGGAGCTGGGCGCGGTGCTGCAGATCCGCGCCTCGGATCGGCCGCGAGTGATGCAGACCTTGCGCGACGCAGGTCTAGGCGAGTGCTCGCACCTCATCGGCCAGCTCAACCCGCGCGACGAGATCTGCATCACGCGCAACGGCAGGCAGCTCTACTCGAACAAGCGCGATCACGTGCAGCGCACCTGGAGCGAGACCACGTGGCGCATGCAGGCGCTGCGCGACCACCCGCAATGCGCGCGGGAGGAATTCGACCGCATCATCGATCCCAAGGATCCGGGGCTGTCGGTCGCATTGACCTTTGATGCCAACGAGGTATTTATCGCCCCGGGGGCGCGGCCGCGGGTGGCAATCCTGCGCGAGCAAGGCGTGAACGGCCATGTCGAGATGGCCGCGGCGTTCGACCATGCCGGCTTCGAGGCGGTGGACGTCCACATGACCGACCTCATCGCCGGCCGCGCCTCGCTGGCGGGATTCAAGGGCTTTGCCGCGGGCGGCGGATTCTCCTACGGCGACGTGCTGGGCGCCGGCCGCGGCTGGGCCAGCACGATCCTGTTCAACGCCAGGGTCCGGGCCGAGTTCGAGCAATTCTTCGCGCGCCGCGATACGTTCGCGCTCGGCGCCTGCAACGGCTGCCAGATGATGGCGGCGCTGAAGGAGCTGATCCCGGGCGCCGAGCATTGGCCGGCGTTCGTGAGGAACCGCTCAGAGCAGTTCGAAGCGCGCCTGGTGATGGTCGAGATCACGCCGAGTCCGTCGCTGTTCTTCGACGGCATGGCCGGCAGCCGCATGCCCATCGTCACCGCCCATGGCGAAGGCCGCGCCGAGTTTCCGGGAAATCTCGTTCTGGAAACCTGGGTAGCCCTACGCTATGTCGACAACCGCGGCCACGTCACCGAAACCTACCCCTACAATCCGAGCGGCTCGCCGCGGGGCATCACCGGGCTCACCACGCCGGACGGCCGCTTCACCATCGTGATGCCGCACCCCGAACGGGTCTTCCGCAACGTGCAGCTTTCGTGGTCGCCTGACCGCAGCGCCGAGGATTCG
>Ga0210382_10000474_pt1 | contig 14379 bp, 13 predicted proteins | sample PLMedo_FD_155452 | JGI IMG/M metagenome (GOLD analysis project Ga0210382, IMG submission 155452) | Groundwater sediment microbial communities from an aquifer in East River, Colorado, USA - PLM0_60_coex redo | ecosystem: Environmental > Terrestrial > Soil > Riparian zone | place: USA: East...
GCAGCCGGTATTCGCCCTTCCACGCGTTCCAGGCGAGGAAGGCCACTTTCGCGGGCGCATAGCCGAAGCGCAGGGTGTAGTAGAGGTTGAAATCCTGCAGCTCGTAGGGGCCGATGATCGCCTCGGTGCTCTGCTTGCCGGGAATGAGCTCCGGGCTGATCTCGGTGTCCAGGACCCGTTTCAAGGCACGCTTCACGTCGGCGCCGAACTCGTCGGACTCGGCCACCCAGCCGACGAGGTACTGGATCAGGGTCTTCGGCACGCTCGCGTTCACGTTGTAATGCGACATGTGGTCGCCGACCCCGTAGGTGCACCAGCCGAGCGCCAGCTCGGAGAGATCGCCCGTGCCGACCACGAAGCCGCCGTGCAGGTTGGCCAGGCGGAACAGGTGGCTCGTGCGCTCGCCGGCCTGCACGTTCTCGAAGCTGATGTCGTAGACCTTCCTGCCCTTGGCGTACGGATGGCCGATGTCCTTCAGCATCTGCATGCACGACGGCCGGATGTCGATTTCCTCGGCGCTCGCGCCGACCGCGCGCATCAGCTGCCACGCCTGGTTGCGCGTGCGGCTGCTGGTAGCGAAGCCGGGCATGGTATAGGCGAGGATGTTGCGCCTGGGCAGCTTCAGCTCGTCGAGCGCGCGCGCGCAGACGAGGAGCGCCTGCGTGGAATCCAGCCCGCCGGAGACGCCGATGACGAGCTTCCTGGTGCCCGTCGCCTGCATGCGGGTGACGAGGCCCTGCACCTGGATGCGGTACACCTCTTCGCAGCGCAGGTCGCGGCTCGCCGCGTCCCCCGGCACGTAAGGGAAGCGGCCGATGCGGCGCTCGAGCGGCAGGCGCCCCCTGGGGAGGGGCAGCGAGAACTCCACGCTGCGGAACCGCGCCACCTCGGCCGGGTGGCGGCGCGCGCCTTCGGCAAAGGTGTTCTGCCGCATGCGGTCGGCCAGCAGCCGGTCGAGATCGACGTCGGCGAGCGTGAGCTGCGGGGCGGCGGCGAAGCGCTGCGACTCGGCGAGCAGCGTGCCGTTCTCGTAGATCATCGCGTGGCCGTCCCAGGCAAGATCGGTGGTGGACTCGCCGAAACCGGCCGCGCTGTACAGGTAGGCCGCAATGCAGCGCGCCGACTGGTTGGAGACCAGCTGATGGCGGTAGCCCTCCTTGCCGATGATGATGTTCGATGCCGAGAGGTTGCCGAACACGGTGGCGCCGGCGAGCGCCGCGAAGGAGGACGGCGGCGCGGGCACCCACAGGTCCTCGCAGATCTCGACGTGCAGCACGAAGCCCGGCATCTCGGCGAGCCGGAACAGCAGGTTCGTGCCGAAGGCGGCGTCCTGCCCGGCCAGCGTGATCGCGGCGCGCGGGCTGCTGTCGCCGGGCGTGAACTGGCGCGCCTCGTAGAACTCGCGGTAGTTCGGCAGGTAGGTCTTCGGCACGACGCCGACCAGCCGCCCCCGGCAGACGAGCGCCGCGCAGTTGTAGAGGCGGCCGTCGACCGCGACCGGCAGGCCGACCAGCGCGGCGAGCGGCAGGCTGCGCGTTCGCGCAAGGAGCTGCGCGAGCGCGCTTTCCGCGGCGTCGAGCAGGGCGCGCTGGTGAAAAAGGTCCTCGCAGCTGTACGCGGAAAGGCCGAGCTCGGGAAAGACGGCGAGCAGTGCCTTGTCGCGCGCGGCCTGCTGCATGAGCTCGAGCGTCGCGTCGACGTTGTGCCGCGGATCGCCGATGCGCACCAGCGGCGTCGCCACCGCCATGCGGGCGAAACCGTGGCGGTACAGGTTGAAGAAATCGTCCCGGGAAGGCATTTGCCGGTCATTTTAGCGCACTCGGCCTATGGTATGCTAAGCCATATGTTGCTGCTGTCCGAGAAAGTGCTGCTCGGCGATGACCTGCTCGAAGTCGAGCTGCACGACGATCTGCGCTACCGGCTGCGCTACGGCGCTCTGGTCGAGCACCAGAACGGCCGCCGCAGGCTGCGCGGCCGCAGCACTGCGTACGAGTTCAGGTCGGTCGAGCAGCTGCGCTACGACTTCGAGCGCGACGTCGAGGCGGCGGGCGGTCGCCTTGGCTAGGACGCTCGAGCTGCGGGTCGCGGCGGCGGGCGACGCGCTCGATCGCTTCGAAGCGGCCTGGAACCGCGTCGCCGAAGGGCGAAAGCTCGCGCCGCTGCGCGTGCTGACGCTGCGGGACCTGCCGCTTCTCCTGCGCACCCTGACGCCGGCGCGCTGGGCGTTGATGGAGGCCCTGCGCAGCTCCAGTCCGACTTCCATCTATGAGCTGGCAAAGCGGCTGCGCCGCGACTACAAGAATGTGCATACGGACGTGTCCAGGCTGATCGAGCTGGGATTGATCGAGAGGCAAGCAGGCGAAGTGGCCGTCGCCTGGGACGTGGTGCGCGCCGAGCTGCGCCTCTAGATCCAGCCCGCCTTCCTGAAGCGATACCAGAAGTAAGAGTCGAGCCCCGCCATCGCCGCGAGGACCAGCGGATAGCCGAAGGACCAATCCAGCTCGGGCATGTGCTTGAAGTTCATGCCGTACAGGCTGGCGATGAACGTGGGCACCGCGATCAGCGCTGCCCATGCCGCGAGGCGCTTGGTGACCTCGGTCTCGCCGTAGGTGATCATGGCGACATTCACCTGGATCGCGGTGTTGACCGTGTCGCGTTCCGAGTCGATCGACTGGTTGAGCCGCACCAGGTGGTCGTAGACGTCGCGGAAGTATTCGCCGAGCCCCGAGCACACGCCCGGCACGCGGCCGCCGAACAGCTTGCCCGCGTACTCCATCGAAGGCGCCGTCACGTGCTTGAGCGTGGTGAGCTTCTGCTTCACGTAATAGAGCCGCTCGATGTTCAGGCGCGGCGCCGATCCGCTGAACAGCTTGTCTTCGATGTTCTCGAGTTCCAGCTCGACCGCGTCGAGCACCGGGAAGTAGCGGTCCACCACCGCGTCCATCAGCGCGTAGAGCACATACCCGGAGCCGTTGCGCAGCAGCTCCGGCTCGCGCTCGCAGCGCGTGCGCACGTCCTGGAAGCCGTGCTCGGTGCCGCGGCGAACCGAGAGCACGTAGTTGCGGCCGACGAAGATATCCAGCTCGCCGGCACGCAGCTCGTCGCCCATCACTTCGACGGTGTTGAGCACCACGAACAGCGAATGGCCGTACTCCTCGAGCTTCGGCCGCTGGTGGCCGTGGCCGGCGTCCTCGACGGCGAGCGGGTGCAGGTCGAACTCCTCCTGCATCTCGGCGAGCTCGGCCTCGGTGGCGTCCTTGAGCGCCACCCACACGAAGCAGCCGGGGCGTGCGAGATAGCCGCGGACCTCGCGCTTGTCGATCTCCGCGAGCTTGCGGCCGTCCTCGTACGCCACGCAGTTGACGAGCATGGGGCGGCATAATAAGCACTTTTTCGGGACCTCTCATGCCGGAAATCAGCCGCCGGGCCCTGAGCCTGGGGACCGAGAACGCCTTCGTCGTGCTCGCCGAGGTGAATGCGCTCGCGCGCCAGGGCAGGGACATCATCAGCTTCTGCATCGGGCAGCCCGATTTCCCGGCGCCGGGCAACGTGCAGGAGGCGGCGATCCGCGCGATCAGGTCGGGCAGGCACGGCTACACGCCGTCGGCGGGGATCGACGAGCTGCGCGAGGCGGCGGCGCGCTACCTCGCCGCGATGCGCGGCGGGCTGCCCATCCGCGCCGAGGACGTCGTGGTCGGGGCGGGCGCGAAGCCCTTCATCGCTTACGCCGTCCTGTCGACCACCGATCACGGCGCCGGCGACGAGGTGATCTACCCGAACCCCGGCTTCCCGATCTACGAATCGCAGATCGTCGCCAGCGGCGCGAAGCCGGTGCCGATCCCTCTGCGCGAGGCGCGGCGATTCGCTTTTGATCCCACGGATCTGGAAAAGCTGATCACGCCGAAGACCAGGCTCCTGATTCTCAACTATCCCCATAATCCGACCGGGGGGGTGCTCTCCAGGAAAGAGCTGGAAGAGATCGCGGCGATTCTGAGGGGCCACCCGCAGGTCTGGGTGTACGCCGACGAGATCTATTCGCGCCTCGCCTACGCCGGCGAGTTCTTCTCGATCGCGCAGGTGCCGGGCATGTACGAGCGCAGCATCATTTCGGACGGCGCCTCGAAGACCTGGGCGATGACCGGCTGGCGCATCGGCTTCACGTCGAACCCGGTGCTCGCCCCGGTCTTCACGCGCTGGATCACCAACACCGAGTCGTGCGCCTCGCAGATCAGCCAGTGGGCCGCGCTCGAGGCGATCACGGGCCCGCAGGACGCCGCCGAGGCGATGAAGAAGAGCTTCCGCGAAAGGCGCGATCTCATCGTCCGCCTGCTGAACGAAGTACCTGGGGTCAGCTGCCAGGTGCCGGGCGGCGCTTTCTACGTCTGGCCGAACGTCACCGAGGCCTGCCGCCGTATCGGCGCCGCGGATTCGGAGGACTTCAGGCGGCGCCTGCTCAACGAGGCGGGCGTGGCGGTGCTCGCCGACATCCATTTCGGCACCCGCGTGGCGGGCGAAGGCCAGCACGTGCGCTTCTCGTATGCCGCCTCCAGGCAGGCGATCGAGACGGGGGTGCAGCGCATGGCGGACTTCATCCGCAAGAACACCCAAAAAGCGGCATGAGCGAGATCTGGCGGCCCAGCGTCACGGTCGCCGCCGTCATCGAGCGGGACGGCCGCTTCCTGCTGGTGGAAGAGCGGATCGACGGGCGGATCGTCCTGAACCAGCCGGCGGGACATCTCGATCGCGGTGAACCGCTGCTCGCCGCCTGCAGGCGCGAGGTGCTGGAAGAGACCGCGCACCGCTTCGAGCCGACGGGCCTGGTCGGCATCTACCGCTGGCATTACGCGGCGCGGGACGTGACGTTCCTGCGCTTCTGCTTTTCAGGCGAAATCAGAGGCGTCGAAGAGCGGGCGCTGGACCGGGAAATCGTTGCCTTGCGCTGGCTGACCGAGGGGGAGGTGAAGAGCCGGAAGTCGGAGCACCGCTCGCCGCTCGTGCAGGAGTGCGTGCAGGACTTCCTCGCCGGCAGACGCTTCCCGCTCGACGTGCTGTCGAGGGAATATGGCTGAGAAAGTCGTCGTCGGCATGTCGGGGGGCGTGGATTCCTCGGTCGCCGCGCTGCTGCTCAAGCGCGCGGGCTACGGCGTCGTCGGCCTGTTCATGAAGAACTGGGAGGACGACGACGATGACGAGTACTGCTCGACGCGCGAGGACCTGATCGACGCCGCGGCCGCCGCCGACGTGATCGGCATCGAGCTCGAGGCGGTCAACTTCTCCGCCGAATACAAGGACCGGGTGTTCGCCGATTTCCTGCGCGAGTACGCCGCGGGGCGCACGCCGAACCCCGATGTGCTGTGCAACGCCGAGATCAAGTTCAAGGCTTTCCTGGACCATGCGATGCGGCTGGGCGCTGCCAAGATCGCCACCGGGCACTACGCGAGAATCGATTTTTCAGGAAAAGCCTTCCGGCTGCTGAAGGGCAGGGACGAGGGAAAGGACCAGACTTATTTTCTGCATCGGCTGAACCAGGACCAACTTTCGCGCGTGCTGTTCCCGGTCGGCGGGCTGAGGAAGGCCGAGGTGCGGCGCATCGCGCTCGAGGCCGGGCTGCCGAACCACGCCAAGAAGGACTCGACCGGCATCTGCTTTATCGGCGAGCGGCCGTTCCGGGAGTTCCTGCAGCGTTATCTGCCGAAGGCACCCGGCGCGATGGTCGATGAAGACGGCACGGCGCTCGGCGAGCACATCGGCCTTGCCTTCTACACGATCGGGCAACGAAAAGGCATCGGCATCGGCGGGGCCGGCGAGGCCTGGTATGTCGCCGAGAAGCGGCTCGCCGCCAACGAGCTGGTGGTCGTGCAGGGCCGTGACCACCCGCTGCTGCTGAGCAATTCGCTCGAAGCCGGCGCGGCGAGCTGGATCGCGGGCGAGGCGCCGGCCGAGCGCTCGAGCCACACGGCGAAAACGCGCTACCGGCAGGCCGACGCGGCGTGCACGCTGGCGGCGGTGCGGGAAAGCGAGATCGCCGTGGACTTCCCGGCGCCGCAATGGGCGGTGACGCCGGGGCAGTCGGTCGTGCTCTACGACGGCGAGGTCTGCCTCGGCGGGGGAATAATCACTTAGGAGCCCGCGGCGCGGTGTCCGCGAACGCGGGCCGCTCCATCAGCTTCTGGTACTGGCGCGCGAGCCCCGGGTACCCGGCGTGCCAGTCCACATCGCCGGGCTGCCTGAATCCGAGCCAGCCGAGGCAGCAGCCGAGCGCGATGTCGGCGAGCGAGTAGCGGCCGCCGTGGCACCACGCGCGGCCCTCGATCTCCTTCGACATCTGCTCGCAGCCGCGGCGCATGCGCGCGACCTGCTTGTCGCTCCAATCCTTGCTGCGCTCCCGCTTGTCGCGCAGCGACTCGTAGCGCACCAGCAGCCCGGCGTCAAGCACGCCGTCGGCGAGCGCCTCCCAGCGGCGCACCGCGACGCGGTCGCGCACGTCTTCCGGGATCAGGCGGCTGATCGGCGACGCGTTGTCGAGAAACTCGACGATCACGCGCGAATCGTAGAGCGCCGTGCCGTCGTCGAGCACGAGCGTCGGGATCTTGCCGAGCGGATTGTGGGCGTTGACCGGGTTGTCGACCGGGGAAACGTCGACCGGCTGCAGCTCGCACTCGATTTTCTTCTCGGCGAGCACGACGCGCACCTTGCGCGCGTAGGGGCTGGCGGTCGAGGCGAGGAGCTTCATGACGGGCGCGGATTATAGTCGGATGCAGGCATCAACGCTTTCCCTGAGCGCCGGGATGACGCGCCGCTCGAACCAGGGGTTGTTCTTCAGCCACAGCCGGTTGCGCCAGCTCGGATGCGGCAGCGGGAAGAATTCGGGCAGGTAGTCCCGGTAGGCGCGCACCGTTTCCGCCAGGGATTGCCTTCTGCGCTTCCCCAGGTAATAGGCCTGTGCGTAGCGGCCGACCAGCAGCGTCAGCCGGAGGCCGGGAAGCGCGGCGCGGAACCTCGGCTGCCACGCCGGGGCGCACTCGGGACGAGGCGGCAAGTCGGCGCCGCTCACCGTGCCGGGATAGCAAAGCCCCGCCGGCACGATCGCGATGCGCGAGCTGTCGTAGAAAGCCGCGCGGTCCATCGCCAGCCACTCGCGCAGCGCGTCGCCGGAAGGATCGTTCCACGGAATTCCCGTCTGGTGCACGCGGCGGCCCGGCGCCTGGCCGACGATCAGCAGCCGCGCCGCGCTGCCGACGAGAAACACCGGTCTGGGCGCATAAGGCAGGTGCTTGGCGCAGACGGTGCACGCCCTCGCTTGGACGCTCACTCGGGAAAGCAAGTTCGCCACCCCCTTATAATAGAGCCCCATGCCCTCGCCGCTCGCCGCGCTGTCGCCGCTCGACGGCCGGTACGCCAGGACCGCCGATCCCCTGCGCGAGTACTTCAGCGAGCAGGCGCTCATCCGCTACCGGCTCAGGATCGAGCTCGCCTGGCTCGAGGCGCTCGCCGCCGAGCGGGCGATCCGCGAGCTGAAGCCTTTTTCCCGCGCCACGAAAGCCGCCTTCGGCCGGCTGGTGAAGGATTTCTCGGAGCGCGACGCCGAGCACATCAAGAACATCGAGGCCGAGACCAACCACGACGTCAAGGCGATCGAGTACTGGCTGAAGTCCAAGCTCGCCACCAACCGCGAAGTGCACAGATCGATCGAGTTCGTGCACTTCGCCTGCACCTCGGAGGACGTCAGCAACCTGGCCTACGCGCTCATGGTCGCCGAGTCGCGCGACAGGGTCATGCTGCCGGGGCTCGACCGGGTCGTCGCCGCGCTGCGCGAGCTTGCCCGCCGGCACGCCGCCCTGCCGATGCTGTCGCGCACCCACGGGCAGGCGGCGACGCCCACCACTCTGGGCAAGGAAGTGGCCAATTTCGCGCATCGCCTGCGCCGCGCGCGCGAGCGCATTGCCGGCGTCGCGATCCTCGGAAAAATCAACGGCGCGGTCGGCAACTACAACGCCCACCTGATGGCCTATCCGGCCTTCGACTGGGAGCGCTTCTGCCGGCGCTTCGTCGAGCGCCTGGGCCTCGAGTTCAACGCCTACACGACGCAGATCGAGCCGCACGACTGGCTCGCGGAGCTGCTCGACGCCTACGCGCGCGCCAACAGCGTGCTGCTCGATCTCGACCGGGACGCCTGGGGCTACATCTCGCTCGGCTATTTCACCCAGAAGCTGAAAAAGGGCGAGATCGGCTCCTCGACCATGCCGCACAAGGTGAACCCGATCGACTTCGAGAACTCGGAGGGCAATGTCGGGGTCGCCAACGCGCTGCTGCGCCACCTCGCCGACAAGCTGCCGGTGTCGCGCTGGCAGCGCGACCTGTCGGACTCGACGGCGCAGCGCAACGTCGGCACCGCGCTCGGCCACACGCTGCTCGCGTATGCCGCCTGCCTGCGCGGCCTCGGCAAGCTGGAGGCGGACCCGCGGCGCCTCGCCGCCGACTTGGAATCGAACTGGGAAGTGCTGGCTGAGGCGGTGCAGCAGGTGATGCGCCGCCACGGCGTTCCCGACGCCTACGAGCGCCTGAAGGCGATCAGCCGGGGCAAGCGCCTCGACCGGGGGCAGCTCGCCGCTTTCGTGAGGAAGCTGCCCATCCCGGCAGCCGCGAAGAAGCGGCTCCTCGCGCTCACGCCGGCGAAGTACACCGGCCTCGCCGCGCAGCTCGCCAAGCGGGTATGAAGAGAGGGTTGTTTCTCACGGCGGTGCCGCTGTTGGCCGCGACGCTCGCCGGGGCGCAGGAGATGGCCACCATTGCGACGCGCCCCGGCGTGACGCAGTCGTTTTTCATCGAAGGAATGCGCGGGCGCAAGCCCGAAGCGCTGGCGCTGCTGTACGTGGGCGGCGGCGGCAACATCCGTCTGCGCATGGAGGACGGCAGGGTGAAATTCGCCGAGCGCAACTTCCTCCCGCGTTCGCGCGGCGAGTTCATTCGCAACGGCATCCTGCCGGTGGTGATGGACGCGCCGTCGGACCAAGGCCAGCTGACCGATGGCTACCGCATGGGCGAGGCCCAGAGCGCCGATGCGCGCGCGGTGATCGCCGAGCTGAAAAGGCGTTTCCCCGGGCTGCCGGTCTATCTCGTGGGAACCAGCCGCGGCACGATCTCGGCGGCTTATCTCGGCGGCGCCCTGGGCGGCGAGGCGGCCGGCGTGGTGCTGACCTCATCGCTCTTCGGCAGCGCCAATCTGCGCCGCCAGTCGGTATCTCTGCGCGACTTCGACTTCGCCGCCATCAAGACGCGGCTGCTGTTCGTGCATCACCGGGAAGACGGCTGCGAGTTTACGCCGTACTCCTCGGCGGCAAGTCTGGGCGGCCGGTACACCCTCGTGTCCGTGGTGGGCGGCAAGCCGCCCGAGTCGGGTCCCTGTGAACCGCTCGCCGCGCACGGCTATTTCGGCAAGGAGGCCGCAACCGTGGATGCGATCGCCGGCTGGATGCTGGAGAAGCGGTTCGCGAAAGAGATCGAGTAGGCGGCTGATGCCGTACGCCGCGACGATCTTCCTGTCGTCCTTCCTGCTGTTCCTGGTGCAGCCGCTCATCGCGCGGCTGATCCTGCCGTGGTTCGGCGGCAGCGCGGCGGTGTGGACGACCTGCATGCTGTTCTTCCAGGTGCTGCTGCTCGGCGGCTACGCCTATGCGCACGCGCTCAACGCGAGGCTGCGGGGACGGGGCCAGGCGATCGTGCATACGATCCTGCTGGCCGTCGCGGTGGCCTGCCTGCCGATCGCACCGGCCGAGAGCTGGAAGCCGGCCGGGGGCGAAGAGCCCGTCAGCCGCATCCTGCTGCTGCTCGGCGCGACGGTGGGCCTGCCTTACTTCCTGCTCGCCGCGACGAGCCCGCTTCTCCAGGCCTGGTACGTGCGCGCGAAGCCTCACGGCGATCCTTATCGGCTGTTTGCGATCTCCAACCTGGCCTCGCTCGCAGCGCTGGTCGGCTACCCGTTCGTCGTCGAGCCGTACTTCGCCGCGCATGAGCAGGTCGTTTTCTGGTCCTGGCTTTTCACCGGCTTTGCCGCGACCTGCGCCGCGCTCGCCTGGCTCACGCCGCCTTCAGAGGGCGGCAGGGAGATCGAGGAAAGCGCTGCGGCGAAACAACCGTACCCTCTGTGGCTGTCGCTCGCTGCGACCGGGTCGGTGCTGCTGCTCGCGGTCACCAACCACCTGACGCAAAACGTCGCGTCGGTGCCGCTGCTGTGGCTGGCGCCGCTTACGCTCTACCTGCTGAGCTTCATCCTCACCTTCGAAGGACGCGGCTGGTACCGGCCGGGGTGGCTGTGGTGGCTGCTGCTGCTATGGCTCGGCGCCATGGCCTGGCTGCTGGTCGATTCCGACTTTCACTTCAACCTGCCGGTGCAGCTCGGCATCTACCTGCCCGGGCTGTTCCTGGGCTGCCTGTTCTGTCACGGCGAGCTGTACCGCCTGCGTCCAGCGCCGCGGCATCTGACGGCGTTCTACCTCACGGTGTCCGCGGGCGGCGCGCTGGGCGGCCTGCTGGTCGCGGTGATCGCGCCCCTGGCCTTCAACGGCTATTACGAGCTCGGCCTGGGACTGGTGGTTCTCGCGCTGCTCGCCGCCGTGCGCTTCGCCGGCGTCAATCGTCCGGCGCGGGTTGCGAGCCTCGCCGTGCTGCTCGGCGTCACGGGCTGCGCGGCCTACGACAGCTTTCGCTTCCAGCGCGACGTGCGCGTCTCCACCCGCAGCTTCTACGGGGTGCTCCGGGTGAAGGAGTACGGCTCTCCGGGCGAGGAAAGCTACCTTCGTCGCCTGGTGCACGGCGCGATCATGCACGGCGAGCAATACCAGTACGACGGGCGGCGCAACCTGATCACCACCTACTACCAGCCGAGCTCGGGAATCGGCGCCGCGATCCTGTCCGCGCAGGACCGGCCGATCCGCGTCGGCGTGATCGGCCTGGGCACCGGGACCATCGCGGCGTACGGTCGCGAGGGGGACGTCTACCGGTTCTACGACATCGATCCGCACGTGGTCGCGCTGGCGAAGAGCGAGTTCAGCTTTCTCGCCGACAGCGCGGCGCGCATCGAGATTTCTCTCGGCGACGCCCGGCTCGCCATGGAGCGCGAGCCGCCGCAGCGCTTCGACGTGCTGGCGGTCGATGCCTTCTCGAGCGACGCGATCCCGGTGCACCTGATCACGCGCGAGGCGCTCGGCGTGTATCTGCGCCATGTCACGCCGCACGGCATCGTCGCCTTCCATGTCTCGAACCGCTTCCTCGACCTGGTCCCCGTGGTGGCCAGGATCGCGCGCGAGCACGCGGTCCATGCAGTGGTGGTGCGCGACGAGCCCGACGACGATGACGACAGCCTCAGATCGAAGAGCGACTGGGTGCTGGTGTCGCGCGATGCCGCGGCCTTGCAGGGCCAGGCGATCGAGGACGCGGGAGCAGCGCCGGCCGAGGACCGGCCGGACTTGCGGACCTGGACCGACGACTACAGCAACCTGATCCAGATCCTGAAGTGACTAGACGACGGCGCCCTCGTGCTCGTCGCGCGCGCCGCCGCGCTTGAGCGGCTTCACGAACTGGTCGCGCTTGGCGCCGAGCCACATGACCAGCGGGCTCGCGACGAGCACCGAGGAGTAGATGCCGAAGCAGATGCCGATGGTGAGGGCGAGCGCAAAGTAGTGCAGCGCCGGGCCGCCGAAGAGGAGCATCGTGGTGGCCATCATCTGCGTGCAAAGGTGCGTGATGATGGTGCGCGAGATCACCCCGGTGATCGCGCTGTCGATCACCTCGACGGTCGAGGCCTTGCGCATCTTGCGGAAGTTTTCCCGCACCCGGTCGAACACCACCACCGACTCGTTCACCGAGTAGCCGAGCACCGCCAGCACCGCGGCGAGCACCGGCAGCGAGAACTCCCACTGGAAGAAGGCGAAGCAGCCCAGGATGATCACCACGTCGTGCAGGTTGGCGACGATGGCCGACAGGCCGAAGCGCCACTCGAACCGCATCCAGAGGTAGAGCACGATCAGCACCGCGGTCACCAGCAGGGCGACGGAGCCGAGGTTGGCGAGCTCGGAGCCGACCTGCGGCCCGACGAATTCCACCCGCCTCAGCTCGGCGGCGCTGTCCCCCCTCTTCAGGATCTCGATGACCTTCTGCGAAAGGTCGGCGCTCGACTGGTTCTTCTCCAGGTGCATGCGGATCAGCACCTCGCGCGAGGAGCCGAAGTTCTGCACCTCGGCCTTGAAGCCGGCGCCGTCGAGCGCCTTGCGGATGCTCTCGACGTCGGCCGAGCGCTGGTAGCCGACCTCGATCAGCGTGCCGCCGGTGAACTCGACCGAGAAGTTGAGGCCCTGGTACGCCAGGAAGAACACGGCGGCGAGGAACGTAATGGCGGAGATGACGTTGAAGAGCAACGCATGCCGCATGAACGGGATGGTGCGCCGGATCTTGAAGAATTCCATTCAGCTCACGTCCATGCGGTGTCGCCGATCGACAGGTGCGCAACGCGCCTGCGATGACCGTAGACGAGGTTCACGATGGCGCGCGACACCACCACCGCCGAGAACATCGAGGTGCCGATCCCGAGGCAATGCACCACCGCGAAGCCGCGCACGGCGCCGGGCACCATCAGCAGCGACAGGCCGACCACCAGGGTGGTCACGTTCGAGTCGAGGATCGTGGCCCAGGCGCGCTCGTAGCCTGCCGCAATGGCGGCCTGGGGACTGGCCCCGCCGCGCAATTCTTCCCGTATTCGCTCGTTGATCAGGACGTTGGCGTCGATCGCCATGCCGAGGGTGAGCGCGATCGCCGCGATGCCGGGCAGCGTGAGCGTCGCCTGCAGCAGCGAGAGCAGGGCGACCAGGAACAGCAGGTTCACGCCGAGCGCGACCGACGAGATCAGGCCGAACAGAACATAGTAGACCGACATGAACACGACGATCGCGACGAAGCCCCAGCGCGTGGCGTTGAAGCCCTTCTCGATGTTGTCCCTGCCCAGGCTCGGGCCGACGGTGCGCTCCTCGATGATCTCCATCGGCGCCGCCAGCGCGCCGGCGCGCAACAGCAGCGCCACGTCGGCGGCCTCGGTGGTGCTCATGCGCCCCGAGATCTGCACGCGCCCGCCGGGGATCTCGCTGCGGATCACCGGCGCGGTGATCACTTCGCCCTTGCCCTTCTCGATCAGCAGGATCGCCATGCGCTTGCCGACGCTCTCGCGCGTCACCTCCTGGAAGATGCGCGCGCCCTGGCCGTCCAGGCGCAGGTGGACCGCCGGCTCGTTGGTCTGCTGATCGAATCCCGGCTGCGCGTCCGTCAGCCGGTCTCCCGTCAGCACGACCTGTTTCTTGACGAGCAGCGGCTGGCCGTTGCGCTCGACGTAGTACTCGTCGCCGAAGGGCACCTGGCCCTTGGCGGCCGCGGCGAGGGCTTCGGGGTTCATCCTTTCCTCGTCCACCATGCGGATCTCGAGGCTCGCGGTGCGGCCGAGGATGTCCTTCGCTTTCGCCGTGTCCTGCACGCCCGGCAGCTGCACCAGGACGCGGTCGGCGCCCTGCTGCTGGATCACCGGCTCGGCGACGCCGAGCTCGTTGATGCGGTTGTGAAGGGTGGTGATGTTCTGCTTCAGCGCGTACTCCTGCGTGCGCTTGATCGCCTCGGGCTTCAGCGTCGCGACGAGCAGCAGGTCCTGGCCGTCCTCGCGCTCCGCAAGGGCAAGTTCCGTAAGGCTATCGAGAATCGCCGACCTCGCCTTATCGCGGGTCGCTGCATCACGAAAGCGAACGCGAAGTGTCTGCCCTTCGCGTGTTACCCCGCCATGGCGGATACCCTTATCCCGCAATTGCGAGCGCAGGTCGCCGCCGAGGCTCTCCAGGCGCTTGGTGATCGCCGCCTGCATGTCGACCTGCAGGAGGAAGTGCACGCCGCCGCGCAGGTCGAGGCCGAGGTACATCGGCAGCGCATGGATCGCCGTCAGCCACTGCGGCGAGGCGGGAAGCAGGTTGAGCGCCACCACGTAGGTCGGATTCGACGGGTCGGGATTGAGCGCGTGGTCGATCGTGTCCTTGGCCTTGAGCTGCGTGTCGGTGTCGCTGAAGCGCACGCGCACGCTGGTCTGCTCGAGCAGCACGCCGGTGTACGGGATGTTCGCCGCCTTGAGAGTGTCCTCCGCGCGCGCCATCAGCGCGGCATCGACCTTCACCGTGGCCTTGACGCTCGACACCTGCACCGCCGGCGATTCGCCGAAGAAGTTCGGCAGCGTGTAGAGGAAGGCGGCGGCGATCGCGAAGGCGATCAGCGCGTACTTCCAGGGAGGAAAGCGGTTCACCTACTGAATGCTTTTGAGCGTCCCCTTGGGGAGCAGCATCTGCACGGCGGCTCTCT
>Ga0210382_10000475_pt1 | contig 14362 bp, 13 predicted proteins | sample PLMedo_FD_155452 | JGI IMG/M metagenome (GOLD analysis project Ga0210382, IMG submission 155452) | Groundwater sediment microbial communities from an aquifer in East River, Colorado, USA - PLM0_60_coex redo | ecosystem: Environmental > Terrestrial > Soil > Riparian zone | place: USA: East...
GACGATTCCGCCGCTCTGCTTCGTCGTGGAAGTGATCGAGCCTGGCTTACTCGTGATCAAGCACCGGCGCGCCAACGCCGACGGCAAGTTCGCCAACGTCGCGGTGCTCGAGGGCGAGGTCATCAAGATCGTCGACGCCGAGGGCACCCTGGCGTCCGAGTGCCCCGACTTCGTCACGACGCTACTTGGCTTCGATCCCGCGTCCGGCAACTCCGACAACGTGCTGCTGCCGCTCGCGCTCTCGATGCGCGCGCACGGCCACGGCGGCTCATTGCTGGTGGTGCCGCACGGCACGGCGTCCTGGCGCAAATCGATCGTGTCGGTCCCCTACACCGTCGCCCCACCGTTCTCGAGACTCGGCGAGCTGGTTCGCAACGGGGCTCGCGATGGTGCATTCAAGGACGCCACGGACGCGATCGGCGGGCTGACCGCGGTGGACGGCGCCGTCGTGCTGAGCGATCGCTGGGATGTGCTGGCTTTCGGAGCGAAGATCGGGCGGACGGAGTCAGGCCCATTCGTCGCGGAAGTGCTAGTGCGCGAGCCGATCCTCGGTCATACGCCGGTCACGGTGCATGCATCGGAGCTTGGCGGGACGCGACATCTGTCGGCAGCGCAGTTCATTCATGAGCAGCGAGACTCGCTCGCGCTCGTCGCGTCGCAGGATGGACGCTTTACCGTGTTTGGATGGTCACAGCGCGCGAAGATGGTGCACGCGTATCGCGTGGAAGCGCTTCTGCTCTAACCTTCCGGAAGGCGGCATACACCGCGTCCGACCACCATGCGCGGCAGCGCTCGATCTCGTCCATCGCCGCCTCGTGCGACAGCGCAGGGCGGTAGGGGCGGTCGGTCGTGAGCGCGTCGTAGACGTCCACAATGCCGACGATCTGCGCCGACAAGGGGATTTCGTCGCCACGCAGGCGGTCGGGATAACCGGTGCCGTCGTACTTCTCGTGGTGCCAGCGGATGATCGGCCTGAAGTCCCAGGGGAATCCGACGCCCAGGAGCAGCTCCACACCCCAGATTGGGTGCATTTGCATCGCCTCGCGCTCGGCGTGCGTGAGCGGGCCGGGCTTATTGAGCACCTCGTGCTGGACGCGCACCTTGCCCACGTCGTGCAGGTAGGCGCCGAGCCGGATCGTGGTTTGGGCGTGCTGGTCCAAGCCCAGCTTCTGGGCGACGGCGAGGGCGAGGGTCGCGACGCGCTCGCAGTGTCCGAAGGTGTAGCTGTCGTTCGACTCGATCGACTGACCCCACTCGCTCACCACGGCGAAGTAGGTGGCCTCGAGCTCGGCCATCTTGCCGTCGACGTAGACTAGATCACCGCGGGCATCGAGCCGGCGGAACAGGGCGTGGGCCTCGTTCAGGAGCCTCAACGCGTCTTGATTGCGGCCCATCGCCTGGTACAGGATCGCGAGCTCCCGGCGCGTGGCAGCCTCGTTCAGGACCGAGCCCATTGTCACCGCGAGCTCGAGCGCCGAGCGCAGGCGGGCTTCGGCCAGCGCAGGCCGTCCCGTCTCGCGGTACACCATACCGATGATGCGATACGCCTGCGCCCGGAGGACGCCCCCGTCGAACAGCCCCAGCGCTGCCTCCGCGTTGCGCCGCGCCTCCTCGTACCGCTCCCGCGCGAAATAGACCTCGGCGTGGTTCAGGAGGCACAGTCCCTGGAGGTAGGTATCCTGCACACGGACGGCGATCTCGTAGCTCTGGGTGAAGTACCGGTCGGCTTCGTCGAGCAGTTGGCGCTGGGCGCTCACCATCCCAAGGTTGTGGTACGCGATGGCGGACCCGTGCTCGTCGTTGCAGCTCTTGTACGCTTCCAGAGACCGCGCGTAGCACGCCAGCGCGTCCTCGCAGTCACCCTGGATGCTGGCGAGGATTCCCAGATTCTGCTCGGCACGCGCCCGCAGCTCGCGGCTCGCGCCGCCCAGCTGCACCGCGCGTAGGAAATGCCTCCGCGCGTCCGCCAGCGGGCCGGCCTCGAGGTCGATTCCTCCTAGCGTGTTCAACGCCTCGGCAGCGAGGATGTCGTTGCTCGTCTCGCGCGCGACCGTGAAGCTCCGTTCGCACAGCCGGCGCGCCTCCACCGATTGGTTGCTCTTGTGTCGGACGACAGCGAGGCGCCGCAGCGCCTCGGCCAGCACCGCACGATCGCCGGCGCCCTCGGCGACCTCGATCGCCGCCTCGTAAGCGACGACGGCCTCGGTGAGACCGACCGCCCGTTCCCGTGCGCGGGCTTCGTGCAGGACGTCCGCGGCGGAGGGCGTCGTCATGCCCCGGGGCGCGGCGCTTCCAGCGCGGAAGACTCGGAGCGGCGCGGCGGCGGCGGTTCGACGCGAGGAGCGTTCAACAACGCATCCAGCTTCCCGGCTTCCGCCTTCGCCCCGAGCCGCTCCAGCGTCGCGCGGGCGGTCTCGGCCACCTCCCGAGCCGCCGCGATGTTGCCCTCGCGAGCCAGCAGATAGGCGAGGTCGCGCTGGGCTATCGCGACGAGCAGCGGGCGTTCGTGCTTCGCCGCGCGTGCGATGACTTCGCGGAACATGGCCTCGGCCTCCGGCTTGCGCCCTGCCGCGCCCAGCGCGACGGCGAGGATCCGCAGATCCTCGGTTTCGCGCACGGCGTCCTTCAAGTCCCGGTGGATCACCACAGCGCGCTGCGCTTCCCGGATGGCCAGCTCGGGGTCGCCCCGTGCGACCTGGATCTCGGCCCGGCCCGCAAGGGCCTGGGCTTTGAGCCGGCGATCGCCCAGCCGCTCGGCCTCCCGCATCGCCGTGTCGGTGGCGTGCATGGCGTCGTCCAGGCGCCCCTGCTCGCGGTAGGTAATCCCGAGGTTGTGTTGCGTCTCGGCGATCCCGCGGTCATTGTGGGCCTTCTGGTACGCCGCGATCGCGCGGGTGTACGCGCCGACCGCGCGGCCGTAGTCCCCCTGCATGTTCGCGATGATGCCGAGGTTGTTAGCGCACCGCCCCAGCGTCGCCATGTCGTTGTCCTGCATCGCCTCTTCCTGCGCGCGCGTGAAGAAGCTCGTGGCCTCGCTGATGCCGCCCCGCTCCAGCGCGATGGCGCCACAGACGTTCAGGCCTCGGACCTCCAGCGTCCGGTCGCCCAGCACTCGCGCCCGCGACAGCGCGACCATGGCCCACTGCTGGCCGACGTCCAGTCGCCCAAGCCGGCTGTGCCCGATGCCGCTGAGCAACGCCAGCATCGGAGATTGCTCGAGCTCGTCCTGCGTGCGCCCGCCGAGGTACGTGACCAGCTCGGCGTAGTCCCCGGCGTCAGCCAGCGCCTGCGCCGCGTGCAACGGCGCCAACGAGCGGCCCAGCTCGGCTCCGAAGTCGTCTTCCCATTCCTGACTCGCCAGATTGCGGATTTCCGCTTCGGCGCCGAGCCGCGCGAAGATCGCCTGCGCCGTCCGCGCGACTGCCTGGGCTTCGGCGTTCCGGCCGCTGCGGCGCAGGACGATCGCGAGATCCCGCGTCGCCTCGGCCAGGAGCTGCGGCCGCCGGTGTCCTTCCGCCCGCACCATCACATCGCGGAGCGCGTGCTCGGCGGCGACGAGTTCGCCCTCCGCCGTCAACACCAGAGCCAGCGCTCGTTGGTCCTCAGCCTCATCGGCAGCATCGGGCACGCGGCTGCGGATCGCTCGGATCTCATCCAGGGCGCGCCGCGCCAAGCCAATCTCGCCCTGCGCCACGCGGACTTCCGCGCGACCCCGGAGCGCCAAGGCCCACAACGTATGGTCTCCGGACGCCTCCGCTTCAGTGACGGCCCAGTCCGCCTCGGTCAGCGCGCGGTCGAGCGCGCCCTGGTCCCGATACGTGAGCCCCAGGTTGTGATGGCACTGCGCGACGCCAGGCCGCCACCCTGCCCGGTCGAAGGCGGCAAGCGCGATCTCCCAAGACGCGATCGCCTCCGCATGCCGGCCCCGCAGGTGGCTGATGATGCCCAGGTTGGTCGAGCAGCGGCCGGCGGTGCCGACGTCGCCGTCGCGGCTGGCGACCATGAGGGCCCGCGTACAGTAGTCCGCGGCTTCGTCGAGGCGCCCGCTCACTAACGCGACGGCGCCGCGCGCGTTGAGGGCACGGCCCTCGACCGCCTGCTCCTGGCGCCGGCGCGCCTGGTCCAGCGCCACATCCAGCCACCGCAGCCCCTCCGCGTGGCGCCCCACGCGCGCATGGGCGGTCCCGTACAGCAGAGCGAGGTTCGGTGACTCCTCGATCTCGTTCGCGTCTCGCGCGCCGAGGTACGCGATGACCTCGGTGTGGCGTCCGGCCGCGGCGAGCTGCTGGGCCTTGTCGATAATGATTGACGACGTCGTCATAGCATGAATCCCCCGCTTTGCGGATGCGCTACCAAGCGACTCCGTACTGAGAGAAATGGTACAGCGCGGCCGTGACCACCTCTTGTGAGGTGTCGTTCTTCGACGATACCTGCTTCCAGGCTTGCGTCCGCGACCCCCGGTACCAGATCGCGAGCTGCTCCTTCAGCGCCTGATCGGTGGCGTCCACGACGCCATCGCCGTTCAGATCAGGATTTGCGTCTTGATACCAGATGGCCAGCTGCGCCGGGCTCGATGTGGAGAACAGTACGCCGGAAGGCTGGAAGTCCACGTTGAAGGACACCGTATCGATCGTGAGCGTGATCCGGACCGAGTCGCCCCGGTCGAGCGGCACGCCCCCGGCCCCCGCCACGAGCCCATTGATCGGAATCCTGAACCGCAGGAACGGATCGGGCAGCCACTGGCCGGGGCGGCGGCGGTAGTTCACGAACACCGTCGTCTGCGTCCCGCGTCTGGCCCAGAACGAAACCTGATAGGTCTGGAGCCGGGGCGCGGCCGGCGACTGCCGCAGGATGTGCGTCCCTAGCGGCAGTGGCACCAGTGCTGCGAGCGGCACTGGGACTGCGGTGGGAGACGGACCGGTCTGGTCGGTGCATCCCGCGGCGACCAGCACGAAGGTCAGCGGCATCATGTAACGGCGGACGGACATATGGGGCTCTCGGTGCATGTGAGTCCTACCAGGCCACGGCGTAGTTCGAGAAGTGGTGCAGCAGCCCGCCAACCCACAGCGACCCCAAGTACGTCTTGTACTTCACCACGACTGCCGAGTCGGTCGCTGTCGGCGCCTGCAGATATCCGAGGATGCTCAACGAGTCGCTAACATGGACGATCTGGAGAACTTGATTGGGGTGCACGCCGCAGTTGTCCAGGTTCGTCGCGACCAATGCGCCGATGCCGTGCACGCCGGGCTTGAATTTGAGGCCCTCGGGGCGGAAGCGAACCAGGTTCACAGACTGCGATGGCGCGACCGCGGTGATGCTCACCGGGCTGCTGAGTGCCAGCGAATCCACCACCAGGACGTGGCCGCCCACAATGAGGAGCCCTCCCGCCGGCCCGATCACCTGGGTGACCGAGTCGTATGCGAGAGGGGCGCACGAGAGCAGACGGCCGCCTCCCATCTTCTGCGCGGTGAGCGTCGGGGGCTGAACGCCAACCGGCGATGGGTCGCTGCAGCTCGAAGCTGCTGCGCTTGCGCCGGCGAGCAGCGCGAGCTGGATCAACCACCGCCGGACGTGCGTGCGATTCATGGAGTTCATGGGGTCCCCTACCAGGACACGGCGTATTGAGAGAAGTGATGCAGCACTCCGGCGACATACTGAGCGCCCTGACTCCACGCGTTCTTCTTGACCTTGATCCACGTCGAGTCGGGTGGGGCCAGGTAGCGAATGACGTGCAGCGAGTCGGTGACTTGAGCGATCCGAAGCGTATCGGTCGTCGGCAGTCCGCAATCCTTGAAGCTCGTGAAGAGCAGTGCCGACCATCCGGCACCGTTGGTCCGGAACTGCAGGCCGTCGGGGGAGAAGCGAACCCACCGCACGGTGTCCACCGGCGCGACCGCGGTAATGCTCACCGTGTCGCTCAGCGCCATCGTATCGACCCACAAGAAGTGGTTCCCGACCGCGATGAGCCCACCTGCGGGGCCGATCACTTGGGTCACGGAGTCGTAGGTCTGCGCACACGCGACCAGGCCAGCGCCCTTGGTCGGCTGCTGTGACCATTTGCCGCCCCGCTGGAAGGCGGGCGCCGGGATGGTGACGCCGACCGGCGAAGGATCCCCGCAGCTCACGGCGGCCGCGGTGGCGCAGAATGCCAGCGCGAGCGGGATCAGCGAACGGCGAACGAACATGCGATTCTCCGAGTTCATGGTGAGTCCTACCACGCCACGGCGTAGTTCGAGAAATGCTGTAGCTCCCCGATCACCTGCCGTCTGGCGTGTGCATTCTTGAACCGATTGTCGTGAAGCGGCACGTTGACCGGAGTCAAGAACTCGATGACCTGGAATGCGTCCGTGACGAGCGCAATGCGGGGCGTCACGCGCTTGGGAATCCGGCAGTTGTCGTACGCCAGCACCAGCAGCGTACTTTTCTGGAAGTGAAGACCCTCGGGCTGGAAGCGCACCATCGCCACAGTGTCCGATGGCGCGACCGCGGTGATCGTCACCGGCGCGCTGAGCGCCCCGCGCGGGACCACCAGCCAGTTGTGGCGTACTTCAATGAAGCCCCCCGCAGGCCCGATCGTCTTGGTCACGGAGTCGTAGGGGAGCGGCCGGCAGGAGACCAGCGAGTCGGACTCCTCGTTCTCGTCGTCGGGAGGCTCGGCGGGGTCATCGCCGTCGTCGCCGTCGTCGCCGGCTGGGGTGCCTCTGCCGGCCAGAACGGTGGGTGCACGCGCGTCGACGCCGACGGGAGATGCTTCCCGGCAGCTCGAGACGAGCGCGGCCGCGCCGACGAGCAGCCCGAGGAGAATAAGGAAACGGCGGACGATCATGCGATACTCCGAGTCGCGGTGGATGCTGAAGGCGAGCCTTCGTTGGTCGGAAGAGCAGGAACCATTCCACTTCGGGTGCTCGACCTAGACCGGTGATGTAGCGAGACTTGCGTTTGGGAACCCGATATGCATCTCGCTGCCACAGGGTCGCTTTGACCCTGCGGGCGGTCGATTGAGACCGTAGCCTTGGCGTGCTGGCCCGCCCGGCGCAGCACGGTCGCCAGGTCGCGCGTCGCTTGGGCCTGGAGCTGAGGCTGGCGGTACACTTCCGCGCGTTGGATCACCTCGTGGAGGGCCCGTTCGGCAGCCGCGAGGTCACCCTCTGCCGCCCGTAACAGTGCCACGACGCGTAGATCCTCGGCGTCGTGGATCGCGTTGGGGACGAAGCCGCGCAGCGCTCCGAGCGCGTCCAGGTCGTGGTGCGCCAAGTCCACCTCGCCACGCAGGGCGTGGATCTCCGCCCGCACCCGCAACGCCAACGCGTGGTCGACGGCTACCATGACACCGCGTACTGCGAGAAGTGGGTCAGCAGCGCGCCGACGCGCTTCCCTGCGGGGTCGTCGCGCGACGGCACGTGCTCCAGAACCTTCAGGTCGTCGTTCGTGTACACGACCTCCTTCGAACCGGACCCGTCCAGCGAGCAGTTCGCGTAGCTCATGACCAGCACCACGGGCTTGTTGAAGACAAGCCCCTCCGGCTGGAACCGGATACGGTTCAGCGTGTCGGACGGGGCGATCGCCGTGATCGTCGTCCGCTGCTTGAGCGTGCCGCCCGAGATCGACAGCACGTGACGGCTCACTTTGATGTCCCCGCCCGCCGGCCCGATCACCATCGTGACCGAGTCGTAGGCCATCGGCCGGCAACGCAGCAACCCGGACGAGGAGCCCTGGCCGGCGCTGAACTCCGGCCTCGGGACGTCGAGGAGGGGGGCGACCGGTGCGGGTTCCGCGCAACTCACGAGCGTGAGGGCCGCACCGATCAGCAGCGGGGCGACACGGAGACGGGTCGGCGTCATGAGGGCGCTCAGGTTTGGTGGCATGGAGATCTCACCAGGCGACGGCATAGTTGGAAAAGTCTGGGATGTTTCCCCTGACCGTCTGTGTCGCGGCATCGTCCGAGGACGAGACGTAATCGACGATGCCGAGCGTGTCGTTGACGACCGCAATCGTCAGGGCGCTGGTGCGGCCCTCCCGATCGCAGTTGGCGTAACTCATCGTGAGCACCGCGGGCGCCTCGAACACCAACCAGTCGGGTTTGAGTTCGACGACATTCACGGACCTACCGCCGATTTTCGCGCGGATGTTCACGTGCCGGCTGAGCGCCCCCGGCGGGATCGTCAGAGCGTGAGGACCGATCGCCAGCGTGCCACCCGCCGGCCCGATCACGCGGTGCACGGTCAGGGGCGCCAGCGGGCGGCACTTGGACACGAGCCCGGCGTTCCGGGCCTCCGTGCGGGCGGGGGAGGCGTTGTGATCTTGCGTCGCGGTGTTGCCGATTGGCGCTTCGACGGCACGGGCCGCGGGTGCCGTGGTCGCGGGATCCGCGCAGCCTGCGATCGCCACCCCGGCCCCGAGCGACAAGGCCGTGAGCAGCATCCGGACAGCTTTCATGAGCATGGCTCCAGGTGCCGAAACGAGAGTCAAGGTGCCGGCCCGTAGGGCAGGAACCGTTCCACGTTACGCGTCGGGCGCAGGTGGTTGGGGGATCGTTGCTTGCGTGCGGTGACGGGGTGGCCGGGGGTGGGGCAGAGGGCCGTTTTGACCCTGCGGCAGGGTCAGGATGAACGAGTCGGTCCCGAGCCTCGGCCGATCAGCTCGGGATACTCACCACCTAGGGTCCGACCCGGTCCCGATCGCTCAACTGCGACGCTGGAATCCGCCACAGCCGCACCAGCGCCAACCATGAATCCGGCCTGATTGTGACTTCGCTGACACGCCGATTGACCGCGGCAACATTGTCCGGGGCATACAGGGTCGCGGCCGGCGCATCGCTGTTCCACAGCGCGATGGCGCTGCGCAGCAGACGGGTCGCTGCGTCTCGATTACGCGCCGCCACCGCGCTCTCCAGCAGGCGATCCAGCTGCGGATTGTCGTAGCGCCCCATATTCCCGCCACCGAATCCGCGTCGCGTCCAGTTCTCGCGTGTCGCATCGATCGGCGACGGGCTGGTGGCCCACGCCCACACCACCGCGTCGAACTGTCCACTGCCCACGCGTTGTTGCACCACGCTGAAATCCACCTCGTCGACGCGTACATCCCACCCGAATGGCTGCAACTGCGCCTGGATCAGCCGCGCGTACTGCCGGCGCAGACCGCTCGTGGTGGGCACGAGCAGGTGGAACGCTCGCCGGCCGCGCTGCGCCACCAGCCGCGCCGCGGCCGCGGAGTCGTGTGCCAGATTACGGGCCAGGCTCGAGTCCCACAGCGACCAGAGGCGCGGCATGGGACCTGGCGGGACGGCCGCGAGATCGCCCCACACGTTGTGCAACATTCCTTCGCGATCGAGTGCCATCACGACCGCCCGGCGCAGGTCGCGGTTGCCGAACACCGGATGCGGGGCACCCGTATCGCCGTTCGCTCGCAGGTTGAATGCGAGAAAGCCATACGTGGTGCCAGGGTACGGATAGGTTGCCAGTCCCGCTACGTCATGGACCCGCTTCACGTTGTCAGGAGGCCCTAGAACTTCGATCGCGTCCGCCTGCCCGGCGATGAGCTGCGTGACTGCGACCTCGAGATTAGGCGTGAAGCGCCAGATCAGCCGGCGCAAGTGTGGGCGCCCGAGGAAGAAGCTCGAATCAGCGGCCAGCTCGAGACTCTCTCCGGCTTTCCAGCGCACGAATCGGTATGGGCCGTCGCCGATCGGCTCGCGTCCGAACGGGGCGGTCTGCCACGCCGTGCGTGGCAGCGCGCGCAGGCGATGCGCAGGCAGCACGCGCATGTGATAGACCGCGTCGTAGAACATTTCGGCGTAGGGACGGCGGAACCGGAACACGGCGGTGAGAGAGTCGCGGGCCGTCACCGCGACGATATCGCGCAGGGCCGGTCGCGAGGGCGAGTTCACCGTCGAATCGGAGTAGATGTCGAACGTGAAGGCGACATCGGCCGCCGTGACGGGTACGCCGTCCTGCCACGTCGCTCGTGGGTCGAGGTGGAACGTTAGCGTGACGCTGTCGGTCCAGTCCCATCGCGCCGCGAGCTGCGGGACGAAGCCATCGTCGCCGATGGTATTGGCCGACATCCCGACGTCGGCGAGCTTGAGGAACAGCTGGTCCGACACATCACGCCCAATAGCCAGTTGGGTGATCGGCGGCAAGAGGATGTCCGGCTCACCTGCGGCCGCAATGACCAGCGTCCCACAATTGTCGCCGCTACAGCCACCGCGCGCGGTGCATGCGATGAGCGAGCCGACCAGCAGGCCCGCGGCGATCAACGAGAAGCTTCTCCGTGACGGGTTCATGAGGGGCAACGATGCGTCCCGTCTCGCGATTTGTCTACAGCGAACGCGCGCTCGACTCTACCCACCAGCCTTCGTCCGCATCCCCACCAACGTCGAGAGCACCGCTCAAGAGGCGCCGCAAGCGCCGCGGCGAGATCGAGAGGCGCCGTGCCGCTTCGCTGCGATTCCCCCCGCTCAGCCGTACCGTGGCGCGGACGGCGGCGGCCGTGATCTGGTGCAGCGGCGCGGGGAACGGAATGGGGCCGTCCTGGGTGGGCGCGGCGTCCCCGGCAGGCAGGAACTCGTCCGCGCTCAGCTCGCCACGGGGCGAGAGGAGCAGCGCCCGTTCCAGGGCATTCTTCAGCTCACGGATATTCCCGGGCCAGGGATGGCTGCGGAGCTGGCGGATCACGTCGGGCGTCAGGGCGGGGACGGGCAGGCCATACTCGTGCGCCACCCGCGCGAGCAGCGCCCGCGCGACGATCATCAGGTCGTCGCCACGTTCCCGGAGCGGCGGCAGCTTGAGCACGACGGTGCTCAAGCGGAAAAAGAGGTCCTCGCGGAACGTGCCCTCGCGCACGCGCTCGGCGAGATTATCGTGGGCCGCGGCGAGAATGCGGATGTCAACGGCCCGCGACTTGGTGCCGCCAACCCGCCGGATCTGCTTGTCTTCCAAAACGCGCAGCAGCTTGGCCTGGACGGCGAGCGGCAGGTCCGCGATCTCGTCCAGGAAGAGCGTGCCGGTATCGGCGACCTCAAACAGCCCCGGCTTGGCTGCGTGCGCATCCGTGAACGAGCCCCGCTCGTGGCCGAACAGTTCGGACTCGATGAGTTGCTCCGGCAGGGCCGAGCAGTTGACGGCAACGAAGGGCGCGCCGTGGCGCGGTCCGCCACAATGGATCGCCCGCGCGAGGAGCTCCTTCCCGGTCCCCGTCTCGCCGACAAGCAGGGCGCTCGCGCTCCGGTGCGGCAGGAGTCGCGCCGCCCGCGCCAGCTCTTTCTTGAGGGCTGGGCTCTCGCCCACGATCGCGGCGAACGCGTCGTCGTTCCCGTCGTCCCCCTCAGCCGTGCGCGCCCGTCCGGCGTTCACCGCGGCGCTCACGGCGTTCCGAAAGACCTCGAGATCGTCCGGCAGCGCAAAGTAGTCGTTCGCACCACGGGTCACGACCTGCATGGCCGTACGGCGTCCTGGGTCCGTGCCTACGACGAGCGCCGGCACGCCGGGCGGGACCCGGTGGCTCCCGAGCCACTGGATCGCGTCCCGCTCCGCGCCACCGGCTGCGACGATGACGGCCACCGTCCCAGGCTGAGGTTTGACGTCGGCCGCCGGCTCGACCAAGTCGATCGCGACGCCGAGGTCCTCGGCCAGGTCGTTCCAGAACTCGCCGAACGCAGCCGAGATGACGACCACACTCAGTCGTTGGATCACGCAGCCCCCATCGCATGTTGCCGAGCCAGGGACGCGCGAAAGGCGTCATAGACGGCCTCGGACCACCACGTCTTGCAGCGCTCGATTTCGGCGAGCGCCGCGTCGAAGCGCAGAGCCGCGCGGTAGGCGCGGTCGGTCGTCAGCGCGTCGAACACGTCGACGATCCCCACGATCTGCGCCGCCACCGGGATCTCATCGCCGCGTAACCGGTCGGGATAGCCCGTGCCGTCATAGCGCTCGTGGTGCCAGCGGATGATCGGCTTCAGGTCCCACGGGAATTCGACCGCGGCGAGCAGCTCGAGGCCCCAGATCGGGTGCATCTGCACGACCTCGAACTCCTCGCGCGTCAGCGGCCCGGGTTTGTTCAGGATCTCGTGCGGCACACGCACCTTCCCCAGGTCGTGGAGATAGGCGCCAAGGCGTATCGCGGTCTGGGCGGTTTCATCGAGCGTCAGCCCCCGCGCGACCGCGAGGGCGCTCTGCGCGACACGCTCGCAATGACCGAACGTGTAGCTGTCCGCCGATTCAATCGACTGCCCCCACTCGCGCACGACGTCGAAGTACGTGCTTTCGAGCGCGGACACCTTGCCGCCGACGTACACGAGGTCGGTGCGCGCGTCGAGACGCAGGAACAGGCGGTGCGCCGTGTTCAGGAGCGTCAGCGCGTCCTGATTGCGGCCCATCGTTTGCAACAGCAGCGCCAGCTCGCGCGCCGCTTCCGCCTCGTTCAGGACCGAGCCGGCGCTGACGGCCAGCTCGATTGCGGTGCGGAGGCGCGATTCGGCGAGCGCCGGCCGGCCAGTTTCGCGGTACACCATCCCGATCATCTTGTAGGCTTCGGACTTGTCGGCCCGGGAGTCGAGCTGATCGAAAATCGCGAGCGCGGCTTCGGCCATGCGGCGGGCTTCCTCGTAGCGTTCGCGCAGGAAGTGCGCCTCGGCATGGTTTACCAGGCACATCCCCTGGAGGTGCGCGTCCCCTGCGCGCTCGGCGATCTCGAAACTCTTGCTGAAGTAGCTGTCGGCCCAGTCGTACTGCCGTAAGTCGGTGTGAGCGATGCCGAGATTCACATACGCCGTCGCGGAGCCATGCTCGTCATTCGTGGCCCGATACGATTCGACCGAGCGCTCGTAGTGTGAGACGGCGTCGACCAGCTCGCCCCTGATATTTGACAACACGCCAAGGTTCAGCTCGACCCGCGCCTTTAGCTCGCGGGCGTGACCGCCCCGCTCGAGCGCGTGGCGGAAATGGGCCCGTGCTTCTTCGATGTCCCCCGTACGCACCGCCAGCCCACCCATGGTGTTGAGGGCTTCGGCCGCGAGAATGTCGTTATTGAGGTCGCCGGCGATTTTGTAGCTGCGCTTGCACAGCTCGCGCGCCCGCGCCGATTCATTGCGGTGATGCATGACGACGGCGAGCCGCCGGAGGGCTTCGGAGAGAATCGGCTTCTCGCCGCACCGCTCGGCTGCGGAGATCGCCGCTTCGTAGCAGCGTATGGCTTCGGGAATACACGCGGCCCGCTCGTGGCTGCGTGCTTCGTGCAGCAAGTCCGCGGCGCCCCGCGGAGCGGGCGCGTACGGGCCGGGTTGACCGGGACCGGGGACGGCGACTGCGGTCACGACAACATCACCATGCGATGACGTAATCCGAGAAGTGATTGACCTTACCGGTGACGTACTTGCTGAACAGGTTGTCGAGCGACAACAGGTACGAAATGATGTTGAGATTGTCGTCCGTGTACGCGATGCGCTTCGGTAGCAGCTTGCCGAGCAGGCTGCAGTTCGAGTAGCTCATCGTGAGGACCGCAGGGGCGATGAACCGCAGTCCCTCGGGCTGGAACTTCACGGCGTTTACGCCGAGCCCGGTCGGCGCGGTCATCGTGATCGTCGTCGGACTCAGCAGCGCGCCCGGCGGAATTACCAGCTTATGCGGACCCGCGCTGATCGTGCCGCCCAGCGTCCCGATCGTCTTCGTGCTCGAGGCGTACGGCAGGTTGGAACACTTGAGCAATCCCGTCGCGCCAAGGAGGCCGCCGATGAGACTCGCGTCAGGTGCGGGAGCAGCGGGGACGGATGTGGGAGTGCGGTCGGTACACGCGAGCGCTACCACCAGCAGCAAAACGGCGGCGATTAGGCGACGGGCCTTCATGAGGGTTCCTCTATTTAGGCGTTCGGAAGGGGACTTTATCGGGGTACAAAATGGGACTATTACGGGGTCAATTCCGTGAGAAAGGTCACATTGGCGAATGTTGGGGACCGTTTTGGTGACATCGAGCTGAATTGGCTATAGTTCGCGCCGATGGCGGACACCCTCGCAAGTTTGGCAAAGGCCCTCGGTCCCAAATACGAAGTGCGCCGCGTCGTCGGCTCGGGCGGCTTCGCCGAGGTCTACGAGGTGTGGGATAAGGACTTAGAGCGCCGGCTGGCGGTGAAGGTGCTGCGCCCCGACGTCGCCTGGACCGCCGGCATGATCGAGCGCTTCCAACGCGAGACCCGCGCGGCCGCCCGGCTCGAGCACCCCAATATTCTGCCCATTCACTTTGTCGGAGACGGTGAGGGGCTCGTCTATTACGCGATGCCGTTCGTCGACGGGATGTCGCTCGGCGAGCTACTGAAGCGTTCCGGGGGGGGGGCGCTGCCGCCGGAGCGGGCGCTCGCCATCATCATCCCGAT
>Ga0210382_10000476_pt1 | contig 14331 bp, 16 predicted proteins | sample PLMedo_FD_155452 | JGI IMG/M metagenome (GOLD analysis project Ga0210382, IMG submission 155452) | Groundwater sediment microbial communities from an aquifer in East River, Colorado, USA - PLM0_60_coex redo | ecosystem: Environmental > Terrestrial > Soil > Riparian zone | place: USA: East...
CTTGTAGGAATTGTTGAAAGTGTCCTTGGGCGTCATGTGGCCCCGGCGACGCCTCCGGGTGGTACTGGACGGCAAAAATCGGGTACTCCTGATGCCTTATTCCTTCGACGGTCCCGTCGTTGAGGTTGAGGTGGGTGACCTCAAGCGACTTCGCGCCTGGAACGGACCCCGTCTCGCCCCGGACCGCGAATCCATGATTCTGTGACGTTATAAGTACTTGTCCCGTTGCAAGATCCCGCACTGGATGATTGCCGCCCCGGTGTCCGTACGGGAGCTTGACCGTTTCGCCTCCCAGCGCCAGACCGAGCAACTGATGGCCAAGACAGATGCCAAAGATGGGCAGCTTCCCGTCCGCCAGCGTGCGAATTGTGTCGATCGCGTAGCCTACCGCAGCTGGGTCTCCTGGCCCATTCGACAGGAACACGCCATCTGGCTTGAGCGACCGGACTTCCGCCGCGGTGGTAGCCGCCGGGACCACCGTTACTCGGCACCCCTGCTGGACGAACAGACGGAGAATGTTGCGCTTCATCCCGAAGTCGAACGCGACGACGTGATGCTTCGCGTCTGTCGGTCCCTCGCTGTACGCGGTGGGAATCGTCGCGGCACTCGCGAGGTCGAGTCCGTTCATCGAGGGCGACGCGGCGAGCGCGACGCTGATCGCGTCACTTGGCTTCTCGCCCAGCGCCAGCACACCCCGCATCGCGCCCTTCGAGCGGATGTGCCGCGTGAGCTGGCGCGTGTCGACGTCGGATACCAGCGGCACCTTGGCGCCAGAGAGCCAGTCGATCAGTGTGCCGGTCGAGCGCCAGTTGGAGGGCGTCGCCGACAGCTCGCGCACCACGACGCCGGCGACGCGCGGGCGGTCCGATTCGACGTCTTCGGGATTGATGCCGTAATTGCCGATCATCGGCGCCGTCATCACGACGATCTGACCGAGATAGGAGGGATCGGTGAACACCTCCTGGTACCCGCTCAGATTCGTGGTGAAAACGACTTCCGCGTAGGCCGGTTCAAACGGGAGAGGAGCAGTTCCGGCGAACCAGGCGCCGTCCTCAAGGAGGACGTAAGCGGGTGCTGGACTAGGGCCGGCGATTGCTCGGAGGCTGCGGCGCCGGAGGCGCCGCCGGTTGAGTTTCAAGCGGGAGCGGCGTGGGTGCCACCGGCGTGGGGTTCTGCCTCTGGCCCTCGAGCACGGACCGAGCCTGTGTGCCCGACTGCGTCATGAACGTCAGGACCAGCGAGACGAACAGAAAGATCCCCGCGGTCCACCACGTGACCTTGGTGAGCAACGTGGTTGCCTGACGCCCGCCCATGATCGTTTCGGTGCCGGCGCCGCCACCCATGGTCGCGAGCCCGCCGCCCTGCCCCGCCTGTAACAGCACCGCGATGGCGAGGATGAGCGCGTCGAGGATCAGGATGCCAACGAGAATTCCGTACATGCGCGGGGCAAGATACCTACGCTACGGCAGTGCGCACAAGTTGCGCCCAGGCGCGGGGATCGAGCGACGCGCCGCCCACCAGCACGCCATCCAACTCGGGCTCCACCAGCAGCTCGGTGGCATTCTTCAGACTGACGCTGCCGCCATAGAGAATCACAAACGGCGCGACGGCAGGAGCATTGGCCTTCAGCCAGCCGCGGATCGCGCGGTGCACTTCGGCGGCGTCCTGTGGCGTGGCGTTGCGTCCGGTACCGATTGCCCACACGGGCTCGTACGCGATCGTCACGTGACCCTTGCCGGAGTGTCCGGCGAATGCGGCTACGAGCTGACGCGTGACGACCGCCGTGGTCTCGCCCGCCTCGCGCTGCGCCAATGTCTCGCCGACGCACAGGACCGGCTGCAGGTTGGCGGCGAGCGCCGCGGCGAGCTTCTTTCCCGTCTGCTCATCGGTCTCGCCAAACACGTGCCGCCGCTCGGAATGGCCGATGAGCGTCAGGCGAGCGCCGGCCTGCGCGGCGAGCGGCCCCGAGATCGCGCCGGTAAACGCGCCCTTCGCTTCCCAATAGATGTCCTGTGCACCGGCCACGACATTCCGGTGGCCGCGGACACTCTCCGCGACCGCTTCCAGCGACACGGCGGGAGGGAAAAACCACACCGCTCGTTCGAGGGGGAGTTCGCCCGCCGCAAAGAACGCGCGCAGGTATTCTCGGGCTTCGAGGGGACCCACGTTCATCTTCCAATTCGCGGCGAAGGTGAGGGGTCTCATTTGTCCTCGAGCGCCGCAACGCCGGGCAGCTCCTTCCCCTCCAAAAACTCCAGCGACGCGCCCCCACCAGTAGACACATGCGTCAGCTTGTCCTCCATCCCCGCCACGGCCGCGACCGAGTCTCCGCCGCCGACGACCGTCACGGCGCCTTTCTTTCCCGCATCGACGAGCGCGTTCGCGAGCGCGCGGGTGCCCGCGTCAAACGGCGGCGTCTCGAACACGCCCATCGGACCGTTCCAGAAGATCGTCTTGGCGCGTAGCAGGCGTGCCCTGAAGTCGTGCTGCGTCGCCTCGTCGATGTCGAAGACGGCCCAGCCTTTGGGGATCGCGTCAGCCGGCACGGAGCGATGCTCACTCGCCCGCTCCAGCGATGGCGCGATGACGGCGCCGCGCGGCAGAATCAGCTTCTTGCCGCTGGCCCTAAGCAGGTCTTTCGCGAGCGCCATGCGATCGGGCTCGACGAGCGACGAGCCGACCTCGAGCCCCAGGGCGGCGAAGAACGTGCACGCCATCGCGCCACCGATGAGCAGCTCGTCCACGCGGGGCAGGAGCGAGCGGATGACATCGATCTTCCCGGAGATCTTGGCGCCGCCCAACACCGCGACGAAGGGATGCTTGGGGTCGCTGAGCAGCTTGCCCAAATACTCGAGCTCCTTCTCCATCAAGAAGCCGGCGACGGCCGGCTTGAGGAGGTGCGCGACTCCTTCCGTGGACGCATGGGCGCGATGGGCCGAGCCGAACGCGTCGTTCACGTAGAGATCGCCGAGCGCGGCGAACACCTTCGCCAGCTGGGGATCATTCTTCTCCTCGCCGGGCCAGAAGCGGGTGTTCTCGACGAGCGCGACGCCGCCGCGCGGCAGCCGTCGCGTCGCGGCGACGCCGGTTGCCGGATCGGGGATGAACTCGACGGGGGCGCCGAGCAGTCTCTCCAGGTCGCGGACGATCTGCTGCAGCGAAAACCGCGGGTCAGGCCCACCCTTGGGCCGGCCGAGGTGCGAGAGGAGCACGACCCGTGCGCCTTTCTCGCGCAGGTACTGGATCGTGGGGAGCGAGGCGCGCAGCCGCGTATCGTCGCTGACCTTGCCGTTCTTGAGCGGGACGTTGAAGTCGACCCGCACGAGCGCGCGTTTGCCGTCCAGCGCCTGCGGGGGAAGATCCCGCAGGCTCCGTTTCTTCAACGGCTGCGTCCGATGTAGGCGAGGAGGTCCACGCAGCGCGCCGAGTATCCCATCTCGTTGTCGTACCACGACGAGACGTGGACCAGCGTGCCGTCGATCACCGCGGTAGACATCGAATCGACGACGCTCGAATAGAGACTGCCGATGTAGTCCACGGAAACGAGCGGCTCGTCGCTGACCTCGAGGATGCCTTTGAGCTTCCCGGCCGCGGCCTGCTTGAACGCCGCATTCACCCCATCGACCGTCGTCGACCGCTCGACTTCGGCGGTGAGATCGACGATCGAGACGTCGGGTGTCGGCACGCGCAGCGAGATGCCGTCGATCTTGCCCTTCACCTCGGGGAGCACCAGGCCGGTCGCCTTGGCGGCTCCGGTCGTGGTGGGAATGATGCTCAACGCGGCGGCACGGGCGCGCCGCAGGTCCTTGTGCGGCAGGTCGAGGATCTGCTGGTCGTTCGTGTAGCTGTGCACGGTCGTCATGAAGCCATGCTTGAAGCCGAAGTTGTCCATCACGACCTTCACGACCGGGACGAGACAGTTGGTGGTGCACGACGCGTTGGAGATGATGTGGTGCTTGGCGGGATCGTATTTCTCGTGATTGACGCCCATCACAATCGTGATGTCTTCGCCCTTGGCCGGCGCAGAGATCACGACCTTCCTGGCGCCGGCGGTCAGGTGTTTGGACGCGCTCTCTTTATCGGTGAAGCGCCCGGTGCTCTCGAGCACGAGTTCGACGCCGAGCTCCTTCCAGGGAAGCTTCTCGGGTTCCTTAATCGCCGACACCTTAATCGGCCGGCTATTTACGATAAGAACGTCGCCCTTCGCCTCGACGGTGCCGGGAAAGCGCCGATGGACCGAGTCGTACTTCAGGAGGTGCGCCAGCGTCTTCGTGTCGGTGATGTCGTTCACGCCGACAAATTCGATCTCGGTCTGTTTCGCCATCGTCGCCGCGCGTAGCACGTTCCGCCCGATGCGGCCGAACCCATTGATCCCTACCCGAACCGCCATGACTCTCCCCTTAGGTGAAGTCTGGAATTGCCGCGCGGGCGAATGTGACGCCCCTGACTTTCGTCGCGCCGGCTTGCTCTAACGCTCTCGCCGCTTCGGCTAACGTGGCACCGGTCGTGAAAACGTCGTCCACGAGCACCAACGTTCCACAGGGTAGACCGACCCCGCGGCGATGCCGCGGGGAAAACGCCCCCGCCACGTTCGCCAGGCGCGTGTCCGGTGTCAACGCCGTTTGCGTCGGTGTCTCGCGTGTGCGGACGAGCACGTCAACAAGCACCGGAATGCGCCACTGTCGGGCCAGCGCGCGCGCCAGCATCTCGCTCTGATTGTAGCCGCGCTCGCGCAAGCGCTTTTTGGCGAGCGGAATCGGGATGAGCACGGACGGTCCGTCGGTCGCAGGCCGCATTGCCAGCATCGCCGCCGCCAAGTCGGCGGCGATGCGCGGCAACGCGCCGTACTTCAGGCCGTGGACGGCTGGACGGGCGGCGTCATCGAGCCACACGGCCGATCGGACCGAGGTAAGCGCGGGAGGCCAGCCCGGACACAGGCGGCACGGCCCGAAATGCGGCTCCGGCTGCCCGCAGCGCTCGCACCAGGGCGGCCGCACCGCTCGCCACCGCTGCCGGCACAGCGGGCAGACGATCCTGCCGGCGTCGCGCTGGCCCAGCAGTGCGTGACAGAGCAGGCACTCCGCTGGAAGCAGGAGCTGCTCGACCGCGGCCCTAAACACGCAGCGCGCGGTGCACGGCGGCGCGCATGACCTCTGTCGGGGCGTCGGTGCCGGGGAAAAACCGCTCGAACGCCGCCGCGCCCTGCTGAACGAGCATCTCGCGACCGTCCGTTGCCTCGATCCCGCGTTCGCGCAGCGCGTGGACCCACCTTGTTTCCCCTGGTGCGTAGACGAGGTCGAGCGCTCGCTGCACGCCGGGGATGTGGTTGACGTCAACCGGGAGCGGATCGTGGCCCGCGAGGCCGAGCGGCGTGGCGTTGATGGCGACGTCGACCTCGATCGGACCGTTGGGGACGGTCGTTGGGACGCCGATGCCGGCCGCCCACGCGGCGAATGCCTTCGCCCGCGAGTCATCGCGCGAGCGTACGAACAGCGTCGCGCCGCAGTCAGCCGCGGTCACCGCGGTCGCCCGAGCCGACCCACCGGTTCCCACCACAAGCCACCGTTCTCCCTTTTGACCAGCGCCGATCTTCTGGAGCGCCGCCGCCACGCCGAACACATCGGTGTTGTCGCCCACGAGCGCGCCCGCTTCGGTCCAGAACGTATTGCACGCGCCGACGCGGGCGCAGACATCCGTTTTCCGCGCGACGGATCGTTCGACTGCTTCCTTGTGGGGGACGGTGACGTTCCCTGCACCGCCGATCGCGGCTTGCATCGCGAGCACCGCGGGCAGCGCTGCCGGAGGTACGCGCAGCGCCACGTAGACGGCGTCGATGCCGAGGGCGCGACACGCCGCGTTGTGCATCGCGGGGGAAAGAGAGTGGGCCACCGGGTCACCGATGACCGTCAGCAATCGCGTGTTAGCGCTGATCTCCACGCTTGCTCTCAGCCGCGAGTCGATCGGCCACCGCGGCCGCGAGGGCCTCGAGCTCCTGGCAGGTGTCGCGGTACACACCGAGATCACCGCCAAAGGGATCGCTCACCTCGTCGCTGCCACGGCCCGCGTACTCGCCAAGTACGAAGACGCGCCCCTCGCCGCCCAGCTCGTCCACGCGCGCGCGATGATGGCGCGCCATGGTGAGGATCAGGTCGGCGCGCTCGACGAGCTCGCGCGTCAGCAGGCGTGCCCGATGTCCCGAGAGGTCGAGGCCCCGCTCGAGGCCAACGAGGTAGGCGCCCTCGGATGCGGGGGCGCCGTCCCACGCGCCCGTGCCGGCCGATGTCACCGCTACTTCGAGGCCGCGCTCCTGGAGGGCGCGCTCGAGCAGCGACGCGGCGAGCGGGCTGCGGCAGATGTTGCCGGTGCAGACGAACAGGACGTGCTGGATCACGGCGCGAGCCGGCCGACGGCGCGTCGCAGTTCGTGGACGCTGAGTGTTCCTTCCCGAACGATCTGCGGCCGCGGCCTGGTGCAATCAACCACCGTGGAAGGTGGCCGGTTCCCCAGCACCCCACCGTCGAGCACCAGCAATTGGCCGGATTCCACTGCCGGGGCAAAGTCGCGGGCGATGGCCTCGACGCCGGGGCCGGGCGGCTGCCCCGGCAGGTTCGCCGAGGTGGACGTCAACGGCACGCCCAGCGCGGCGACCAGGTTGGCGATCCCCTGATGCGAGGTCCAGCGGACCGCGATCCCACCATCGGGCCCGCGCAGCAGATCCGGCAGCCGCCCGGAGCCGCCCGGCAACACGAGTGTGAGCGGGCCCGGCCAGAACGCGCGTGCCAACGCGTCGGCGGAAGCGTTGAATGCCAGCCCATGCGCCTCAGCCATTCCGCGGTCGCTGATCAGTAAGAGGAACGGTTTGCTGGCGGACCGACCTTTCATCGTGGCCAGCGCCGCAACGTCCGCCTGTACGGCGCGCGAGCCGAGGCCGTACACCGTCTCGGTCGGATATGCGAGCAACCCTCCTTTTCCCAAATGCTTCACCACCAGCGGGATGGCAGCGGCAATGTCCGAATCCGATTGGAACGGGATCGGCTTCAACGCAGCTCACGAGCGAGAGCCTCGGCGATCCGGAAGTCGTCGGCTGTGGTGATTTTGAAGTTGTAGGGCGAATCGGGAATCAACTCCACGGGAAATCCCGCCCGCTCACACACCTCGGCGTCGTCACTCGGCGCGCCGCCGTTCACGGGGGGGGCCGCCCCGAGCTGCGCGTACGCGTCGTTCAACATCTCCCGGGGAAAGCCCTGCGGCGTCTGCGCGCGCCAGATGCGCTCGCGATCGACGGTGCGAGTGATGCGCGGTGTCGGCCGAGGGGGGCCCTGGCCGATTTCCTTGAGCGTGTCGGCCGTCGGGACCGCGGCGACCGCGCCGACACCCGCGCGCGCGCGTGCAATCACCGCATCGATCGTCCCGCGGCTCACGAACGGCCGGGCCGCGTCGTGGATGAGAATGATCGTCACGTCGTCGGGCAGAGCCTCGAGTCCCGCGCGGACTGAATCCACACGCTGGGCGCCACCCGGCACGAACCCCAGCCGCTCGCCGCGCAGCTTCCCGAGCCAGTCGGGTGGCCGCTCGGCGTATCCCGGCGGCAGTGCGACGACGACCTGACGCACTTCCGGGTGGCCCGTGAATGGACGGAGCGCGCGCAGCAGCATCGGGACGCCGAGGATCGGGCGGAACTGCTTCGGCTCACCGGGGCCAGCGCGCACGCCCGCCCCCGCCGCCACGACGATGACACCGACGTCAGGCGGCGAGGCGACGGGTGAGCTCACCGATTCCCTCCAGCCCGATCACCTCGAGATCGCCGGCGGCTCCACGAGACCGCGCGGACAAGAACACGCGCCGGAATCCCTGGCGGGCCGCTTCGGCCAGGCGCCGCTCGACGCCGGCGACGGGACGGATCTCGCCGCCAAGACCGACCTCGCCGAGGAACAAGGCATCGGCCGGGACCGGTCGATCATGGACGGTGGAGACAAGGGCGGCAAGGACGGCAAGGTCGGTGGATGGCTCAATCAGTCGCACGCCGCCGGTCACATTCACAAAAACGTCGAGGCTTCCGAACGGCAGGCCGCCGCGGCGCTCGAGCACGGCGAGGAGCAGCGCGAGACGGCGATGATCGAGCCCGGTCGCCACGCGCTGCGGCGTCCCGAATCCTGCTTTCGAGGCGAGCGCCTGGATCTCGACGAGCATCGGGCGCGTCCCTTCCATCAGCGCCGTGACCGCCGATCCGGATGCCCCCGTGCTGCGGCCGGCGAGGAACGCCGCCGCGGGGTTCGCGACGGGCTCGAGCCCCGACCCCGTCATCCGGAAGACGCCGATCTCGTCCACGGAGCCGAACCGGTTTTTCACCGCTCGCAGGATCCGGTGATCGAGCGTCGCTTCGCCCTCGAAGTACAGCACGGTGTCCACGATGTGCTCGAGCGTCTTCGGACCGGCGATGCCGCCGCCTTTGGTGACGTGGCCGACGAGCACGACCGCGGGTCCCGATTCCTTCGCGAAGCGCATCAGCCGGGCGGCGCACTCGCGCACCTGGCCGACGTTGCCGGGCGCGCCTTCGAGCTCTTCGGTATAGGTGGTTTGCACCGAGTCGAGCAGCACGACGCTCGATTTCAGCTGCACGGCGTGATGGAGAATCGACTCGAGCCGCGTTTCACCCAGCACGTGAATGCCGCCGGCGTCCTCCTCGAGCCGATCGGCGCGCAACCGCAGCTGATCGGGCGATTCCTCGCCCGAGACGTAGAGGGTCGAGACTCCCTGGCTCTCCAGTCGAGCGGCGCATTGCATCAGCAGCGTGGACTTGCCAATCCCCGGCTCGCCGCCGACGAGGACGACCGAGCCGGGCACGATCCCTCCGCCCAGGACGAAGTCGAACTCTGCCAGGCCGGTCTTCCAGCGCGCGACGGCTGACCCCGCCACGTCGGATAGGCGGATCGGCGGATGGGCGGATGGTGCACTGCGATCGGCCGATCCGCCGATCCGGCCAACCGCCTCCTCCACCAGAGAATTCCACGCGCCACACGCATCGCACCGCCCGCCCCACTTTGGCTGGTCGGCGCCGCAATCGGTGCAGCGGAACACGGATTTGCCTTTAGACACGTCCAGCCTCGACCGGAGCCTCGCGCGCCGTGTAGTTGTCGAAGCGCGTGTACTCCTTCTTGAAGTGCAGCTTCACGGTGCCCGTCGGGCCGTTGCGTTGCTTGCCGACGATCACTTCCGCGATGCCTTCGATGCTCTCGTTGGTCTTGGGATCGACCGGGCCGTCGTAGAACTCCTGCCGGTAGATGAAGCAGACGACGTCGGCGTCCTGCTCGATCGCGCCCGACTCACGGAGGTCGGAGAGCTGCGGCCGCCGGTGCTCGCCACCGCGCTGTTCGGGCGCGCGCGAGAGCTGGGAGATGGCCACGACCGGAACATCGAGCTCTTTCGCGAGCGCCTTGAGCGAGCGCGAGATGTACGAGATTTCCTGCTGGCGATTCTCGGCGTCGCCCGGCCCCTGCATCAGCTGCAAATAGTCGACGATCACGAGGGCAATGTCGTGCTCGGCCTTCAACCGGCGTGCCTTCGAGCGCATCGCCAGCGGCGTCAACGAGGCGGAATCGTCGATCCAGATCGGCGCGGTGCCCAGCAGTCCGGCAGCACGAGCCAGCTTCGGATAGTCGTCATCGCGGAGCTGGCCGCGGCGCAGCCGCTGCGCGTCGACCAGGCCCTCCGAGCACAGCAGCCGCTGCACCAGCGCGTCTTTTGACATTTCGATCGAGAAGAAGGCGACGCCCGTGTTGTGCTCGATCGCGGCGTGCTGGACGATGTTCAAGGCCAGCGCCGTCTTCCCCATCGATGGCCGGGCGGCAATAATGACGAGATCGGCCCGCTGGAAGCCCGCCGTCAGGCGGTCGAGATCCGCGAAGCCACTCGGCACGCCGGTGACGGAGCCCGAGCCCGACTGCAGCTGCTCGATCCGCTCCATCGTCGGCCAGATGAGCTCTTTGATGCGAATGAACTCTTCGGCGCGGCGGAACTGCGCCACCTGGAACACCCGGTGTTCGGCGTTGTCGAGCACCTCGCCCGCCGTCCCGTGTCCTTCGTAGACGTCCTGGATGATCCCGGTGGCGGCTTCCACCAGACGGCGCAGCACCGCCTTGTCGCGGATGATCTTGGCGTGGTATTCGACATTCGCGGCTGTCGGGACGACGTCGATCAGCGCCGCGATGTATTCCATCCCGCCGGCCCGGTCGAGGTCGCCGCGCCGGCTCAGCTCGTCGCGCAGGGTGACGGGATCGATGACGTCGCCGCGCTCGGTGAGGGACAGCATCGACCGGAACAGCAACCGATGTCCCTCGCGGTAAAACATCGAGTCGTCCAGGATCTCGGCGGCTTTGAGCGCCGCATCCTGGTCGAGCAACATCGCGCCTAGGACCGCCTGCTCCGCCTCGTTACTCCACGGAGTCTGGCGGCCGGCCCACTCCCCTCCTGCTGCTCGCTCAGTTGTCGAGGAGGCGAGCGGCGATACGGACGTCATCCCAGGTTGGTCTCTTCCAGTTGGGGTTCCGCAGCAGCGCGGCCGGATGGTAGGTCACGACCACGGGGATGCCGCGGAACCGGTGAACCTGATTGCGTAAGGCGCCAAGCGATTGTTTGGTGCTGAGCAGGCTCTGCGATGCTGTCCCACCCATCGCCAGAATGACCTTCGGTTTGACCAGCTCGATCTGGCGATACAAGTAGGGGAGGCACGCGGCGATCTCGTCATACTGCGGCAACCGGTTCTCCGGTGGCCGGCATTTCACGACATTGCAGATGAATACCTGATCCCGCGGCAATCTGATGGCTTCGAGGATCTTGGTCAGGAGCTCGCCCGCCCTGCCGACGAACGGCCGGCCGGTTTCGTCTTCGGTCCGTCCCGGTCCTTCGCCGATCACCACGAGCCGCGCGGTGGTCGGACCTTCGCCCGGGACGGTGTTGGTGCGGGCCTCGCAGAGCTTGCACTTGCGGCACGCCGCGATGAGCGTGGCGATGTCGGCGAGCGACTGGCTATGCTGGATCGGATCGGCGGCAAACAGATCGCTCGAGGGCGGGTCGAAGCTCAAGCCCGACGGAGGTAGATCGGTGGACGGGTGGATTTTCCCCGGGCTTGCGCCCGGGGTCAGAAGTGCGTGAGCGGGCGTTGCTGTCTGGTTTTCTAACCCCGGACGCAAGTCCGGGGTCGAGGAGGTGGTCGGGAGAATCACCGAATCCCCCCCCAAGAGCCGTTGCTGCTTCAAGTATTCGATTGCGAGAGCCCGGCTGTCGGTCAAAGCGCTTCTTCCACTACATCGAGGATTCGTTCGGCCACGTCGCGTTTCGGCAGGAGCGGCAGATCGACGCGCCGCCCTCCTTTGCCCAGCACCGTCACTCGATTCGTCGTAACCTCGAATCCCGCGCCGGGCTCGAGCGCATCGTTGAGGACCACGAAGTCGAGAGCCTTATCTTGCAGTTTCCCGCGCGCTCGCGCCAGACCGTCACCAGTTTCGAGCGCGAAGCCCACGACGACGCATCCGGGTGGTCGCTTGAGCGAGCGCAAGATGTCTGGTGTTACTTCCAGCTCGAGTGTCATCTCGCCCGAGGCGCGCGGGCGTTTCACCTTGCCGCCGACTTTGGGCTTGAAGTCCGCGGGCGCCGCCGCCATGAACAACGCGGCCGCATCCTTCAGCGCGGCTTGCACCGCCTGCTGCATCTCCTCCGTCGTCTCGACGCGTCGCGTCTCCACGCCTCCGGGTGGCGGCAGCTCGGTCGGTCCGCTCACGAGTACGACCGCGGCGCCGCGCGCGAGCGCGGCCTCCGCGAGCGCATACCCCATGCGGCCACTCGATGGGTTCGTGATCACGCGCACCGGATCGAGGTGCTCGCGAGTAGGCCCCGCCGTGACTACGACTCGCTTGCCGGACCATTTGCTCTGATGGTTGTGATCCCCGCCCAGGAGACGATCGGCCGCCGCGACAATCGCCTCAGGCTCGCTCATCCGTCCCGGCCGTTCGCTCGGTCCCTCGGCCAGGGCGCCGATTTCCGGTCCCACGAAATGCCAGCCGCGCTGCGTCAGCGCGGCGATGTTTGCCGTGGTGGCGGGATTCGCATACATCGCGTCGTTCATCGCGGGGGCGGCGAGCACGGGACGGTCCGCGCGCGCGAGCAGCAGCGTGGTCAGCAGATCGTCGGCCATGCCCATCGCGGCGCGCGCCAGGATGTTGGCGGTTGCCGGCGCGACGATCACGAGATCAGGGTGTCTGGCGAGGTCGATGTGCGCGAGCGCGTGGCCCCCGTGGCCCCCGTGGCCCCCCCCGCGCTCCCACAGGGATGTCAGCACCGGCCGCCCCGTGAGCGCTTCGAACGTCACGGGTCGCACGAACTCCGCCGCCGCGGCCGTGAGGACCACGTCCACCGTGGCTCCCGCTTCGGTCAGCCGGCGCGCGAGCGTACAGCTTTTGTAGCAGGCGATTCCGCCCGACACGCCGAGCACGACGTGACGGCCGGCGAACGGCATCAGGCTTCCTGCTGCCGCCGCCGCCGCACCAGGCGATACTTGAGGCCGCCGCGGACAAGCTCGTCGAACGCCCGCGTGGTGAGCTTCTCCTCCCAGTCGACCGACCGGTCGCGCGGGAAATCGTTCACGAAGCGCGCGAACTTCGCGGCCACGAGGACGCCCAGATACTTGTTCTGCGTCTGCCCTGCGACTTCTGCCGGTGTCACGATTCGCATTGCTCTGCCTTTCCGTTAGTGCGGTTTATCATAGAGACGTCTGGCCTCTTCCTGCAGGCCACGCCCGTAATTCGTCATCCACTCAAAATCCTTCTTTTCCCGGGTCCGGCCGCGCGTGTCATCGGCGATCGCCACGACTTCTTGGACCGCGGTCTTCAAATCGTCGTTCCGAATCCACCGGTCGAACAGCGTCGACTGTTGTAGCTCGTACTCGGCGCGGTCTATCCGCCACCGGATCTGGTCGATCGATTCGCTTTTGCGTGACCCCAGGCGCTCCAGCAGGACCCGCGGGTCACTCGGCAATATGAAGATCGATACCGAGCGCGGCGGTGGATACTGCTCGCGCACCTGCCGCGCCCCTTCCACTTCAATATCCAACAACACGTGCTTACCCGACCGCAGCACCTTTTCGACTTCGGTCTTGAGCGTGCCGTACATCTCTTCACCATACTCGGCATATTCGAGAAACTCGCCCGCGCCGACGCCCTCGAGAAACCGCGTGCGCGCCTGAAAGTGGTAATCGACGCCGTCGCGCTCGCCCGATCGAGGCTTCCGGGTCGTCGCGGAGATCGAGAACCCGAATCGATCCGGATGCTGTTCCCGCACCGCTTTCGCGATCGTCGTCTTGCCGCCACCCGATGGCGCGGACAGGACGACTATTCGCGGTGTCACTCCAGGTTCTCCAGCTGCTCCCGGAACTTCTCGAGGTCCCCCTTCATCGCGATCACCGTCTGGGTGATGCGCGCGTCATTCGCCTTGGAGCCCATCGTGTTGACCTCGCGCAGCAGCTCCTGCGCCAGGAACCCGAGCTGCTTCCCTACCGCCTGCTCCGACCGCAGCGCGGCGCGGGCCGCCGCCACATGCGAGCGAAACCGCACCAGCTCCTCCGTGATGTCCACCCGATCGGCCAGCAGAGCGATTTCGAGTGCCAGCCGCTGCTCGTCTACGGCTGCCTGCGCCGTGAGCTCCGCCACCGCCCGCTTGAGCCGTTCGTGCTCCGCCTTCAGCCGGGCCGGCGCCTGCTCTTCGATCGTCCGGGCCGCCGCTTCGAGCGCGTCGAGACGGCCGTTCAGCTCCGTTACCAGCGCCTGTCCTTCCCGCTCGCGCATCGCGACGACGTCGCGCGCGGCCCGCTCGACAATGGACTGCACATCCGACCACTGCACCGGCTGGTCGCTTGCGCCATTCGTCGTCGTCAGGACGTCGGGCTGCCGGGCCACGAACGCCAGGTCGACGCTGCCCTTCAATTTCAGCTTCTTCTTGAGCTGCTGCGCCGCGGCCACCACCTGCTTGGCTCGCGACAGGTCTATGGTGACTTCTCGTTCAGGACCAGGTACCTCGACCCAGCGCGCGGTTACCGCCACGTGACCGCGCTCGAGCAGCTGACGCAGCCGCTCGCGCATCTCGATCTCCACGCCAGCCAGATCCCCCGGCAGCTTCAGCTGCGGGTTGAAATAGCGGTGGTTGACGGTGCGGATTTCAATTCGCAACCGTCCGCGGAGCACCCGATCTTCGGCTGAGCCGAAGCCCGTCATACTGCGCGGCACAGGGCGTTAAATGTAGTCGGGTGTGCTAGTTAGTGAAGAACCATCGGGCGCCATACTG
>Ga0210382_10000477_pt1 | contig 14330 bp, 9 predicted proteins | sample PLMedo_FD_155452 | JGI IMG/M metagenome (GOLD analysis project Ga0210382, IMG submission 155452) | Groundwater sediment microbial communities from an aquifer in East River, Colorado, USA - PLM0_60_coex redo | ecosystem: Environmental > Terrestrial > Soil > Riparian zone | place: USA: East River...
TGTTGCGATCGTACAGGACCTCGGTGACGATCGCGAAGGGCTTGAGCGTCAACCGTCCCGTAGCGACTGCTGCCGGCAGCGTCGAAGACTGTGAGCTGAAGTACGCGCCGAAGGGACAGCCCAGCCAGCACGCGTTGCGATACTGACAGGGGGCGCGTCCCGGCAGCGCCTGCGTGAGATTCGCGGTGCGACCCGGGATGATCCTGCGGCGGCCGTCGAAATGCTGCTTGAGCCGGCCGGCGATCAGCTCCTCGCCGCAGTTGAGCGGCATGGCGGGCTGAAACTGTCCGTCCGGAAGTTGCGCCATCCCTTCCTGCGATCCGGAAATCCCCGCGTGCCGTTCGACGTAATCGTACCAGGGCGAGATATCCGCATAGCGAATCGGCCAATCGATCGCGATCCCGTCGCGCGCATTCGCCTCGAAATCGAAGTCGCTCCAGCGATAGCTCTGGCGCCCCCACATCAGCGAGCGGCCGCCGACGTGGTAGCCGCGATACCAATCGAACCGCTTGACCTCGGTGTAGGGCGACTCCTGGTCCGACGCCCACCAATCCAGGTTCGTCTCGTTGAGCGGGTAGTCGCGCTTCAACACCGGGTAGGCCGCCTCCATCGCCTTCGTGCGCCTGCCGCGATGGGGATAGTCCCACGGCGCTTTGGTCGCATTCACGTAATCCTTGATATGCTCGATGTTCTTGCCTCGCTCGAGCAGCAGGACACGAAGGCCTTTCTCCGTCAGCTCCTTCGCAGCCCAACCGCCCGAGATTCCCGACCCGACCACGATGGCATCGTAGTTCTGAGACTGCATCATTTCTTCTCCTTGTCGGTCGCTACCACGTAGGCGACGGTATCCCAGGCATTATGAATCCCGACGAACAGCAGCAGTAATGACGCGGCGCCGATGCTGAACAGCGCCCACGGTTGATCGTGCGAGAGACCGGCAGCGCTCACGAACAAGGTCACGTAGGCGATCATCGGCAGTATCTGATGCCAGACCCAATCCTCCAGCACCGGCTTGTATCCCGACTGTCTGCGCATCCGTAGCAGCACGATGAACACGTACACGACACCCGCGAGCGCGGTCGCGCCGACCACATGCGCCGGATCCTTGAATCTCTGCCACGGCGCGCTGAGGACCGCCGCCAGCAACAACACCGCGACAAAATGGATGACGTTGGGGGTCCCGAACGCATTGATGGTATCCGGACTGCGCGGCACTGACGATTCCCGTACCAGGGCGACCACCACGAACATCAAGCCGGTCAGGCCGCCGGCAGACGACCCGACGATGACCCAGAAGCTCTCCCACTGCGACAGCAGCTCGTGCGCTGATGTTTCCATATCACCGCACCTGGAACGTCAGGGTGGCCCACTTCGACTCGTAGTTTACGCTGTCTCCGCTTGCCGGCACCATGTGAATGAACTTGACGTACCACTTCCCCGGCGTGCGGATGACGAATCGCGCGACGCCTTGCGCATCGCTGCGCGCCCGCACTTCCGGAATCCGCATGGTATCGCGTTCTCCCCCGGCAATGACGAGCTGTTGGGCAACCGGCTGGCCATCCACGAGACAGCGGAACGCGAGCGTATCGCCGACAATCACCAAATAGGGATTCGTGAGCGGCACGATCTCGGCCGGATATCCCAGCACGAGCTCGAACGCTCGCGTGCGCAGATCGCCGACTTGGAGAATCGCCTTCACGTGTTTCTGATAGCGTTCGCGGGCGGCGCGAGCAAGCTCGCCGTGGCGGGTGCGCGCATCCAGCACGTCCGGAATGCCGTCTTCCTTTAAGTAGCCGTTGAAGTCTTCAGCAGAGAGCGCGATCTGGCGGGGGCTGAGTGAAGCGCCAATGACGTAGGTACCTGGCGCCCCTGTCTGCACGCTGAGCCACGTTGTGTCGCCGCTCGGCTTCCAGGACTCGCGCGGAATCGAGCGGCGTTGCAAGGGCCCGACCATGCTCAGATCGAGCAATCGGTCTGGAGTGACAGCGCCCTCACTGGCCGAAAACGTGCCATTCAAGACCGCAACGCGCACCGCGGTGTTGGGCGGGACGAAGTAGTTGTCAAGTTTTAGAAAGAGATCGTGTGCCAGTAAGAGCGTCGCGCTAATCATCAGGAGAATGGCGACGACAACGAATTGTTTCCGCATACGGGCCCTCGGGCTTAGACTTCGGTTGTGACATTTCGTCGAGCCGTCGCGTTCAGCGCCACCCTGCTCATCTTACGACTCGGCTTCGTCGCCGGAGAATTGCGCTGCATCCCTGGACATGATGCGCCCCAGCAAGCTCCGATCTCGTCCCACCATCACAAGCAACACACAGAAAACCCGACCGCTCCGACCCTCCCGGTGTGCTGTCAGGCACTGACATCTTGCGCCCTCTCGGTCGATGTGACTAGGGCCGACGCGGCTCCCCTTGGCAGCTCGATCGCCCGCCGCGGGGCCAGCGCGGCGTTCGGTTCTGTTCAGTCCCGCAACACCGCTCCAGAAGCACCCCCTCCCAGGGCCTAGCCTCGATACCTGTCGTTGCTCCCACGTCGCCGCAGTCACACGTGCCGCGACGCTCGAGACTTTGCTCTAGCCAGAGGCCCACATGTTTCGTTACGCGCTCACGATCGTACTCTTGCCTTCAATACTGTATGCGCAGCACCCCACCCAACGGGTGCCCCCGATGGCGATGATGATGATCGACCCGCTCGGCGTCTCAATGGAGCGAATGGGGTCAGGCACGACCTGGATCCCCGACGCGGTGCCGTTGCCGGCACGTCACAGAATGGCCGGCTCCTGGCTCTTGATGCTGCACGGCTTTGGGTTCGTGCAGTACGACATGCAGGGCGGCTCGCGGGGCGATGACCAATTCGGATCGCTCAACTGGGCGATGCTCATGGCGAGCCGCGATCTGCTCGGCGGCCGGTTTCAGGCGCGGACGATGCTGAGTCTCGACCCCGCGACCGTCACGAACCGAGGCTACCCGCTACTGCTGCAAAGCGGCGAGACCTACCGCGGCCAGCCGCTCGTGGATCGGCAGCATCCGCACGACTTCTGGATGGAGGTAGCGGTGATGTACGAACGCGCGCTGTCCCGTACCATCGGCGTGACAGTCTACGCCGCGCCATCCGGCGAGCCGGCGCTCGGCCCCGTTGCCTTCATGCACCGGCCATCGGCCATGGACAATCTGGCTGCGCCGTTGTCGCATCATTGGCAAGACGCCACGCACATCAGTTTCGGCGTTGTGACCGCCGGCCTCTTCGGGCGGCACTGGAAACTGGAGGGTTCCGCCTTCAACGGCCGCGAGCCCAATGAGAAACGCTGGGGGTTCGATCGCCTGCGTTTGGATTCCTACTCCGGACGGTTCACGATGCACATGGATTCGAGCTGGGTGTTTTCGGCGGGGTATGGCTTCCTCAAGAGTCCCGAAGCCCTGAATCCGTCCGAGTCCATACATCGCGTCACGGCGTCCGTATTACACGGCCGGAAACTGGGCAGGGACGGTCAAATCGCCACATCGGTCATCTGGGGAGCCAACCGGCATTCTGGAAGGACCACGCATTCCGTGCTTGCCGAAAGCGAGGCGGTGCTGGATCGCCGCAACACGATTCTGGGACGCGTCGAGCTCGTGCAAAAGACCGCCGAGGACCTGGTGCTGCCGGCTGGACCCGGTGGGTTCGCGCCAGACTCGACGTTCACGGTTGCCGCTGCCTCCGTCGGATACATTCGCGAAGTGGTTCGAATGTCGAAGGCGACGGTTGGGGTCGGATTCCAAGGTAGCCTAAACGTGATCCCCGCCGTGCTTGATTCCTTCTATGGGTCACGCACACCAATTGGGGGAATGCTGTTCGTTCGTATCCGCCCGCTGCACGGTCCGCACACAATGTCGAGCACAGCAACGCCCATGTGAGGGATGACGCAAGGACGCGCGACTTAAGTGGAACGCTTTTGTCGTCCCAGGAGCTGTGCGTTCACCGCGACGATCACGGTGGATGCCGACATGAGCACCGCCCCCAGAGCGGGCGAAAGCAGGACGCCTGTCGCTCGATAGAGTACCCCAGCGGCAAGCGGGAGGGCCACCGCGTTGTATCCCGTGGCCCACCACAGATTCTGTACGATCTTGCGGTATGTCGCGCGCGCTAAGCCGACAATGGCGGGTACGTCGCGCGGATCGGAGCGGACGAGCACGATATCCGCGGATTCGATGGCGACATCGGTCCCGGCGCCGATCGCAATGCCAACGTCCGCTTCCACTAAGGCCGGCGCGTCGTTGACGCCATCCCCGACCATCGCAACCGTCAGTCCACGCGCCTTTATCTCCCGAATTTTCGCGGCCTTCTGATCGGGCAGCACTTCCGCGAAGTACTCGTCCAGATCCAGCTCCTGCGCGACCCAGCGCGCAACCGGCGTCGCATCGCCCGTGAGCATCATCGATCGAATGCCCATTTCCTTCAACCGCGTCAACGCTTCCTTCGCCTCCGGACGAATGATGTCCGCCAGTGCGATCGCACCTGTGACTTGGGAATCGACCAGCACGTACACGACTGTTTTACCTTGCTCACCTACTCGCCTCACGCGCGCGTCGTCCGCAGGGAGCTGTTGCTCCTTGAGGAACCCAGGACTCACGACGGCGACGTTCGCCCCATCCACAACGCCACGCGCCCCCTTTCCGGGAATTGCGCTGACTGCGGACGCAGCAGGGTAGCTGATGCCCCGTTCCGTTGCGGCGCGCACGATGCCCGCCGCGATGGGGTGTTCGGAGCGGCTCTCGAGTGCGGCGGCAAGTCGCAAAATGTCGATCTCGCTGCGGCCGTCCAGGGAGATCAGGTCCGTAACGCCGAATCGTCCCTCCGTGAGCGTGCCCGTCTTGTCGAATACCACGGCGTCGAGCGCGCGGGCACGTTCGAAGGCCGCCCGATCGCGGATCAGCAATCCGTTCTGCGCCGAGATCGCCGTCGAAACGGCAACGACCAGCGGTACCGCAAGGCCAAGTGCGTGCGGACAGGTAATGACCATGACCGTGACCATCCGCTCGAGCGCGAAATCGAAGCTGCGACCACTCAAGAGCCACGCGATCAGCGTCGTCGCGCCCGCGGCAATTGCGATCACCGTGAGCCACATCGCCGCGCGATTGGCAAGGTCTTGCGTGCGCGAGCGGGTCTGCTGGGCACGGCGCACCAGCTCGATCACCTGCGCGAGGTACGTCTCATCTCCGGTTCGAGTAATGCGCAGTGTGATTGCCCCTTCCCCGTTCACCGATCCCCCGAGCACCGCATCTCCGGAACCCTTCTCCACGGGCTGCGACTCCCCCGTCAGCAATGCCTGGTTGACGGTCGTTCGGCCCTCGGTGATCGCGCCGTCCGCGGGAATCCTCTCGCCGGGTTTGACCAGGACCAGGTCATCCTGCCGAAGCTCCGTGACAGGCACGTCCTCGGCTGATCCGTCGGGGCGCAGCCGGTGCGCCTCGGCCGGAAGCAGCCGCACGAGCGCCTCGAGCGCCCGTGATGCGCCCATCACCGAGCGCATCTCGATCCAGTGGCCCAGCAGCATGATGTCAATGAGCGTCGCGGTTTCCCAGAAGAACACCGTTCCGCGCAGGCCGAAGACGACCGCGGCGCTGTAGAGATACGCCACGCTGATCGCAAGGCCGACGAGCGTCATCAGGCCCGGCAACTTCTTTCGCAGCTCGGCCACAAGACCGGTGAGGAAGGGCGACCCACCATAGAAGTACACGGCCGACGCGAACCCGAACTCGACGTAGCGCGCGCCTGAAAAGGCCAAGACGTGCCGCAGTCCGAGGAAATGCTGGACCATCTCGGACGTCACGAGCACTGGGACGGTCAACGCCAGTGAGATCCAGAACCGCCGCCGAAATTCGGAGACCATGTCGCCGTGATCGTGCCCACCAGGTGCCGGCTCGGTCGTGGCACGCGGGTGCGCATGCATCGGGGGTGGCTTTGCTGCGGGTGCGTGTTGATGATGCGAGTGATCTGTCATGTTCTCAGTCAGCTGTGCGCCTGTTCACACTCATCGCTTCCACGCAACCGTACAGAGTTGGCAAGACCAGCAGCGTCAGCAAAGTCGACGTGACTAGGCCTCCAATCACTACCGTCGCGAGCGGCCGTTGCACCTCAGCGCCGGCGCCAGTCGAGATCGCCATCGGAATGAATCCCACACTCGCCACCAGCGCGGTCATAAGGACGGGGCGCAGCCGGATGGTGGCGCCCTCCCGCACCGCCTCGTGCAGCTCCCGCCCAGCCGCGCGGAGCTGATTGACATATGTCACCAACACGACGCCATTGAGCACCGCAACGCCGAAGAGCGCAATGAACCCCACGGAGGCGCTCAGGTTGAGGTGCAGACCTCGGAGCCAGAGCGCGGTGATTCCCCCGACGAGCGCGAATGGCACGGTCACCATCACGAGCATCGCGTGGCGAAGCGTATCGAAAGTCGCATACAACAACCCCGCTATAGCGAGTAGTACGAGGGGTACGATGATCGCCAGTCGTCGGGTGGCGCGGGACTGATTCTCGAATTGGCCCCCGTAAGTGACGTAGTAGCCAGGCGGGAATGTCACTCGCTGACGGACAGCGGTTTTCACGTCCGCCGCGAACCCGCCGAGGTCGCGCCCGCGCACGTTGCTTTGCACGACCACGTAGCGCTGCCCGCCCTCGTGGTCAATCACCTCCGGTCCCTCGACCGTCCGGACCCGCGCGACTTGAGACAGCGTGACCGTCCCGCCAGCCGGTGTGCGGATGAGCGTTTGTTCCACGGCCTCCGGCGTAGAGCGGAAGGACGCAGCCAGGCGTACGACGACCGGGAAGCGCCTGCGGCCATCAATCACCTCGGTCGCCTCCATGCCACCCACGCCGGTCTCTATGGCTTCTCGAACGTCCGCGACGTTCAGCCCGTAGCGGGCGATCGCCGCACGGTCGAGGTCCACCTCGAGCTGCATGGCTCCGGCACTCACGCCGACGGAAACGTCCTCCGCGCCGCGTACAGACCGTACGACGCGTTCGATCTCGTCTGCCTTCTCCTGTAAGAGCGGCAGGCTGTCGCCATAGACTTTGACTCCCAGTTCGGTTCGCACGCCGGAAATCACCTCATCGAGCCGCATTCGCATCGGGGCGCTGAACTCAAAGACGAGTCCCGGTATCTCCGAAAGCGCAGAGTCCATTCTGACGATCAGCTCGTCCAGCGATGCCACCCGCCATTGGCGTTTCGGATTCAAGACGAGATAGACGTCCGCCTGATGCAGGGCCATCGTCTCGGTGGCCTCGTGTGGCCGGCCAAGGTTCGTCACGACGTTCTGGACCTCGGGGAATTTCCGTAACGTGCGCTCGACATCGTCCGAGACGGCGATGCCGTGCGGCAGCGACGCGCTCTGAATGCGGCGCGTCTCGATCAGGAGATACCCCTCGTCCAGCTTGGGCATGAACTCCGTACCTAAGAACGGCACCGAGATGAGTGCGACAGCGAAGAGACCGACGGTCGCGCCGACCACCCGTCTCCGATGAAGGAGCGACCACTCGAGCGCGCGCTGGTATCTGGTTCGGAGCTTAATGAACCACGCGGGGTCATCGTGCTCTTTGGAAGATCCGGCGCCCCGCGCGAACACATACGATGCGACGGCAGGCACATAGCTCAGCGCCAAAAGCAGCGATCCCAAGACTGCCGCACAGACCGTGAACGCCATCGGTCTGAACATGCGACCCTCCAGCCCTTGAAGCGCGAAGATCGGAACGTAGACCGCGACAATGATCGCGATCCCGAATACGATCGGTCGCCCCACCTCGAACGCCGCGGCGCGCAGCGCGTCTTGTCGCTCCGTGACCGACTGCGACCCTGCTCCGGCAAGCCGACGCACGAAGTTCTCCACCATCACGACGGAGGCGTCCACGATCAAGCCGAAGTCCAGCGCGCCCAGACTCATGAGATTCGCCGTAAGGCCGAAACGCTTCATCGCGAGGAAGGCGAACAGCAGCGCCAGCGGGATGACGGAGGCGGTGAGGAGCGATGCGCGAAGATTGCGGAGAAAGAGGAAGAGGATCGCGATGACCAGCAGCGCACCCTCGGTGAGATTCGTGAACATCGTGCGCGTCGTGCGGCGGACAACTTCACCCTGGCTGTAGAATGGCCGGATCTGAACGCCCGCCGGCAGGACGGACTCGATCTCCGCAAGGCGAGCTTGAACGCGTTTTACAACTTCCCGCCCATTTGAGCCCTTGAGGATGATCACCGCGGCGGATACCGCTTCTCCCCGACCGTCCCGTGTCACGGCACCGAAGCGGGGCTGCGGCCCCACATCCACGCGCGCCACGTCTCGTACATAAACCGGAGTAGCGCCCCCCCCCCGTGTTGCCACCACAACGTTCGCGATGTCGCTCACGCCCGTGAGACGGCCTATGCCACGGACCGTAAGACGCTCTCCCCGGTCCTCTACATATCCCGCACCAAAATTCGCGTTGTTGTTGGCAAGTGCCGCTTCGAGATCGTGCAGCGTGAGACCGTACCCGGCGAGCCTGCTCGGGTCCGCGAATACGTCGAACTGCTGCAACATCCCTCCCCACGTATTGACCTCGGCAACGCCCGGTACGGTCTTGAGGAGTGGCTTGACGATGTACTCCTGCACATTGGTCAGCTCAATCAGCGACAGCGTGTCCGCTGCGGAATCGGTGCGCTCAACCAGGTACTGGAACGCCTCACCCATCGCTGTCGCCGGCGGTCCGAGCATTACCTCCGCGTTGGGTGGCAACGCGTGCAGGGCGTCCTGCATCCGCTGCTGCACCTGCGCCCGCGCGAAGTACAACTCGACGGCGTCCTCGAAGGTGACTGTGACAACGGAAAGACCGACCTTGGAGATCGAGCGGACGGCGGTCGTGCGCGGGAGCCCCAGCATGGCAACCTCCATTGGGTAGGTCACCTGCTGTTCGACTTCAGCGGGCGAGAGGCCCGGAACATCGATCATCACCAGCACCTGATTCGGGGTCAGATCGGGGAACGCGTCTGTGTTGAGCGTCGCGAATGCCCAAAGGCCGGCAGCGGCCAGGAGAGTCGTGGCGCCAACGACGATAGCGCGGTGACGCAGCGAGGCAGCGATCAAACGATCGATGAGCGCGCCCATCTCACATCTCCATTGCGGGCATCGCGCCCTTCTTGATCTGCGCCTTGATCGCTAGGGCGCCGCGGGTCACGACGAGGTCACCCGCCACGAGGCCCTGGGTGATCGCAATCCGGCCACCCGATCTCGAGCCGAGCTGGACATTGCGCGGCACGACGTGCGCGCCGCCCATGCTATCCGGGTGGGCCACGAAAACAACGGACTTGCCGTCGAGCAGCTGCACCGCGTCCTCCGGCACGGAGGGCGCCGAGATTCCGCCTCCACCTTGGGCCGAGACGCTCGCCAACATCTCCGGTTTGAGCCGGTCGCCTCGGTTCCGAATCACGGCGCGGATCGGGAGAGTGCGCGTGGCGGGATCGAGCCCAGCGCCGACGGCGTCGATCCGCGCCGAGAACGTATCGGCGGGATACGCCGGCACGGTGAAGCGCAGCTGCGCGCCCACGCCGAAGAGGGACGCGAGGTTTTCCGGGGCGTCGATCGAGAGCCAGAGGGTTGAAGGGTCGGTGACGACGACGAGCGGCGCGCCTACCTCCATCACCGCTCCGGGCACCGCCGTGCGCGCAAGCACGACGCCGTTCAGCGGCGATCGGATCGCAATCTCTCCGGTTGCTGAAGCCGCAGCACCGATCTGCTCGGCAACGCTCTGTGCCCGTCGGAGCTCCGCGCTTGCCAGCTGATCATCGGCGATGGCGCGATCGTAGTCCTGCTGCGGAATCGCCTTGAGGGCGAGTAGCCGCTCCGCTCGCTCGCGAGCACTGCGTGCGTAGCTCGCTTGAGCGCGGGCTTTTTCGACATCAGACTGCGCCATGCCCGCTGCGGGGCTTTGCAGCGTCACGAGAATGCGTCCGGCGCTAACGCGATCCCCCGGTCGAACCCGGACCGCAGTCACCCGCCCCCCCACTGTTGCGCCCAGCCTCGCGGTGCGGTCCTCGTTTGGTATCACCTGCCCCGGTACGGTCGCTACTGTAGCCACGGTACTCAGCGCGACCGGTTCCCAGTGCACGCCGCCATGTGCGACCTGCGCGGCAGTGAGCGTGACGTCCGTTACCGAATCCATCCCCGGCATGTTCGCCATCCCGTTATCCGGCGCCCGATCACCACCCCGAGAGCAAGCGGTCACCACGGCCAAGCTGATCCACGCCGGCGCCCTCATGGCCGAGCCTCCGCGCCAATTGTGAGGGTTGGCAACGCCGCGACGATGTCCACTCCCTCGGCGACAAGCAGCTGGACTACGCTCTCGTGTTGGGCGTACAGGATTTGGTAGTAGACGAGCTGGGCGTCGCCCCAGGCGCGCGCCGCGTCGATCACCTGGATGAGTGGGACGGCGCCCTCCCGATAGGCACCGAGGGCGATGCGCCGCGCTTCGTCAGCGCGTGCGAGGTACCCTTGACCCCGGACAGCACCGGCGAGTACCCGCGCGCGTTCTGTCAGGAGCCGGGCGGATTCGGAAGCACCAACGATCTCCGCCCGACCAGTGCGCTCCTGAGCCGCAAGCTCGAACCCGGCCGCTTCGCGTTCCGCCGCGGCGCGTGCGATGGCGCCCCGGTTCTGGTCGAAGAGTGGGAACGGCATGCTCACTCCGGCGATCAACGACGTCGTTCCCGCACTGCGTTTCGTGCCGACGGTGAGTCCGAGTTGACGAATAAGGCTGGTGCGTTCGGTCGTCACTCCCGCGCCTGCAGCGGCGACCCGCTCGCGAGCGGCGCGAATATCCGGTCGGGCACTCCCGGCCCGGCTCGTCGGTGACACGTCGGGAAGTGCGAGCGGGGCGTCGAGCGCCGCCACGAGGAACGGCGCGGGCGCCGGCTCATCACCGAGAAACACGGTCAAATCGGCTCGGGCTCGAGCGAGATCGGCCTCCTGAATCGTTGCGTCGGCCTCGGCGCGGTCGCGTTCGAGCTCGGAGCGAATCAAGTCCGCTTCGGCCGCGACACCTTCTTTTACGCGAGTGCGGTTGTACGCGACTACTGAATCGAGCCAGGCAGTGAGATCGCGCGCCGCCGCCAGGGCAACCTGCGCACGCGCCATTCGGTAGAACGCGCGCGTCGCATCCAGTCCGATACGCTGGCGCTCCGCTTGTGAGTCAGCCTCGGCGGCTCGGATCGCCGCGTTTGCGCCACTGACTCGGGACCACCGCTGGTACAGCGGCTCGAGCGGGAACGTAGCCGTCAACATCAGTTCGCGATCCATGGGCGGAGGTGAACGCCCAGGCAACGGCTGGTTATCCACTTGGTACATGAGCATCGGATTGCCCAGCGAGCCGGCGGCGCTGCGCGAACCGCGGGCCGCACGGATTCTCGAGCGTGCTGCTTCGAGTGACGGGTATCGCGCCGCGACGCTGTCGAGCACTTGGAGCAGCAAGACAGGCTCCCGGCCCCGTGTATCCTGAGCGATCAAGCGCGTGGTGCCGGCGGCCGTGACGGCCGCGCAGAAAACGAGCAACGGAATACGCATACCTCTCCTCGACTGAGTCAGTGACAACAGTGCGCTAGGCGCGGGGCGCGCGTCGCTGTCGGGCGCAGTGCGCCCGGGAGAGGCTAGGCTTGGGGCGGAGGTGCGGGAGGTGTCTGAGGATCAAACGGAGCGAACGTCGATACGTCGAACGCCACGACGTACGAGTCGGACACAGATATCGAAAGCGGCGTGCTGAGGACGAGTGCCGCGGTTCCCATTGCGGCACAAGCCAATGACGTCACGCAGGTAGTTGCGTTTGCCGCTAAGTCGATGCTCGGCCCGGATGGCATTGGCATGTGGTGATCGCAATGCCGGTCGGTGTCGCAGAATAGCGGCAGACCAAGCGGCAGCGCGTGCAAACTGAGCACGACGATTGCGACAGACCTAAGGACCGATGGGCGCATTCAGCCCTGAATATACGTGAAGCGGGTCACGAATGGGCGCACAGCATTCCACCCGTCGACACCTTGCGTTACTCGATTACGATGCGAACCTTCCGAGGACTTGACTCGACTCGAGCGATGGATTGACCCGCGGTGCGAGGCGAACGGCGGTCGCTCCGGGTTCCGGCTCCTCCCCACCGGCCTGGACGCCTTTGTAGCGCGTGCCGTTCTCATCGAGCTCGCCGACCGCACCCTCGATCTCCAGTACTACATCTTCCACCCCGACAAGACCGGCTCGCTCATCATCGACCGCCTCATCGCCGCCGCCGATCGCGGCGTTCGCGTGCGCATATTGCTCGATGACTGGGGCACACTCGAGAAGAAGGACGAAGCCGTGGCAGGGCTCGATGCGCACCCGAACATCGAAATCCGCGTCTTCAATCCCTACGTGCACCGCTCGGGGCTGCACCGGCTGGGCGAGCTGCTGACCAGCTTCACGCGCGTCAACCGCCGCATGCACAACAAGCAGTTCATCGCCGATGGCGCGGCCGTGGTCCTGGGCGGGCGCAACATCGGCGACGAGTATTTCTCCCTGGGAGAGCTCGACTTTCAGGACGTGGACGTTCTGGCCGGCGGGCCCGTCGCTCGCCAGTCGTTGCAAAGCTTCGAGGCCTATTGGACGAGTAGGTTCGCGGTTCCCATCTCGCGGCTCGGCAAATTCACGGCGGATGAGGCGCAATTCGCCACCGCCCGTAAAGAGCTGGCCGAGCGCTGCGAGGGGCTGCGCGATTCGGCCTATGCACGCGCCCTCGAGGGGTCCGATCTCGCCAAAGACCTGCGGGCGAACGCGCTGCACCTGCATTGGGCCGAGGGCCGAGTGATCGCCGACCCACCAGGCAAGATCAGCGAACCGGTCGGCGCGCGCAGCGAGTCATACCTCGGCGTACAGGTTTCGCCGTACGCGCGAGGCGCGCGGTCGGACCTGCTGATCGTGTCGCCGTACTTCGTGCCGGGAAAAGAGGGCGTCCAGTTCTTCGGCGAGCGCCGCCGGGACGGCGTGAGCGTCAGTGTGCTGACGAATTCGCTGGCGGCCACGGACGTCTGGCTCGTGCACGCGGGTTACATGAAATACCGCCGCCCGCTGTTGCAGGAGGGTGTGCGACTCTACGAGCTGCGGCCCGAAGCGGCCGGCGCCAAGGGACCGCGGCGCTCCGGAATGAGCATCGGATCCTCGCGCGCGAGCCTGCACGGCAAAACGTTCGTGTTCGATCGCACGTCGGTGTTCATCGGCTCGGTCAACCTCGATCCGCGGTCGCTCGAGCAGAATACGGAGGTCGGCGTGCTGGTGCAGAGTCCCGAGCTCGCCGCCGAAGTCGGGCGCCTGTTCGACCACTGGTCGAGCCCTGCCCTGGCGTACGAGGTCACGACGACCCCGCGCGGGCGCCTGCAGTGGACCGGCGGCTACACCAACGAGCCGAAGGCTGGCTTTTGGCGCCCGCTCGGCGCGAAATTCTTCTCGCACTTACCCATCGACTCACTGATCTGAGAAGGATAATCATGCTCCCCCTTCTTCTATTACTCCAGACAACTGCATCGCCCAGGCTCACGGAATTCCTGCAGCGGAGCATCGGGTTCGACGCCCAGCAGCTCGCAGCGGTGGAGCGCGGCGAGCCGGTCGTGAAGGTGCTCGAAACCCAGGACCGCCGCGACGTCGCCGTGTTCGGCATCATTACGACGCCGGTCGGGCGCGAGCAGTACGTGCGCGCGCTGCGCGATTTTGCCACATCGCTGCGCACGCCGGGCCGCACCCAGCTCGGCATCTTCAGCAATCCCGCGATAGAGTCGGACGTCGCGGCCGTCACGATCAACAGCCGCGACGTGGCCGACATGAAGAGCTGCAAGCCCGGCGACTGCGTCGTGAAGCTGCCCGCCACCGAGATGCACCGCATTCACGACGAGATGAATTGGTCGGCGTCCCCGTCCGATCTCCAGTCGCAGCTAAGCGCCTACGCGCGCCGCCGTCTCGTCGAGTACGTCACCAATTACCGCCGGCGCGGCGACTCGGCGCTGGCGATCTACGACGATCGCGACAACCTCAACCAGCGCTCGAGCGAAGCATTCGCCACGCAGCTCGCCGAATCGCCCTATGTCTATCAGAACGTACCGTCGCTGCGGAGCTATTTCACCACCTACCCGCACGGTTCGCTCCCTGCCGGCGCCGCGGAGATTCTGTTCTGGTCGGAAGACGTGATGCCCCGCCTGCGCCCGATTTTGAGCGTGACGCACCTGATCGTGTACACGCCCCCGGAGCTGCCAACTGTCACCCTGGCGGCCAGGAAGCAGATCTATGCGAATCACTATTTCGAGACGGCGGTCGACCTGACGTGCG
>Ga0210382_10000479_pt1 | contig 14271 bp, 11 predicted proteins | sample PLMedo_FD_155452 | JGI IMG/M metagenome (GOLD analysis project Ga0210382, IMG submission 155452) | Groundwater sediment microbial communities from an aquifer in East River, Colorado, USA - PLM0_60_coex redo | ecosystem: Environmental > Terrestrial > Soil > Riparian zone | place: USA: East...
GCGTCGTGCAGCCAGCCGGCGCGCAGCCAGCGGTCCCGCTCCGTCTGGTCGACAGGCATCTGGTCCGCCCAACTGTTCAGGAGCGCGACGACCCGCTCGATATGGGCGCGCCGTTCGGGTGACACCTGCGCCCATGCCGGCAAACTCACGGTGTGACTCGCGGATCTGCGCCGATGCCTTCGCCCAGGACGACGTTGTCGAGGAGGCGCGTCTTGCCGACGCGCGCGGCCACCACGGCCACGGTGTGGGCCGTGAGGCGGCTGACTGGCTGCACGTTGTCGTCGACGAGCGCGCAGTACTCCGGAGTGACGTTGGGTACCCGCATCGCCTCCAGGCCGGCACGTTGCAGTCTTGCCGGGTCGGCCTCGCCGCCGCGCCACGTCTGCTCGAGCGTCCTGAGCGCGCGCGAGAGTGCGAGCGCGGATCGCCGCTCGTCGGGACTGAGGTAGGTGTTGCGCGATGACAGCGCGAGGCCGTCCAGCTCGCGAACCGTGGGAGCAATGTCGATCGCCAGCGAAAAGTCGAGATCCTGAACGAGCCGTTTGACCAGCATCGCCTGCTGAAAATCTTTGCGGCCGAACACCGCGACGTCCGGCTCGACGATGTGAAACAGCTTGGCAACGACGGTGAGGACGCCGCTGAAATGGCCGGGCCGGGCGGCACCTTCGAGCGTGTCGGCCACCGCGCCGGGAATCACCCGCGCGAGCAGCTCACCGGGGGGGGGGGGGGACACCGCCGCCGCGTCCGGGACGAACAGACAGTCGACTCCGCGCGCCTCGGCTAACTGCCGGTCGCGCGGCAGATCACGCGGATAGCGGGCGAGGTCTTCGCTGGGGCCGAATTGCAGCGGGTTGACGAAGATGCTGACGACGACGCGCTCGGCGAGCTCGCGCGCCCGGTCCACGAGGCGCAGATGGCCTTCGTGGAGGTATCCCATGGTGGGAACGAAGCCGATGGTGTGGCGGCGAGAGCGCTCGGCGCGAGACCAGGAGCGCATGTCGGCGATGGAGGTGATTTCGCGCATGGCGGCGTTTAAAGGAAACGGGGGACCCCAAAGCTGGGTAGGGTCCCCCGTCGATCTCCGATCACCTACCGCGCGCCGTTACTGAGTCCGACTCGTGATCGGTGGCGCAGGCGCTATGCTTCCCCCGCCGAGCGGGCCCCGACACACATCCTCGGATGCCGTCTCGAATCTCGGCATGAGGCCGCTGGACGCCTGGCGGTAGCGCAGGGTGCAATCCGTGGTCGTCTGCGAGGTTACCCGCTGATGGAAGCCGACGAAATTGGTATCGGGTCTCAAGGTCGAGGTCTGAGCAAATACGCCTTCGCCTGTGACGAGTTGCCCACCATCCTCCGCGACCGCGGCCCAGAAGACCATCACGGGCGCGGTTGTGGGAGTCGCGAGAACCGTGTCAATCCCCGTCCGCAGGTCAATCTGGTGGTATGTCGTTCCGATCGTCCCCGCTGAGTAATCGATGTGCGTGATACACTGGGCTGGATGCTGCGGGTTCGTGTCCCAAGGGCAGTTGGCGAGGCCGCCAACGCTGGTGGTCTGAGAACGAGCTGTTGACACGCTCACGATCACCCGGTCTCCAAGCGGAGAGTAGGCCGCCGTCCGGAAATACACAAACTCGCTCGTTCCTGTGAATCCGTACTCCTGACAAACGCCACTCAGCATGTAGATGCACACGGAATCTGCGGACGAGGATAACGGCACCACGATGTCCGCTAGGTGTGTCGACGAACCGCCCGTCGGCCCGCGCCGCACCTCGCGCGTGACCTGGTTAGCGCCACTGTGGTTCACCATGGTCACTGCGGTGTCCCCGTCGTGCGACAAGGACCAGAGCGAGTTCCAAGCTCCGCCATCCGGCGAGGCGGGGGGATTTCCGGACTGAGTCCACGTGCCTTGTTGGGTGAATACGAACGAGAGTGGATCGAAGTCGTCCGTCCAGACGTCGACGCGCCGACCGCCGTGGTGCACGTTGACGAACGCAGCGGTGTCACCGATGTCGGCGAGCACTTGAGGTGCAGCGCCCGTGTCCCGCTGGGCCACGAGCTGAGTGGTCGCCACCCACACGCGGTTGCCGCAAAGCGGAACAGTGGATCGTTCGCTGGCCAAGAGTGTGAGGGCACCATAGGCATCCAATTGGTAGACGGTCTCGGGAGCTCCAGCCACGGTTTGTGGGGGACCGAACACGCCGGTTTGGCGGTTGAGGCGAGGCTGAGTATCGCCGCGGACGATGTAGCTCTTGACCTGTGCGGCTGTCAGTGTCGGATCCATCGCTAAGAGCAGGCCTGCGACACCAGCCACGAACGGCGCGGAGAAAGACGTGCCCTCCCAAACGTTGGTCGCATGCCCGTTTGCGCGGTTATCGAGGGTTAGTATGTTCGTTGCTGGAGCGACGATCGTCGCGCCTGACCAGAAGTGGCTAGGAGACCAAAACCCGCCCGCGTCGTCCGTGCCCGCAACCCAGATTATCTGGTCGGCGTAGCCGCCTGCATAGAGTTGCGCAGCGGCTGGCTTCAAGGCTCCCAGGGTGTCGTTCTGCGAAACGGCCAGTTGATTAATCGTAAGACGAAGACCCGTCTGGCCAGAGGGTCGTTCTCCGGTTGCCAGGACTACGACACCGCCGGCTCTCAAGTATCGCTCCAGCGTCAGCCGCAGCCGAGCAACCAGCGCTGGAATGCTCGGTCGACCGAACCCCACAGAGATCGTGAGTACTCGCACACCGTTGGCGATAGCATCGGTAATGTGTGACGAAAATGCTGGCCAGGGATCGGGATCGATCGCACCGTTGCTAGTGAACTGATACAAATCGAGGTCCGATGCCCAGAGCATGCCGGCGATTGCTGTCCCGTTGTCGCCCCGAGCGGCGAGCACTCCGGCGACCGCCGTTCCATGTCCCCGTAACCCAGGAGTGTTCAAGGGAGGCCAAGGCGTTAGCCCGGGGCTCACAGGCGGTAGGTGCGGTCGACCAGTGAGGTCTGGGTGGAGGGTGTCGAATACCAAGTCCAGCACGCCCACCCGAACGCGCTGCGCTGTGTATGCCCGTCTCACAACCCCAGGCCAACGGCGCCCGAATTTGCAGGAGTGGCCGAGTCGCGTTCGTTGGAACGGACCAGTCCGCTCGCTGGGCGCCTGGCCCGTCATTCGGATAGCGACCGTGGATGGTGGCTTGCCAGCGACGATACACGTGGCGGGCGAGCTTGACTCCCACTTCGGTGTTGAGGCGCGTCACTATCGAGTCGAGGGCCGCAAAGGTGGGGCCGGGGTCTGGAATCTGGACAAAGTACTCCTGATCACCGGGGACCCCACCGATGATGGTCCCGCTGTAGCGCGCGAGCAGGTCTCTAACGGTCGAGCCGCTCGTCGTGTCGTCGAAAATGATCCCGATAATGTTGCGGTAGAACAGTTCCTCAGACCGGGGAACACCCGGTAGCTCCACAGTAAGCATGGTGTCTGCGGGGAGATTCGGCAGGGTCGGCACTGGCGGCCGAGCCGTGTCTTGCGGGGCCGTTACAACCGCCAGACTTCCATAATCCTGCACAATCCCCGACCACGGACTGAAGACCGCATTGTTCCCGGATCTTCCCGAGTGGATCCCGCCCAGCGTGACGGTCGAATCCGCTCCTCCCTGGATGTCGAGCAGGATGGGCGCGCCGCTGTCGCCATCGTTCGACCCGTAACTGGCAAACATCTGGCAATTGTACTGCACGCCGCTGGTGGGAGTCACGTTGACGCACGTTCGCTGGACCGACCCCTGGCTCCAACCGGTCGCGCTTCCAATCTGGCTCACGAGTTCGCCCACGACGAAGCTCTCGTGCGTGGTATCAATCACCCAATACGGCTGGGGGCCGAGAGTCAGCACCGGCGGAGTGCAGGGCCCCGGGAAGCAGCCTGACGCGGGGTGCGCGACGCGTCCGAGGCCCCAGACCGCTGTGGGGATCAGCCCGTAAATGGCGGCGTCGCTGTAACTGCAGCGGCGCGTGCCACATGGTGTGGAATTCTGGAGGATCTCCCGGCCGATTGGACTCGTCGTGAGCGAGTCAGCGTGCGTGAGCGGGGCCAGAGGCTGAAACTGCGCCACGCTGTCGGTCTCGGTGGGATTCGGGCTGCAATGACCCGCGGTGAGAAAGACTTGCTGAGTGTTCCACTGCGCAGTGAACCCCAGGGTGCAGCCGATCCGCGACGCGCCCGAAACACGCTGGATTTGGATGCCGCCCTGGATCGGCCGAAACTCATCGCGCAACGTCTGTTGGGGGACATAGGGACCTGTCATCTCAAATTCGAGCGCCTTGGATGGTATTCCCAAACGTTGCGCCATCGCGCGAGGAGCCCCAGGGTCGGCGCCGACATCCATCCCGAGCACGACGCGATTCTGGAACTCGTCCAGGTCCAACCAGACCACACCCGGCGTCGTCAGGATGTCGGCATTCATTAGCCGATCCCGCCATCCCTTGAGTTCGAGGAACGAGTAGTCCGCCGTTCGCACGATGACGTCCGCCGCCGGGTTCCGCCGCCGGCCACGGGACAACTCCTTGCCGAACATCGGCAAGAGGAGATTTCTCGCCGACATCGACGTAGCCACTCCCTTGAGGAGCACAATGACGTTGGCCGTCGTGTCGAAATAGAAACCTGCGAGCTCGGGGGTGTTTCGGGCGAGCTCGATGGCGCGGCGCTCCTCGGCGTACACGAGACCGCCCTGGCTCGCCGTCTGCGCTTCCCGTACGTCCGAAACGCCAGTCGGATCGCGATCATACCCGCACGTGGCGATCATGGATGCCATTGCAACTGCGGTGAGGACCTTCATAGACCTCCCTTGCCGTTGCCGCAATGCAGCCCCGGTGTGGAGTGTGGAGGGCGCTACAGGTCTCTTAGAACTCGAGATTGTCTCTTTTCCGCCTTCGCGACGTTCTTCTTGATCGACTTTGCCGTCCGTTCGTCTTCGGTCTTCGACGTTGCTCGCCTTCTCGTAAAGGTGCGCCGCAGCCTAATAATCACTTGCCCAAAGAATGTTCCGGCCCTGGGTAGCGGTCCTCACGCACTTCGGGGCGCGAACAGCGCCCTCGCGCACGTGCTCAAGCCAGGGCCGCGTCTTCTTTTAGGAATTGAGCCGCCGCGAGCTGTTGGTCCCGCGGGGATCGGCGAGGCCTTCGTGGAAATATCCCATGGTGGGAACGAAGCCGATGGTGTGGCGGCGAGAGCGCTCGGTGCGAGACCAGGAGCGCATCTCGGGCAGGCTGGATAGCTCGCGCAACTAGAACTCGCGCTTCTTCATCTCCGAAAAGAAGTCGCGACGCTCGATGTCATCGTCCGTACTGTCCGGCGGCAGCGTCGGGTCGTAGCGCTTGCGCGCCTTGGGCTTAGCTTTCGCGGCCTTCGCCATGTTTTTCTTGATCAGCTTGGCCAGCTTTTCGTCTTCTGACTTCGACATGCTCCCTCCGGGAGAATGATCAATTATCAATGATCACTGAGCAATGATCAATGGATCAAGATCATTGGACATTGATCAGTGATCATTGATTATTTGCCAAAGGAATGCTCCGGGCCGGGGTAGCGGCCCTCCCGCACCTCCGCCGCGAAGACCCGGGCCGCCTCCCGCACGTCCTCGGCCAACGCCGCGTACTTCTTGACGAACTTGGCCGAGAACTGGTCGTTCAGCCCGAGCATGTCGTGCAGGACGAGGACCTGCCCGTCGCACGCCGGCCCGGCGCCGATGCCGATGGTCGGGATCGAGAGCGACTTCGTGATCTGCGACGCGAGTGGCGCCGGCACGAGCTCCAGCACCACGGCGAACGCGCCCGCATCCTGGAGCGCTGTGGCGTCGGCCTTGAGCCGTCCCGCCTCCGCGTCGTCACGGCCCTGCACGCGATAGCCGCCCAGCGCGTGCACCGATTGCGGCGTGAGCCCGAGGTGGCCCATGACCGGGATGCCGATGTCGACGAGCCGCCGCACGGTTGCCGCGATCGGTTGACCGCCCTCGATCTTCACCGCGTTGCAGCCCGTCTCCTTCATGGCCCGGCCGCAATTTCGCAACGCGTCTTCGGGCGAGATCTGGTAGCTCAGGAACGGCATGTCGCAAACGACCATGGCGCGCTCCGTTCCGCGCCGCACCATGGTTGTGTGATAGAGCATCTGATCGAGCGTCGCCGACAATGTGGACGGCGCGCCCGCGAGCACCTGATTCAGCGAGTCACCGACGAGCAGGATGTCCACGCCGCTGGCATCGAGCAGGCGCGCGAACAGCGCGTCGTAGCACGTGAGTGCGACGATGCGCTCACCTTTCTCTTTCATCTCGAGCAACGCGCGCGTGGTGACGTTAGGCATATTCCCCTTCCAGCTCGGCGATCTCCCGCTGCCAGAAATCGCGGTTCGGAAGCTCGGGATGCGGAATCGTCAGATCCGGTTGCCGCACCGTCTTGTCGCCATACCGCACGATGTCGAGGTCGAGCGTCCGCGGTCCCCAGCGCTCGCGCCGTTCTCTACCCCGCTCGGCTTCGATGCGCCGGCAATGTGCCAGCAGCGCCGCCGGCTCCAACGTGGTTTCGAGCAGAACCATCTGGTTCAAATACGCCGGCTGCGCAACCGGTCCTAGCGGCGCCGTCTCCTCGACCCGCGACGCGGCGACCAGACGGGTGCCGGGGAGCGCGCCCAGGCGCTCGCGCGCATGCGCCAGGTGCGCCGCGCGATCGCCCATGTTGGAGCCGAGGGCCACGAAGGCTCGTTCAATTGACGTTGGCGAACCCGCGCGTCAAGTCGCGCAGCATGGTGGCCACCTGTTCCAGGTCGCGGGTCGCCCGCTCGAGGTCGGTGAGACCTTGGGCCGCCTCGATGGCGCGGGTCGCCACGTCGTCCGCCTCGATGCGGTTTTGGCCCGCAATGCTCGCCACGGCATTGATGCGCTCGCGCAGCCGGGCGAACGCCTGATTCTGTTCTCCGGCCGCCGCCGTGATGCGGCCCGCGTGCGCGGTCGCCTCCGCGGTCGCGGCGACGATCGCGTCCAGCGCTTCGAGGGCCGCGGCGGACAGCTCCTCCACGTCGCCGACGTTGACCTGGCCGCGGCGCATCTGCTCGACGACTTCCCCGACCTGCGTATGGATGTCCTGCACCAGATCGCCCGCTTCCGCCGCGGCAGTCGCGCTCTGCTCGGCGAGGCGGCGCACCTCGTCGGCTACGACCGCGAAGCCCTTGCCGTGCTTTCCGGCGCGTGCCGCCTCGATGGCGGCGTTGAGCGACAGCAGATTCGTCATGTCGGCCAGTTCGCGGATCGACGCGATGAAGCCGGTGATGCGGCGGCTCATCTGGCCGAGCTGCTGGACCTTGCTCGAGCTCTCCCCCACGAACGCCTTCAGGGCGACCAGGCGCTGGATCGCTTCGCGGATCTGGATGCGGTTGCGGCTGGCGACGTCGCTGGCCGCCGTCGACGCGCGCGCAGCCCCGGCGCCGTCGTCGGAGACGCGGCGCGAGACTTGAGCCAGGCTTTCCGTCGCCTCGAGCCCGCCTGACACTTCACCCTCCTCACGGCGTACGCCCTCGCGGATCACGCCCGTCGAGTGCGCGACCGCGGACGCCGCGCCTTTCAAGGCCTCGGCAGTCTGGGCGATCGAGGCGAGCTGGCGCGTCATCCGCTCGACCGTCTCGACGAGCGGCCGGCGCAGATCGGTGATGTGGACGGCCGTCGCGAGCTGGCTGGCGAATGTCGTGATCGTCAGGATGTCCGAGCGGCGGTAGCAGTTCTTCTTGTGGTGCTCGATCTCCAGCGTCCCGATCACCTGATCGCCGAACTTGAGGGGCACGATCACGAGACTTTGGACCTCGAGCGGCGCATCGGCGACGCGCTCGTCACGCGTGACGTCGTCGATGACCACCGTGTCGCCGCTCGCCGCCACGGCGTGGCGCAGCGCCGTCGTGTCCGCGGATGGCTCGCCCCGGTTGCTGCGGCCGCGCTCGGAGCGGTGCACCAACGACATCACGCCGTCGTGCAGGCGATAAATCCGGAAGTCGCCCCAGTCCACCAGCCGGTTTGCCAGCCGCTCGATGCGCTGGAAGGAATCCTCGAGACTGATGTTCGCCGTGATGACCGCTTCCATCGCGTGGATCTTGTTGAGCTCCTCGGCGGAGATGGCTTCTTCGATCATCTGTTTCAGGAGCAGACCGAGGAACGTGAGGACCAGGCCGACCAGGATCCAGGCGCCGAATGACCAGGCGACGACGGCGCCGACGAAGATCGTGGCTGCGAGCAACGTCGCCGCGTAGGTGATCACCTCGTAACGCACGATCATCAATCGTTCCGCCGGCTCCAGCTTGGCGCGGATGATGAGGCTGACGTAGAACAGCACGCGGCCAAACACGAAATAGGCGAGGGCGTAGCCGGCGAGGGCGGGTAGTAGCTCGATGCTGAGGACGGGTGCGCCATTCGGCATGTCGAGCCAGTGCAACGCCGCCGCGTACACGCCGAAGGCCGCGACCAGCGTGATGACTTCGCGACCCAGGTTGATCCAGGCTACGCGGAGCGGTTTCCGTTGCCACAGCCAATCGGTCACGACGGTCGCGCCGGCGATCGCGAGTGCCGTGGCGGGGACACCGACCAGGAGACTGCCGGCCAGGCCGACGAGCGCGGTCTGCGTCAGGTACGAGTATTTGCTCAATGGGACGGAGAGACCGCGCAGCGCCACCGCGGCGCCGAACAGCACGACGAGCTCGGGGATCTGGCTCAGCCAGCGGGGATCGGCGGCGAGCACCGCAACCAGCAGTGCCGTCCCCACTAACGCGAGCGCCCGACTGTAGACCCCAACGAAGCGCGCGATCCTCATGCGTGCACCGCCGCGGCCAGCTCGCGCGTGAGCCGCTCCAGGCTCGAGACCCCACCTGTGGCGAGCGCGTCCATCAGCGCACTGCCGACGATCACGCCATCCGCGGAGCGCGCCGCGGCCGCCGCTTGCGCCGGCGTTCCGATGCCAAAGCCGACCGCGACCGGCAGGCGCGCTGGACTCGCCGCCCGGACGCGCTGCACCTGGGTCTCGAGATCGGGTGGGACATCGGCCCGGGCCCCCGTGACGCCGAGTCGGGAGATCAGGTAGACGAATCCGGTTGCGCCTTGCAGCGCCGACGCGAGTCGTCGGTCGTCGGTCGTCGGTGCCACCAACCGGATCAGGCAGAGCGCGCTGTTCGTGACCGCTGCCTCCACGGTGGGATCGGCGCCCGCCGGCAGATCGGTGAGTAACACACCGGCCGCGCCGGCGGCCTGCGCGTCTTTGACGAAGCGATCCACCCCATACGCCAGCACCGGATTGAGATACGTCATGATGACGACCGGGACCGCCAGCGCGGCCTCGCGGATCAAGGTCAGCACGTGTGGCAGGGTCATCCCCTGCTCGAGCGCGGTCTGGGTGGTGCGCTGGATGGTCGGCCCGTCGGCGAGGGGATCGGAGAACGGCACGCCGACCTCGACGAAATCGGCCCCGGCTGCGGCGACGCGACGCAGCGCCTCGAGCGAAACCGCTGGGGTTGGAAACCCCGCCGTGAGGTACGGGATGAGCGCGCGCTGTTTCCCCAATGCTCGCCACCGCTCCGCAATTGGGAGGGCGCGGCTAGACAAAGTAGTCGCTGACGTTGATACCGTATTTGACCGGGTCGGTGACCTTGACGATGGTGCGCGGGAAGTTGCCGCTCGCGTCTTTCTCCGAGAGATCGACGACCGTACCGGGGTTCAAGAGGGCGCCGTCGGGTGTCGTGACCAGGCGCACCACCGGCCGATGGACGTGGGCCACGTCAGGATTGGCGCTGTGGACCAACGCGACCTCGTAGGTGTCGAGAATCACGCACGTCCCCACCGGATAGATCCCGATCAGATTGATGAACGCCTTCACGACGACCGCGTCGTAGCCGCGCCGCGGATTCTCCCACATCTCCTTGAGCACTTGATCCGGCTGAATCGGCACCGTCTGGTAGACGCGCCGGCTGGTTGCCGCGTCGAAGCCGTCGGCGACCGCGATGACCTTGGAGTAGATGGACAAGGTGCGGCCGCGGATCGACTTGGGATATCCGGTCAGGTCGATCTTCATGTGGTGCTCGTAGGCGACCACCATGCCGCGGTAGGGGATCTCGCCGTAGCCGCGCAGCCCGAACAGCGTCAGGACCCCCAGCCAGGGGTGCGCCTGCATGATGCGCCACTCCTCTTCGCTGAGTCCCCCTTCCTTATTCAGTACCTCGAGCGGCACGCGTGACTTGCCCACATCGTGGAACAGTGCCGCCATGCCGAGATCGTACAGCTGTAGCTTGGTGAGTCCCAGCTTGCGTCCCAGCGCGACCGAGAAGATGCAGACGTTGACCGAATGCGTGAATGTGTATTCGTCGTAGTCACGCAGCGTCGTCAGCCCGACGAGCGACGACTCGTTGTTGAGCACCTGGTCCACGATCGCCTGCACCGCGCGCTTCACCTTCTTCACGTTCGCGGTGCGGCCCATGCGAATGCTGTTGATGACCTCCTTCGTCACCGCCACCGAGCGCGCGTACGTGCGCTTGGCGGCTTCCTTCTGCCGCTCTTCTTCTTCGACGTCCTCTTCCGCCTCGAGCGGCGGCTCGACGCTCACGTGCGAGACGCCGCCGTCGGTCAGTTTCTGCGACACCTCGAACAGCTTGTTGGGATTCGCTTCCTTCGCCGCATAGGCGAGCAAGAGCGACACGAAGACCTGCAGCTGCCGCCGGTCCACGCCCTCGTCGATGCGCACGGCGCCGATGCCGCACTGCTGGAGCACGTTGAGGATGTGGGAGAACGACGCGTAGTTATCGAGATCGAGGCGCAGGCGCGTCGAGTTGACGAAGATGAATTCTCCCTGGAGCCGGATCTCGAGCTCCTTCTCCACATCCAGCAAGTGCTTGGTTGTCGCCGCGAGGTCATCGAGGGCCTTCTGCACCTGCGTATTCTCGATCGGGTAGAGCTTGAGCGAGCGGAACGCCGTGTAGAGCACGATGAGGAAGTCGCGCCCGGCATGACGGAGGAAACCGTCCGTCGTCTGGGCGGTCTCCATCATCGAAAGCCGCTTGCCGCCTCCGGGGGTCGTCATGCTCCCGCTCCGACGTCGCGCAGTGCCCGGCTGACGGCGTTCCGCACCAGCGCCTCCTTGTCCTGCGAGACCCTCTGGAGAACTTCGCGCGCTTTCGGGGTGCGGATCTTCCCGAGTGCCATCGCGGCGCAGGCGCGCGTTTCGGGATCCTCTTTCCGCGAGAGCAGCCCACCTTTCGGCACGAGCAGCTTCTCGAGCGTCGCGATCCCGGACTCGCCGGCCAGCGCGCCGTACGCCTCGAAGAACGCCATCTTTTCCGTCAGGTCGGCATCCTTGAGCTTGTGACCGACGACCGCGGCTTCGATGCGCGGAAATGCATTCCGGTGGCCTCGCTGCCCGAGGAACTTGACGGCCGTGATGCGCACGTCCCGGTCCGCGTCGTCGATGGCCTTCTCGAGCAGGCGCGTGGCACTCGGGCTGCCGATGGTCGTCAGGGCTTCGACGACGGCGAGCTTCAGATCGCGTTCGCCGCGCTCGAGCAGCGGGCCCATACCGTCCGGCGCTCCTGCGAGTTTGAGCCGGCCCGCGAGCTTGACCATCTCGAGTTGCACTGAGGCGTCGGCGCTGGCGAGGGCTTTGAGGACTTCCGCGGCATGCGTCTGCGCCAACCGCTCCGCCGCGGTTTGGACGAGGAATCGCACGCGCTCGTTGGTGAGCTTGGGGAGCCATCCCATGAGGGTGCCGAGAGCCTCGGCGCGCAGCTCGCTGAACAGCTCGCTCAGCTCTTCTTCGGTGGGATGGCTCGTCGCTTCATCGAGCGACTGCAGCAATTGCGACAACGCGTCGGCCTGTGACAGCCGGGTCGGGAGCGCCTCCAGCACCTGACGATGCTCGGGGATGAGCTCGCGGGCGCGCTGGAGAATGACTTTGCATTCGCGCAGGATGAAGGCGACCGAGCGGAAATCCCCTGCCCCCAGCAGATAGGGGATGAAGTTTTCAATAATGGAGATCAGCTCGGCGCGGACTGTGCCGTAGGTCTGCAGCTCCAGGAGATCGAACAGCATCGCGAGCACGTTGCCGCGCAAATCCTGGCCGTACTCCCGCTCGACCTCTTTGTGGAGATACTCGATCTCCTTGTCGTCCAGGAAATACAGCGTCGTGTCGAAGTCGTCGATCGACACGAGACCTTCGCGCTTGGGCGGCGCTTCTTCTTCTACCTGCCGGCGCACCGTCGTCGGATCCGCCGAGCCGGCGTCGCCGCCGGGTGTGCCGCCGCCACCGCCGATCGCCGGCGCGCTCTTCTCTGTGCGGTCGATCGGGACCGCGTTCTCGCTGGCGAGCTCGCGGAATGTGTAGGTGACGAACTGGAAGTCCTCGGCCCAGAGCAGTGTCAGGAGATCGTCGGCCGCGTCGGCCTGGAGGTTCTTCGCCTGCTGCAGCACCGCCAGAAACCGCACGATCTCCGCGTCCTCGACACCCGGCTTGAACGAGAGCGAGCGGACTCCGTCCTTGTAGAGCGTCCAGGCGATGCTCTCGTTGCGCTGTTCCTGGCTGTAGATGGCGTGATCTTCCCAGCGCATTTCCGTTTCGCCGATGTCGAAGATCAGATCGTCGGTGGCTTGCCAGATCTGGCGGAAGGCGTTGCGGATGTTGTCGACGGCGCGCTGATAGACGGGATTGTTCGGGAGGTACAGCTGCGTCGCCCGCATCCCCTTGCTGACGACCTGCATCAGCTCCTCGACCTGCGACGGCGGGAGCGCCAGCTCGGGGATCTGGGCCTGCGGATTCGTCAGAGCGCTGCTCCCGTAAGCTCGGCAACCATGGCGACGTCCTTGTCGCCACGGCCACTCAGGTTGATCAGGATGAGTTCGTGTGAGGCTCGCTTCGCCTTCATCACCCAGGCGATGGCGTGGGCGCTCTCGAGAGCCGGAAGAATGCCTTCCAATCGCGACAGGGCGGCGAAGGCGTCCAGAGCCTCCCGGTCCGTCACGGCTTCATACAATACGCGACCCGTGTCCTTCAGGTAAGCGTGCTCCGGCCCGACGCCCGGATAGTCGAGACCGGCCGAAACACTGTGTGCCGGCTGCACTTGTCCATCGGCGTCCTGGAGCAGGTAGCTCATGCTCCCATGGAAGACGCCCGGCCGCCCAGCGCCCAGGGTGGCGGCGTGCTTATGGGTCTCTATTCCTTCCCCGGCCGCTTCGACTCCCACGAGCTGGACGGTCTTGTCGTCCAGAAATCCCGCGAAAATGCCGATCGCGTTCGAGCCCCCGCCGACACACGCCACCACGGTGCTCGGCAGGCGACCGACCTGCTCGAGCATTTGCGCCCGCGCCTCCCGCCCGATGACCGATTGGAAATCGCGCACCAATCGTGGAAACGGGTCCGGGCCGACCACCGAACCGATGATGTAGTGTGTCGTCGTGACGTTCGTGACCCAGTCGCGCAGGGCTTCGTTGGTCGCGTCCTTCAGCGTACGCGTGCCGGATGTCACCGGCACGACCTTCGCCCCCATCAACTCCATGCGGTACACGTTCAGTCGCTGCCGCCGCATGTCCGCTTCACCCATGTAGACCACGCACTCGAGGCCGAACCGCGCGCAGACCGTCGCCGTCGCGACGCCGTGCTGTCCGGCGCCCGTCTCGGCAATGATGCGTCGCTTGTTCATGCGCTGCGCCAGCAGCACCTGTCCGAGCGTGTTGTTGATCTTGTGAGCGCCCGTGTGATTGAGGTCCTCACGTTTCAGCAACACCTGGGCGCCTACCTGCGCGGAAAGGCGCGGAACGGCGCTGATGGGTGTCGGGCGTCCGACGTAGTTCTTGAGCAACCCCTCGAGCTCGGCCCAGAATCGCGGGTCCTTGCGAGCCGCCTCGTACACGCGGGCCAGGTCCTCGAGCGCATGCATGAGCGTCTCGGGGACGTAGCGGCCGCCATATGGCCCGAACCGACCTGTCGCGATGTTAGTCACCGGTCTCCCGACGTGCTTCGTGCATCTATCATGTGCGCACTCCAACATGACGTTTCACCCCCACCAATGCTCGCACTGCCTTCTCCGGATCCTTCTTCCGCGCTACGCTCGTTCCAACCAGCACGAAATCCGCGCCCGCCGCTGCCAGTCGTTCGACGTCGCCCCGGGTCTCGACCCCGCTCTCGGCGACGACTGGGATCCCGGCGGGTATGCGGCCGATCAACTGCTCGGCGGCGGCCAGGTCCACAACGAACGTGTCGAGGTCTCGCGCGTTGACGCCGAGCAGACTCGGGCCG
>Ga0210382_10000480_pt1 | contig 14271 bp, 11 predicted proteins | sample PLMedo_FD_155452 | JGI IMG/M metagenome (GOLD analysis project Ga0210382, IMG submission 155452) | Groundwater sediment microbial communities from an aquifer in East River, Colorado, USA - PLM0_60_coex redo | ecosystem: Environmental > Terrestrial > Soil > Riparian zone | place: USA: East...
GGTTGCCTCCTTGACGACGCCGACCCGGTAGAGCGTGCAGGCGCCCTCGCCGACGAGCGAGCGGCCGGGCTCGAGCACGAGGCTCGGCCGAGGGAGGTCGTGTGCCTGCCAGGCGCGCACCAGCTGGCCGAGGAGCGTCCGGACGAAGTCCCGTGGCCGGGGAGCGGGCTCGTCCTCGACGTAGTTGATGCCGAGGCCGCCACCGAGATTGACGACGGCCGGAGACCAGTCGAGCTCGCTCCGGCATTCCGCCGCGAAGTCCGCCAGCCAGTCGATCGCCGTCTCGGCGGCCGCGGTATCGACGAGCTGGGAGCCGATGTGCAGGTGCAAGCCGGCGGCGTCAAGGCCTGCGTCCCCTGTAGCGCGCACCGCCTCGATCGCAGCGGCCGGCGGCAGACCGAACTTCGAGCCGTGCTGGGCCGTCTTGATCGCGTCGTGCGTCCGCGCCTCGATGCCGGGCGTCACGCGGACGAGCACGCGTCGCACACCGGCCGCGGCTGCGTGTTCGATCTCGTCGAGGGCGTCGAGGACGACGAGCCCCGCGCCGGCCTCGGCGGCTGCCTGCAGCTCCTCGTCGCTCTTGTTGTTGCCGTGGACGACGAGCCGCTCGGCCGGGACCTGCGCCTCTGCTGCGTAGGCGAGCTCGCCGAGGGTCGAGACGTCTGCCCCGAGGCCTTCCTCGGCCAGAAGTCGCATCACGGCCACGTTGGGAAACGCCTTCGTGCCGTAGACCACCAGCGCTTCGGGCGCCGCGCCACGATACTCGCGGGCACGCTCACGCAGCGTCTGCTCGCAGTAGACGACGAGCGGGGTCCCGAACTCCTCGGCGAGCGCAGAGGCGCGTGCGTCGCCGATCGTCAGCTCACTCCCGTCGACCCCTGCGCTGTCCGGGAAGAGCTCTAGTCGTTCCACCACCCATCCTCGTTGATCGCGTCGCCGGGACCGGTGTTTGGCGCGCCGACGATGACGAGCTCGGCCCCCGCGGGGCCGGACTCGATCGCCCGCATCGTGTCGTTCGGGACGCGGACGGCGGTCCACTGCTCGAGTTCGATCACGTCGTCGTCGACCTTCATGCGCGCACTGCCCGAGACGAGCAGGTAAATCTCTTCCTGCCGCTTGTGCTTGTGCCCGTATGGGGTGCGCCAATTCGGCGCGAGGCGCGCGTAGCTGACGCCGCAGTTCTCGCACTCGAGGTCGTTGCGCAGGAAGCGGATCTCGAGCTCGGGCGCGACACCGAGATTGGGCCCCTGGTCGGGGACGTCCGAGACCTTCACCACCTTGTAGCCGCTCATTTGGCTCCTTTCGCCGGGGAGACGAGGCTGATATCTTTGCGCGCAATGAGGAACGAGCTCCTCGCGTAGCGCAGGGAGCCACGCGGCGGCGCCGCGGCGACTCCCCCTGGCCTCTCGGAACCGAGAGGCTTTTTTGTACCTGGAGACGGTAGTGGAGAAATACGACCCGAAGAAAATCGAGCCGAAGTGGCAAGAGGTCTGGGAGGCCGAGCGGGCCTTCTACGTCTCGAACCCGGAGCCGGGGGCCGAGCCGGAGCAGAAGTTCTACATGCTCGAGATGCTCCCGTACCCCTCGGGCACGCTGCACATGGGACACGTCCTCAACTACACGCTCGGGGACGTCCTCACGCACTACCGCCGCCGCAACGGCTGGACCGTGCTGCGGCCGATGGGGTACGACTCCTTCGGCTTGCCGGCGGAGAACGCAGCGATCCGGGAGGGCGGGCATCCGCGCGAGATCATCGAGCGGAACATCGAGGGCATCCGCGCCGAGATGCAGCGCCTGGGGTGGGCGATCGACTGGGATCGCGAGACCTCGGCCCACCGACCGGAGTACTACCGCTGGACCCAGTGGCTGTTCCTGAAGTTCTTCGAGCAGGGGCTCGCATATCGAAAGGAAGCACCCGTCAACTGGTGCCCGAAGGACCAGACCGTGGTCGCCAACGAGTACGTCATCGACGGCAGGTGCGAGCGGTGCGGCACCGAGGTCATCGTGAAGAACATGGAGCAATGGTTCTTCAAGATCACGGCCTACGCGGACGCGCTCCTGCAAGACCTGGATCTTCTGGACTGGCCCGAGAAGACGAAGACGATCCAGCGGAACTGGATCGGCCGCTCGGAGGGCGCGGAGGTGCTCTTCCGGGTCGCCGACCGCGACATCGACATCCCCGTCTTCACGACGCGGCCGGACACGCTGTTCGGCGCGACCTTCTTCGTGCTCGCACCGGAGCATCCGCTCGTCGAGCAGCTGGGGAACGACGAGGTTCGCGAGTACGCGCAGAAGTCGGCGACGCGGTCGGTCGCCGAGCGGCAGACCAAGGAGAAGGACGGCGTCTTCACCGGCCAGCACGTGATCAACCCGGTCAACGACGAGCGCATCCCGGTGTGGGTCGCCGACTACGTCCTGATGGACTACGGGACGGGGGCGATCATGGCCGTCCCTGCCCACGACGAGCGCGACCTCGAGTTCGCGGAGCGATACGACCTGCCTGTTCGCCCTGTGATCGACGAGGAGACGAACGTAGTGATCGATTCCGGCGAGTTCACCGGTCTGCCCGCCGACGAGGCGAAGGCGAAGATCGTCGACTGGCTGCGCGCGAAAGGCCACGGCGCGCCTGCCGTCAGCTACCGGTTGCGGGACTGGTCGATGTCCCGCCAGCGCTACTGGGGCTGCCCGATCCCGGTCGTCTATTGCGAGGACGACGGAATCGTCCCGGTCCCGGAGGACCAGCTGCCCGTGGAGCTGCCAGAGGTCGAGGACTACCGGCCGAAAGGCAAGCCGCCGCTCGCGTCCAACGAGGAGTGGATCAACGTGCCGTGTCCCAAGTGCGGCAAGCCGGCTCGGCGCGAGGCGGACACGATGGACACATTCGTCGACTCGTCCTGGTACTTCCTGCGCTACTGCGATCCTCACAACGACCAGGCGCCGTTCGATCGCCAGATCGTCGACTACTGGATGCCGGTCGACCAGTACATCGGCGGCATCGACCACGCGACGGGTCACCTGCTGTACGCGCGCTTCTTCGTCAAGGTGCTGAACGAGCAGGGGATGCTCGGCTTCCGCGAGCCGTTCCAGCGGCTCTTCCACCAGGGCTGGGTGCGCCAGGGCGGGACAAAGATGTCGAAGTCGAAGGGGAACGTCACCGGGCCGGGCCAACTCGTGGACATGTACGGCGCGGACGCGGTGCGCCTGTACATCCTCTTCATGGGCCCGGCCGATCAGGACATGGAGTGGACCGAGGAGGGCGTCGAGGGGATCTCGCGCTTCCTGCGGCGGCTGTGGCGGATCGTGAACGAGGTTGTCGAGAACGCGACCGAGGGCGAGGAAGCGACCGACCTCACGCGCGCGGCGCACCGGACGATCGCGAGGGTGACCGACGACATCGACCGGCGGTTCCAGTTCAACACGCCGATCGCGGCGGTGATGGAGCTCGTGAACGAGCTGGGGCAGGCGCCCGCGGATCAAGGCGCACGATTCGCGGCCGAGACCGCTGTGACGCTGATCCAGCCATACGCGCCGCACATCGCGGAGGAGCTGTGGGCCCGGCTGGGGCACGAGCGTCTGTGGGAGGAGCCGTGGCCGGCTGCGGATCCCGAGCTGCTCGTGCGGGAAACGTTCGAGCTGGTGATCCAGGTGAACGGGCGCGTACGTGACCGGGTCGAGGTCGCCGCGGATGCGTCAGAGGAGGACCTGGTCGCGCAGGCGAAGGCCTCGGCGCGGGTTCAGGAGTTCCTGGACGGCAAGGAGATCCGGAAGGAGATCGTCGTCCCCGGCAAGCTCGTCAACCTCGTGGTCGGCTAGCGAATCCCGGTATCGATGAAGAAATCCCGGCGCACGATGCGGTCGCGCGGGACGGTTGTCGCCGCCGGCTGCGTTCGTCTCTCGAATCCCCGGCGGTTCGTGCGCACGGCGTAGCGGCCGGGCCTGAGGGTGATCCTGTACCAGCCCTTCGTGTTCGTGGTTGCGGTCGCGACGACCTTGCCCGAGCGCGTGAACACGAGCTTGACGCCCGGCGCCGGAGCGTCACAGGGCGTGCCTTGACGGCAGACGGGGGTGATGGGGCCGCGCTTGACGAGGCCGCGGAGCCCGGTCGCGGTCGTCCCGCCGCCTGCGGAGCCGCACCCGATCGTGAGCGCGGCGACGATCGCGACGGCGGCGAGTTTCATCCCGCCTCCTGGAGCAGGCGACTGTCCGCGCGGCGGCGTCGCGTGCGCTCGGTAAGGAGCGCGAGGGCCGCAATGAGCACGAACGGGCCTGCCACAACGAGAGCGTAGAGCAAGATGATCGCTTCTTTCCCCAGAATGTCGCCCGCGACACCCCAGAACCGGTCGAAGCGGCCCGGGGTCACATGCTTCGCGGCGGGCTTCCGCGTCGTCAGCGAAAGCGAGATCTTGGCGTATGCCCCTTCGCGGACGAGCCTCGTTCGGCTCAATGAGAGGCGGCCGACGGTCTGCTTCGCGGCTTCCAGCCGAGCCTGCTCGTCAGAGGTGAGATTCGTCCTTCCGCTCAGCTCGCTCACGATTTTGCGTGCGGCTTCGACACGTCGATCGAGCCGGTCGACGCTCGCCTGGAGATCGACAATCGCGATCCGCTGCGAGAGGATCGTTCCCATGTTCGTGAAGCTCGCGATTGCCTGCTGCACCCGCTGGACAGGCACGCGCAATTCCAAGATCGAGACGCCTGCGCTGCTGCTGGCCGAGTAGTCGGCGTTCGCGACGTAGCCGTCCAGCTTCCGCGTTGTGCCAACGGCGCTCTTCGTCGCGCTCGAGAGGTCGCGGACCCGAAGGGTCATCGATACCGCGTAATTCTGAAGCCGCGAACGGGACGGGACCATGGGTGAGAGAAAAGCTCCACTCTGGTACGAGTACGCACGCTTGTCCTCGGGCGCGGGCGTGGCGGGGTTTTGGTGCAAGCCTCGTTGCATTCCGGGCGCTCGCTGGGATGTCAGACTTTGTGGTTGATGACGGCCGCCGGTCAGGCCGCCGATCGCAGCAGCGCCTATTCCGACTGCCACAGCGATTGCCACTGCAGCAGCGAGCGCAGGGCGCAGTCGCCACGATCGTCGAGCCCCCGGCTCCGGGAGAGCCCGCACGCGGTCGCGCAACCGTTCGGGCGCGAGGGGCGCTGTCTCGCGAAGCTCGCGCAGGATGCTTTCGAACTTAGCCTCGGACATCGCTCACCATCCTTTTCTCGAGCTTCTGAAGCGCTCGCTGCAGGCGTGTGGAAACAGCGGTCGGCCTGATCCCGAGCACCCGCGCTGTCAGCTCGCCGTCGAGCTCGAGCACGACGCGCAGCACCACGACCTCCCGCTCGGAGGCGGACAGGCTCCGCACCGCGGCGTCGAGTGTGGGGGAGAGGCCCTCGCCGAAGACGGGCTCGTCGCTTGCGGCCGGCTCCGCCGCGTAGACGTCCTCGCGTCGACGGCGCCGCTGCTCGGTTCGGAAATGGTCGAGAGCCGTGCTTCGCGCGAGCTGGCAGAGCCACGTGCGCGTCGACCCCCGGCTCGGGTCGAAGCGTCGCCATCTCTTCAGAGCCCTCTCGAAGGTCTGGGAGGCCAGGTCTTCTGCCAGATGCGGGTTTCCAGTCACGTAGAGGAGGTAGCGGTAGACGTCGTCGAGGTGCTCCTCGGCCACGCTGGCGAAGCTCCGCTTCTCGCGGAGACCTCGCCTGCCGGTTGGCCATGAGGTTGGCACCGCGCTCACGCTGCCTATCTACGCCGCCGAGTGTGGGTCACGTCACATCTTTCGACGGCACAGTTTCGTCACTTTCTCGGCACCCACGCGCCACAGGTTCGTTGTCAATATCGGCGACGTGCTGTCCTCCTTTCCCCCCACGCGCCGGCGGCTTGCCGCCGGCGCGCTCCTCCTGGCGCTTGCGCTGTTCGTTGGAGGGCGGCACGTCCTTCGCGCCGGTGTGCCGGCGCAGGCCGCGGCTCCGGCCGTGCCGGCGGTCGCGATCAGGGCCGATCAGGGCCCGCAGCTCGTCGTCCACGTCGTCGGAGCGGTGCATAGGCCTGGCCTCTACCGCCTTCCGTCCCGGTCTCGCGTCGCCGACGCTGTGACTCGGGCGGGTGGCCCGACGAGGCGGGCCGACCTTTCGCTGGTCAACCTCGCTGCGCCGCTCTCGGACGGTACGCAGGTGGTCGTGCCCGTGCGCGCGTCGCCGTCGGCGGCGGGCGGGGCGGGCACTCCGTCGGCACCCGCCGGTCCAGTTCATCTGAACTCAGCGACCCTGGAGCAGCTCGACTCCCTACCCGGGGTCGGGCCCGTGACGGCTCAGAAGATCCTCGACTACCGACAGAAGCACGGAGCCTTCAGCTCGCTGGACGAGCTCGACGCGATCCCGGGCATCGGAGAGGCGCGTATCGAGCAGCTTCGCGACGTGGCTGCGCCCTGACCTGGGTCCTACGTCAAAGGCATCATCTGCTGGCCGCGTCACTCTGCGTGGGCCTGGCGGCGGCGAATCTCTTCCGTGAGACCTCGCTCTTTCTCGCGCTGGTAGCCGTCGGGCTGGCCGTCGCTGCGGTCGCGGTAGTGCCCGCGCTCAGGCTCGTCACCGTCGCGATGGCACTCCTGCTCGCAGGTTGGTGGTGGGGGAGCGCGCGCCTCGTTGCGCTCGATCGCAGTGTCCTGTTGCCGAAGGCGGGGACAGCCGGCCCAGCGCTTGTGGCCGTCACCGGCCCTGCTCGTCGATCGCGTTTCGACCTTCGGGTGCCTGCCCAGGTGCGTCGTTTCGACGGCGAGGCCCTGGGCGAGCCCGTTCTCCTTCGGCTGCCTCTCGGGCGATCTCCGCCCCAGGGCGCCCTCCTCGATCTGGTCGGAGAGATCCGGCTCCCCCGCGGGCCGAGGAACGGGTTCGACGAGCGCACCTGGCTCCGGCGGCACGGTGTCCACGTCGTTCTGCGGGCCTCGCGCTGGCGGATCGTCGGCCGGCGAGGCGGGCTGGCTGGCCTGGCCGACGGGCTGCGCTCGAGGCTCGCTCGCTCGATGGCTCCCGGGATCGACGGGGAGCGACGCGCGGTCATCGCGGGCATCGTGCTCGGCGAGGACGAGGGTCTCTCGGACGGATTACGCGCGCGGTTCCGCGCTTCGGGCCTCTACCACCTGCTAGCTGTCTCGGGTCAGAACGTCGCCTTGATCGCCGCGGGGGCGCTGCTCTTCGCGTGGTTGATCGGACTGCCTCGGCTAATCGGCGAGATCGGGGCGCTAGCCGCGATCGGCGGCTACGTGCTCGCCGTGGGGTGGCAGCCCTCTGTCGTGCGGGCCGGAATCGCAGGCGGGCTCGCATCGCTCGCCTGGCTTGTCGCCAGGCCTCGCGACCGGTGGTACTTCCTGTTTCTCGGAGCTGCGCTCCTGCTCGCCTGGAATCCGTACTCGTTTCTCGATGCGGGCTTCCAACTCTCGTTCGCCGCCGTCGCCGCGATCTTCGTCGTGGTTCCCCGGCTCCAGCGGCGCCTTGACGGGTATCCGGTGCCGCGCTCGCTGGCCGAGGTCGTCGCCGTCTCCTCGGCCTGTGGCCTTGCGACGGCCCCGATCCTCGTCACGCAGTTCGGCACAGTCCCGCTCTATTCGATCCCGGCCAACGCGCTGGCGGCGCCCGTTGCGGCCCCGCTACTTGGTCTCGCGCTCGTCACCGCTCTCGTTGCGCCGGTCGTGCCGTCGCTCGCGGTCGGCCTCGCATGGATCAACGGCTGGCTCGCGGCCTACCTCGCGGGCTGTGCCCGACTGGTCGGTGGTTTGCCGTATGCGGCGGCGCCGGCACGAACGGCGGTTGTGGCGATGGCTGCGGCTCTTGGCCTGGCCGGTCTCGCCTCAAGGCTTCGTCCGCCCCGCGCTCCTCGATTCGCCGTCTTGGTTCTTCTCCTTGCCCTGATCGCCGGCGGCTGGCGGCTTCGCACGGGGTCCTCCTCCGGGCCTCCACCGCCCTCGGGACTGCGCGTCACGTTCCTCGACGTCGGACAGGGAGACGGATCTCTCCTGCAAGTTCCGGAAGGCACGGTGCTCGTCGACGAGGGCGCGCCCGAAGCTGATGTCGCCGAGCAGCTGCGACACCTCGGTGTTCGACGACTGGCGATCATGGTGCTCACCCATCCGCAGCGTGACCACGTGGGTGGCGCCGCGAAGGTGCTCGAGCAGCTGCGGGTCGGATTTGTTCTCGACCCGGCGATTCCCAGCGAGAGCAGTGACGAGCGGGCGGCACTGGCCGCGGCTCGCCGACGGCACGTTCGCGTCGTCGTCGCTCGAGCCGGACAGGCGTTTCGGCTCGGACATCTCCGCCTGGAGGTGCTCTGGCCAGACGGGCCCGGTCCGCCTCGAGACGATCCGAACAACCACGCGATCGTGCTCCTCGCCTCGTACGGGCAAACGGACGCGCTGTTCACGGCCGATGCCGAGTCCGACGTGACCGGTCGGCTGCACGTCCCGCCCGTGGAGATCCTGAAAGTGGCTCACCATGGTTCATCGGATACGGGGCTTGCCGACCAGCTGCGACAGATTCAGCCTCGGATCGCGGTCATCTCGGTCGGAGCTCACAACGACTATGGACATCCCAGCCCTTCGACGATCGCAACTCTGGCCACCTTCCCCGGACTAGCCCTCTACCGCACCGACCGAGACGGCCGCGTCATCGTGGAATCGGACGGTGAGCACATCTCGGTTCGGTGACTATGCTTGCCCGCGATGTCCTCGGAGCCGCTGCTACCGGTGTATCTCCTCACCGGAGGCGATCGCCCGAAGCATCTTCGCGCCCTCCAGAGGCTGCGCTCGCGATTCGGCTCCGAAGCGGTCGAGCAGCATTCTGCTGACTCTACGAGCGGGGCGGACGCGGTCGCCGCGTGTAACGCGCTTGGCCTCTTCGGCGGAGGCGGCGGCGGCAGGCTCGTCGTCGTTCAGGGCGTCGAGCGCTGGCGCAAGCCCGACGTGGACGCCGTGGCCGCGTACCTGAAAGACCCGGTCGAGGGCGCCGTTCTCGCCCTGGTGACGGAGGAGCCTCCACGAGGCGCGACGCTCGTGACCCTCTGCGAGAAACACGGCCGAGTGCTCCGGTACGACGTGCCGAAGCCGAGCAACCTGCATACCTGGGTGCGCGCCGAGCTAGAGCGGATGGGTGTCTCGGCCGACGCTGAGGCCGCGCGCGCTCTCGTAGAGATCGTCGGCGACGACACGGCCGCTCTGACGAGCGAGCTCGAGAAGCTGGCCGCGTGGGCGGGCGGGGAGCCCGTTGGTCGCCGCGAGGTTGAGCAGCTCGCAACGCCGGGCCGAGAAGCAGCCGCGTGGGCGCTGACCGACGCCTGGGGCGCACGAGATCTACCCGCGCTGCTCGAGGCATGCGAGCTCGCACTCGAGAAGAAGGAGCCGTTCCTTCTCTCGGTCGGGCTCGCGTCTCACGTCGCTCGCGTGCGAGCAGCGCAGGCGTTGGCCGAGGAAGGACTGGGAGCGCGCGAGATCGCCGGTCGCCTGCAGATGAAGGAGTTTCCGGCCCGGAAGGCGCTCCAGCACGCGGAGCGCTACTCCCGGGGCGAACTCGAATCGGCGCTCGTGCGCCTCGCAGAGCTCGACGCGGCGATCAAGGGTGCGAGCCGCCTCTCTTCCGAGCTCGAGCTCGTCCGCGCGCTGATCGACGTGACGGCGCCGGCCGAACAGGCCGCAGTGCTCTAGACCCTCCTAAGAGCGGCCCGCGACGAGCCGCGCGGCCTGCGCCTTCTTGCGAGCCGCGGTGTTCCGGTGGATGGCGCCGTTCGCGGCGGCCCGGTCGATCCAGCGCTGAAGAGCGGTGTGCTCGGCGGCGATCTGCTTGTTGTCGCCGGCCTCGACGGCAGCCTCGAGCCGGCGAGTCATCGTCTTCACCGTCGATCGGTAGCGCAGGTTCTGACCGCGGTCGTCGGCAGAGGTGCGCACGCGCTTCTTCTGTTGCTTGATGTTGGGCATCGAAGGAAACGCCCGCGTAGCGCGGGCGCGGCGATCGTACCAGAGGTCGCTTGGCGCAATTTGGCACGAAGCTGACACCCACCCGCGCGGATTTCGCCGATACGATCGCATCGGGGAGGAGGTCGGCGGTACCGGAATCAAGGGCCGGTTCGGATGCGCGCCCGCCGGGACCGACGGACGGCCTTCCTATACTCGCCCACGTGGAGAAGCGGGCCCGGGGCCGGCGGCTCGCCTGGTCGACGGCGATCTTCTCGCTCGCAACCGGGCTCTCTCGCGTCCTCGGCCTCATCCGCGAGGTGGTCGCGGCCTACTACTTCGGAGCCCAGGGCAAGATCAACGCCTTCACCGTCGCGTTCCAGGTTCCGAACCTGATCCGCTCGCTCGTCGCCGACGCCGCCCTTTCCTCCGCCTTCGTCCCGGTGTTCAGCGAGCTCCTGGAGAAGGGCGAGCGAAAGCGCGCCTGGCGAGTGGCCTCCAGCCTCTTCTGGCTGATGCTTCTCGGGCTTGGCGGACTCACTGCCCTCTTCATCATCCTGGCGCCGATCGTGATCGCTCCGTTCGGAGACCCGGGCGGCGACAAAGCGCTCGCAGTCGGCCTCTCGCGCGTCCTCTTCCCGATCGTCGTCCTGCTAGGCGTCTCGGGGATCATCGTCGGGATCCTCAACAGCTACGAGCACTTCACGGTGCCCGCGCTGACCCCCGTCTTCTGGAACCTCGCGATCATCGCGGGGCTCGTCCTCGGCGTCCCGCACGCCGGCACGCTCGACGCAAAGCTGTACGTGTACGCCGTCTCCATCGTCGTCGGCACGGTGATCCAGGTGTTGCTGCCGCTTCCGTGGCTCCGTGGCCTCGACGACCGGCTCCGGTTCGTACTCGACTGGCGCGACCCGGCGGTGCGGCGCGTATTCGTCTTGATGGTGCCCGTGACGATCGGGCTCGGGCTCATCAACTTCAACGTTGTCGTCAACACGCTCTTCGCATCGAGATTCATCGACCCGGAGCTCGCGCCGACGGCGATCGACAAAGCGTTCCGCATCTACATGCTTCCTCAGGGGATGTTCTCGGTTGCCGTGGCAACGGTGCTGTTTCCGCGTCTCTCCCGTCTCGCCGCCAGGGAAGACACCGACGGCTTCCGGCACACAGTTGCGCTGGGCGTTCGGCAGATCGCATTCACCCTGGTTCCCGCGAGCGTGTTCACTGCCGTGCTGGCGACTCCGATCACCCGGATCGTCTACGAGCGAGGCAAGTGGGGTCCCCACGAGACGGCGATCACGGCCGGCGCCTTGGCGGCCTTCTCACTCGGGCTGACCTTCAACGGGACGATGCTGATGCTGAACCGCGCGTTCTTCAGCCTGCAAACGCCGTGGACCCCGACCGCGATTGCCCTCGGCAACCTCGCGCTGAACACGGTCCTTGCCGCCGCGCTCTATCGGGTCGGCACCTGGGGCATTCCGCTGGCGACCTCAATCGCCAACATCGCGGGCACCGCCGTCCTTCTCGTCGTCTTCCGGAGGCGCCTGGGCCGAATCGAGTTCGGTGAGACTGCGCGGTCGGCGATCCGGATCGCAGTCGCGTCCGTCGCGGTGGCCGCTGTCGCCTATCCGGTCTGGCACGTCCTCGACGCCGAGCTCGGCCGGTCGCTGGGCGGGCAGCTCAGCTCGCTCGGGAGCGCCTTCGTAACAGGCTTCGCCGCGTACCTGATTTCCTGCCGTTTGCTGGGAGTTCGTGAGCTCGAGGCGTTGCTATCGTTGCTGAGCCGCTTCCGCCGCGGCTAAACGACTATGGACCAAGAACGAATCCGCAACTTCTCGATCATCGCCCACATCGACCACGGGAAGTCGACGCTGGCCGACCGCATTCTCGAGATGACGAACACCGTGACGGGACGCAACATGCGCGCCCAGGTGCTCGACTCGATGGATCTCGAGCGTGAACGCGGAATCACGATCAAGGCGCAGGCCGTCCGCGTCGAGTGGAAGGGCCACGTTCTGAACTTGATCGACACACCCGGGCACGTCGACTTCACGTATGAGGTCTCGCGCTCGCTCCAGGCGTGCGAGGGCGCCGTGCTCGTGGTCGACGCCGCTCAGGGCGTCGAGGCCCAGACCGTCGCCAACGCCTACCTCGCGATCGAGAACGACCTCGAGCTGCTTCCGGTCGTGAACAAGATCGACCTGCCCCAGGCCGATCCGGACGGCGCGGCGGCCGAGCTGGCGGAGCTCGTCGGGGACGATCCCGAACGGGTATTGCGGGCGTCCGCAAAGACGGGCGAGGGGGTCGGGGCGGTGCTCGACGCGATCATCGAGCGCATCCCGCCCCCGTCAGGTGACCCCGAGGCGCCGCCTCGCGCACTCGTCTTCGATTCCTCATACGACCAGTACCGTGGCGTCGTCGCCTTCGTCCGTCTCGTCGACGGTGAGTTCCGGGCGCGTGAAGACGTGCTCGCGATGGCACAAGGAACTCGCTTCGAGACGGAAGAGGTCGGCTTCTTCTCGCCGACCATGAAGGCGACAGAGTCGCTGGGCGCCGGCGAGGTCGGCTACATCATCACCGGCCTCAAGGACGTGGCGAAGCTCCGAGTCGGCGACACCCTGACCTCGCAGGGGCGACCCGCAGGCGAGCCGCTCCCGGGCTACAAGGATGTCAAGCCGATGGTCTTCGCAGCGCTCTTCCCGACCGAATCGGACGACTACCCGCAGCTGCGCGACGCGCTCGAGCGGCTGAAGCTGAACGACGGCTCCCTCTCCTACGACCCCGAGACCTCGCAAGCGCTCGGCTTCGGCTTCCGCTGCGGCTTCCTCGGTCTCCTGCACATGGAGATCGTCCGCGAGCGGCTCGAGCGGGAATTCGACCTCGACCTGCTCGTGACGGCTCCGACCGTCGCCTACCAGGTCGAGACCGCGACCGGCGAGAAGCTCGAGGTGCACAACCCGGCTGAGATGCCGGCCGAGCGCGAGCGGGTCGAGGAGCCATACGTGCGCGCGTCGATCGTCGTCCCGAAGGACGGCGTGGGCCAGGTGATGGAGCTCTGCAACGAGCGCCGAGGTCGCTTCGATCACATGGAGTACCCGTCTCCGGAGCGTGTGCTCCTGATCTACGAGCTGCCGCTCGCGGAGATCGTCTTCGACTTCTACGACCAGCTGAAGTCGCGAACGAGCGGCTACGCGAGCTTCGACTACGACTTCGCCGGCTTCCGCGAGGGAGAGCTCGTCCGCCTCGACGTGCTCGTGGGCGGCGAGCCGGTCGACGCGCTCTCGCTCGTCCTTCACCGTGACGAGGCCTACGGGCGCGGTCGCGCGCTCGTCGACCGCCTTCGCGAGGAGATCCCGCGCCAGATGTTCGACGTGCCCGTGCAGGCGGCGATCGGCTCGCGGGTGATTGCGCGCGAGACGATCAAAGCGAAGCGAAAGGATGTGCTCGCCAAGTGCTACGGGGGCGACATCACGCGCAAGCGGAAGCTCTTGGAGCGCCAGAAGGCGGGCAAGCGGCGCATGAAGCAGGTCGGCGCCGTCGAGGTGCCGCAGGAAGCATTCCTCGCCGTCCTCAATCTCGACGGGGGGAAGCGATGACGGGTCACGTGCGCCACCTCTACGTGCACGTGCCCTTTTGCGCGCACCGTTGTGGCTACTGCGACTTCGTGACCGTCGTCGGCCGCCACGGTCTGCACGGACACTACGTCGAGGCGCTCCTTACGGAACTTGAGCTCGAGCGTGAGGTGCTCGCGCCCCAGTTGGAGACCGTCTTCCTGGGCGGGGGCACCCCGACGTTTGCAGAAGCCGGGGCTCTTCGCCGCCTTCTCGAGTCGCTGCCGCCTGCCGCCGAGGTCACGGTGGAGGCGAATCCCGAGACGGTCACACCCGAGCTCGCGCTCCTCCTGCGGGAGTCTGGCGTGACCCGCGTCTCGCTCGGCGCACAGAGCTTCGAGCCGACGCTTCTGCAGGTGCTCGAGCGGCGCGCGGGGCCGGACGATGTCCGGCGCGCCTTTTACCATCTTCGTGATGCCAACTTTGACAACGTCTCCATGGACCTCCTGCACGGGATTCCCGGCCAGAGCGCCGCCGCACTCGAGCGTGACATCGGCGAAGCGCTCTCGCTTGCACCCGAGCACGTCTCGTACTACGAGCTCGAGGCGAAGCCCGGCACGAGGTTCGCTCACGCCCACGGAGCGGAGCTCGCGCGTCAGGCCGACGCGATGGAGGGCTATTTCGAGTCCGTCATCGAGCGGCTGACTTCTGCCGGCTATCGCTGGTACGAGACTGCGAACTTCTGCCTGACACCCGATCGGGCGGACGGTCGGGACCTGCGTGCTCGTCACAACCTCGCGTACTGGCTC
>Ga0210382_10000481_pt1 | contig 14269 bp, 14 predicted proteins | sample PLMedo_FD_155452 | JGI IMG/M metagenome (GOLD analysis project Ga0210382, IMG submission 155452) | Groundwater sediment microbial communities from an aquifer in East River, Colorado, USA - PLM0_60_coex redo | ecosystem: Environmental > Terrestrial > Soil > Riparian zone | place: USA: East...
GTCTTCGCGACGAACCGCACGCCCTCTTCGCTGGTGGATGAAGCTTTCCTGCGGCGTATCCAGTACAAGATCGAGGTCAAGCCGCCGACCGAGCAGGAGTTCTCGGAGATCCTGCGCCGCGTCTGCGAGACGCAGAAGATCACGTTCTATCCGAAGGCCGCCGAGTGGATCGCGGCGTACGCCCGCGAGCGAAACATCCCGCTCCGCTCGTGCCACCCGCGTGACCTCATGCAGCACCTCGGTGCGGCGTCGCGCTTCCTGCTGAAGCCGGCGGAGCTCACGCCCGAGCTCGTCGAGCTCGCCTGCGAGACATATTTCGTCCCGATCTAGGGGCCGCCTGATTCTTCAGTCGGTGGCCCTCGGCCTCATAGTCGCGTGCTCCTGGGCGCCCACAGGCGCGGCTCACGATCTCGTTGTCGACAACCAGACGACGCTGCCAGTGACCCTCGTCGTGAACACTGCCGTCGTCCGCACGGTCGGGCCGCACACGCAAGAGATCGTGTCGACGAATGATCTTCCTCCGCTCCCGTGGTTGGTCGAGACGCGCACGCCGAGCGGCCGCGCCCTGTCACGTCTGACGGTACGAGTGGGCGACGTGTGGGAAACGAATCTCCCCGGCGGCGGCCGCGAGATGAACGGGGACGCGGTACGTGTGGACCTCTCTTGCGGTCGTCTCGACATGTGGTCGGGCCCGCCGCTGTTAGGACCACCACCTGGGCCAGGCACGCCGGGCGACTGCGACCCCTGATCGGCAAGCTCGCCGCTCAACCGGCTCCCGTGCCACCCGCACGAGGCTGGCCTCGTTCTTTAGCGGCCAGGCTCAAACTCTTCGTCCTCGATGGCCTCGACTTGCTCGGTCGTGATGGGACTCAGCGGCGGGGAGAAGAAGCGCTGCGCTAGGAAAGTCGGCACGATTGCCGAGAGGATCACGGCCGTGATCAGCACCGAGAACTGCGTACGATCGATGATCCCGGCGTTCAACCCGTAGAGCGAAGAGATCGTTCCGAACGTTAAGCCCGTGCTCATAAGGAGTGTCGTGTACGTCGCGTGCGGGCGGAGCCAGCGCAGAGACGCGGGATAGACCCCGACGAACTTCGCGGCGATCTTCACCAGGAGGAACGCTCCGAGAAGAGGCAGCGCGCCCGCAAGCGCGCCCAGGCTCACGTTCATGCCTCCCTTGAGGAAGAAGAAGGGCGTCAGCAGCGAGAAGGCGACTACTCGGAAGCGCTTCTGTTGCTCGCGGTGAGTGCGAAAGACGCGGGCGACAGCCAGACCGAGGAGGAACGCCGGCAGAACGGCCTGGCTCTTGGCGAGATCCGCCGTCCACATGAAGAGGAAGAGGACGACGAACGCACCCTTGATCTCGGGTTCGATGACTCGGTCGCCGTACCGCCGGAAGAACCAGGGCTGCAACACGAGCATCCCGACGATCGCCACGACCGACACGGCGACGAACAGCGCGAGGAACGGCGTGGGCTGGATGAAGAGCACCGAAAGGGCGGTCGCAGTCCCGAGGTCAGTGACGAACGTCGCAGCCATGATCACCCTTCCGATTTCCGTGTTCGTGAGGCCGGTCTCGACGAGTACGGCGTAGACGACGGCGAGCGACGTCGTCGAGAGGGCGATCCCCGCGATCTCCGATTGCCGCAGGTCCCAGCCCGCGACGAAGTACGCAAAGAGGCCAGCCGCGACGAAGGGGAGTGCGAACGACAGCCCGCCGATGACAACGGACTCGCGGAAGCGCTGTCGGAAGAGGCCCGGGTCGACCTCAGCGCCGGCGAGGAAGGTGAGGAGGATCCCGGCGAACGCCGCGAGGAAGTCGATCCAGGGCGTGCTGGTGATCCCGAGGACGTTCCCTGCGAACACGCCGAGCGCAATCTCGATGATCGCAACGGAGACTCCGAGCTCGACGCTGGCCATGGACGCGAGAAGCACGAGCGCCGCGAGGATGGTCGCCGTCGCGAGGGTGTCCATCGTGACCTCCACCAATGTCGTCTTGGTAGAAGCCATCAGCCGCTCGCGCGGCGGTTCCGGGGAGCCTCATCCCCCGCGAAGGGCTAGGTCTTCTTCTTCGCCTTTGTCGCGGCCTTGGCGATCCGGCTACGGCGTCGGCGGGCGCTGTTCTTGTGAATAGAGCCTCGTTTTGCTGCCTTGTCCAAGGCGCTCGCGGCGGCGGAAATCATCTCGCCGGCCTTCTCGCCACCCTTGCTGATGGCATCACGGGCCGTACGTACGGCGGTCCTCGCGGCGGAGCGGCCGATGGTCCGCATCGACGTCCGTCGCTGGGTCTGGCGGATGCGCTTGAGGGCGGAGCGCTTCCTCTTCTTTGCCGGCATAGGTGCGAACGATACCCGATGCCTCAAAATCATCCGGTTGCCGATGTCGATCGCGCGCGCCTCGGCGATCATGATCGTCACCCTCGTTGCGAGTCGGGTCCTCGGCTGGCTGCGTTCGTCCGTGATCGGAGCGCACTTCGGGCAGACCCCCGACCTCGACGCCTATCTCGCCGCGTTCAAGATCCCGGACGCCATCTTCGGCCTCGTCGTCGCCGGCGCGCTCGCATCGGCATTCATCCCGGTCTTCACGAGCTATCTCGCGCGAGAACGCGAAGACGAGGCCTGGCATGTGGCGTCGAGCGTGATGAACGCCGTGCTCATCATCCTTGTCGCGTTTTCAGCGCTCATGTGGGTCACCGCGCCGTTCGTGGTCCCAACTTTCGTCGCGCCGTTCCACGACCCCAAACAGGTCGAGCTCACGGTCGATCTCACCCGCATCATGCTGCTGTCGCCCATCTTCATGGGCCTCTCCTCGCTAACCACGGGCATCCTCAACTCGTATCGCCAGTTCCTGTCGAGCGCGACCGCCCCCATCGTCTACAACCTCGTGATCATTCTCTTCACGGTTTTCGGGGCTCCGTTCCTCGGCATCCATGGGGTCGCGATCGGTGTCGTCGTCGGAGCGCTCGTGATGTGGCTCGTGCAGCTTCCCGAGCTCACCTTCCGTCGTACGCGGTATTCGTTCTCGCTGGACCTCTCGCACTCGGGCGTCCGTGACGTCATGCGGCTCGCGGGCCCACGAACGCTCGCCCTGGGTGCCGTCCAGATCGTGTTCTTCGTCGACACCTACCTCGCCGCCGGTATGGCCGAGGGTTCGCTGACCGCTTTGGTCTATGCCAACCAGCTCCTGCTTCTGCCGCTCGGCGTCTTCTCGATCGCGATCAGCGCCGCGGTCTTTCCGTCGCTGTCGCACTACGCGTCGCTCGGTCAAGTCGGTCGTATGCGCGACGCGGTCCAGCAAGCAATTCGCTGGATCCTGTTCCTCACGCTGCCGACGGCCATCGTGATGATCGTTCTCCGGCGCCCGATCGTGAACCTTCTGTTTCAGTACGGCAGCTTCGGGCCGGAGGCGCGCGAGGCGACGCAGGCGGCGTTTCTCTTCTACTCGCTCGGCTTGGCAGGGCACGCTCTCGTGCAGATCCTCGCAAGGGTGTACTTCGCGTCGCGGGACACCACGACGCCGCTCGCGCTCACGCTCATCTCGATCGGCTCGAATGTCGTCCTCAGTGTCACGCTCTCGCTGGGCCTGAATATGGGTATCAACGGTCTGGCGCTCGCGAACTCGATCGCGACGCTTCTCGAAGCGGCGCTCCTGTTCATCCTGCTCGCGTCGCGCGCTCGCCTGCGGCTTGTCGGGCTGGGCGTCTCGACCCTGAAACAGGTCAGCGCGAGCCTTCTCATGGGCGTCGCGATGTTCGGCTTCATCCGCGTGACGAACCTGCCATTCGATCTCTTCATCGATCCCCCAAAGCAGGTGCTGGCTCTTCAGACGATCCTCGCCGCTGCAGTGGGAGGGCTCGTCTATTTCGCGGCGGCCTACCTCCTACAGATCGGGGAATTGCAGGAGATCGTTGCGGTCATCCGCGCCCGAATCATGCGCAAACGAGCGCCGTAAGCGCCTCGGCGCCCTCGGCCCTTACTCATTGGGCTGATACTGAATATTCACTCGGCAACGATAGTCAATGCCGCGTAGGGTATTCATGTGGTGGCCACGACCGAAGCACAGCTCGCGGGACTTGTCGCGCGCATGCGCGCCATCACTGCCCGGTCGCCTGACTCGTGGGGCGACGTCGATCTGACCTTTACGCAGCTCCGGGCGCTGTTCGTACTCGCTACGGCACAGCACTCGGTCCGCGTGAGCGATCTGGCCAAAAGCCTCCACATGAGCCTCGCCAGCGCGTCGGCGCTGAGCGACCGGCTGGTTCGTCTTGGATACATCGGCCGCCGAGAAGATCCGGCTGATCGCCGCGCCGTTCTGCTCGAGCTCGCCGCGAAAGGGACGCGGCTCCTCGCGCGCCTCGAGCGCCGATCGAACGCCCAGCTCGGTTACGCGCTGCACCGAATGACGAAGGACGAGCGGGAAGCCCTCGCGACGTCACTTCGCGCTTTCCTCCGCGTCCTTTCGCCCGAGGCGCGTCCCTCAGCCCGGTCCACGATCAAGAGGTCTGCGTGACCGCGCAGAACGGGAACGTAATCGAGACGACCGACCTCACGAAGCAATACGGCGAAGTAATCGCGGTCGACCGTCTGACGCTTCGCGTCCCGCGCGGCGGCGTCTTCGGTTTCCTCGGTCCCAACGGCTCCGGCAAGACGACGACGATGGGGATGCTCCTCGGCCTCGTCCACCCGACCTCCGGAGACGCGCGCATCTTCGGCGACCCCGCCCGCCACCCGGCAACGCTCCGCCGTGTCGGCGCGATGGTCGAGACACCCACGTTCTATCCATACCTGTCGGGCCGGGCGAATCTGCTCTATTTCCAGGGCATCGGGCGGCGCGGCACGCCGGCCGACGTCGATCGTCTCCTCGACCTCGTCGACCTCGGAAAGCGCGCCGGCAGCAAGTACGCGACGTACTCGCTCGGCATGAAGCAGCGTCTTGGGATCGCGTGCGCGCTCCTCGGAGATCCGGAGCTCGTCTTTCTCGACGAACCGACGAACGGCCTCGATCCGGCTGGTGTCGTCGAGGTGCGCGAGCTCATTCGGGATCTCGGCAAGGGGGGGCGGACCGTCGTTCTCTCCAGCCATCTGCTCGCGGAGACCGAGCTCGTCTGCGACAACGTCGCGGTGCTGTCTCGCGGCAAGCTCATCGCGCAAGGTTCGATCCAGGAGCTGCTCCGGCAGCACGACGGATTTCGCCTGCGCACGACGGACGACGCGATCGCCCGCGCGGCTCTCGCCGACATGCGTTGGGTGCAACACGTCGAGCACGAGGACGGCAGCCTCATGGTCACCGCCCCGCCGTCGCGCGCGTGGGAGATCTCGCGGGAGCTTGCCCGGCGTGAGGTCTACATCAACGAGCTCATGCCGGTGCATCGATCGCTCGAGGAGTTCTTCATGGAGATCACCGGCACCGATCCCGCGACCGGGAAGGAGAAGTCGTGATCGGCAACGTCGCGAACCTGTCGCGATGGGAGTGGTTCAAGTTGCGCAGGCGCTGGATGCTTTGGATCCTGCTCGTGTTCGCGATCCTGTTCGCGCAGCTCGCGGTGTGGGGCCAGTTCTTCTCCTACCGGAATCTTCAGTCAACGGGCGGCGAGCTGACGGTGCCCGCATCGCTGCAGCAACAGCAGGGGCGCGCCCCGCGAACCGTCGCGTGCAACGACCTCCTTTCGGGCGATCCGGCGCGGCAGCCGGCCGATCTCGATGCCCAGGTCGTCGCGGGCCTCGCAGCGCAGTGCCGCCAGCAGGCGGCCACCCTGCCGGCACGGCTCGCACGCGCGTACCAGGGCTTCACGCTGCCGGGCAGCGTTTCGACCGCCCTGGGCATCGTGCAGACACTCGCACTCATCCTCATAGCGATCCTCACGGCGTCGGCGATCGGGATCGACTACGGAGCCGGCACCCTGCGATCGGTGCTCACGCAGGGGGTCGGGCGGTGGCCGTACTTGACGGCAAAAATCGTCACGCTCGCCGTGATCGCTTTCCTCGGCCTCATCATGGCGCTCGCGACCGTGGCGATCAGCAGCCTCATCGCGACCGCCATTGCCGGCGCGGCGCCCGCGGTCGCGAGCACGGCGACGTGGTCCGACGCCGGGCTCGCGCTTTGGAAGGCGTGGAGCTCGACTCTCCCGTACCTCGCGCTCACGACCTTCGTCACGGTGTTCGCGCGATCGTCGGCGGCCGGAATGGCGATCGGACTCGGCTACTACTTCGCGGAGCAGCTCATCGTCGCGCTGTTCTCGAACCTGTTCTCGTGGTTCCAGAACGTCGCCGATTTCTTCCTCGTGCGAAACATCTCGGGATGGGTGGGCGGCTCGGGCGGCCTCGCGGGCGGCGCCTTGCCCGACCAGACGCATGCGCTCGTCGTCCTCGCGGTCTACACGCTCATCCTTGGCGGCGTTGCCTTTTGGGTGTTCGAGCGGCGCGACGTCCAGGGCGCGACCGGCGGAGGGTGATCGCGGCCGTCTCACCCTAGTCTGATTCGCGATGGCCGAGCTCGCACGCATCCGCAACTTCTGCGTCATCGCGCACGTGGACCACGGCAAGACGACGCTGTCCGATCGGCTGCTCGAGACGACCGGGACGGTGCCGCTCCGCGAGATGCGCGACCAGATGCTCGATTCGATGGAGCTCGAGCGCGAGCACGGGATCACCATCAAGGCGCGTGCGGTCCGCATGGCCTGGCGCGACCACGAGCTGAACCTCATCGACACGCCCGGCCACGTCGACTTCACCTACGAGGTGAGCCGTTCGCTGGCGGCGTGCGAGGGCGCGGTGCTGCTCGTCGACGCGTCGCAGGGCATCGAGGCGCAGACGCTCGCGAACGCGTATCTCGCAGTCGAGCAGGGCCTCGAGGTCATCCCGGTCATCAACAAGATCGACCTGCCGAACATCGACATCGACGTGATCCGCGAGGAGCTCCGAACCACGCTCGGTTTCCGCGACGAGGAGATCCTTCTCGTCTCCGGCAAGACGGGCGCGGGCGTGAACGAGCTCCTCGACGCGATCGTCGAGCGGGTCCCGCCGCCGGTGGGGGATGTTGACGCGCCGCTCCGCGCGCTCATCTTCGACTCGCACTACGACGCGTACAAAGGCGTGGTCGCGCACGTCCGGGTCGTCGACGGCTCGCTCGGCGATCACGACCGAATCCGGCTCTTCGCGACGGAGCGCGAGAGCGAGCTGCTCGAGCTCGGCGTGTTCGGCCCCGACCCGCGCCCGATCGCGCGGTTAGCGACCGGCGAGACCGGCTACGTGGCGACCGGCCTCAAGGCGGTCGCAGATTGTCGCGTGGGCGACACGCTCACCCTGGCTTCGCGACCCGCGACCGAGCCCCTTCCCGGCTACCGGCCCGCGAAGCCGATGGTGTTCGCGGGCTTCTACCCGTCAAACGCGCAGGACTACCCGTTGCTCAAGGACGCGATGGAGAAGCTCCGCCTGAACGACGCCTCGCTTGTCTACGAGCCGGAGACGTCGCAGGCGCTCGGCTTCGGATTCCGCGCGGGATTCCTCGGCCTGCTCCATCTCGAGATCGTGCAGGAGCGCCTCGAGCGCGAGTACGACCTCGACCTTATCGCCACGTCGCCCTCCGTCGAGTACCGCGTGATAACGCAGAAGGGCGCGGAGGTCGCGATTGACAACCCCGCGCTCCTTCCGGACCCGGGGACGATCGTCGAGATCCGCGAGCCCTGGATGAAGGTGACGGTCATCGTGCCGACCACGCACGTCGGTCCGGTGATGGAGCTCGCGCAGACCAAGCGCGCGTCGCTCGCCGACATGAGCTACGTCGACCCGACGCGCGCGATGCTGAAATATGACATGCCGCTCTCCGACGTCATCGTGGATTTCTACGATCAGCTCAAATCGAGCTCGCGCGGCTACGCCTCGCTTGACTACGAGTTTGCCGAGTACCGCCCGGCGGATCTCGTGCGTCTCGACATCCTCGTCGCGGGCACGATCGTCGACGCCCTCTCGATCATCACGCACCGCGAGCGCGCGCCGCAGACCGGCCGCGTGCTCGTGAACAAGCTCCGCGGCCTCATCCCGAAGCAGATGTTCGACGTGCGGATCCAGGCCGCGATCGGCGGGAAGATCGTCGCGAGCGAGACGGTGAAGGCGAAGCGCAAGGACGTGCTCGCGAAGTGCTACGGCGGCGACATCACCCGCAAGCGGAAGCTGCTCGAGAAGCAGAAAGAAGGCAAGAAGCGCATGAAGATGGTGGGATCGGTCGAGATCCCGCAGGAGGCCTTCCTCGCGGTGCTCCGGATCGGCGACGAGACATGAGGGGCCCGAAGATCCAGTTCGAGCATCCGACGCAGATCGCGGCGTCCACCTTCCTGCGCGCCGTGTCCGACAACGACGCGGCCACGATGTGGGAGAAGCTGTCGCGCGAGACGCGGGGCCTGCTCGAAGGGCTCTACGCGGCGCGCTCGGCGGTGGCCCTGCAGCACGCCGCTGGTGTCGAGTCGTCGGGCGAGGACGCGCGCCTGGCCGAAGTCGTCGCGCCGCTTCGCCTATCCGTCATCGCGGCTCTCGGAGGCGCCGAGCGGATGGGCGGGTTCGGCGTCTCGGGGGCGCGCCTGGTGGACCGCGCGACCGCGTATGTCCTGCTCCTCCCCGATTTCGGGGACGAGCGGATCGTCACCGAGACGGACTGGAAGCCGAGCCACCTCCTCGCGTTCGTCCACGAGTCGCGGGAATGGCTGATCGATCTCGGGCGCACCGCCGAGCTCTCCGCCGAGGCGGAGCTGCCCAACCCGCTCGGGGTGACGAGATGACGCGTGGGATCGGCCTGTACGTGCATATCCCGTTCTGCGCGTCGCGCTGCCCGTACTGCGACTTCGCTACGGCCCCGGCGACGACCGCCCTTCGGGGCCGCTACCTCGACGCCCTCGCGCACGAGATCGCCCGCGAAGGCGACCTGCTGGGCCGTCCCAGGGTGCGCACCCTCTTTTTCGGTGGCGGCACGCCGAGCCTCCTCGAGCCGGACGAGATCGAGCGCCTTGGAAACGAGCTTGGACGCGCGTTCGTGCTCCGCCCACGGGAGGTGACGCTCGAGGCGAACCCGGCGACCCTCGACCGCGCGCGCCTCGAGGCGTGGCTCGCGCTCGGTCTGACCCGTCTTTCGCTCGGTGCGCAGAGCTTCGACGCCGCCGGGCTGCGCGCGCTCGGCCGCACCCACCAGCCCGAGGACAGCGCGGCCGCCGTCGCGGTGGCTCGCGCGGCGAGGCTCGACGTCAATCTCGATCTCATCTTCGGCTGGCCGGGGCAGACGGCCATGGCGTGGGAACGCGATCTCGAGGTCGCGGCCGGCCTCACGCCCGATCACGTCTCCTGCTACCCGCTCGAGCTGCGGCTCGACCCCGAGGGGTCCGTCCCGAACTGGCCCGGTGGCGGGTGGCCTGTCCTCGAGCGCTGGCGTCTGGCGGCCGCAGCAGCGCAACCCGACGATGCCGGTATCGCCCGGATGTACCGGGTCGCAGAGCGTTCGCTCGGGCGCGCCGGCTATCGCCATTACGAGATCGCGAACTGGGCGCTGCCCGGGAAGCGGTCGCTCCACAACCTCGGGTACTGGCGCGACCGCGAGTGGCTCGGCGTGGGCGCCGGGGCGCACACACATCTGGCGGGCGCGCGCTCGGCGAACCCGGTCGACCTGCGCGCGTACATCGAGGGCGTCGAGTCGGGGACCGCGCGGACGATCGACGCGGACTCCGATCCATCGAGCGAGAACGCCATGCTCGCGCTGCGACTCGATTCAGGCCTCGATCTCCAGCGCTACGCCGCGCGCTTCGGAGTCACGGAAGCCGCGCGTGTGAGGAGTGCTTTACGCGAGGTCGAGCCGGCACACCTCATCCGGATGACCGATGGTCACGCGCGCCTCACCGCACGGGGCCGCCTGCTCGCGAGCGAAGTTTTCGTCCGTCTTCTTCCGTAACGCGCCGTCCCGACGATCCGCGATTCTCGCGCTTGCTATGCAAAGCGGAATTCGATATGCATCACGCGAACGCTCCACCGATATTTGGGGAGGAACCATGCAGGAAGACCAAGGCACCGATTGGTCCGCACAGAAGGAGCCCGGCTCGGTCTGGCCCACGCCGTTGCCAGCTAGCCCCACGCCACCTCCGCCCTCGCCGATGAGTGGCTCATCGTCCAGCGGCGGCGGTCGCAAGACCACTCGTCGCAAGGCGACGACGAGCGCTGGTCGGAAGACCACCGCGAAGCGCTCGACGACCCGACGCAAGGCGACGGCGAAGCGCAGCACGGCGAAGCGCAGCACGGCGAAGCGCAGCACCGCCAAGCGCAGCACGGCGAAGCGCAGCACCGCGAAACGTGGCGGCCGCAAGACGACGGCCCGCCGAAAGACCGCTGGGCGCTCGACGGCGAAGCGCACGACGCGCCGCACCTCCGCCACACGCAAGAAGCGCCGCTAAGTCAGCCAGGGACTGAAAGAGGAAGGGCACGCCGTGTGGCGTGCCCTTCCTTCTAGTTGCGCTTTCCGCGCCCCATTCCGGGCTTTCGCCCGTGATTGGCCTTCTTGCTCCGCCAGCCCAGCTTTCCGCTGGTCTTTTGCTTCTTCTGTCCTTTGCCCAATTCCCTACCTATCAGCTTTCGTTACGCCGAAGAGATGGAGCTGCAGCGCGCGCGAAGGTGGCGCGATGAGCTCGGTCACGAGCCATTGTGCGACCGAATCGGGCCCCGCGTCCTCCGGAAGCCCAACGCGGACGCGCGCGGTCGCGACGTGACGCCGGACCGTACGCAGCTCGATGCCAAGCGTGCCCGCGGTCTCGGCCAGGGAGCGCTCAAGCACGTCGCGCAGCACGAAGGCCCCGAGATCCGGACCGCGCAGCGCGTACCGGCCCACGAGATCGCGAAGCCCCGCCGCGAACAACCGGCCGCTCTGGACCGCGTCCCCGATCGCGATCGCCGTATCGCCGTCGAGCTCGCCGACCCGCAGGAGCGCCGTGACCTCACCCGGTGGGAGCCTGCGCGCGTGCTCGAGGCTGGCGATGAATCGCTGCACCACGACGTCGTCGGCGACCACTGGGCGCGCGCCTTCGCGCGTCACCGCCGCGACCCCCGCGAGCGCCGCCGCGAGCGCTCGGCGGAGGCCGTCGAGGTCGGCGAACTTCACGACCTCAACCACCGCAGGATTGCCGAGCAGGAGCCGCGAGATCGGCCGATCGCGCTCGGCGACGATGATCACCGGCACGGAATGCTCGCGCGCGAGCTCGACCTCGATGCCGACCCCGAACGACGGGATCCCGGCGTAGGCGATGACGACCGCGGCGCTCGTGACGTGCGCGCGGTCGATCTCGTACACCGCGCGTGGGTCGAGGTGCGCGGCCGCGACCGGATCGCTGACGCGATGCGGCAGGTAAGCCCGCAGGCCCGTGGCCTCGGCGATCTCGGCCAGGACCTCGTAGAACAGCTTGGTGCGCGGGGCATCGTCGAGCGCGGTCAGCGCACCCGAGATGTACGCCTCGCCGACCGCGACCGGTGTCTTGTCCCTTCCTTCGTCCATGGGCCGCTCATGATGCCCGGGCCGTCAAGTTGCGCACGTAGAATCCGGCCGATGCCCGAGCAGCGCGTGTCGGAGTACCTCCGTCGCCTTCCGCTCTTCTCGCGGCTCCCCGACACTGAGCTCGCCGAGCTCGCGGACCGCGTCCGGACGAAGAGCTTCAAGCGCGGCGAGATGATCTTCCGTAAGGACGACCCGGGGACGCATCTTTATATGGTCTTGGAGGGTGGAGTAAAGATCGCGCTCCCCGGCGAGTTCGGCCAGGAGGCCCTCGTCGCGATCATGCGGCCGGGCGAGTTCTTCGGAGAGCTCGCCCTCTTCGATCGGAGTCCCCGATCGGCCAGCGCCACCGCGCTCGAGGACACCCGCGCGGCGCTGCTGGCGGGCGACGACTTCCTCGCGTACCTCGAATCACACCCGGCATCGTTTCGCGTTGTTCTGGAGACGCTTGCACGCACAATTCGCCGACTCTCCGACCGGGTCGAGGACCTTATCTTCCTGGACGTCCCGAGCCGGGTCGCCAAGTACCTGCTTGACCTCGTGCGCTCGAGCGGCGGCGACGGGAACGAGCTGACCCTAACGCAGGATGAGCTCGCGGCGTTTATTGGGGCGTCACGAGTGTCGGTGAACCGCGTGCTTGGCGATCTCGAGCGTCGCGAGATCATCTCGATCCGCCGTCGACGGATCGCGATCAAGGACGCCGACCGTCTCGCGAAGGAGGTCCGCTTCTAGGTGGCAACGCCGCGCAAGCGTCCGCTCGTCCTCGTAGTAGAGGACGACCCGGCGCTCGGCGACGTGATGCTGACCGCGCTGAAGGACGATGGCCTCGACGCGAAGCTCGCCCACGACGGCGACGAGGCCATGCGCGACGTCGACGATCTCTCGCCGGCGGTCATGGTGCTCGACCTCATGATGCCCAAGCGCGACGGGTTCTCCGTCCTCCGCGAGCTCCGCGCGGACGGCCGGATCTCGCGCCTTCCGGTGATCGTGGTGACCGCCATCTTCGGCATGTCCGAGCGCCTCTACGCGACTGAGCTGGGTGCCGCCGACTACGTCACGAAGCCGTTCGAGCTCGACGATCTGATATCGCGCGTCCGCGCGCTCCTATCGCCGACGGCGGCCTAGCGACGACGCCCGCCGCCACGGGTGGCACGGGGGAGCGGGTTGCGCGCGAGCCGTCTGGCCGGCCGCGTCAGGCGCGAATGGTCCCAAGTGGTGGGGAGCGGACCGGTAGGCGAGCGCGCGACCCCGACCCCGGGACAGGACCCGTGGCGCGTGGATTCGTGCTGGGCTGAGCTAGGCGCGCGCGGCGGCGATATCAGAAGTGCAGTGTGGGCAGCGCGTCGCAGCGAGTGGCACATCATCCAAGAGACACCGCGGACAGGCCTTCGTTGGGACGGCCTTCACGAAAGATCGGGCGATCAGGAACACGACGAAGGCGACGATGATGAACGTGATTACCGTGCTGATGAACACGCCGTAGTTGATTGTCGCGAGGCCCGCGTCCTGCGCGGCCTTGAGGCTCGCGGGGTGCTTTCCCGAGAGGTCGATGAAGAGGTTGTTGAAATCGACCCCGCCGAAGAGCAGCCCGACCGGCGGCATGATGATGTCTTTGACCAGAGAGTTGACGACCGCCGCGAGCGCGACGCCGATGATGAACGCGAGAGCCAGCGCGAGAACGTTCGCCTTGAGCAGCCACTGCTTGAACTCAGAAAACATCGCCAGGAACCTCCACCCCTACGTTCGCGTCGCGCGAGGCAAGCAGCACGCTGAGTGCCAGAGACACGGCCGAGTAGGCGAGCGTTACATGCTTGACGGAGACGGGCGCGCCTTGGTAGGCTCTTAGCACTCTCGACAGGAGAGTGCTAATTGACCAAGAAACCCAATTCCGCTGAATTTCCCGAGCTCGACCCGCGCGCCCGACAGGTGCTCGGTGCGGTCGTGCGCGAGTACATCGCGACCGCCGAGCCCGTGGCGTCGGCCCAGCTCGTACGCGGGTACAAGCTCGATGTTTCGCCGGCGACGGTGCGGAACGAGCTCGCCGCGCTCGAGGAAGCGGGGCTGCTCACGCACCCGCACACCTCCGCGGGCCGGGTGCCCACCGACCTCGGCTATCGGTATTTCATCGAGACACTCATGCCGAGCCCGTCGCTTCGCCCCGAGGAGCAGGTCACCGTCTCGCACCAGTTCCAGCAGGCGCTCCAGGACACGGCGGCGTGGCTGCGGGTCGCCGCGTCGAGCCTGGCGCGCCTGACCGCGGAAGCCTCGATCGTCACGACCCCGGCGAGCAAACGGACGACGCTGCGACACGTCGAGGTCGTCCCGATCCACGAGCGACGCGCGCTGCTTGTCGCGGTCGTCGACGGCGGCGCGGTCCGCCAGCAGATCCTCGAGCTCGGTACGCCTACGACGGCCGAGCAGCTGCGAACGCTCTCGACCCGGCTGACGGAATCGCTCGGCGGCGCGACGGCCACCAAGGTCCACGACATGGTGACGGCCGAAAAGGGCGCCGACGCCGACATCACCGGAGCCCTGGCGCGGATCCTCGACGAGTACGACACGGTTCGCGCGCGCGAGGTGTACGTGGACGGCTTTCAGAACATCCTCGCGAAGCCCGAGTTCGCGGAAAGCGACCGGAGCCGGGCGATGCTGAGCCTCTTCGAAGACCACACGCGGCTTTCGGAGATCCTGCCGCTCGATCTTGGGGATGGCGAGGTCCACATCACGATCGGCCGCGAGCACCAGCACGAGTCGCTTC
>Ga0210382_10000482_pt1 | contig 14254 bp, 11 predicted proteins | sample PLMedo_FD_155452 | JGI IMG/M metagenome (GOLD analysis project Ga0210382, IMG submission 155452) | Groundwater sediment microbial communities from an aquifer in East River, Colorado, USA - PLM0_60_coex redo | ecosystem: Environmental > Terrestrial > Soil > Riparian zone | place: USA: East...
GGCGGTGGTCGGCGCCTCCGGCTCGGGCAAGTCGACGCTGCTCGCGATCCTCGCCGGCCTCGACACGCCGAGCGCCGGCCGGGTCGAGATCGACGGCGCGGATCTGTTCGCGCTGGACGAGGACGCACGCGCAAGGCTGCGCGCGCTGCAGGTCGGCTTCGTGTTCCAGTCGTTCCAGCTCCTGCCCGGCTACACGGCCCTTGAGAACGTGATGCTGCCGCTGGAGCTGGCCGATCACCCGGAAGCCGAAAGGCTGTCCAGTGAAATACTCGATAGGGTAGGCCTCGGTGAGCGGCTCGATCACTATCCGAAGCATCTCTCGGGCGGCGAGCAGCAGCGCGTCGCGCTGGCGCGCGCCTTCGTGGTGCGGCCCAAGCTCCTCCTCGCCGACGAGCCGACCGGCAGCCTCGATGCCGACTCGGGTGCCGGCGTGATCCGCCTGCTCTTCGACATGAACCACGAATACGGCACGACGCTCGTCATCGTGACGCACGACGAGAGCCTCGCCGGGCGCTGCAGCCGCGTGCTGCGGCTCGCCGCCGGGCGGATCGTCGCATGAGGCAAGCGCTGCGCATGCTCGGGCGCGACTGGCGCGCCGGCGAGCTGCGCGTGCTCGCCGCGGCCCTGGTGATCGCGGTGGCGAGCGTCACGAGCGTCGCGTTCTTCGGCGACCGCGTGAGCCAGGCGCTCCTGCGCGATGCTCATCAGCTGCTCGGCGCCGACCTGGCGCTGCAGTCCGATCATCCCTGGAAAGCCCGGGTGGCCGAACAAATCACAGGCGAGGGCCTGCAGCTCGCGCAGGCGGCGAATTTCATCAGCATGGCCTTTCACGGCGACAGGAATGCCCTCGCCGGCGTCAAGGGGGTGACCGAAAACTACCCGCTGCGCGGCAAGCTTCGAATAGCGCCCGATGTGCCGGTAGAGCGCGGGCCGGCGCGCGGCACCGTATGGCTGGAAGAACGCCTGATCTCCTCGCTGAACGCGCCGGTCGGCTCGCGCATCCGCCTGGGCAGCGCCGAGTTCGAAGTCGCGGCGGTGCTGACGCTCGAGCCCGAGCGCAGCGCCAATTTCTTCAACATCGCGCCGCGCTTGATGATGAACCTCGCCGACGTGCCGGCTACCGGGCTGATTCAGACCGGCAGCCGGGTCTGGTACTACCTCTATGCGGCCGGCGCTCCAGAAACAATTCGTACTTTTGAGAAGTCTGTTTCTTTGGAACGCGGGCAGAGAGTCGACAACCTGGAAAGCGGCAGGCCGGAAGTGCGCGCCTCGATCGAGCGCGCGCGGCGCTTCCTCGCGCTGACGGCGCTCCTCGCGGCGGTGCTCGCCGGGGTAGCGATCGCGCTCGGCACGCGCCGCTTCGTCGAGCGCCATCTCGACGGCTGCGCCGTGATGCGCTGCCTGGGGGCGACGCAGCGCCAGCTGGTGGCGCTTTACGGTTTCGAGTTCGCCCTGCTTGGCATCGCTGCCTGCGCGGTCGGGGTCGCGCTCGGCTACGCCGCGCAGCTCGGCATCGCGGCTTTCCTCGCCGGGCTGCTGCAGGCGGAGCTGCCGCCGCCCGGCCTGCTGCCCGCCTTGCAGGGATTTCTCGTGGGGCTGGTGCTGCTCCTCGGCTTCGCGCTACCGCCGCTGCTGCAGCTGAAAAACGTGCCGGCGGTGCGAGTGATCCGGCGCGAGAGCGGAGCGCCTAAGGGAAGTGCGCTTGCCGCCTATGCGCTTGGGATGGCTGTGCTGGCTGCGCTGCTGATATGGCAGGCGGGCGACCTCACCTTGGGTGGCTACGTGGTGGGCGGATTTACTGTTGCCGTGCTGGTGTTTTTTGCCCTCGCCTGGTTTTTTCTCCGGCTTCTCACAAATCGTTCGTTGCTGAAATTCGTCAAGAACAGAAGCGTTCGGTATGGAGTAGCCAATCTGAGGCGCCACGCGCGCGGCAACGCGGTGCAGGTGGCGAGCCTTGCGCTCGGCCTGACTGCCGTGCTGCTCCTGACCTTCACGCGCCACGATCTGGTCGAGGCCTGGCGCCGCAGCGCGCCGCCGGATGCGCCCAACCGCTTCCTGCTCGGCGTGCAGCCCGACCAGCTCGCGCAGGTCAGGCGATTCCTCGAAGAAAAAAGAATCGGCAAAGCTGATCTCTATCCGATGGTGCGGGGGCGGGTCGTCGCGCTGAACGGCAAGCCGGTGAGCGAAGCCGACTACACCGAGGAGCGCGCGCGGCGCCTGATCGAGCGCGAGTTCAACCTCTCCTACATGGATTCCCTGCCCGGGCACAATCAGATCGTTGCCGGCAGGTGGTTCGATCCGAAAAGCGACGAAATCTCGGTCGAGGAGGGGATCGCTAAAACGCTCGGCTGGAAGCTCGGCGACGAATTGTCCATCAACGTCGGCGGCGAGTCGTTCAGCGCGCGCATCACGTCGCTGCGCAAGCTGCGCTGGGATTCGATGAAGGTGAATTTCTTCGTCATCGCGCCGCCGCGGCTGCTCGCGCCTTATCCCGCCAGCTTCATCAGCGCCTTCCGCGTCGAGCCGGGAGGCGAACAGGCTCTGAACGAGCTCGCCGCGCGTTTCCCCAACCTCACTGTCGTGGACGTGGGCGCTGCCGTGCGGCAGGCGCAGGCGGTGATCGACTCGCTGATCACCGCGGTGGAGATCGTGTTCGTGTTCGCGCTGCTCGGCGGGCTGCTGGTGCTCTACTCCGCGCTCGTGGCTACCGAGGACGAGCGCAGGCGCGAGGCCGCCGTGATGCGCGTCTACGGCGCCTCGCGCGCGCAGGTGACCGGCGCGCAGCGCGCCGAGTTCCTCGCCATGGGCGCCATCGCGGGCCTGCTCGCCACGCTCGGCGCCGCGGCGATCGGCCAGCTGCTGGCGCGGCGCGTGTTCGAGCTCGACCTGCCTCCCAGCCTCGCGCTGTGGATCGCCGGCCCGCTCGCCGGCATCGCGCTGCTCTCGCTCAACGCGTGGCTGTCCTCGCGCAAGGTGCTGCGCGTCTCCCCGGCGCTAACGCTCCGCGATTCGGTGTAAGGTAACCGGCGTGACCGAGCTCCTGCTGCTCCTGATTCTGGCCATTTCCATTGCGCTGCTCGTGCTGCTCGCAATGCTGCTCGGGCAAAACACCGCCGGCCAGCTCGAGACACTGCGCGGCGCGGTGGAGCAGAGCCTCGAGCGCATCCGGCAGGACAACTCGGCCAAGCTCGAGCAGATGCGCCAGACCGTCGATGAAAAGCTGCACGCCACGCTGGAGCTGCGGCTGTCGGAATCCTTCAAGCAGGTCTCGGAACGGCTCGAGCTGGTGCACAAAGGACTCGGCGAAATGCAGAGCCTCGCCACCGGCGTCGGCGATCTGAAGCGCGTGCTGACGAACGTCAAGGCCAGGGGAACCTGGGGCGAAGTCCAGCTGGGCGCGCTCCTGGAGCAGCTGCTGATCCCCGAGCAGTACGCCAAGAACGTGGCGACGCGCCCGGGGTCCGGCCAGCGGGTCGAGTACGCGATCCGGCTACCCGGCCGGGAGGGGCAGGGGCAGGTCTGGCTGCCGATCGACTCGAAATTCCCGCTCGAAGATTACGAGAGATTGACCGCTGCGCAGGAACGTGCCGACCCCGCAGCCGTCGAGGACGCCGCCAAGGCGCTGGAAACGCGCGTCAAGCTGGAAGCGAAGGCCATCCGGGAAAAATACCTGGAGCCTCCCGCGACGACGGACTTCGCAATTCTGTTCGTGCCGACCGAAGGCTTGTATGCCGAGGTGGCCCGCCGGCCCGGCCTGGCCGACTTCGTGCAACGCGAGCACCGGGTCACGATTGCCGGCCCGATGAATCTCAGCATGATCGTCAACAGCCTGCAGATGGGGTTTCGCACGCTGGCGATCGAGGCGCGGGCGAGCGAGGTCTGGCTGCTGTTGGGCGGGGTGAAGGCGGAATTCGGCAGGTTTGCGGACATCCTTGCCCGCACCAAGGTCCAGCTCCAGACGGTGGCCAATTCGATCGACGCCGCCGAGGTACGCACCCGGCAGATCGAGCGCAAGCTGAAGGACGTCGAGGCGCTGCCGGAACCCGAGGAGCAGCCCGCCCCGAACGTAGTCCGCCTGCCGCAGGAATAGGGTTTTCGTTCTTGAGAAGAATCGCGGTGCTGACCAGCGGCGGCGACGCACCCGGCATGAACGCCGCCGTGCGCGCCGTGACGCGCGCGGCGCTCGCGCGGGGTGCTGAGGTGTTCGGCGTGCGCAACGGCTACGCCGGGCTCCTCGCGGACACCATGAAGCCGCTGCAGGCGCGCGACGTCGGCGGCATCGTGCAGCACGGCGGCACCGTGCTCGGCAGCGCGCGCTGCCCCGAGTTCGCCGAGCCCTCCGGACGCAGCGCGGCGCTGCGCAACCTCGCCGCCCGCGGCATCGACGGCCTGGTGGTGATCGGCGGCAACGGCTCGCAGACCGGCTCGGCCACGCTGGCCCGCGAAGGCTTCGCCGTCGTCGGCGTGCCCTCCACCATCGACAACGACGTCTACGGCACCGATGCCAGCATCGGCGCCGACACCGCGGTCAACATCACGCTCGAGGCGATCGACCGGCTGCGCACCACCGCCTCGTCGCACTCGCGCGCCTTCGCCGTCGAGACCATGGGGCGCGACTGCGGCTACATCGCGCTGATGGCGGGCATCGCCGGCGGCGCGGAGGTGATCGCGCTGCCCGAGAGCGAGATCACGCCCGCGGAGGTGGCGAAGCGGCTGCGCGCCGCCTACCAGCGCGGCAAGACCCACGCCCTGGTCGTCATCGCCGAGGGCGCGCGCTGCGGCGTGAAGGAGCTGATGCAGCATTACGCCGAGAGCCGCGATTCGATCGGCTTCGAGCTGCGCGTCACTCGCCTTGGCCATGTCGTGCGCGGAGGCTCTCCTACCGCCGCCGACCGCATCCTGGCCACTCGGCTTGGGTCAGCTGCGGTAGAGACGCTTGCGCAGGGACGCCACGGCGTGCTGGTCGGCGCTTCGTGCGACGAGATCGTCACCACGCCGCTTGCCGAGATCGCCGGCCGCACGCGACCCGCCGATGCCAAGCTCCTCGAGCTGGCGCGCGTGATGGCGATCTAGGCCAGCCCTTCGAACAGCTGGACCTGCACCAGCTCGCCGGCCGCGACCTTGCCGCGCTCGTGCTCGAGCACGATGAGGCAGTTCGCCTTCGACATCAGGCACGCGTTTGGGTCGTAACCGTCGAGGCAGCTGAGCGTTTCGGCGAGGCCGCTCATGACTTGTCAGCTCCTCGACGGTGTTGATGTTGCGGAAAGCGTCGGGCGCTTCATCGACATGACCTACGACCCGGTCTGGAACAAGCCGACGAGCGTCACCCGCTACGACGAGGCGAACCAGCCGCAAAGCTGGAGCTTCACCTACGATGCGACAAAGGGCACGTTGCTGACCGCCACGAATCCGCTCAACCAAGCAACAACGTTCGCCTACACCCCGCGCGGGGAGCTGCAGGCGATCACCGACGCGCTGGATCACGCCACGCGCTTCGAGTACGACACGGCGGGGGACCTGACAAAGGTGATCGATGCGCTCCTGAACGAGACGAGCTTCGGCACCGATGGCGCGGGCCGCCGGGTCTCCACCGTCGATGCGCTCGGCAACACGACGAGCACCGCGTACAACGGCATCGACCGGGTGACGCGCGTGACCGATGCGAAGAATCAACAGACGAACCTCGGCTACGACGCAGCCGGCAGGCTCGCCTCGGTCACCAACGCCAGGAGCTTCGCGATCGAGTCCTACGGCTACGACACGGGCGACCGGCTCACCACCCGCACCGATGCGAAGCTGAGGCAGACCCTTTACAGCTACGACAGCTTCGGGCGGCTTGAGCGCATGACCGATCGCAAAGGCCTCGCGACGAGCTACGCCTACGACGAGCAGGACCGAGTGATCTCCTTCACCCGGCCAGACGGCGTGACCCGCTTGAGCTACGACGCGGTGGGCAGGCTCGCTGAGATCTCCGATCCGTCGGGAACGATCTCCTACGCCTACGACGCCGCCGGCCGCGTGGTGAGGGAGACCCAGGCGACGGGCGGCGCCACCAGCATCATCGAGTACGGCTACGACGCGCTCGATCGCAGGACGAGCCGCAGCGTGGCAGGCGTCTTCAATGAAGTCACCACCTACGGCTACGACCGGGCGAACCGGCTGACGAGCATCGGCTACCGCGGGCAGACCACCACGCTCGAGTACGACGCCGCGGGGCGGCTGACGGTCAAAGTGCTGCCGAACGGCATCCGCCAGGAGCTTGCCTACGACGACGCCGACCGGCTGCTCTCCATCGGGTACAAGAACTCCGACGGCAGCCTGATCGAGTCGCTCGCCTACGGCTACGACGCCGCCGGCCGGCGGGTGCTCCAGACGACGAGCGGCAGCACGCTCGCCGACAGCACCTTCACGGCGAGCTACGACGAAGCCGACCGCATGAGCGCGATCACGCTCAGCGCGACTGCGCAGACCTTCGTCCTTTCCTACGACGACAACGGCAACCTCGTGGAGAAGCGCGAGAGCGCCAACCCCTCGAACCTCACCACCTACAGCTGGGACAGCCGCAACCGCCTGAGCGCCATTAGCGCCCCGGGGGCTGCCGCGAGCTTCGAGTACGACGCGCTCAACCGGCGCATCGGCCGCACGGTGAACGGCGTGACCACGCGCTACGTCTACGACGGGCTGCAGGCGCTCGGAGAGATCGTGAACGGCGAGCCGATCGGCCTTCTCACCGGCCTCAACCTCGACGAGGCGATCGCGCGCTACACGAGCCAGGGGATGAGGGTTTTGCTGACGGATGCGCTCAACAGCGTTCTTGCCCAGACCAAGGACGACCGCTCTGTGCAGAACTATTACGCCTATTCGCCGTACGGCGAGGCGACGGCGCTTGGAGTTGACGAAGGCAACTCGATCCAGTACACAGCAAGGGAGAACGACCAGACGGGAATCTATTTCTACCGGGCAAGATACTACGATCCGGTGCTCAAACGATTCATCAGCGAAGATCCGTTGGGCATCGTTGCGGGAGTAAACTTCTACGCCTATGTCAGCGGCAGTCCCTTAAGCAGGCTTGACCCGCTGGGGCTTTGGTCGTTCACTCTTGAAGCCTACGATGTAGTTGGAGGTACTTTTACCATTGGAAAAGATAACGCGACTGGTCAGTGGTTTTATGGCGGAGGGCTTGGTGTTGGTTTAGGCGGAGGGTTCTCTTTTGATCCATACGGGCGTCGGCCAGGTGCAGCAGCTGCAGAGGCGGCAGGGAAGGCCTGTAGTTCCGGCACTACCGTCGGTACGTATGCCCACCTAGGGGTATCGGTTCCCGGGCTTTTTTCATGGGATCCATTCCAGGCTGCTGGTGGGTACGACTTTTCTACAGGAAAGGGTTACACAGAGGGACCCGGCCCAGCAGAAAACGCGAGTCTTACTCGTGAACTTCGCCTCGGCGTTGGAGGAGGCTATGGTTTCAATGTTTTCGGCCATTGAGGGTTCGTTTCCGTGGCTCACCGCTTAGTCAAGAATTTCCTTGCAATGCCGAAATTGCTTAAATGGTTGACGGCCATTAGCTTGTGCGCGATTGCAATTGCAGCGCGCACGTTCTTTCCGCCCGGAATAGGCGTATTTGGACGACTGGTGACCACGCAAGATTGGTGGACGAGTGGAGCAGGAGAAATCAGCCTGATTTGCCTTATTGTCTTTGGCGCTTCCGGCATATTGATGCTGAGGCGTAGCAGTCATGGTAGGTTGGTGTTTCTTCTCGGATGGGTTGCACTCAACTTGGTTGTGATTCCTATCACCGGCCTAACGCAAACATCCTCGCCCCCGCTCCTTCTGTTGGCTATTGATTTCATGCTTGCAATTCCAGTAGCGATCTATCTGTATTGGAACAAAGCGGTTCGCGAATACTTTCTTGCTGGAAAGGAAGCACAGTGATACGCGGCGGCCCCAAGGGGAGGTAGAAGCCAGCATCAGGGCAACCCTCCCGATCGCTCTCTGAGCGTGACGCGCAAGGCTTGGCAATTTCTATCGGCGTATACGACTACGTGACCGGAAATCCTCTCAGCAGGCGCGACCCGCTCGGTTTGGATGGTGAAGACTGCGCAGCATATTACGTGGATGCTAAGGGCCGGAGAGTATGTGTAACGGCGTCTTCTGTATCCTCGCGTGAGGATCAGGCCCCGGATTCCGGAATGGGGCTCGGCGACGCCGGGATAAATGTTCTTCGTTCGCTGACCGGAATGATAACTTCCTGCGTGAAGGCCTGCAGGGAGACGAACATTCCGTTCACCGATACGCCATTCTGTTCGACACCGCCTCGGCCGCAGATGCCAGGCTCGCTACCGAGGGGTTAGTTCATTCAGGACGCGGTGCGCGAGCCTAACATCCACCAGGCGGGTGTACGCGCATTTCTTCTTACCTCCCCGTTGGGAGTCTATTGGCTTCTCAACGGATACTTTGTTTCAAAACTAAATCCTCTCGTACTTCTCTTGGTCGACTTTGTTTTTGTAGTCCTTGGAACACTAGCAAGTCTTTTTCTTCTGCGCCCAGTCCTTGGTGACGTCCTAAGGGAATTAGGTCTTGTTACCTCTCCGCGAGCCGGAGCCCGAAAAATTTTAGAGGACAGTGTTGTTTGCACGTTAGTGCTACTTTTTGCCGGCTGGTTCGTATCGACGCTTGCGTGGGCGTATTTATGGCGCGTCGATTGGGTGCGAACCAGCGAACTGGCCTTTTCCTGGAATAAAGTATCAGCTTCATTGGGTGCGCGGGTGCCGATTGCGTTCTACTTAGCGGTGTCCGCCGCTTTTGCCGAAGAGATTTACTTTCGCGGTGTGCTTCGTATTGTTGTTTCCTCCATGTTTGCGCCCCGGATCGCTTCAAATACGTATTGCTTCGTATCCGCCGCCTACTTTAGTGCTATCCACTGGGAAGGCGGACTGACGTTGATGATTACGATGTTCGTGTGGGGATTCATTGCTGCGAGGTTGTTCATTTGGACTAAGGATCTCCGGCCTTTAATAGTCGCGCACTTTTGTGCGGCCATGGTTCAATTGGTATGATTTTCGGGCGATTTGGATTAAGCGTTACTGCCTTAACATCGGGTGCTGCGTTTGTCCTTTGTGCCGGACCAGTTTTCGCTTATTGCGATTCGCCATCGATGGCCGCAATCGCGGGACAGGTCACTACTGAAAAGCAGCCGCAAATCGATTGGACCGCGGTAAGCAAAGCGAATGCGTACAGGGTCCACTTGCAAAGCCGAGTGCCGGAGGGACGGGTCGTGTCGGTGCATGACACGGCAGTGAAGCAGGCAGCGTTCTTGCCGCCGCAGCCGCTCGCCGAGCATCGCGCGAAAGTCACGGTGCGGGTAAGCGCGGTGTGCGGCAGCGAGAGCAGCGCCGAGGCGGTTTCGTGGTTCCTGATCGATACGTCGCCGACCTGCCGGCTGGGCGAGATGAGCGCGGTGGCCGATGCTGGCACGGCGAGCCTGCGATGGCAGCCAGTCGTCGGCGCGGTCGGCTACGAGGTGAGGGCGTACGGGCTCCTCGACGGACGCCTGATGGCATCGCAGGAGACGCGCGCGCCTGAGGCGAAGCTCGGGTTGAGCGATGGCGCGGTGGTGAGCGTGCGACCCGCGTGCGCGAGCGGGCTAGGGGAGGCGGTGTACCGGGTGCTGGCGCGCTAAGGCGAGCGCGCCGATTTTTCGGCCGAGCGCCAGGCCGGCCTCGTTGTCGCTGCGGAAGTGAATGCCGCCGTAGAGGCGCGAAATCGCCGCTTCGTCCGCCATGCGCCGTAGCTCGGCGGCGTTCTCCGGGAAGAACTCGGCCAGCACCTCGGCCGCGGCCCCCGATACGGTAGCGTGACCGGAGACGTACGACGGAAAGGCAGGCGTGAGCACGTGCGGCGCGAAGCTCGCGTCGTAGCGCTCGCGGATGACCGTCACCGGGCGCTCCGTCCACCACTTGAACTTGGCGTGCCAGCAGGCGATCAGTGCGTCCATCATGGCGGCGTTGAGCGTGGAAAAGACGCGTGCGGCGCTCGCTGCATCGAGCTTCTTGCCGCTGACGAGCTTCTTCGCTTGCCCATTCCACACGCCCGGCGGCGTGACGCTGCCGAGATCGAGGTTCCATTCTTCGGCGATGCGCTTCTGTTCGGGCGTAAGTGCCGTGGCAACTGCGCGCACTTCTTCGACTTCTTTCCAGAAGGCCGCGGAGCCGTATGCGAGCGGCGGCTGCGGCTCGAGCTCGGCGCCGCTTGCGAGCACCCAGGTCCGCCAGCGCTCGGCGTGCGGCTCGGCCGGATCGTACAGGTTGAGCGGGGGCGCGGCGCGCCAGGTGCCGGGCTTCCACGCGGGGCGCGAGTCGGGCAGGCGCGGCAGATCCCAGCCGTCATCGAGCGCGCGCCGGATCGCATTCCGGGCGGCCGCGATTCCGGCCTGCCACGCTCGCGTCGCCTGCGGATGCGCGCCATTCGCGGCAAGCACCGCCGCGGCCGCGGAGTGGCCGAGCGCCTGCAGCCGTCCGCGCGTCTCGTCAGGATAAAGGTGATCGAGCATGCGGCTCGCGGCCGCATGCATCGCGACTGGCCAGACCGCCGAGTCGCAGCCACGGCGCGCACAGAGAACCAGCGCGTCGTGGATCGCGGTATGCGCGTAGGTGTATGCGCGCGCCGCGCGCAAGGGGTTTTGCTGGTATTTCACTACGAGCCGCGAAACGACATCGTTCCACGCGACCGATGGAGTCTGTTCGGCCCAGCTTGCGAGCCAGGCGCGGTTTTCGCGGAGAGTCGAGAGCTCCTGCTCCACGGGGAAGCCCGGCGCCGCGGACGATTCCGTGGCCGCGGCCGGCTCCAGCCATACGCGCCATTCGGCAGGTCCGTCGGCGACGGCGCTTGTCGCGGCGCACAGCATGGCAACGGCGAATGCCGCGAAGGCCCGAAAGTTCACGCCAGACCCTCGAAGAGCTGCACCGCGACCGCCTCTCCGGCCGCGACCTTGCCGCGCTCGTGCTCGAGCACGATGAGGCAGTTCGCCTCCGACATCGAGCGCAGCACGCCGGAGCCCTGCTGGCCGGTGGTGCGCACCTTCCACTCGGCGCCTTCGCGGAACAGGACGCCTCTTTGGTACTCCGTGCGTCCAGGTACTTTCCTGATGGGAACTGAAGAAACTGCGGTTAAAAGCGGTATGGCGTAGTCATCGGTCCTTCCGGACAGGTGCAGCAGCGCATCGCGCACGAGCGCGTAGAAGGTCACCATCACCGCTACCGGGTTGCCTGGTAACCCGAAGAGAAACGAATCGCCTATTTTTCCGAACGCCATCGGCCGGCCCGGGCGCATCGCGATCTTCCAGAACAGCACCTCGCCGACCTTCGCCATCAGCTCCTTGGTGAAGTCGGCTTCGCCGACCGAGACGCCGCCGGTCGTGACGACGGCGTCGGCGGCGGCGGCGGACCGGGCAAACGCGATCTCGAGCTTTCCCGGATCGTCGCGCACTACTCCGAAATCAGTTATCTCTACGTTGAGGCGCGCGAGCATCCCATACAGGGTGTAGCGGTTGGAGTCGTAGACCTCGCCTTCCTTCAGCGCGGCGCCGACCGAGGCGAGCTCGTCGCCGGTGGAGAAGAAGGCGACGCGCAGCCTGCGCCTGACGCGCACTTCGCCCAGGCCGAGCGAAGCGATGAGCCCGAGCTCCGCCGGCCGCAGCAGTTTCCCCGGCGCCAGCACCGGGACGCCGACCTTGAGGTCCTCACCGGCAGAGCGCACGTTCTGCCCGGCTTTCTGCCCTTTCGGGATGAGGATCTTGCCGTCTTCCGCGCGCACCACTTCCTGGATGACCACCGTGTCGGTGCCTGGCGGCATCACCGCGCCGGTCATCACGCGCACGCATTCCCCCGGGCCCACCTTGCCGCCGAAGGGCCGGCCGGCAAGGGCAGTTCCGATTTCGGACAAGACTCTCTCCTCGCCCTTCAGGTCGGAAAAGCCGACCGCATAGCCATCCATGGCCGAGTTGTCGTGCGCCGGGACATTGATCCCGGGCACGATGTCTTCGGCCAGCACCCGGCCGAGCGCTTCGCGGACCTTGACGGTCTCGGTCTCGGCGATGGGGAGGAGGCAGCTGCGGATCGCCTCGCGCGCCTTGTCGACGTGCAGGGCGTTCGGGTCGTAGCCGTCGAGGCAGCTGAGCGTCTCGGCAAGGCGGCTCATGCCTTGTTCAGCTCCTCGACCGTGTTGATGTTGCGAAAGGCGTCGGCCTCGTCGTCGAAGCTGACCTCGACCATGTCGAGCGAGGCGTACCAGGCGTCGATTTTTCTCCCGCCGCCCTCGAGAAACGCTGCAAGATTTTTCAGCACCTCCCTCTTCGCCAGCACGAAAACCGGGTGGGGCTGCGCGCCGGTTTTGGCCACCGCGAGATCCTTGTCGCCCAAGGCGGCCCTGAGACGCGCGACGAGATCAGCCGGCAGAAACGGCGAATCGCACGGCACGGTCGCGACCAGCGGATGCTTGGCCGCGGTCAAACCCGCGTGCAGGCCGGCGAGCGGGCCGGCGAAGCCACCGATCTGATCGCGAACCACGCTATGCCCGAAGGCTTCGTACTGCTGCACGTTCTGGTTGGCATTGACGATGATCTCATCCACCTGCGGCGAGAAGCGCGCAATCACCCAGGACACCATCGGCTTGCCGTGCAGCAGTTGCAGGCCCTTGTCGACGCTGCCCATGCGGCGGCCTTGGCCGCCGGCGAGAACGATGCCGCTCACCTGGCTCATGAAAACGGATTTTACGAGTAAGCTTCACGCCATGAACAAGAACCGCTATCTCGTCCCGTTCCTCAACCTCGGCCACTTCCTCGATCACCTGGTGATGCTGGTGTTTCCGACGGTGGTGATCGCGCTGGCGCGCGAATGGCAGCGGCCGTATTCCGAGCTGCTGCCGCTGGCGCTCGGCGGCTTCATCGCCTTCGGCGCCTTTGCGCTGCCGGCGGGCTGGCTCGCCGATCACTGGAGCCGCTACCGGATGATGGCGCTGTTCTTCTTCGGCATCGGCGGCGCGCTGTTCCTCACCGGATTCGCCAGCTCGCCCTGGCAGATCGGCCTCGGCCTCGCGCTCACCGGGATGTTCGCCGCGATCTATCACCCGGTCGGCATCGCCATGCTGGTGGCGGCGCCGGCGAAGCTGGGGAGCGCGCTCGGCTGGAACGGCCTGTGGGGCAATCTCGGCCTCGCCGCGGCGGCGATCGTCTCGGGCGCGCTGATGGACCTGTGGGGCTGGCGCGCCGCGTTCTTCGTGCCGGGCATCCTGTCGATCGCCGCCGGGGCCGCCTATCTCGCGCTGGTGCCCGACCCGGGACCGGTGCAGAAGAGATCGGGCTCGATCGGCCTGAACCTCGACCGGCGCACGATGGCGCGCATCTTCGTCATTCTTCTCGTCGCGACCAGCTGCGGCGGCGTGATCTTCAATTCCACCACCATCGCGATGCCCAAGGTGTTCGAGGAGCGCCTGCAGGCGCTGACGCAGACCAACCTCGGCATCGGCGCGCTGGTGGCGTTCGTCTACAGCCTGGCGGCGTTCGCGCAGCTGGCGATGGGCTCGCTCATCGACCGCTTCGAGCTGCGGCGCCTGATGATCGGCATCGCGCTCATCCAGATCCCGCTGCTCGCGCTGGCCGCCAACCTGCAGGGCTGGGCGATGCTCGCCGGGGCGCTCCTGATGATGCTGGCGGTGTTCGGGCAGATCCCGCTCAACGATGCGATCGTCGGCAGGTATTGCGCCGACGAGTACCGCGGGCGCGTCTTCGCCGTGCGCTATGTCGTGACGCTGAGCGTCGCCGCGGTCGCCGTGCCGATGATCGCGCTGCTTCACCGCACCGAGGGCGGCTTCAGGAACGTGTTCCTCGTGCTGGCGACGCTGGCCGCCGGGATGCTGCTCGCTTCGTTCTTCTTCCCCTCCCGCAAAACGATTACCGCTGCAGCTCCTGCTTAAATCAGGGACAGACCACGTTTTTCTGCGATCTTTAAAAAGAAAACGTGGTCTGTCCCTGATTTACGCGATTTCGGTGGGCTGCGAGGCGGTCTTGACCAGCCGTTCTTTCCCGGTGAACGCGAGATAGTGCTTGCCGCTCGCGCGGCCGAGCATGGTGATGCCGACCTGCTTCGCGATCGCGTGGCCCATGTGCGTGAGCCCGGAGCGCGACACCAGGAACGGGATGCGCATCTGCGCGCACTTGATCACCATCTCCGAGGTGAGCCGCCCGGTGGTGTAGAACAGCTTG